>Ga0208498_1000835_pt1 | contig 11031 bp, 10 predicted proteins | sample CryBogCBE12Aug09_FD_185502 | JGI IMG/M metagenome (GOLD analysis project Ga0208498, IMG submission 185502) | Freshwater microbial communities from Crystal Bog, Wisconsin, USA - CBE12Aug09 (SPAdes) (version 2) | ecosystem: Environmental > Aquatic > Freshwater > Lake | place: Crystal Bog... | reverse complement strand
GTGTTAGACGCAGTAGATGCTGCCTCACTCCGTACCGACGTTATCAACTTCCGTTCCGGAGACGAGATCAAAGTCCACGTTCGTGTTATCGAAGGTAACAAGAGCCGTATCCAGGTCTTCCAAGGCGTAGTCATCCGCCGTCAGGGTTCTGGCGTTCGCGAGACCTTCACCATTCGCAAGCTTTCTTACGGAATCGGCGTAGAGCGCACATTCCCAGTACACACTCCAGTCATCGAGAAGTTCGAGATGGTTCGCCGCGGTGATGTCCGTCGCGCAAAGTTGTACTACCTCCGCGAGCTTCGCGGTAAGGCATCAAAGATTAAGGAACGCCGTGGCGCTAACAACGAGTTCATCGTTGAAGAGACGCCAGTCGCCGCTCCAAAGGCCGCTCCAGTTGTTGAAGCTGTAGTCGAAGAAGCAGTTGTTGAGACACCAGTCGTAGAGACTGCGGTTGAGACAGTTGTTGAAGAGACAGCTGTCGCTGAGGCTGCTCCAGAAGCAACTCAAGAATAAGTTCGCTTCGCCTTCATGCGTCTACCTAAAAAGGGGTCGCTGCTTCGAGAAGTCCCCATCATTGTTGTGGCGGCGCTCGTAGTCTCTGTTGTCGTTAAGACCTTCTTTATCCATTTCTTCTATATTCCTTCTGGCTCGATGCAGAACACCCTACAAATCGGCGATCGCATTGCCGTTAATAAGTTTGCAAACTTCTTCAGCGATATCAAGCGCGGTGAAGTCGTCGTCTTCCGCGATCCCGCTAACTGGCTTGGTGCGGCTCCGGTTAATACCACCACGGGTCCTGCCGAGTGGATTAAGACTGGCTTGGTTGATGTAGGCGTGCTTCCCGATCCAGCAAAGCAATATTTGATTAAGCGCGTTATTGGCGTCAGCGGCGATCACGTCGTCTGTTGTGACACCGCTGGACATCTGCAGGTCAATGGCACATCGATTAACGAGCCATATATTTTTGCCGGCAACAAGCCGAGCGATGCGGCATTCAACGTGACTGTCCCGCAAGGTTTCATCTGGGTGATGGGCGATCACCGTGGCGCGAGCGCGGATTCACGTTTTCATACTGATGATGTTCACAAAGGCATGGTTCCGTTGAGCGATGTCGTAGGACGTGCGGAGTTCGTCGTGTGGCCTTTCAATCACATGACTTTCTTGAGCGTCGGTCACGATTTATCGAAGGTTGCAGTCAAGCATTGAACAGACGTTACGTGACTCTGGTTTAACCAGAATCGCGGGCGTCGATGAAGCAGGCCGCGGGCCGTGCGCAGGACCGCTTGTTGTCGCCGCCGTTATTTTGAAAGATCCCTTTGATAAGGCGCTGGCCAAAGTGCAGGACTCTAAGAAATTATCCGAAAAAGTTCGAGAAGAACTCTTCGACGTAATCATCGAATACGCTGAGGCGCATTCCATCATTGAGATATCCGTAGACGAGATTGATTCGTTCGGTCTCCATAAATCAAACATCGAGGGAATGCGCCGCTCAGTGGCGGAGCTCAAACCAGAGCCGGAATATGTTTTGACCGATGGCTACGCCATCCCTGGGTTAGCGACCCCCAATCTCGCTGTATGGAAAGGCGATCAAGTCGCTATCAGCATCAGCGCTGCTTCCATCCTCGCCAAGGTCTACCGCGATCGCATCATGATTCAGCTCGATGCAGAGTTTCCGGAGTATGGCTTTGCCGGCCATAAGGGCTATTCATCTGCTTCACACATGGAAGCACTGCGTAAACATGGCGTGACCAAGCACCACCGCACGTCGTTTGCGAACGTGGCGGAGCTTTTGTAGTCCACAACGCCACGTTCTTCACAGCCAACTGACGTAGGCGATTCTGCGACGCGTCACCGATCTACCTTTGTCACATGTCACAGCGAAACATTGAACTTGGTGCCTGGGGCGAGCAACGAGTCGCTGAATATCTTGCGCACAAAGGATTCACAATCGTCGAAAAAAATTGGCGTCACAAGTTAGGTGAACTGGATCTGATTGCGATTGGCCCAGATGGAACAGTTGCATTTGTTGAGGTGAAAACTCGCAGCTCCACTCGCTTTGGCGAGCCGCTTGAGGCAATCTCGCGGGCGAAAGAGACGCGCCTCGAACTTTTGGCGCGTGCGTGGCTCCGTGAGAACAGTGATTCGGTTATGCAGCGTCGAGGCTTTCGCTTGGACTTTGCCAGCGTATTGGGTGATGGCTTGTTCGGTTGCGCGATCGATTATCGGGTCGGACTCGTTCAATGACACTCTCCCAAATTTCCACTTTCACGCTTCTGGGTCTTGAGGGCCTACCGATTGAGATTGAAGTAGATATTGCTGATGGTTTACCTGGTTACACCTTGTTGGGCCTGCCCGATGCCGCGCTCGGAGAATCAAAAGAACGTGTTCGCTCCGCCATTATTAACTCTGGAGGAAGTTGGCCGAACCGGAAGGTAACCGTCTCGCTTTCGCCCGCGTGGGTTCCGAAAAGTGGGTCGGCCTTTGATGCGCCGATTGCCGTCGCACTCATGGTTGCTCAGGGCTTGGTCTCCGCAGAAGCAACGGTTGGATCCGTGGTCTTGGGGGAGCTTGGTCTAAATGGTGATGTTCGTTCAGTGCCAGGAATTTTGCCGCTCGTTCTTTCGGCAAAGAAGAGCGGTTTTACCGTCGCGATTGTGCCGATTGCAAATATTTGGGAAGCAAAGCGCGTCAAAGAGATTTTGGTTATCGGTGTGCAATCGCTCTCGGAAATTCTTGAATTTTATAGAAGCGGCTCCCTGCCTTCGGTTCACGAACTAGAAGCAGATCAGCTCTCACAATCGTTCATCGATTATTCGGATGTCGCTGGACAGCACGACGCAAAGTTAGCGCTCGAAGTCGCTGCCATCGGTGGACATCATGTCTTAATGGTCGGGCCACCGGGCACTGGAAAATCCATGATGGCCGAGCGGATTCCTACGATCATGCCTCCGCTGAGCGATGGCGATGTGCTTGATGTCCTCTCGGTGCATTCGATAGCTGGTTATTACAACTCCGAGAAATTCCATCGTAACGAGCCACCATTTCTCGCCCCGCATCACAGCGCAACCGCGGTCTCCATGATTGGGGGTGGCAACAAGCACATCAGGCCGGGCGCATGTTCGCTTGCTCATCTTGGCGTTCTCTTTATCGACGAAGCGCCTGAATGCAACCGGGTCGTCCTCGAATCTTTACGTCAACCCTTGGAATCCGGAAGCATCACCATCTCTCGAGCGGTGGGAAGTGTTACGTATCCGGCGCAATTTATGTTGGTGCTGGCTGCAAATCCATGCCCGTGTGGCAAATTTTTTGGTCGAGGTCGGGCTTGTACGTGCAGCGCCGTTGCTCGTGCTCGATATTTCCAGCGACTCTCGGGACCACTACTTGATCGCATCGATATTCGGATTCCAGTGCCACCGCCATCTCGGCTTGATTTGGTGGACGAGACGCCGCGCGAATCAAGCGCGGTGATGCGCGATCGCGTCATCGCTGCGAGCGAACGCGCCCGCGCCAGGTTTAGCGATGAGAAGTGGAGTCGAAACGCCCAGATTCCAAGCAGCGCATTGCACCGAGGGTATGCCGCCGAAAAGTCCGCGATGCGGATGCTGCATGGCGAGATTGAAACGGAACGGTTAAACGCTCGAGGATTTCATCGCGTGTTACGCGTCGCTTGGAGTATTGCAGATCGTGATGGGCATGAAATCCCCACGCTTGACGATGTGAAGGCCGCATATGCATTTCGCACAGGGTTGGAGAACTATTTGTGACGCTCGCACCTGAATTAACGGCCCGGCTTGAACTTTTCGCCGCCATCGAGGGTGGTTCTAAATATTGGTCGAACGAAATCGATATTTATGGACCTATCGAGGTGCGGGATCGGCTTCGTGCTGGCGTTTACACCGATGCGAAACATTCGTCGGTGCGGATATCCGAGCGGTTGCTTTCACTGCTGGGCGAAGAAGTTCTGGCAGAGATAGAACGCGCTCACGGAGAATTTATTACGCCCGAATCGTCGGATTGGCCAGAGCCTCTCAATGATTTGGCGGCTATTCCGATTGGTTTGATTATTCGGGGCCATCGCGAAAACGTTCAATATCTGACCCAATCGATTTCCATCGTCGGCACACGCAATCCCACCAATTACGGCGCAACCATTGCTTCGGATTTTGCTGCTGGTTTTGTTGATCGAGATTGGGCGGTCATTAGCGGGGGAGCGTATGGAATCGATGCCGCTGCGCATCGCGGAGCGTTGCTTGCCGAGGGCGTGACGTGCGCAGTGCTGGCTGGCGGAATCTCTAAAAATTATCCATCTGGACACGAACGACTCTTTGAAGAAATAACTCATGATGGAATCTTGATCAGCGAAGTCATGCCACAAGTACCGGCGATTCCGGTGAGGTTTTTAACGCGCAACCGAATTATCGCGGCGCTGTCTAAGGGCACAGTTGTTGTGGAGGCGGCTTTTCGAAGTGGATCTCTGCGGACGGCGCGTGATGCCGCTGAGATATTTAGACCAGTTATGGCGGTGCCCGGACCGATTAATTCGCCAACCAGCGAGGGATGCCACCGATTGGTGGGTGAACGGTTGGCCGAGCTTGTTACATCGGTGCCCGATATTTTGGAATTGGTAATGCCGATGGCCACCGAGTGAGAGAATACGGGTATGACATCACCGACAACACCATCAAAGCCACACACAGCTGGCTTTGTTGCGATTGTCGGACGGCCCAACGTAGGTAAGAGCACACTGATTAACGCTCTTGTCGGCGAGAAGATTGCGATCACGTCGCACCATCCCAACACGACGCGTAATCCCATCCGCGGAATCATTTCGCGTCCAGATTTTCAGATGATTGTGGTCGACACACCTGGTGTGCACAAACCCAAGACGTTACTGGGTGCGCGACTGAACGAGATGGTTACCGAAAACCTTGAATCAGTTGACGCCGCAGTCCTGTGCCTGCCTGCGGATGAGGCAATCGGTGCCGGTGATGAATTCATTGCCCGCTCCATCGCGAGCCAACGCAATATCTATTTAGCAATCACCAAGATTGACCGTGTGAAGCCGGAAGAGTTGATGGCTCACTTGCAGAGCATTGCGGACTTTGCAAACAAACTCGGAATAACTCCGAAAGAGATTGTGCCGATCAGCGCGAAGCATGATCAGCAGATGGATTTACTGCTCGAGCTGCTTTCCAAGGCGCTTCCCGAATCGCCCAGCTTGTATCCCGAGGACATCACCACCGACCAAGCGGTCGAGATGACGATTACCGAGCTGATTCGCGAAGTAGCAATTGAAGATTTGTATGAAGAGTTGCCCCACTCGGTCGTTATATCCATCGATGAGATGTCCCTGCGCGAAGGTAAGAATTTTTACGATATTCATGCCACACTGCACGTTGAGCGAGATAGTCAGAAGGCAATCATCATCGGCCCACAAGGCTCGCGCTTAAAGGCGATTGGCACCCGGGCTCGTGGAAATATCGAGACTTTCTTGGGCGCCAAGATTTACTTGGGCTTGCATGTGAAAGTCTCGAAGGAATGGCAACGCGACCCTAAACTCCTGGCGCGATTAGGCTTCTCCGAGAAATAGAATCAGAGAAATTGTTTTATGACGCTGGTGACGATTTGCGGCTAGCAAAGTAGGAACCGACAAGAACTAGCGGCAAGCCCACCATGATTCCAACCGTCAAAGGCTCATGTAACAAAATCACTCCCAACAGCACCGCGAAAGCGGTGTTGAGATACGTAACAAGTGAACTGCGAGCCGGCCCAATTGATTTCATGAGCTGGAAGAAATAGATAAAGGCCATGGCGGTTGGGAAGAGGCCGAGCGCAATCAATGAGAGCGTCGTTTCGCCCGATGGAATATGTGATGGCCAATTGATGATTGCAAACGGCAAATAGACGATTGCAGTAATTACCATTGCAATGCCATTAATTGCAATCCCGTCGACGTGTGGAATCTTGGCATTGACCATGACGGTTGAAGCTGCGTAGCCAACCGAGGCAAGCAGAATCATGCCAATTGCCATCAGGCTTTGATTGCCGGAAAAGCTTTCAATACCCACGACCAAAATAAGCCCGATGAAACCAAGAACGAGACCAAAGAGGCGTTTGTGATGCCAGACAGATTTGTCGCCGTTGAAAGAGGACATAATCGTCGACCAAATTGGCACGGTGGAGACAAGTAGTCCGGCAAGGCCAGAGCTCACCTTTTTCTCTGCGGATGTAATCAAAATCCACGGCAAGATCATTTCGCCCACGGCGTAGATCGAAATGTATTTCATGTGTGCGAAAGCTGGCGCGAGCGTCTTTCGTTTGATGGCTATCGGAATCAAGACCAGCGAGCCAATAAATACTCGGTCAAAAACGATGAGTGCGGGCGAGAGCTCGCGGACCGCCACCTTCATCAAGAGATACGGAATACCCCAGAGCAGGCCGACCAGAAAGAAAAGCACCCAATTGCGTCGTGACATTTGCCGAACACTACCTGCCTAGCAGAGCGTTTATTTCATCGGCCAAGAAGTGTTGCAGTTCAATCGCATCGTTTGTTACCGCTGCCAAGCTGAAAAAGCCATGTATCTGACCTTCGTACTCGCGGTAGACGGTGGTAACTCCATCTCGCTTCAACATATCGGCGTATCCATATCCGTCATCGAGCAACGGGTCATACTCGGCTGTGACAACAATGGCCGGCGCGACACCCGTTAGCATCTTTGCCGACGATGGCACGGCATACGGGTTCTTATGATCCCGAGAATTCTGAAGGTATTGTTCCCAGAACCATTTCATTCCACGTGTAGTCAATCCAAATCCCGCGGCATTGGATTTAGCAGATTCCGTTGTAAGTGCCGGTTCAATACATGGATAAATCAACCCTTGAAATGCGAGAGGTAGTTGAGCATCGCGCGCCTTTATTGCTACGCCCGCTGCAAGATTGCCGCCAGCGCTATCGCCCGCAACACCAATCATCGTCGACTCAATACCCAAAGTCTTCGCATTCTTATGAACCCACTCAAGCGTGGCATAGCAATCATCAAATGGGATAGGAAATGGATGTTCGGGTGCTTTCTGATAATTCACCGCGATGACGACGAACTGACCGTGGTTAGCTAGCGAACGGAGTGCTTGTTCATACACGCCTAAATTGCTGAGCACCCACCCGCCACCGTGAAAGAAAATCAGCGCCGGCAAAGTTGTCTTGTTGTGTGGGCGATAAATTCGCACCGGTAAGTCTGCCGTTGGGCCAGGAATGAACCGGTGTTCCACGCTAAAAATATTCTCAGGCGTACCTGAGAGAGCGGGACGTCCCTCGGTGTTGGCGCGCAATACTGATACTGGAGCTTCCCATTGCGCTGGTAAACCTGATGCTGCCATGGAATCTACATATGCCTGCATCTCCGGTTTAAGAGTCACGTCTTACCAACCTTCAGTTCGGTCACGCAATTGGCGATAGCGCGTCAAAACTTCTGGCGTAGCGGGCGAAGAGAACTTTTCAACTTCGCCGAGATTCCATTGTGGTGGGGTCGCACCACCGAGCAAAGCCCAAGCGGCTTGTTTCGCTGCACCATCGGCTACGTATTCACCAGCGGGCGGCAACAGGACTTCGCGCCCAAAGAGCGCAGATGCAATTGGTGCAACTGCAGGATTTTTTGCAGCTCCTCCAACAAGTAGAACTCGCTTAACATCCACGCCAAGTTCAACGAGGGCTTGTATTGCATCCGCCAATCCACAGAGCATGCCCTCAATCATTGCGCGGGCAATATCTTGTTGATTCGAATTAGCTAAATCCATGCCAGCAAAAACGCCTGTGGCATCTGGGCGGTTGGGAGTTCGTTCGCCTTCGAAATACGGAAGGAGCGTTAGACCTTTTGCTCCTGGTTGCGCCGCAAGTGCCAATTGGCCGAGCCGATCAAAATCAATGCCAAGAATTCGAGTCGCAGCATCCATGATTCGGGCCGCGTTGAGCGTGCAGACCAAGGGCAAGTAACGACCGGTGGCATCGGCGAATCCGGCAACAGTGCCCGTGCCTTCGTGTGTTGGTGTCTCAGAAACCGCGAACGCGGTACCGCTTGTACCGAGCGACACCACAACGTCGCCAGGCTGCGCTCCGACGCCGAGCGCGGCGGCAGCGTTATCGCCAGCACCAGCTGCAATCTTTAATCCGGTTGACGTCGTCGCGCCGAACTCGTTTGGGCCAACAATTCGTGGCAGTACAACTGCGCGATCACTTTTCAGAGCGCGTGCAAAAATATCTCGGCGATAGCTCGAACTTACTGAATCGAAATACCCAGTGCCGGATGCATCTGATCGGTCGGTAAATAAATCGTTGATATCTGTTGATCCAGATAATTTCCACGATAACCAATCATGGGGGAGTGCGACTGCTGCTACACGTGCGGCGTTATCAGGTTCGTTATCAGCTAACCAGCGGACTTTGCTCGCAGTAAAGGATGCAACGAGCGAGGAACCGACAGCTTGCGCCATGGCTGGCGATCCACCGATTTCGTTGTTGAGATCATTCGCGGTTGATGCTGATCGAGTGTCGTTCCATAACAACGCTGGGCGGATGACGCGTCCTTCGGAATCCAATGCGACCATGCCATGTTGTTGGCCACCAACCGAAATCGCCTGAACATCGGCCAGGCCGCCAGCGCTTTCAATCGCCGTGTTTAGCGCCGACCACCAGTGCGCTGGGTCCACTTCGGTGCCATCGGGATGACTGGCACGACCTTCGCGAATCAGCTGCCCGGTATGGGCGTCTCGAACGACGACCTTTACGGATTGGGTCGATGAATCGACGCCCGCGACCAGCGTCTGCGCGGATGTGCTGGGCTCAGAATTATTCGGCATGGCTCAGAGCCTACTGAGGGTAGACTTGTCAGGTCACTGTCGACGGCTAACTTTTTCTCATCCGATCTGGAGTTTGAAATGCGTATTGGTGTCCTTACTGGTGGCGGAGATTGCCCCGGCCTTAATGGAGTTATTCGCGGCGTCGTTCGCAAGGGTGTTAAGGAATATGGCTACGAGTTCGTCGGATTCCGCGACGGTTGGAAGGGGCCACTCGAGGGCCTGACTATGCCTTTGAACCTGGAGACCACCCGTGGCATTTTGCCTAAGGGCGGAACAATTCTTGGTTCTTCACGCACCAACCCATTCAAAATTGAAAATGGCGTAGAGCGCATCAAAGAGAATTTGGCGAAGATGGGCGTGGACGCGCTTGTCGCTATCGGCGGCGAAGACACCTTGGGTGTCGCGACCAAGCTCGATTCATTGGGCGTCAAGGTTGTCGGTGTTCCTAAGACCATCGATAACGATTTGAACAATACGGATTACACCTTCGGCTTTGATACATCGGTCAATATTGCGATGGAAGCAATTGATCGCCTCCACACCACAGCAGAGTCGCATCACCGCGCACTGGTGGTTGAAGTTATGGGTCGTCACGCTGGCTGGATTGCGTTGCACGCGGGCATCGCCGGTGGCGCGACCGCGATTTTGATTCCAGAAGTGAAGTTCTCTGTCGACAAGGTCGCAAAGTGGGTAGAGAGTCGCTTTGCCGATGGCTTTGCGCCCATCATCGTTATTGCTGAAGGCGCTATTCCACAAGATGGCGACATGATGGTGAAGGATCAGACGCTTGATTCATTCGGCCATGTGAAGTTGTCAGGAATTGGCGAGTGGTTGTCACAACAGATCGAAGAGAAGACTGGCAAAGAGACTCGTACGGTTGTACTCGGACACATTCAACGTGGTGGTTCGCCAACCGCATTTGACCGCGTCCTTTCTACTCGTTTTGGCGTTAACGCAATCACCGCAATTCATGAAGGTGACTTCGGCAAGATGGTTGCGCTCCACGGAACCAGCATTGCTCGTGTTCCATTGGCATCCGCTACAACCGAGCTCAAGCTCGTTCGCCCAGAGCTCTACGCTGAAGCGGAAGTTTTCTTTGGCTAATTTAGATTCACTATTCACACCAGGTCTTGTGGCTGCACAGCAGCCACAATGGCCCGGCGGTCCAGATGGCGCGGAAGTCCGCGCTGCTGTTGAAACACTAAAGAAGTTGCCACCGCTGGTCTTCGCTGGCGAATGTGACAATCTCAAGGCTCGTATCGCTGAAGCTGCCGAAGGAAAAGCATTTTGGCTTCAAGGTGGAGATTGCGCCGAAACATTTGCGGCTGCTACCGCCGATTCGATTCGTAATCGCATCAAGACAATCTTGCAGATGGCAGCAGTGTTGCAGTATTTCGCAAGCTTGCCGGTCATCAAGGTCGGACGCATGGCTGGGCAATTTGCGAAGCCACGCAGCAACAACGACGAGACCCGTGGCGATGTAACGCTTCCTGCCTATCGCGGCGACGCTGTTAACGATATTGAATTCACCGAAGAAGCTCGCCGACCAGATCCACAGCGACTCGTGCAGGTGTACAACACATCGTCAGCCACGCTCAATCTGGTTCGCGCCTTTACGCAAGGCGGGTTCGCAGATCTTCGCCAGGTTCACGAATGGAACAAGGGCTTTGTCAGCGATCCACGTTTCGGTGCTCGATATGAGCAGATGGCTACCGAGCTCGGTCGCGCCTTAGATTTCATGGCTTCTGCAGGCGTAGACCCCGAAGCCTTCAAGACCGTAGATTTTTACTCGAGCCACGAAGCGCTCATTCTTGAATACGAGAAAGCGCTAACTCGAATCGATTCTCGGACCGATCTGCCATACGACGTCTCCGCACACTTCGTCTGGATCGGAGAGCGCACTCGCCAACTCGATGGCGCACATATGGACTTTGCAGCGAAGATTCAAAACCCGATCGGCATCAAGCTGGGGCCAAAGACAACACCAGAAGATGCGCTAGCGATGATTGCAAAGCTCAATCCGAACAACGAACCTGGTCGCTTGACCTTGATTACTCGAATGGGTGCGGGATTGATTCGTGAGAAGCTGCCACCGTTGGTTAAGGCAATCACTGAGTCGGGCGCCAAAGTTCTATGGGTCTGCGATCCTATGCACGGCAATACCTACGAAGCCCCGAG
>Ga0208498_1000832_pt1 | contig 11049 bp, 5 predicted proteins | sample CryBogCBE12Aug09_FD_185502 | JGI IMG/M metagenome (GOLD analysis project Ga0208498, IMG submission 185502) | Freshwater microbial communities from Crystal Bog, Wisconsin, USA - CBE12Aug09 (SPAdes) (version 2) | ecosystem: Environmental > Aquatic > Freshwater > Lake | place: Crystal Bog... | reverse complement strand
TTCGACTATCTCTTTAGCAAATTTACTTTCACTACTTCTTAAGCCAGCAGTTGTGTTGCAAATCATACGTAGGGTGTCAACATACGCCCAACTTGCTACTGGATTTTCCGGGTTATAACGTTCCCGTGCCTCTTGCTCTGCCCAGTCATAAACAATACGGTCTTGTTCTGAAAGTTGGTAAACAATTCTCTTAGGCATACTCTCCGGGAACTGTTGAGCAATGTAAGGGTCACTCTTCATTGCAATGTGTGTCCAGTTTTCATGCTTTTTACCAAGTAGAGGCAGTTTTGTTTTGTCCCACTCTCTAACATAAAGTTCACGAACATAGCCACGTTCAAAGACTTCTAACTCTTTAGCATAAACTCTCTTGAATTCATCTCTAGTTAAGTCACTGACACCAGGAATACCGGGGTTAATTGTTGCAAAGATGTTTCTTATGTTTAAAGGACTAGTTGTGTACGGAGTTGCTGTTAAAGCAAGGCACTTAGTCCTTGGGTCTTTATTGATAAGTGTTTCAAAACCCTCACTCAACAAACTAGTTCCTGTGTTGATTTTTTGTGCTTCATCAATAACAATTAGAACTCTCTTTCCTTCAATCTTTTCAAGGATTTGTTGAAGGTCAGTACGAGAGTAGTCTGCAACCTTACCCCTAACACCAGCTTTCTTGACCATACTAGGACCACGAACCTTCTCATAGTTTAAGACCAAAACTTGACTGTTGTCCTCTTTGTAAAACTTATGCCTCTTACTTCTTTCAAGGTCACCGACTTTTGCAACTGAGCAAGTAGTCATACGTTTAAACTCTTGTTCCCAGTCATGTTGTTTAATTTTCTTACAGAAAACCAGGACAATATCTACTAAACCTTCTTGGAATAGTTTCTGACTGGTCAAACAACTGAGTAAAGTTTTACCAGCACCTGTATCCCATTGAATAAGAACTTTATAAGAAATGTCATTTTTTAGTTGATTCCAGACCATGTTTAGGCCTATATTTTGAAATGTAAATAATTCATTACTTACTAAGAAAGGTGATGATACTTCAAACTTATTAGTAATTGAATTATAAAGTTCATTATATAAATATTCAGTTTCAGTATCATGAAACTTAAAAATATAACCCTCAGATTCAAGTTGATTGTGAAACTCAACCAGTCTGTCTCTATTCCTTAAGGTGCCATAAGGGTCAATGTAGTTTTTATCTAATGGTGAGAGTGAAGAATACCTTAGTACTCCGTTTAATAATTCACTCTTCTGTATGAATACAGTATTCTGTGACATAGTAACATTTTAGTAGATAAACACTACAAAATCAAGAGTTAATCAAGTCTATAAGCGTATGGAATGTTCATCAGAATACCAATGTCATAACTAGCTGGGTGTAGTTCTTGTCGTAGTTGAAACAAAGGTCTTTGTGCTGGGGTTCTCTTCCAGCTAAGTTCATTTGTCTTAGGGTCACCTACATAGTTAATCTGAGTTGTACTGTAGTAAGGACTTTGGGTGTAATTTGGGATTAATGACATTGCAGAGATTTGTGCACCATCTTGCAAAATGGTCCCTCTAAGTTGAATCTGGTTACTTGCTGCCCTCAAGTTAATGTTTGTGTTGGGGTCATTAATTCCTGTAGTAATCCAGTTCCAGTTACTACCAGTACCGTCTGAACAGTATTCCCATGCTACTGGGTTGTAGAAGACACCTAACATTGCAACTTGGTAAGATTCACCTTGGCCGTTTATCTGAGTAAGTCTTGCACTAAAGCCTCTTGAGTTGTAGTAACCTTGTACAAGTGTAAAAGGAACTTCAATATCAACCCAAGTACGAACTGGTATGTTTGAAAATTTCTTGTTCCCAAGTTCAACACCGTTAGAATACAATGTGCACTTGTAGGTACCAAAGTTAGTATTAGGCAAGTAAACTCTTGCTACAGCAGAAATTCTCATACCACTAGCTACTAGAGGGGTTGTCCATGAGGAAGGTGTAAAGCCAGTTGTGCCTAAGTAGTACCCTGCTTGGGTAAAGTTTATAGTACCATTGACTGCAATTGAAAAACTTGCACTAGTTGTTTTAACAGGTTGGTAAGATGTAAATGTCAAGAATTGACTTGAACTATTAACACTTATAGTTGTACCGGTAGTAACTACAACAGTTGAAACACCATCATTACCGCTGTAAGTAACATATGGTGTCACTGTACCAACACCACTTGCAGTAATTAAGAATGTGTAACCATTTAAATTAGAACTTGGGAGGGGCGAAGGAGCACCATAGGTACTTGAAGCATACTCAGAACTACCATACTCAGAAGTTACTAGTACAGGGTTAGTTACTAATGGTAGACTAGCAAAAGAAGTACCAGAGATAGATGCATTGGTGATACCTTGGGCAGCAATGGGGCCTGTCCAACCTGTACCACTTATAACAAGTGCTTCTGGTTTAGTCAATAAATTTTGCCCACCACCAACACTTGCTGACTGGACATAACTTTGAATAAGGTTACCACTAGGTGCAAATTGCCAGATACCATAGGTGGGGTTAACTTGAGGGTTTATGTTTGAACTAAATTGGATGCCACTAGTAGTTATACCAAGGTTTGAAAGGTTATTATTAAGAAGGATTGTTTGGGCATTTGTTAAATAAGGAACCCAGTCACTACTTAAAGAAGCAAACTTAAAACTTGAATAGTTGCTAAAAGTCTTTAAGTTCTTTGTTATAAGAGTAGAACCACCAGAACCAGTATACCCTGCACCACTTACAACTGAATAAGTTACCCCACTTGAAGTAATTTGATTAATTGAAGGTGTCCTAAAAGTAACTGTTGATGAACCACTAACAATTGTTGTGTTATTGCTTACAAAGTAATCTGTAAAGTCAGGGTAGTCTAGTTGAACTGACTGGTCAGTACCGTAAAGGTTTAGTGTCTTAACTCCTGTAAAGTATGCTTCATGCCAAGTTTGGTTAATTGGGACTTGCTTATAAATGTGTTGACTTGCATAAGGGAATCTACGGGTAATAAAAGCAACATCAGTAATGGGGTTGTATGTTGAACCAAGATCCGCTAAACTTTGAACTGTCTTGTAACTAACAGTTGGGTCAGTTATAGTTGTAATAGAGTTTGCGGAGGAAGCATAGTTGTTGGGCCCATTAAAGTTATTTAATGCACTTGTTGCTGCACCGTAGAAAGTATTGTTGGTTATGTTTGCGTTGTAATTAGTTGTTGGTGTTACTGCGGAACTTATTGAGTATCTCTGATTGGCAATGTCAGGGATTGCTCTTTCAGAAGAAGTGTAGAAGTCATCAACCCAGTCCGGGAAAACACTAATAGTTTTTTGTACAGAGTCAAACTTTAAGTCATAAGGTTCTGGTGTGAGTTGAGTAAATTCAAACTTTAAATAACGAGCAAGAATTGTAGGTAATTGGTAGACACCTTTTTTAAGTCTGAAGTCTCTTTGGACAGGGTACCAGTAACTGTTATCAAAAGAGTAGTAGAGGTTAAAGACGGTCCCTGTGTATAACGGGTCTATATACATTCTGTTGATAGATTGCAAAGAACCCATGTCAATTACAAAATATACAACTGAGTCACCTACAGGTTGAGGAGAACACTTCCAGTAGGTACTAGGGGAGTTGTCATTTAAGTTGGTTGTACCGTAAACAACAGGGTTGTAATTTTCTACAAACCCAAGTGTATTTTGTGTAGTAATTCCAGAAACAACAGTGTTATTAATTTTAATGTCTTGAAGGGTCTCAACATTTAACTGGATTAAAAATTCCTTTAAACCAAGTTGGTATTGTTGACCAGTAGGCCTCTTAGTTAATACAAGTTGTAGGGTTGAGGTAGAGGGTGTAATTAAATAAGTTTGACCAAAAGGAACTTCAAAATACTGCCAGTAATTTGTGTTGTATTCAGTAATAGCACCAGTTGAAATTTGTTGTAATACTGAGCCATTTGAATCTATAAGATTCAGTACCCAATTAAGTGGTACTTGAAGTAACTTAAACATGGCAGTATTGCAATAAGTATCTTTATTAAGTTGAAAGTTTAACTGGTAAGTAGTGTTTACTTGGTCATCAACTATACCTGAATACCACTCATTTGCATTTAAATTTTGTGGGAATGAATAAGAACCAACACTACTAACTTGGTTAGTTAATGGGTCTTGGTAAGTGTTGGTAGTCTGTGTTACCGTATCAATGACACCAGTAACTGCATAAACACCGTCAACCACTAAACCGTCTACTGTGATAGGGGGAATATTAGTGCCTGTGTAACTTCTTAATGGGTTTGAATACTTAGGACTAAGTGTCATTATTGTGCTCCAAAAACCGTACTTGTGACAGGCAAGGAAGGTGTACCTAGGGGTAATTGTGTAGTTACTGAGTTCAAAGCTTGGCCACTTGAAGTGATAGGGGTTATACTAACATTTGAAATATTTGTTGTAACGTCAATTGACATTTCTTGAGAAGTTGTAAAAGCAAAAGTAGGTGCAGTTATAGATACACCTTCTTGTAACCAGTATCTTGTGTAAACAGAAGGATTGCTATTATTAATTGCGTAAGATGGGGTATTAATGTTATTAGCAGTTACAGATCTAGTTAGATTAAACAACTCTGAATTATCAAAAATAGGTGTATAAGGAACTGGAACAAAATTATTTATTGTTCCGGAAACTTGAGTTATAATTGTTCCAATTGGTGCAACTGTACGAAGTGAGTTAAAGATTGCGGTTCTTTGGGCACTACTTACAGAAAGTCCACTAGGAACATTGTAAACAATAATTGTTTCTTGTGGACCAAAACCATTACTCCAGTTCTTTGCACTAGTAACACCACTTGCAGTAGTCCAGTTTTCAATTACAAGTGCTTGCACCTGTGCAGTTGCTTCTGCTGTTGCTTGAATACCCTGAACTGTTCCACCTTTAAGTAAGGCAGTCATTAATGCAATTATTCTTTCACGGTAATTTGAATCTTTAATAAAAACATCAGACCACTGGTCAGGAGTTAATTGGTCAGTGAATGGGTTTACAGGAGTATTATAAAATTCACTAACAAGTCTGGGAGCATTAAGTAAATCACCAAGAGAGTTCTCTAGGTCTGAAAAATGAAGGTATTGTTGAGTTAATTTAGCGGCTACTTGGGATGTAGAAAGTTGGCCAACACCTGAGTTCCCTAATAGAACCCTCATTAATGTTGTCAATAAATCATTAGGGTTTAAGTCATAAACATTGTCCGGAAAGTTTCTAGTCTTCCAAGTAAGTGTTTGATTTATGTTTAAGGGAAGTGAATTACCTGTAGCCATTAGAAGTTGTTAGCTCCAAATACTGTGTAATTAATGTTGTAGAGTGTGGGGACTTGATTGTTTCCTAGTAGTATGTCCTTAAAGTATGGTGAACCATAATTAGAACCATCTAAGTTGACAATTTGGATACCATAGTTATTTGGATTGTCTGTTTGAGTTGTAATTCTAATTGACTGAACACCAGTAGCATTTGAAGCTGCATTTAACAATGAAGAAATGTTAACTGCAGAGTCAAATGCTATAGATTGCAAGTAATTAGTAACTGCATTTTGAATAGAACTATTAGAAACAATTGGGTTGGTATTTGAAGTATAGACAACTGAAAAGTTAATAGACAAACTAACAAAGTCAGCAATGTGGGCAAGTGTGTTGGAACCAACAACTCTACTTTGTTGAGCAAGGTTATCAACATTAACAACATCAGAATAGTAATTGTGTGAAATAGTACCTACCTGGTAGTTATTAGCACTTGGATAATTACTTGAGTAACTACCTGTAGGGTCACTACTCTTTATTGCAATACCACTAATATCTAAGATACTACCGGCTGTTTTGGTATTGTCATAAACAGGGTAGGCAACAGAAACCCAACTAGTATTATTTTGAGAAATGTTAACCGTAAGATTATTTGCAAGTACAATCTGGTTAGGGTTGCCAGGTATCAAATTGGTAATATAATTCCCTGCACCAATACCACTAATTGCAGCTTTAGTAGAAGTTCCACTAATAACCAAACCAACTTGAAGTGGTGAGATTGAGTTACCAGTGTAGAGAATGTTAGTACCGGCAGAACCTGATACAGAAACAGTAGGTCCGTTTGTTACTGCCGGGTCAAGTGTAATTGGGAAATTTAAAGAACCAAAAGTAACATAACTAGGGGCATTACCTGAGATAAGTTGGTTAGGAAAGTTTGCTATTGGGTTTTGAGTGAATCCAATGTAATAGTCACCAACTGTAGGGGCATTGTTGTTTGCTAGTACAAAGTTATTTGCTTGGTAAGGCCCCCCTGTACCACTTGTAGTAATTGTATTTGCAGTTATCATTACAACTTGTTCAGTAACAGTTGCAGTATTTGTACTATTAATAAAAATATCAACAAAGTTAGAATTGGTAATCTGGGAACCAGTAATAGTTGTTCTACTACTACTTGGTACATAAGTAGATTGAAGTTGTACAGTTGCTCCTGTGTAAGTTAAAGGAGCATTTTTGGCAGTTGGGGTAAATGTTACTCTAGGAGTAGTTGCACCATTTATATTTTGGTAATAGGTGTAATCAACATTTCTTGTAAAGACACTTTGAGTAGAAGAGTTAAGGTTTGTACCAACAACTTCATAACCTGCCGGATAACTGAATTGTGAGTCAGGGATTTGACTATTAATAGTGTTTACAGCAGTTGCATTTGAACCACTTGTAATAACAACATTCCAGGGTATGTTTTGATTGAAAGTAACAGTTGCACCACTTGAAACAACTGCATTAACACCTGTTACTGTTACTGAAATTGTATTGTTGTAGTTCAAGGCAACACTGTTTAGTAAACCAGTAATAGTAGTATAGACATTTGCAAAGGTACTAGAACCATTTAGTGTAACTGGTGCAGAGCCTGAATAGACATAAGCAATATTCAAGTAACCATTACCACTAATTGTACTACTTAAGTTATAGTTGGTTCCATCAAAAGTAACTGTAGTCCCTGGTACCATAATATTACTAGGATTAGTACTTAAGATTGGTATTGAAACATTGGGTTCAAGTGTTCCCAAGTAACCGGAAGCGACAGGGCTACCACTAACTGCTATAAGTTGGGCTTGTGTTTGTAGACCAATATTAAAGCTTGCTGTCCCACTAACTACTGTGCCCACTTGTAAGTTTTCAGAATAAACTTGCTGGGCATTTACTACATTAGTTTGAGTAATAGAAGGGTTTTGTTGAGAGATTGACTGAAATTTACCAATAGTACCAGCAAAGTTAGAAAAAGCAGTATTCAAAAACCTTTGTTGTAACTGACTATCAGTTTCAGTATCTGTTCCACCTGCAATTGGGTAAGTGTTGGTTACACTTGTAACACCAACAAGTGGACTTGTTATTTGAGCAATGAACCCTGGGGGCACATTATTGAATGAACCGGGTAGAGTTGAAATAACAGGGACAGTAACACTTGTTTGGCCAACTGCTATAGTGGCAGGACTGGTTGTGTTGAAAGCAATATTATTAAAGTATTGAGTAACACTTGCAGAAACTTGAGTACCAAGTGGTATGTCATAGTTTTGGAGAGCAGGACTGGCTGTACTAAAAGTTGCTGTACCAATAGAACGAGTTCCAAGTTGGCGTGTAATACCAAAAATGTTTACAAAAGAATCAAGTTCTGAACCAAAGTAAGTAGTAACATCAAGTCCATAAGTTAATAGTGTTGAGTTGTTACTAGCGTTGGCAATTTCACTTGCAACTGACTCCATAATCTTATAAGTAGCACTGCCTACAGTAGTATCCCATGCTGGGTCGGAGACTGAGAGTGCGGTTAAAAGTCTGTTTAATATGGTATTAGTATCAGCCATTAGGGTTAACCTGTATTCCGTTTGGTGTGACTAGTAGGTTCAAATTGAATTGTTGACCATTTAAGGTTGAAATAGAAACTGTTGCATTTATAAAACCAGTTCCTTGCAAGACAACAATGTCTCCAACACTTTGGATAATTTCAGATTTGTTGTAGTAACTTAACTGAGAACTTTGTTGAAGGTTTTGGAGTTTTTGAAGTTGTTGGGCAGAGTAGAGAGAAAGGACTCTTTGAATTTCTGCTTGCACTTGACTTAAAGTATTTGAAGTGATTGGTCCACCAATCATTGAATACAACATACTACCAAAGTTTGGAGTAGTAAAACCAATACCATACTGTTCTTCTAACCAAAGTGCTAGGTCTTGAACTAGTTTACTAGTACCAACAACAAACTGGAGTCTTCCACCACTATCTAAAACAATGTCTCCATTGGAAACTTGTATTGCTTTCATATTACTTCCTTAAGTTTAAAACTAGAGTACATTAGGCTTGACTAACAGTCATAGTCCAAGAAGGGACTGAGGGGCCATAAGGTGGGGCAGGCTGGGAGGGGGCATATCCGTTGGCGGAACTAGGTTGAGCAGCAACATAAATTTGACTTGGGGTATCTACAGCCCATACTAACTCTAAGTAATCTCCGGTATTCATTTGTTGGATAAAATTCCAAGAAGGGAGTAGAAAAGGACTTTTGGCATAGATACTTACTTCACCACTTGACCAAGGTGTATCTACCCCATTTACCCTAGTCCAGATACTTGCATTGTAAGTAGAAGTTCCTCCAGTACTAAGTAATGCTAATTGTGCACTAAAACTAAAAATGTAAATTCCAGTAGCACTAGTAGTTATCCTACTTCCTGAAACTAATGTAAAGCCGTTTGACCCTGCATCATTATTAAAAGTAACTACATATGGTGTATTAGCAAGTGGTGCAATTTGAGTAGTAGTATCATAATAATTTCCATAAGTTGGAGGGAATTGAGGTAATAAAGTTGGATCTAAGTTACTAGAATCACTAACAAAAAGACTAAGTCTGTAGGCAGTAGAAGAATTTTCAACAAACCAAACTTGCCCCTGCCTAACTTGAGTTATTGAAACATTAGGTGGTAATGCATCTAAAGCAATCTGGTATTGAAATCCTCTATTATCTTGACCAGTAGTCCATAAAAGATTATTAAGTGGATTTATATAAGGGTCATTTAATAAAGTAACTCTTCTAGTTGTTATTACAACTGTGGGGTTTGGATTAAGTGGCATAATTAACCCACCGAACTCGGGAAACCAAAGTGAAGTAACTTGACACCGGTGGTATCATTAGCACTTGCTCTGTAAACTGGGCAAGTTACATTTGCACTTGTATAGAATCCACCTGCCCGGTCTCCGCTATGTTGTACACTCTGGACATATACTTCAATACCATGGTCTTCCAGTCTAATTCTCATACCAGGGTAGAGTTCAGGAATAAATGCAAGTTGGATTGTTGAAGAATATTGGTTTGCCCAACTTTGCATAAACAACTGCCAGGCATACATAAATTCTGTAACGTGACTACGAATTATTGGTTGCTCTTGAACAAGTGGTCTCATACCATACCTAGAAAGAAATGCGGTTGAGAAGTCTTTGCCAAATGCATTTGTAAGTGAACTTATTGCACTAGCAGTACTGTTAGGGTTATCGGCACTTGCAAAACCAAATAATATTGACATAACTTCTGGTATCTGAACTGAAACAATACCGTTACTTTGCATCCAGTCGACAAGGTCAACACCTGTCCCCATGTTAATAGCATCACCACTAACTGCAACGTGTGTTACAAGTTGAGTATCATCATGATAAATAGTAAAGTCAATTATTTCAATATCATAAATACTCATTGAAGGTGCTTGGCCGTAAAGACCAAAATAATCAGGGAACCATGCAAGGAAGTCACCATTAGGGGCACTTTGAAAACACCTTAAACTACTTGTAACTAAAGTTGAAATACTTTGAAGTACAGGTTGGTCAGTAACAAATGCTCTCGGTGTACCAATAAGTGCTAATGTGTTTTCATCAACTACAGGTGGAGTAAATGTTATGTTAAAGTTTGTACCAGTATTTGTGGTATTACCGGTAGTTGTAGAAGTACCTGTAGCAGGGTTAGTTGTAACTCCTGAACTTGCACCACCACCATTCCATGAGCCATAGGGTTTAGGCACTGCTGTTCCTGTATTTATATTTGGCCAGGGGGTAGTGCTTGTTATAGACCAAGTTCCTGAAGACTTATTTTGATAGTGTCCACCATCCCATGGGCACTCTTGCACTGCTTTTTTAAAAATTTTAATTATACTAGGTAAGTCAGTCGGTGCACCAGGAGTATTAGCACTGGGGAGTGGTTTATCAGTACTAGAACTTGGTTTGTATGTACCATTAGAGTATCTAGGCTTACTGTCAAATACAGCTCCAATTCCCCAATATATACTAGTATTCATTTTGTAACCCCACCACTGAGCTGCTGCATCAAGTGATTGAAAGGCAGCTGCAGGAGTTCCACCGGCACCATATGCGGATGCTAAACTAGAGTCAGTATCACCAAGTGGGTTATAGTATGCTGCCCAACCACTTGCATTTTCAAGTGTTACCCAAAGGTTAATAAGAGCAGCATTGTTGTCAGTGTTTGGGAATCCACCATAAAGTAGGCATAAGTGAGCCCAGTCAGTACTACTACTAATATTGTAAGGACTAATAACTGGTTTACCCCATGCTGGTGGACCACCGGGAGCATTTGGGTCATTTTTAGTTGTAGTAGTAGTAGGGTCAGTAGAAGAACTTGTTGTTTTTACTGAAACCTGGGAATGTAGGAAAGGAGCTGCAGTAGAACTTTGACTAGTTACATTAGTGTCTTGAGCGAGTGTGTTCCCAAGTGAATAACCATTATTTTGTAAATTGGTAACAAGTTGAGTAGTGTTTTGAGGACCTGGTTGCACTTTTGCTGGATCTGCCCAAGTTATACTAACTTGAATTCTGTCTGTATAGTAAAAGTCACCGGTTGAATGTATACCATCACCGGTAACACCTGTTTTTGCTGGTGTGCCGGCAAGGTATGTCCAAGCTTGACTACTTAATACAATACTATCTCCTGTATCACCGGCAATACTTGCTTTAACAACTACTTGATTAGCATTTGCAATACTAGTAACAAGTAACGGTCTGCCTTGGTTCCACCCGG
>Ga0208498_1000825_pt1 | contig 11106 bp, 10 predicted proteins | sample CryBogCBE12Aug09_FD_185502 | JGI IMG/M metagenome (GOLD analysis project Ga0208498, IMG submission 185502) | Freshwater microbial communities from Crystal Bog, Wisconsin, USA - CBE12Aug09 (SPAdes) (version 2) | ecosystem: Environmental > Aquatic > Freshwater > Lake | place: Crystal Bog... | reverse complement strand
GAGAAACCTTGTCTCAAATGCGATTGACCATTGTGAAGGCAAGCCGATAGATATCACTCTCGTTGCTACCGCTCGTGAAGTTGCGGTGGGCGTGCGCGATTACGGAGTTGGTTTTAGCGAACGTAATGCCTCCCGACTCTTTGATCGCTTCTGGCGCGCTGATCCATCACGATCTCGTATTCGCGGCGGTACCGGTCTCGGACTTTCAATCTCACTCGATGATGCCAAGCTCCACCAAGGAACTCTCAAGGCATGGGGTCGCTTGGGTCAAGGCGCACACTTCGTGCTGACGGTTCCGAAATCTCCTGGCATTCCGATTGAATCTGATCCGATTGATGTAGATCCAACAGCGGGAGTATCCACATCGTTCCTCTCTTTCGATGAGGACGATATTTAAAGTCAGTCATAGTGGGTGCATGGTGCCACCGAATGATCCAAGCAAGCATCGAAGCACTGATCAAAACTTTGGCTTAGCTGCCGGTCTACGTTCTTTACTTTTCCCCACATCGTGCACTGCTTGCGGTGACGATATTCCAAGTGGCGTTCTCTGCGATTATTGCGCCAGAACTATCAAGGCGCTGCCGATAGTCGGAAGGATTTCAGAGTTACCGTTTTATGCTGAAGCAGAGTTCGGTTTAGAGATTGCAGCTATTGTGATTGCAGCAAAAGAGTCGAATGATAAAAGCGCCAGGCGTTATCTGGCTTTGATGATGGCGCTTTCACTGAGAAGAGCGCTGGAGCGCTTGCAGGTTTTGGAGAGTCCAGGGGACCTAGAACGCTCGCCGAACATTCCTCTAAAAATCATTCTCTTTCCATTTCCATCACGACCTCGGGCAAACAGGGTTCGTGGCTATCGCCATAGCGAGCTGCTTGCCGCTGAGATGGCACGCGAAGTGCGGCGCATGAATCTGGAATGTGAATTTGGGATCTGCCCTGGGCTTGAACTTTCGCGAGATATTGCGGATCAACGCGGACTAACAAAGCTGGAGCGGGAGGCCAACCTGGAAGGCGCCATCAGGCTGTCACGGACTGGTCTTAGGCAACTCCAGAAGCTGATCCAACCGGGAGGGGCGGCTTTGAATCCCGAGCCACCCCGGAATAAGCAGGGGTCGTTGCTGGTTCTTATAGATGACGTCATGACCAGTGGCGCAACGGTCAGCGCTGGGGCTACAGCCCTGCGAAACGCCGGTTTTACGCCCGATATGGCCATCCTTGGCTGTGTCTCTCCACGCCTGATTTACGCATAAGATTGGCAAGTTGAATTGATGTTCTATGAAACGAGGCTGTGTGTCCATTCTCGATAAAGTTCTCCGCGCAGGCGAGGGTCGCGCCGTTCGCAACCTCGAAAAAATTGCCGCCTCGGTGAACGAGTGGGAATCCCGAATCTCACCGATGAGTGATGATGACCTCAAGGCCCAGACTCAGAAGTTTCGCGATCGCCTCGCAAAGGGCGAAGATCTTGATGACCTACTACCAGAAGCCTTCGCGACTGTTCGCGAGGGAGCTAAGCGCACCTTGGGTCAGCGCCACTACGACGTTCAGCTCATGGGTGGAGCAGCTCTACACCTCGGCAATATCGCCGAAATGCGCACTGGTGAAGGTAAGACTCTTGTTTCAACACTGCCTGCATACCTCAATGCGCTCGCTGGTAAAGGCGTACATGTCGTCACCACAAACGATTACCTAGCAGAGCGTGACAGCGAGTGGATGGGTCGTGTCCACCGCTTCTTGGGTCTGAAGGTTGGCGTGATTCTTGCAAGCATGACTCCGGCAGAACGTCGCGAGGCATATGCCGCAGATATCACCTACGGCACAAACAATGAATTTGGTTTCGACTATCTGCGCGACAACATGGCGTGGTCGCTCGAAGATTGCGTACAGCGCGAGCATAACTTTGCGATTGTCGATGAAGTTGACTCGATTTTGATCGACGAAGCTCGCACACCGTTGATCATCAGCGGACCGGCTGATAAAGCCACCAAGTGGTACGTCGAGTTTGCAAACATTGCCGGAAATCTCAGCCGCGATACTCACTACGAGATCGATGAGAAGAAGAAGACCGTCAGCATTCTTGAAGAAGGCGTGACCAAGGTCGAACAGATTCTTGGTATTGGCAATCTTTATGAGGCTGCCAACACTCCAATGATTGGCTACCTCAACAACGCAATCCGCGCTAAGGAGCTTTTCAAGCGCGATAAAGATTACGTAGTTATGAATGGCGAGTTGCTGATCGTTGATGAGCACACAGGTCGCATGCTCTCTGGTCGTCGCTATAGCGAAGGTCTGCACCAAGCGCTTGAAGCCAAAGAGCGGATTGAAATTAAGGACGAGAACCAGACTCTCGCCACAATCACACTCCAGAACTACTTCCGCTTATATGAAAAGCTTTCAGGTATGACCGGTACGGCCATGACCGAGGCCGCAGAACTCATGCAGATCTACAAGTTGGGTGTTATTCCGATCCCAACAAATAAGCCAACACAGCGTATTGATTCATCCGATCTGATCTATCGCACCGAGCAAGGTAAGTTCCAAGCAGTGATTGCCGATATCGTCGAGCGCCATCGCAAGGGTCAACCAATCCTTGTTGGTACCGTTTCGGTAGAAAAGTCTGAAGAGCTCTCAAAGTATTTGACCAAGGCTGGCGTTCGCCACGAAGTGTTGAATGCAAAGCAGCACGAACGTGAAGCTGCGGTAGTTGCTCGCGCCGGAACGATGGGTGCGGTTACTGTCGCAACTAATATGGCTGGCCGTGGTACCGACATCATGCTCGGTGGAAACCCAGAATTCATGGCTGACTTTGAATTACAAAAGCGCGGCCTCAATCCTGCCGATACCCCAGAGGAGTACGAAGCTGCATGGCCGGCAGAAATCGCGAAGCAGAAGGCTGCAGTAGCGACCGAACACGATGCTGTTGTTGCGGCCGGTGGACTCTACGTTCTAGGCACTGAGCGCCATGAATCGCGTCGTATTGATAACCAGCTCCGTGGTCGTTCTGGTCGTCAAGGCGATCCAGGAGAGTCACGCTTCTATCTCTCACTCCAAGACGACTTGATGCGCCGATTTAATTCAGGCCTCGTCGAGCGCTTCCTTGGTGTTGCAGGTATTGCGGATGATGTTCCTATCGAATCGAAGATGGTCTCGAATGCTATTCGTTCGGCTCAAACCCAGGTTGAGTCGTTGAACTTTGAACAACGTAAGAATGTTCTCAAGTATGACGATGTCATGAATCGCCAACGTGAAGTAATTTACGGGGAGCGCCGCGAAGTACTAGAAGGTGCAGATATTGCGCCTCAAGTTCAGCGCTTCATGGAAGAGACAATTACTGCGTATGTTCGCGGAGCGACGAGTGAAGGCTTCCCAGAGAACTGGGACCTTGCAGCGCTCTTTACGGCTCTTACTATTCTTTATCCAGCGACTATCACACCAGAGTCATTGGCTGCCGAAGTCGGTGGCGCGGAGAGTCTGGATTCAGAATTCATTTTGGATCGCGTTCTTGAGGATGCAAAGGCTCAATATGCAAAGCGCGAAGCCGAACTGGGCGAAGCCGTTATGCGCGAGCTAGAGCGCAAAGTTTTGCTTTCAGTGCTCGATCGCAAGTGGCGCGAACACTTATATGAAATGGATTATCTGCAAGAAGGAATCGGGCTGCGTGCGATGGCACAGCGCGATCCACTTGTTGAATATCAACGCGAAGGTTATGACCTCTTTGCGGCCATGATGGATTCGATCAAGGAAGAACTCGTTGGGCTTCTCTTCCATGTTGAAGTAAACGTGGAGCAGACCAATGCCGATGGCTCACCAGTCATTCAGGCACCAGGACTTCCCGTTGCAGCACCTGCTTCGCAAGAGAACTTGCGTTACACCGCTGCCGACGAAGATGGCTCTGTCGTGCAGAGTGGAGCGCCCGAGGTCTCCAAGAATGGCCCTTGCCCATGCGGATCTGGTCGCAAGTACAAGCGCTGCCACGGAGCTGCTTAACCTTTACTTCGAGATTGCTGCCTTGTCTCGCCACACGGTAGTGAAGTAGCGCCACACGGTAGTGAAGTAGCGCGGCGGCGATTTAGAGCAGAGTGAATTCTGTGCAGAGCCAGCGATTGTCAACGCCTTCAAAACGCAAACTCAGGGAGCGAACTCGTTCTCCAATACGAAGCGTGACTGTCACCTCAAGGACGCCTTCAATAGGCTGGCTGATATAAATCTTCCTGATTCGAGGGGAGTTTCCCCTTGAAGAGCTTTTGGCGCTCGGCGGTGTGAGCAGTTTTTGATAGACAAGTCGATGGGAAGATCTGGCTAACTGCAGAGCCGAACGTCGACCTGACCAGATTTCCATCACACCGATCACGTAATTTTCAACCATCGGTTGAATCGCAGGAAGTTCATGAAGTGCCGAAGGTTTTGGCGCGTACAACGGGTCGATTTCTTCATCCGGTAAACCTTGCGGCGTAGGAACTAAATAGAGTTTTGGAGATGTGCCATTTATTGTGTGAGGCGCGATAGATAGAGAGAGTTGCGGCGCGATAGCCGGATCGATCTGAGGTGTAAGAAAGCCGGGCCGTGCAATTACCACACGAGTCGCTAGTACGGCAGGTTTAGGTGCAGATTGAGTAGTCATGGCAGAAGAGTGTCTGTCGGAGCAAGCGTTGTGATCCTCCGAACGGATGATCTTTGGCTGTGCATAACTTTGCGCTAAAAAATTACTAACAGAGTATTCATCTCCCATGATCGAAATTCAGAAATTTATCCAACGCAATTCCCGTAGGTTGCTTGCAGTCAGCGCGCTGGGCATTGCACTCTTACTTGTACTCACGACTGGAGCTCGAGGGCCACAAGGCTATGGGTGGGAAGTTGTGAATGTCATTCCTGCACAAGCGAAATTGAGTGCCCCGGATATTTCACTCGTCAGAGTTGATCTCGGTTCGCTCTCATCACAATATTTTGGAAAAGGTGATCTTGTATTGGGACGCTACGCAACGCATGATTTACGTGTTGGAACTTTGATTGGTCCCGGTGATATCAGTCAACGTCCCAATCGGACTGGAATAGCCTTTCTTCCCATTGGATTGCTGGCAACAGATATCTCATCAAATATCCAAGCTGGGGATTTTGTTGACGTCTATCTCATTCCCAAAGATCAGAGCACTTCTCCTGCCCTGGTCGTATCGCGGGCAGAGGTGGCGCAACTAGATGCTCACTCCAGGTCGCTCGGCGGAAGCGTAGATATCTCCCTAAATCTCACGCCGAGTCAGGCGATTACGGTGATAGATGCTGAATCTCAGGGGCGATTGGTGGTTGCTGTAGATGCGCTCTGAAATTCCACAAATTGATGTGATCACAGCGATCGCGGATGCCGAAAGTGAAGATTATGTTGCCCAGCTGCTCTTCTCTCAAGGCTGGAACATAATCTTTCGAGCCTTTGATGGTCACTCGCTCGCTACCTTTCTTCAATCGCGAGATCCGCAACTGCGCACCGTAGTCATTTATCGAAGTAACCTTGAGGGCTTTGCGTCGGTACCGATTGCGCTCCTGCGGAGTGAATACGTCACCTTTATTTCACTCGATTCCGTGAAGGGAAGCGCTCACGCAATCATGACGCATATCAGGCAAGAATTGCGGATCCCGACAGGACTTTCCAAAGTGGGTGCGACTCTTCCTCCCGCGCACCACGAGAAGGCGAATCCGCCACAGCGCTCATCATCCACATACATCAGGCGTTCTCGGAAAGTTATCGCAGTTACAGGTAGCGCCGGCGCTCCGGGAAGAACGAGATTCTCCATTGCAATCTCTCAGGAAATATCTCGATCTGAGTCTGTGTTGGTTGTCGATGCAGATATGCGTTCGCAAGCGCTTGCGCGCCAACGAGACTCATACATGACCAAGGCGCTGACGATAGCTCCGCTTGATGTGAAACAACGCCCGACTATGTTGCCCCATGGTGAAGAGACCGTCGTTGTGGACTTGGGGACATTGCCCACTGTGAGTGAAACCGTGACAGATCGTCGGTGGCAGGGTTCACTCGTTAATCATGTCCTTGATTCCGCATCTCATCTGGTTTACCTGACCAAATCAACCAAGTCGAGTATCGATGAGTTAGCAATCTTTCTTCGCGAATTTCCGGTACTGCTTACCTCGGTTCCGATTACCTACATTTGCATACTGAGTGGCAACTCACGAACTCTGAGGGAGTGGGAGGGAAAGTTCATGACTCTTACCTCGGGTGAGAGTCGATTTATATTGAGAGAATCTCAGTTGGATTCAGTCCCTGTAGAACCGAGAGGCGGCGGTGCCAGCTCACTTCCCATAATCGGACAACTGCTCAAGCCCGCCCAACCACACAGGAAGGAGATTGGTAAGATTCTGGCTTCGATGGTGTGAAAAGGGAGAACTGGCATGAGTTCACGGATTGAGCTTGCTTACTCTCACACTGCTCTCACTGAGGCGGATAGAGACCGACTCTCGGTTTTAATCACCGAGTGGCAACTACTCGCTGATCTATCGTTTGCAGACTTAGTTCTTTGGGTTCCGCGTAGACAGGATTATCAAAGTTGGCCGGATGGCCATGTAGCTATTGCTCACATTCGACCAACAACTGCATCGACCGTCTTCACACAAGATCTCATCGGACTAGAAATTCCTTGGGGCAAGAACGCACGGATTGATCAATCCCTCTCGCAGGGTGAGATTGTGCGCGATGCCGAACCTGAGCAAGTAGGCGAGTTGCTCATTAAAGAAGAGACCGTTCCAGTCTTCTTTGAAGATCGAGTAATTGCTGTGATCTCGCGTCACCGTGATGCCGTCTCTATGCGTTCACCTTCGCGTCTAGAACTCAATTATCGCGAGATCGCGCACAAGATTTATCGAATGGTTGCTGAGGGAACTTTCCCTATTCAAAACAGTATTTATCAGGCCGAGGCTGCTCCCCGGGTAGGCGATGGTCTCATCCGCCTCAATGCCCAAGGCACAACGATTTACGCTAGCCCGAACGCTCGCTCAGCGGTGAGTCGATTGGGTTGGGAGAAAGAAGTCGAAGGCAATAGCCTCGGCGCAATCTTTGATGCGCTCTCATTGCCGCAAGATCAACCAACGGAGGAGAGCTGGTCCACCATCTTGAGTGGTCGAAACTTGCGACGTGTTGATTTCGACAATAGTTCGGGCATCGTTGATCTTCTCGTGATTCCGCTTATTGAGGGGCAAGAGCGCATTGGTTCTATCGTTCTTGTTCACGATGTCACTGAGTTGCGTCGGCGCGATCGCGATCTTGTTACCAAAGATGCCACCATTCGTGAGATTCACCATCGAGTGAAAAATAATTTACAGACGGTATCTGCGCTTCTTAGACTTCAATCTCGTCGAGTCGAGGATCCGATTGCAAGTGCTGCTCTTGCCGAAGCTGTTCGCCGCGTTGCGTCGATTGCGATTGTGCACGAAACACTCTCGGCTTCGGATGCGGAATCAGTTCTCTTCGATGAGGTTTATGAGCGGATTGTTCACAATGCCATCGAGCTCAGCACTCGGCCGATTACTCTTCGCAAGGTTGGTGAATTTGGAGTCCTTGATTCACAGATCGCCACACCGCTCTCACTCGTTATTACCGAGTTGATTCACAATGCACTTGAGCATGGCTTGGCAGAGTCTGGTGATGAATTGGTGATCGATATTCAACAAAGATCCCAGCCAGATTCCCATGGCGAGAAGGTGTCTTACGAAATTTCAATTTCAGATAATGGCGCTGGTCTTCCCGAGGGATTTGATTGGCAGACTTCGTCGAATCTTGGACTGCAGATTGTTCGGACATTGACCGAAAATGAACTGAAGGGGAGTATCTCGCTCAAGCGAAAAGGCGACCAAACGGTCGCCCTGCTTAATTTTGTTGCTTAGGTGTTGCGGCTTAGAACTGATTCTGGCTTTCGAGCATGCGAGCACGATTTCGCGCCGCACGACGCTTGAGGGCACGACGCTCGTCCTCAGATAGCCCACCCCAGACGCCTGCATCTTGACCGCTTTCAAGCGCCCAGGCGAGGCAAGGCTCTTTCACGGGGCAGCGATTACAGACCTTTTTGGCCTCTTCAATTTGAGCTAATGCTGGGCCAGTGTTTCCAATGGGAAAGAAAAGCTCAGGGTCTTCGTCGCGGCAGGCTGCTTCGTGGCGCCAATCCATCGCAGATCTCCTTCAAGTAGGGAAGTTACATTCATTTCAGGCCTGCTACACGTTCGAAGCACGACTTATTGTGAATACAGGCATATTCTCTCGCACTGCAGTGGGTATAACAAGGATAAACACTCAAAGATTCCTGTGATCTGTGCCCCCGACAGGAGTCGAACCTGCGCACCCGCCTCCGGAGGGCGGTGCTCTATCCACTGAGCTACGAGGGCTTGTTGTTGAGTGGTAAGTAGTGCGCTCCAAGGGTATCAGTGAAAGAATGTGGAGCGGCTGAGGAAGCGCCTGCGAAGGAGTTAGGCGCAATTTCGGCAGTGATGAGGCACAAAATGAAAGCAACGCGAGCAACGTACGCACCGTAAGAATTGTGAGAAATGGAAACCCGATGAGCGAGATCAACTCAGCAAACGCCCAGTCCGAACTACATACCCAGTCCGAATTACAGGGCATGGAGAAGGCATATTTCGCCACGGGATGTTTCTGGGGAGCGGAGCGCAGATTCTGGAGTCTTGAGGGCGTCGCAAAGACATCCGTGGGTTACATGGGTGGCAGTACTTCCGAGCCCACCTATCAAGAGGTCTGTTCTGGCCGGACCGGTCACGCAGAAATGGTTGAAGTAATCTTCGATCCATCCGCGATCACTTACGTGCGCTTGCTCGAAGAATTTTGGACCATGCACGATCCAACCTCGCTCAATGCCCAAGGTGGGGATATCGGCACTCAATATCGCAGCGCGATTTACACAACTTCAGAGAGTCAGCTGCAGGATGTGGAGCGCACTCGCGCGATCTATGACGCGGAGTTAGCGAATCATGGCCTAGGGAAAATTGTTACTGAAGTAAAACCTGCTGACGGAATGACATATTGGTTAGCCGAGGAGTATCACCAGAAGTATTTGGCTAAGAATCCCAACGGCTACGACTGCCACTCATCGACGGGAGTTCCATTTCCGGTCGCTGCCAAGTAGAGCCAGCTACCAGATAGAACTTTTACACCAGGTAGTGGGCTAGTTACCAGCTAGAACTTTTACGCCAGGTAGTGGGCTAGTTACCAGCTAGAACTTTCACCTTCAGTCGCGCGCCAGCAGTACCACGCGACGACGCTCTGAAATCCGGTGAAGCGCTCGCCAATCACATCTAATTCTTTTGGATCGATGTAATCGGTGAGTCCGTGAATCTTCTCCCAGCCGCGACGTACCGCTAAATCACCGACGGGCCAGAGATCAAGTCGCCCTAAGTGGAAGATCAAAAACATTTCGACGGTCCAGCGACCAATGCCCCAGATGGCGGTGAGCTCGCGCGAAATTTCTTCGTTGCTCATCCGTGAGAACTTTTTGAACTCAATCGTGCCGCTGAGTGTGCCTTCGGTTAACTCCGAGATAGCTCGCACTTTGGCGCCGGATACTCCAACTGCGCGCAGCTCCTTTTCGGAAAGCGCAGCGATCGCCTCCGCCTCAATTCTGCCGCCTGCAAGTACTTTTACACGATCGCGGATTGTGTCCGCCGCTTTAATAGCGAGCTGTTGGGAGATGATGGAGGTAACAACAGTTTCGTAGTGAGTACGTGTAGGCCGCTTGGAATTAATCGTGCAGAGCGGCGCTGCTTTGATGATCGGCTTAAACGCAGGATCGATTCGTGCCAGTTTGCGAACGTGAACCTGCATTTCTTCAGGGGAAGTGAGAGCCATGTGTGGGAATTTACCTTAAGAGCCCTAAAAATTACTAAGATTGAAGTAATGAATACGTCGCGACCGATGGCTCTCTCCAGTCATGAATTCAGCCAGCTTGCCCAGGCCAGCACTCGAATCGTCAACTCAACGAGCGCTATCGCCTGGACTCTCACCATCGTGGGCCTCGGCTTAATCCTGCTCTTCGACTTTCTCCTTGCATTTAGAAATCGTCATAAGGCGACGAGCCTTCGCAACGTAGCGTGGTGGACAGCCTTCTATGTGCTTGCAGCGATTGCCTTCGGTGCGACTCTTGGACTCTGGTCCACCACGCGGGCCCGAACAGAATTTTTTGCAGGTTGGCTCACCGAATATTCACTCTCGTTCGACAACCTCTTCGTGCTCATCCTCATCATGACAAGTCTCAAAGTCGCTAAGGAGCGAGAGGAGATGGTGCTCTTTGCCGGCATCGTTTCTTCACTTCTCTTGCGTGGAATATTTATCGCCGGCGGCGCAGCGCTCATTAATCGTTTCGAGTGGATCTTTTATATCTTCGGCGGATTTCTGATTTATACAGCCGTGACCTTATTTCGCGAGAGCGAAAAGGAGGAGTGGCACGAAGGTCGAATCGTTCGCCTGATGCGCAAGCGCGGCTTTTCTCTTTCCATCATCGCATTGATCGCCGTTGCTATGACCAATCTGATATTTGCTTTTGACTCGATCCCGGCAATCTTTGGACTCACTCGCAATCCCTATGTCATCGTCACCGCAACGATCTTCGCCTCTATGGGCTTGCGTCAGCTCTACTTCCTTATCGGCGATCTTATGAGCAAACTCATTTATTTGAGCGAAGGGCTAGCCCTGGTCCTTGGTTTTATTGGCATCAAGCTTGTATTCGAAGCCGCCATTGGCGAAGGCCACACTCGAGTGTGGGGCATCAAAATTCCCACCATCTCACTTGGGGTCAGTTTGGGTGTTGTGATCGCTCTCCTTGTGCTCACGACAGCCTTGAGCCTTTTCACCAGTCGCAGTCGTCGCCCCGAAGGGCAATAAGCGCGCTCCAATCCGTGCCACCGCTACGCTTAAGCCTATGAGCGAGCAGAAGCGGACCGAAGAGAGCTGGGCTGACCAGAACTCGGCTGATTTAGCACCAGCCACCCGAGTAGTAAGCGCGGGTCGTCCAGGTAAATCCGAAGATGCTGGCGTGAATGCTGGCATCGATCTTAATTCGACCTTCCACGCACCAGGAGAGACCGGCTATGGCCGTTACGGAAATACCACCT
>Ga0208498_1000812_pt1 | contig 11184 bp, 8 predicted proteins | sample CryBogCBE12Aug09_FD_185502 | JGI IMG/M metagenome (GOLD analysis project Ga0208498, IMG submission 185502) | Freshwater microbial communities from Crystal Bog, Wisconsin, USA - CBE12Aug09 (SPAdes) (version 2) | ecosystem: Environmental > Aquatic > Freshwater > Lake | place: Crystal Bog... | reverse complement strand
ACGGCCACAGGCACTGTCACATTCTCGAGCGGTTCGACAGTGCTTTGCACGGCGAATGTGTCAAAGGGATCAGCATCGTGCAGCGTCTCAGCAACGTCGTTGAATGCAGGCACCTATTCGATCACCGCGAATTTTTCGGGCAACGCCACTACCGCGCCTAGTGAAACCTCGTCCTCACTTGTCGTTTCCAAGGCAAAGTCAACGCTGTCGCTTGTGCTGAATAAGACCAAGCTCCCAAGGTCGCAAGTGGCAAGCATTATTGCCACAGCGGTACTGTCTTCGCCGATCGGCAGTACGCCTCCGGGTTCGGTCACCTTCACGCTTGACGGGAAGGCCATCGCCAACAACTCATCATCTCTCAGTTTTTCGAGCCTGGCCGGTCTGAATTTGTCGGCGGGCACCCACGTGATTGAGGTCACTTACGGCGGTAGCACGAACTATCTGGGCTCGACAGCAAAAGCAACGTTTACTCTTTCGTAGCCGATCGATTCCCCGATGTACGAAGCAAAGTCACCGTCGCGACGGTGAGATGGTGCGACTGAACGGCCGCAGTTTTGACGCTTCTAGATTTTGACTGCATTGCGGTGAGGCGCTGGCGGTGATTAAAGGCTGTAAAACTTTTCTGCCACCAGAATTTTTTTGCAAGGTAGCGTTTTCATCCAAGTCAACCGGATGGGATTGCTATGAAGAATCTGCTGCCTAAGTCGCGACTGGCGCATCGAATGAACGGTGTGGTCGCTGCTAGTCGGCGTGGCCTCACGCTGGCGGTGCTTCTGATTGCAGTGTGCCTCGCACCGCCGCTCGCCGCGACGGCCGCTCCAGCGGCACTGACCAATCAAACCCTTGGCGCCTACATTTCAGCGGGCTTGAACACCACCTCAGACCCTGCAATCATCTCGCAAATTGAGTCAATTACGTCCGCTGGATCGGTGGCGTCGTATGGTGCGTCCTACCTTCAGGCCTCATGCAACTTTTACGTAAATCTGTCGTTGAGCGCCCACCCCAAGCCGTGCTTCTACGGCGACCCGAAATCTTCCAACACCGTCGTCCTCTGGGGTGACTCGTTCGCCAATGAGTGGATCCCTGCGCTTGACGTGGCGGGGAAGCAGTTGCATTTCAAGTTGGCGGTGTTCGCATTTTCCGGTTGCGCCACGCCGTTCCTCCCAGCGAACACCCTCGTCGCGGGGCCGAGCTTCGACGCCGCTCACGTCGCCGCCTGTATCAAGTTTCACCAGACACTCCCCGCGGCGGTGCACGCCTTGCACCCCGTGGCGGTGATGTCGGCCTCGGGCTCCCCGAGTTACAGTCCAAGTTATGACCAGATGTGGGTGACGGCCATGGCGTCGACGTTTGCCCAGTTGGCGCCCGGTGCCACGGCCAAAATTGTTATCGGCACCGGACCACACTTCGACCCCTACGAGCCGGTGCAGTGCGCTTCGCAGCACCTCACCAGTCTCAAGTCCTGCACTTTCGGAACGCAACCGACGACGTGGTCGCTCCTCCCCGCCACGACGCGAGATGCCACATTGGCCAAGACGCCAGGCATCAACCTCATTCCTGCTTCGCAGTGGCAGTGTGTCAACCAGCTTTGTCCAGTTGACGTTGATCATCATTTCGTTTATGCCGATCATGACCACATCACCACGAAGTACGCGCTGTGGATCGCACCTTTGATGGCGACAGCGCTGAAACCGCTGCTTCATCTCGGCTGATAATCGCTTGGGGCGTCCCCGTAGATACGCTGGCGGTTGACGCTCGCCTCGGCTTGAATCGTCGCGAGATCGGGGCGCTGCTGGGCCGCTCTACGCTGCGGCGCAATGCGGTAGTTCGTCGCGACAGGGCCTGGGGCGTCGGCCAGAAAGCTCCAGTAGCCGTTGGTGAGCGGACACGCCCGCTCGCCCGTGCGCTCAGTCGGCGAGTAGCGGCACCCCTGACAGAAATTGGTCATTTTCTTCAGATAGTTCCCGCCCGCGATGTAGGGCTTGGTGCTGGTCAGGCCACCATCAGCGAAGGTCCCCATGCCAATGACGTTGACCTCCATCACCCACTCGGCGCCATCAACAAAGTTGTCGGCCATCCAGTCATTGAGGGCCAGGGGATCGATGCCACTCAACGTGGCGGCGTTGGTCATCACCATCAGCCGTTCGATATGGTGCGCCCAGCCGTAGCGGCGCAGGTTGCCCAGCACGCTGTCTAGGCAGTTCATTGGGTGCTCGCTAAACGTGCGCCAGGTTTCGGGAAGTGGCGCAGTGGCGCCGAGCGCGTTGAGCGAACGGTAGCTGTCGTCGCGCAACTGGTGCCACCCCCACACCCACTCGCGCCATCCAATGATCTGTCGAAGAAAGCCCTCAGTGCTCGCCAGTGGAATGAGTCCTTGGTCGTAGGCCGCAACGACCGCATCGACGACCTCGCGGGGGTGCAGCAGGCCGAGGTTCATAGCCACGCTGAGGCGTGAATGAGCGAGGTGCCAATTAGTGGTGCTGGCGGCATCTTCGTACGGACCGAAGTGCGGAAGAATTCGCGTGACGGCGTCCGTTAGCTGGTCGAGGGCGTCACCACGCGTGCGCGGCCAGTACGCGACGGCGTCGCCGCCGGGGTGGCTCGCCGCGAGTTCATCAACGGCACATTGCTCCTCGTCGGTCAGCGCGCGCGACCAGGGCGCCGGCCACGTCCCGCCGCCCTTGGGGAGGGGGAGTCGGTTCTCTTCGTCGAAGTTCCACCGATCACCCACGGGGTCATCGCCATTCATGAGGACATTCAGCCGACGGCGCTGTCGACGGTAGAAGGTTTCCATGGTGGCGGGCTTGGCCGTGGTCACGGCACTGCGGAATTCGTCGAGTGGGGTCAGATAGAACGGGTCGTCAAGAAGGGTCACCCCTAAACGAGTGAAGAGGCTCGCGGCTCGCCGCCCGCGGGGGTGATTCATCATGATCTCGGTGGGCGCGACCTCGGCCCGATGTGCGGCGATGCCTTCGGCGAAACTCGACGCGCGCCGATAGTCGACGGTGAAGCCGAGCGACCGTACGCGCTCGGCGAAGGCTCGAATGGCCAGGAGGTAGAGCGCGGTCCGGGTGAGGTGGCGAGGCGCTTGCGTGAGGTGTTCCGTCTCGATGATGAGAATGACGGTGTCAGACGACAGCGTTGGCCACGGCGTGACGTCAGTGGAGAGCTGGTCGCCAAGAACGAGGAAGGACGCGGGCATTCGACCAGCGTAGGGTGCGTCGCTCAGTGAAGCGCGAGTGTCGCCCCGAAAGCCGCACTGACCCAGAGCGCGATACGGATGCCGTGGACCACACGCAGTCGTCGCAACGTTGCCGTTTGAGTTCGTGTCGCCAACTGCTGGTGGAGGGGGACGGCGGCTACGGCGGTGAGAACTACCGCTGCCGCGGCAGGCCCTGCCGTGACCATCAAGTCGCGCGGCACGCCGTGGCTCGCCAGCCGCCACCAGATGAGGCCCATCGCTTGCGCCACCCACGCCAGGCCGACGGCCCACGCGATGCGGCGGCTGTGGTGACCATGAAAGCGAGGCCATTCGTTGGGTCCCACCAGAGCAAAGCCGGGGTACGTGACCATGCCAACGGTGACGGCGAGACCGACCAAGTACCAACTGGCGGCGCAAGTGACAATGATGGCGGCGCGCACCCCAAAACTCTACGAGGCGAACGACATCGTCGACGCAGGGGAGTACTGCCCTAACCTGCAGTCATGGCTCCTCGCACTGTCCTGGTTACTGGAGCCTCCGGCTACGTCGGTGGTCGATTGGTACCGGCACTGCTTGACCACGGCGACCACGTCCGGTGTCTCGTCCGCACGCCAGCCAAATTGGCTCAGGCGCCGTGGGTTGACCGTGTTGCGGTGGTGCAGGGTTCGGTAGGCGATGACCTCACGACGGCCATGAACGGCATTGACGTAGCGGTCTATCTCGTGCACTCAATCGGGGCCGGGAGTGACTGGGTGGAACAGGAGCAGCGCGACGCGGAGAACTTCGCGGCGGCCGCTCGCGCGGCCGGAGTTAAGCGCATCGTCTTTCTGGGCGGTCTGGGCTCGGACCGGGAGCGACTGTCGCGCCACCTGGAGAGCCGTCACAACGTGGGTCAGGCACTGGCCGCCGCCGGTGTACCGACGATCGAGCTGCGCGCTGGTGTCGTCATCGGCTCCGGTTCGGCCAGCTTTGAAATGCTGCGCTACCTCGCCGAAGTACTGCCCATCATGGTGACCCCCAAGTGGGTCTCCACCAAATGTCAGCCCATCGCCATCGCCAACATCATCTCGCTGCTACTCCACGCCATCACCGATGACACGGTGGCACCGGGCGTTTACGAGGCCGGTGGCGCCGACGTTGTTACCTACGCCCAGATGATGGCGCTCTACGCCGACTGTGCCGGACTGCCGAGACGCATCCTCCTCCCGGTGCCCCTCCTGACACCGCGCCTGTCGTCGCACTGGATTGGGTTGGTCACTCCCGTACCGGTCCCGCTGGCCAAGGAACTCGTGAACTCCTTGATCAATGAAGTGGTGGTGACGGGTCGCGACGCGGGCACCGCCTTCGGTGTCGAGGCCATGCCGTTGCGCACGGCCATCACCCGAGCGCTGGACGTCACTCGCGGTGGCGACATTCCCACCACCTTCACCGACGCCGACCTCGTCTATTTTCAACCCACCAAACTCGACCCCGCCTGGGCCGGTGGCACGGTCTTTTCCGACCGACGCTCGCAGGTGAGCAGCAAATCAGCGGCGGCCGTCTTCCACGAGCTCTCAACTATCGGTGGCGAGAAGGGCTGGTACGCCGGCGAACTGCTCTGGAAGGTGCGAGGCCTCCTCGACCAGTTGCTGGGAGGCCCCGGCATGCGCCGTGGTCGGCGACGCGACCTTCGTGTGGGTGATGCGTTGGACTTTTGGCGTATTGAGGCGGTGGTGCCGCCGCACACCTTGCGTCTCCGTGCCGAGATGAAACTGCCGGGTGAGGCCTGGCTGACGTGGCAGATCACCGAAGGGGCATCGGGCTGCACGGTGGTGCAGACCGCCGACTTTCGCCCCCGAGGCCTGCTTGGTCGCCTCTACTGGGCCGCGGTGTGGCCCTTCCACGGATTTATTTTCCCGGTCATGCTGCGTCGCATTATTGCGGCCAGCTAACTAGAGCCGCCCACGACTGGCGAGTCCGACCAGATTGCCCTCGGAGTCGCGGATGAAGGACATGCGCTCACTCTCACCGGCCTCACCAAAGAGGCCATCGTCGTCACTAAAAATCGTGTGAGGTTCGGTGTCGATGGTGACGCCGGCGCTCCGGAGGGCCGTGACCGTCGCGTCGACGTCGTCAACGCGGAAGTACAGCGTGGCACTGGGCGCCGCCTGCTCAAAGAGCACTCGCGCCGTACCGATTTGGAGAAAGAGCAATCCGGGTGGGTCGAAGGTGGCCAGCACCCGGGCGCCGAGGTGGGTCACGTAAAACGCCCGGGATCGCTCGAGGTCCTCAGCGTGCTGGGCGACCTGGTGGAGGCCGTAGATGGGGCTCGTCATTACAATCTCCAAAGTTTGATAATTTCAACTCAAGTTTTTAGTCGAATCATCGACTCGCGGGGTGATTTCGGCTCGGAGGACGAATTCCGCTCCTTGATTGCGCCAAGAAGCGCCTCAGCCCCTAATGTCTGTTCGGCTCTCTTTTCACGCATTCGTCACGAAGGCGTGGGGCCCGAACCAGAGGAACTAGTTATGTCGACCAATCCCTACCGCCTGCCGCAGACCGTTGTCCCGTCGGCCTATCGTCTGCACCTGACCCCCGACCTGGTGAACTTCACCTTCACGGGTCGCGTGGCCATTGACGTTGAGGTCCGTGAAGCGGTCTCTTCGTTCGCGCTGAACGCCCTGGAGTTGGATCTTGGTGTGGCCACGGTCACGGCCGCCGGTGCGACCTTCACCTCGAGCACGCCTGTGCAGAGTGACGAGTACCAGACCGCGACCTTCTCGTTCGACGCGCCACTGCCCGTGGGCCCGGCGGTGATTGAGATTGCTTTCGACGGAACGCTCAATGACCAGCTCCACGGTTTCTACCGTTCGACCTACACCGACCCGCAGGGCGTTGACCACATCATCGCCACGACCCAGTTCGAAGCCACCGACGCCCGCCGCGCCTTCCCGTGCTGGGACGAGCCGGCCTTCAAGGCGACCTACCAGGTCAACTTGACGGTGCCGTCGCACCTGCAGGCCTACTCCAACTCACCCGTATCGTCCGACACGGATCTGGGCAACGGACTGCGTGAGGTGTCGTTCACGCCCACCATGAAGATGTCGACGTACTTGGTCGCCTTCATCGTTGGTCCCTTTGAAGAGACGCCCGTCACCACCGTGCGCGGCGTTCCCGTGCGCATCATCTACCCCAAGGGCAAGGGTGGCATGAGCGACATCGCCATGGAGACGGCGGTGCACGCGCTCGAGTTCTTCACCGACTATTTCAACATCGCCTACCCCGGCGACAAGATGGACCTGATCGCCATTCCGGACTTTGCGGCCGGCGCGATGGAAAACCTCGGCCTCGTGACCTTCCGCGACACGGCGTTGCTGGTCGACCCCGCCACCGCGAGTCACAACTCGGTGCTGCGCGTCGCGCAGGTCGTGAACCACGAAATCGCCCACATGTGGTTCGGCGACCTCGTGACCATGGACTGGTGGGAGGGCATCTGGCTCAACGAAGCTTTCGCCACGTTCATGGAGACCATCTGCACGAACCACTTCCGTCCCGAGTGGAAGGTCTGGGTCGACTTCAACCCCGACCGCGACCGCGCCTTCGGCGTGGACGGCCTGCACTCGACGCGCGCCATTGAGTACACCGTGGTCAGCCCCGATGACTGCCGTGGCATGTTCGACGTGCTCACCTATACCAAGGGCTGTGCGGTCTTGCGGATGCTGGAGCAGTACCTCGGTGAAGAGGTCTTCCGTGACGGCATCCGCCAGTACCTGAAGACGCACGCCTACGCCAACACCGTGACCGTGGACCTCTGGAACGCCCTCGAGGCCTCCTCCGGCCAGCCCGTCGGCGAGATCATGAACACCTGGATCCTGCAGGGCGGCCACCCCTTGCTCAAGGTCGAAAATGGCACCGTCACCCAGACGCCGTTCTCCTACCTGCCGCCGCAGGAGAAGAGCGCTATTGGCGCACAGTGGTTGGTGCCGGTCTTGAGCCGCACCCTTGGTGATGACACCATCGCCAAGCAACTGCTGCGTGAGTCCTCAGCGCCGCTGGCGCTCAGCGGTGACGTCGTTGTCAACGCCGGCGGTTCTGGTTTCTACCGCACCGCCTACGGCGACAGCGAGCTTGCCGCACTGTCGGCCAACCTTGGCGCCCTCGACGAACTCGAGCGAGCCGTGTTGTTCTCCGACACCTGGGCCGCCGTCCTCGTCGGTGCCGCGTCGTTGGGCAGCTTGCTGCAGCTGGCGACCGGACTGCGTGACCTGGACGAGCCCGCCACCTGGGCCGTGATTTCGACCGCCATCGGCATGATCGACCGCGTGGCCGACGACGCCGGTCGCGCCGAACTCGCCGGTGCCGTGTCGCGCATCTACCGTCCGGTCTTCGACCGCCTCGGCTGGGACAAGCACGAGGGCGAGAGCGCACAGGCCGGTGAGGTCCGCGCCGCGGCCATCGCCGCTCTCGGCGTCTACGCCCACGACGACGAGGTCATTGCCGAAGCGCTGCGTCGCTTCGACGCCAACGAGGTCAAGGGTGACAACGCCCAGGCGATTGTCTCCATTGTGGCCAACGTCAACCGACCTGGCACCCTGGAGGAATTGGACCGTCGCCGTCTGGCCGCAGTGACCCCGCAGGACGAGCAGCTCTACCTGTTCGGCATGGGCGCCATTCCGAACGTCGAGATCGCGCTGTCGATGTACGACCGTTGCTACGACGACATCCGGATCCAGGACGCACCGTTCGTGATCATGTTCCTCGTGATGAACCGTGTGGCCGGCGAGACCGTGTGGCGCAAGCTCACCGGTGAACTCAGCCGCGCGCTGGCGTTCTTCCCGGCGAACATGCACGCCTACATGCTCGAAGGTGCCTCCACCCTGTACGCCAGCGACGAACTGGCGAAGGAAGTGCGGACGTTCCACGAGAACAACCCCATCGCCGCCGGTCAGCTCACCGTGCTGCAGGCGCTCGACAAGATGGACCGCGGTGCGATGTTTGCCCGCCGTGTTCGCGATGGCCTGACCGAGACCCTGGCGGCCGTCGGCACGAATTAACAAACAAAACGCCCCCACCGCTTTCGGGCGGTGGGGGCGTTTTTGTGTTTCTGAGATTATTTCGGAGCGACCACGGTCGCAGCCGGTGCGCCGGTCGGACCGCGGGGACCCGTGTCACCGCGAGGACCAGTCAGACCGCGAGGACCAGTGGCTCCCTTGGCGCCAGTGGCTCCCTTAAGGCCGCGAGGTCCGGTGGCGCCAGTGGCTCCCCGTACGCCTTGTATGCCGCGAGGACCGGTTGCTCCAGTGGCACCCTTGGGTCCAGTGGCACCGCGTGCGCCGGCGAGGCCGCGTGGTCCAGTGGCGCCGACATCACCCTTCAAACCGCGAGGTCCCGTTGCGCCGGTCGCGCCGCGTGGTCCGGTGGCGCCGCGAGCTCCCGCTTTACCTGGGGCTCCGGGGAGTCCCGTGAGGCCAATTGGACCGCGTGCGCCCGTCAGGCCGCGTGGGCCGGTAAGGCCTCGCGGACCCGTTGAGCCCTTCGGGCCGATCGGCCCAGCGACGCCCTGTGGGCCCGTTGCCCCTCGAGGTCCCGTTGATCCCTTAGGGCCGATTGCTCCAGCCACACCTTGCGGGCCAGTTGCTCCGCGTAGTCCGGCGGGCCCAGTCGCACCGCGAGGTCCGGTCGCGCCGCGTGGTCCTGCTGCACCGTTCGTTCCTGCGGCACCCTTTGCGCCAGTGGCCCCCTTGGGTCCCGTCGCGCCGCGTGGGCCGGTGGCACCGCGTGGGCCGGCCGGACCGACGGTACCCGCTGCACCCTTCGCGCCAGTGGCCCCCTTGGGTCCCGTTGCGCCGCGAGGGCCGGTGGCACCACGGGCACCACGGGCACCATTGGCACCGGGGGCACCTTTAGCGCCCGTGGCTCCCTTTGGACCAGTAGCCCCGCGAGGTCCGGTCGCGCCACGTGCACCCTGCTGCCCGCGCTGACCGGTTGGTCCGACGGCTCCCCAACGCACGAGTTGGGTGCCGGCGGGGCAGGTCTCGCTGGACAGCGCGACGTGGGTCAGCGTCCCAGCACTGATATTGAGGCAGGCGTAAAAGGTGGAGGCAGCAATCGTGGTGGTCTTCGACGACGGCGTGGTCGTCGTCGTTGTGCCCGCGGCACTCGCGTTCGTTGCGCCGAGTGCGACCAGACAGACGGTTCCGAGGAGGCAACGCAGTAGTTTGTGGCGCATCACAGTCCTTTTCGCGGCTTCACAGGCACTTTAGCAATGTGCGGCGAATCTCCCGCTCATCGCCGCCACTGCCAGAGTCGGCTGAGTCCGTAGGCGAGGGCGCTGAAGATGCCCACGAAGAAGCCCACGGGCCAGTTCATGGCGTAGGCACTAGCGATCGCCGCCCAGAGAACCACCACCGCGATCAGGGCGGAGAGACACAACGCCACCACTGGTCGTTTGGTGAATCCCCGCGCGGCCGCCGGCGGGCCAATCATCAGGGTGAACATCAATAACGTCCCGACGACCGGCACCGCGATGGTCGTGACGGCAGCGACGATGAGAAGAAAGACCACGTTGAGCCCGTCGGTGCGCAGCCCCCGCGCACGGGCAATGTCGGGGGTCAACGAACTCAGCAGAAGCGGTCGAGCCAGCGCGATGACGATGAGACAGCTGCCGAGGCCCACCACCGCGACCGGCAGCAACTGATTCGTCCCGACGCCAAGAATCTGTCCGAAGAGGAGGCTGAAGACTTCCGGCTCGTAGCTAGTGCTCTGCGACAAGAAGGCCGCACCGACCGCCAGAATGCCAACCAGGACGAGGGCTGTCGCCACATCGTTGCGGGTGCGGCGCCCCAGGGCCGCAATGGCGAGGGCACCGGCCGCCGCGAAGACGCCGAGACCAATGAGGGTGCTCACCCCAATGAGGCTGGCGCCGGCCGCGCCAGCGAAGGCCCCGTTCGGGATGGCGTGGGCGGGGAAGGCCGAGTCGCGTAGGACGACGAAAAAGCCCACGACACCGGCGACGATGGCGACAATGGTGCCGACCTCCCACGCGTGGATCATGAAGCCGCTAAACACGAGTGCTCCGAGCTCGTCGCCACGCGCAGAGGCCGTAGGTGAGGAGGATCAGGGCGACCACGAAGAAGCTCACTGGCAGCCCCTGGTGAGAGGAGCGCCAGGTGTAGCTGTCGTAGGAGAGAACAATGCCGGCCCACGTCGCCGCAACGCCGAGGACGCTGGCGACAATGATGGCGCTGCGAAGGCTGCGGGTGACCTTGAGCGCGGCTGCGGCCGGACCAATGAGGAGGGCGGTGGAGAGAATGGACCCGATGGCAAGGGCGCACAAACCAACGGTGGTGGCCGCCACCAGCAGGAAGGCGAGGCCGAGGGTCAGCGGCGAGAGGCCGCGGGCCGTGGCAATGTCGGGGCTGACCGAACTGAGGAGCAGTGGTCGGGCGACGATTGCCATGACGACTAGTACCAGCGCGCCAATGAGCAGTGCTGCCGGCACCATGGCCGAGGAGACACTAAAGAGTGACCCGAACAGGACGCGCTGGGTCACCCCCGTACTGCTAGTGGTGGTGGCGGACAAGTACAGGAACAGGCCCGAAAGTCCCGTCGCACCACCGAGCACGACACCGGTGGCCACGTCGCGACGCTGCGCCCGTTCGCGCCCGATGAGTTCCATAGCGCCAGCCCCGGCGACCGCACCGGTGAGAAAACCGACCAGTGGGGTGAGTCCGTAGAGCGCGGCGCCCGCGCCTCCGGTCGTTGCGACATCAGTAAGGGCGTGGCCGGCAAACGACTGCCCGCGCACCACCACAAAGACGCCAACCACGGCGGCCGTGAGCGCGATGAGGAAGCCAAGCAGAAGTGCTTGGCGCACGGGCGCCGATGCCAAGAGACCGGGGGCAAACAACCAGTGCATTAGGCGTCGAGGTTGAGGGTGGCGTGGCTCGGCAGGTGATCGACGTCGTCACTAGGTTCGGCGACCACGAGCACGCGGCCATGCA
>Ga0208498_1000781_pt1 | contig 11474 bp, 8 predicted proteins | sample CryBogCBE12Aug09_FD_185502 | JGI IMG/M metagenome (GOLD analysis project Ga0208498, IMG submission 185502) | Freshwater microbial communities from Crystal Bog, Wisconsin, USA - CBE12Aug09 (SPAdes) (version 2) | ecosystem: Environmental > Aquatic > Freshwater > Lake | place: Crystal Bog... | reverse complement strand
AAGTACTGACCAAATCACGAAGTCGTGCAAAGCCATCCCAAATCTCCACATAGCTCGTTGGCAGTGGCGAGATTGCAACACGGATGGAATTCGGTTCGCGATAATCCGGAATCACATTAGCGAACTGACGAAGCGCGATTGAGATTCGCTTAGCTTCTGGGTGAACCAGTGAGATATGCCCGCCGCGTTCTTCGGCCACTCGTGAGGTATTCATAGTGAATCCCAATGGCGCTAGCCATGCGTCGAACAACTCAATCATCATCTGAGTACCAATGGCACACTTCTCATTGATCGCGTCGATACTTGCCTCTTCGATCATGCCAAAAGCGCTTTGAATACAGCGCAGTCCGATCAGCGATGGGCTGGCGATTTGGAATCCACGCATGCCATCGTTCTTCTCAAAGACTGGACCCATCGCAAATTGATTGCGTTGGGCGAACCATCCTTGAATTGGCGCCTTGAGCTCTGCCTGCATTCGCTTGGAGATATACATCCATGCTGGTGCGCCAGGCCCGGAATTTCCATATTTATAGGTGCAACCCACAACTAAATCGACACCTGAAGCATCGAGCTGCATATCGATTGCTCCGACAGCATGACTCGCATCCCAGATGGCCAACGCGCCATACTCTCGAGCCAATTCGGTAAGTGCCTTGATATCGTTACGAGCGCCTGAACGATATTGAATGACTTCGAAGGTTATAAAAGCGACATCGTCAGACATATAGGGGCGAAGCAACTCTGGGGTGATTCGCTCGTGTGGGAAATTACTACCTGCTTCGTTATCTATTTCGATAAGAGTCAAACCGTGGCGTTCAGCGTAACCCTGCAAGATATAGCGATCGGTTGGAAAGTTGGCTTTATCGATGATGATGGTCTTGCGATCTGGTCTAGCCGCAAGAGCTGCACCCACAAGCTGATAGAAATTAACCGACGTTGTGTCACAAGCAAGAACTTGTCCTGCTGCTGCGCCGAGCGCCGCTCGACCGATTAAATCACCCGTAGTTTCGGCTTCATCAATCCACTCGGCCCAGCCCTCAACAATCTTTGGGCCCCACTCTTCAAGTAGATACGTGTTCACAATGTCGATTGTTTGCTTTGGCAAACGACCAAGTGAATTTCCATCTAAATAACAGAGATCAGGATCACTCACCACAAACTTTTCTTTGTAGTGCGCAAGCGGATCATTGGCATCAAGGGTGAGCGCGTACTCGCGATCGGTAACGTTCATACCCTTACTTTATCGCTCCCTGAAAGTTTTGAAGGCTACTTAAAGCTAGCCATCTCTTTCTCGAACATATCAAGACCCATTGGTCCGATCTTGAGTGCGTAGTTGTGCCACGCCTTGATATCAAAGTTGCTACCAAGGCGAGCCTTGGCATCTTCGCGGACCTTCATCCAGACACGCTCTCCTACCTTGTAAGAGATCGCCTGGCCTGGCCAGCCGAGATAACGCTCGATCTCGCTCTTTGCAAAATCAGGCGCAAGCATGCCGCGTTCAACCAAGAGGTTATATGCAGATTCTGCGTTCCAGATGTTGCCATCGAAATCTTTGTAACCGCAGTGCATTCCGATGTCCACAACAATGCGCGCTGCACGAAGCGCTTGACCTGAAAGATATCCGAGCTCGATCGCTGGATCATCAAAAGCACCGAGCTCATCCATAAAGCGCTCGGCGTAGAGAGCCCACCCTTCACCGTAACCGCTGATCCACGCATCGGTGCGTTGGTAACGGCTCAAGCGATCAGCTTCGATAACAGCAGTTGCGCATTGCAAGTGATGTCCCGGAACCGCCTCGTGATACCAGGTGGATGCAATGTGCCAAAAGTTAAAGCGGGTGTGGCCAAGTGTTGGGTACCAGGTTGTTCCTGGACGTGAGAGATCTTCACTTGGTGGCATGTAATACGGAGCAGCAGCTGAGCCCTCTGGCGCCAACTTGGCATCGCAGAATTTAATTCGAGGATCAATGTCGAAGTAGACACCATCAAGCTTTGCGATAGCTTCTTGAGTGAAGTCCTTAAGCTTTTGCAGCAGCGCATCTGTTCCTTCGATACGATGAAGTTCTGCTTGTTCGCAGTAGTCCGCAACATCCTTAAGGCTCATGCCGCTAAGACCAAGCTTTGCCGCAGCCTTTTCCATACGGTCGTTGATTGCTTTGAGATCCGCAACTCCCCACTCGTAGGTCGCGCGCAAATCGAGCTTGGCACCTGTGAAGTGTTCAGCCCAAGGTGCATAAGATGCTTCACCAATTCCATCGGCTTCTACACAGAGCGGTAGGTATGTTTCTAGCAACCAGGATGACAGTGCGAGCAACGCCGCCTCTGCATTAAGAGCAGCTGCATGCAACTCTGGGTACTTCTTCTCTGAATCGAACTCCTTGGCCATCTGCGAATATCCACCATCGCCATGAACGCGTGCTTGTTCTGCAACGACAGTGGTTTGACGCTTTGCTACGACCTTGCCTTTATTGGCCATTGTGATGAGCGTTGACTTCCAGCTCTCAACAGAAGCTTCTACCGCCAACAAGCGCTCAGTAACGTTTGCAATTCCTTCAGGTGAATCAACCTTCATAATTGTGAAAATGCTACGGATTGCGCTGATCGGATTAGAGATTGGACTGAAGCGATAGAGCGACTCACCTGATTCAAAGAGCGAAATTCTGCTCTGAAGTCGATCGACGAGAACATTCTTTGCAATTCGATCAATGTCGTCAATAGGTGTGAGCGCATTAGCTCTAGCAACTACATCACGTGCGTAGTTAATCGCCTCGGTTTCATGTTCAATCGAAAAGTCATCAAGAAGATGATCGCTGCCAGGGATACCAAGAGCGGTTGCACCCATTGGGCTAAATTTTGCACTGGCAAGAACGTACTCTTCGGAGAGTTCAAATATTGGTGAACGATGTGTTGTCATCCCACCAATATAACCGACTGCGAAAACGCCGGCGATATTTCCCGTTGGAGTTATTTGGACTTATAGCCCTTGGGGCAGCTAGGTGCAAGCCTGATACATGGTACTGAAGTGAGCCATTCTCAAAAGATGGCCAAGTAAAGAGTCTTCTGGCCGATTTTATGCAAAGGTCGGTTGCTTTTTCTTGCCCATTAAGGGTCTACACTGAAAATATGACCGAGCGACAGAAATTTTTCGTGATTCAGGATTTAGGCCTCTTTGAACTGAGAGCGTATGAGCCCTGTGTCATCGCACAAATTTCAATGCCGGTTGACTACCAATCTGCGACGAGTGGTGCTTTTCGATACCTTTTTAATTACATATCAAAAGGAAATGCTACGGCCACACCAATTGCTATGACGGCTCCGGTAATTGCATCGACGAAGAGTGATCTTAAATCCGACCAGTGGCATATTTCATTCGTTATGCCTGCCGGGTCTTCACTCAAAGACCTTCCAATTCCCAACGATTCCAAAGTCGTGCTTAAGGAAGTTGCTCAAGAGAAGTGCGTGGCATTAAGTTTTAAGGGTCGAGCCTCAACTGAAGTATGCGAGAGAAAAGAGAGTGAGCTTCGCGCCCTTGCAAAGGAAGCTGGACTCGCATTGTCGACTGAAACCAGAATCTGTCGTTTTGATCCGCCTTTCAAGCCGGGCTTCATGATGTATAACGAAGTCGTCATTCCACTCGCTTAGCCCCAAAGGAAAAATTATCCGACTTGGCTTACTGCCAAACGGGCTGAGGGAATGGCCGGAATCGCTGGACTTGTTTTAGCTACTTCTGCCCACATGGCAGAGTTTCCAGCAAAGTCGTCCCACATGACTTGATAATAATCATTTACAGGGTCAGTCACATTGACAATAAAATTCCAGGTCGCGGAATCCTTTTTATAATATTTATCGGTATAAATTGATGTATCCGAAAATGGCACATTGACTCCATTTTTGGCCAACCAAATATCCACATTTGCACTCGCAGGATTCGAAAGAATGATTCTTGTCTGTAAATTTAAGCCGATGTCGTAACGGCCCGCGTGTGTAAAAGTTATTTTTGAGCCATTCGAAATAGAAATACCTTGTGATGAATCAGTAGTGTCGTAAGTAAGTGGCGTTGGTACGCATACATTTGTGGGATACGTTCCTGTGCAATTTGTTATCTGAGTAACAGTTGAGTAAAAGTATCCAAAGTCTCCGAGTGTGGAAACACCTGGGGCTCCTTGAATTCCTTGCGCGCCAGCTGTTCCTGGGATTCCTTGTATGCCCGGGATGCCCTGTATTCCCTGAATACCTTGCGGTCCTTGCAATCCTTGTGCACCGGCAGGACCCTGCAAGCGACCAACGTTGTCCCATGCACTAGTGGTGGTGTTCCACACCATGAGAGATCCATCGTCAGCAATTAACCATGCATCGCCAGCTGCTCCAAGGAGTGCAGCACTCGTAAATGCGGCCATTGTTGGATACGAGCCTTTTATCGAGAGCGCGATTCCCTGCGCGCCTTGAATTCCTTGCGGTCCTGCTACTCCTTGCGGACCTTGTGGCCCCATCAAACCGTTAATTCCATTAGTGCCATTCACACCATTTGAACCATTTGAACCCGCTGCTCCTGGAGATCCTTGCGGGCCCATAGGACCTGAGTCGCCTTGCGGGCCAGTAAGTCCTATCGGACCTGTCAAGCCAATTTTGGCGGACGACTGAATCGAACCGTCAGGAAACTTAATTCCTCGAGCGGTCGCCAGATATCCCTGATCTCCTGTTTGCCCGATTGTGATATCAGCGTTTGGATCCAAAGACTTCAAGCCAGTCGCTGTTAGCTGACTATTTCCGATACGAAGTGAATCCGCCCCATCGAGCAACAGTGTGCCATCTTGTACCGAGAGACCGGCTTGCTTACCAGTGGTTTGATCCTGGATATAAATTGTTCCTGGTCCAACTTGAATATCTTTCCAACGGTAAGTCGGTGAGCCAAGTGAATAGAAATTGTCTTGCGCTGGAACGATGTTCGTTGCAACGCTCTGTAATGTGGAAAGGCTGCAAACTCCGGTGTCGCCCTTAGCTCCAATGGCACCAGTGTTTCCTTTGGCCCCAGTTGCACCTGTAAGACCAGGTGTGCCATTCGTACCATTTACGCCATTAATTCCCGCAGCACCCGGGGCGTTACATTGACCTGATTCCACAATATTTTTAGCGACTGAATGAATAAGAGTCGCCGTAGGTGAAATGTTTTCGTGAAAGACGTAGGTAGCACTTGCAATTCCAATGAGTAGCGAACTCACACTGACAACTAGAACTGTATGTGAGATATGAAATTTCCTCATTATTTTTTCTCTCCAACCTGGCTAATAAGTCCCGGCTTGGTGAGCAGGGCTAGTGCCCCTCCAGGTTTTGTTGAGTAGATCTCAATTTCGGCGTTGATCTTTGGAAATGAAACAAAGAGGTCATTTGGGTTAGCTCGAGCGAAAAATGCATTTGCACCCTCGGGTGTTCGTACTCCGATGTTTCCTGTTGAGCGCATAGCTAATTGCACTGCAACAGAGGAATTAGCTGAGAGGTATGTTCCGATCGAAAGATTTGGCTTACTTCCGGCAAGAGTCTGAGGTGCCGGGAAATAACTTAAGGATATTCGGCTGGGGTCTACAGCATTTAATTGATATTTTGAATTCGGCAGATTACCAGCCCAGTAGACAGTCAGGTTGCGCTCTCTCACGAGTGTAGTTAGCTCACTACTCGTCATCAGCTTGGATCCACTTATTTCGGCAAGCTCGTTCGCCGAACGTAACTGGCTCGTTAAATGAAGGCAAAAAATTGATAAAACTAAAACTACGAGCGCTAATGCACACGTTAAAAGCGAGAGAAGTATTGCTTTGTTGCGTGAATAACCTTCGTTATTCTGATCCAGGCTCATTTGCGAGGTTTCGCAGACACCTTTTTCATAGACGCTCCAAGTTCTGCTTGCTGCTATGTGGTGCGCTTGAAGGGATTCGAACCCCTAACCTTCTGATCCGTAGTCAGATGCTCTATCCGTTGAGCTACAAGCGCAGGTGAGAGGGAAATAGTACCCGCTTACTCGGAACGACCCAAATGCAGGAGTTTTTCTACCGAAACTTCCTTGAGGCGGGGCTTTCCGAGAGCTTCGCCCGCAGCAACCTCGGCCGCATTAATTCGGCCCCAGGCCGCTTGATCAACAATCTCTACTGCGGCAGGAATGAACTGGGTAATATCGAAATCAGGGCGTGCCTCTTCGGCAAGGTCCTCAATAATCAACTTCACTACATCGGATGCATCACTCTTGTTAGTGCCGATAACACCAGAAGGTCCGCGCTTTGCCCAACCGACGGTGTAAATATTTGTGCCAAGTACTCGGCCTTCTTCATTATCAATGATTCCATTATGGAAATAGATTCCATTGATAGGCGCCGCCTGGTATCCAATCGCAGAAATAACTAATCCTGCTTTGATCGAATAGGTCTCGCCGGTATCGACAACTTTGCCGTCCTGGATTTCGTTTATTCCGAAAATAACTTCTTCAACTTTGCCATTGCCTTTGATCTCTTTTGGCGCTGCCAAGAAATGGAATTCCATTTCGCGACCATGGCCCGAATGCGGATGTTCGGCAATCAATCGCCAGGCCTCGAGGTTTGCAGCTAAATGTTTTTCGATCTCGCCGGCGGCAGCAGCTCGTGCATGCGCAGCCTCTACTTCTTCTTTGGAAATCACAACGTCGGTGTGTTCAAGTTTAGGAAGATCACGTAGTTCTGGCGCAGTGAAAGCTGCGTGCTCCGGACCGCGACGACCAGCAATGTAAACCTTGCGAATCTTGCTTGTGTGCAACGCATCGAGCGCGTGGCTAGCGGTATCGGTTGAATCTAATTCGGATGGGTCTAGCGCCAAGATGCGCGCGCAATCCATGGCAACGTTTCCTGCTCCAATGACTACAGCAGTGTCACTTTCAAGGGGTACTTCTAGATCTGCAAAATCTGGATGGCCGTTGTACCAAGGAACAAATTCGGCAGCGCTCAGCGATCCAAGAAGATCTTCACCTGGAATACCTAGCTTCTTACCAACCGCAGAACCGGTACACATAACAACTGCGTCATAACGAGCGCAAAGCTCTTCGACGTCAATATCCTTGCCGACTTCTACATTTCCAAAGAGCCTAAAACCTGGCTCGGCTGCAACTTTTTCAAATACCTTCGCAACAGTTTTGATCTTTGGGTGATCAGGTGCAACACCACTACGAACCAAACCCCACATGGTCGGTAGGCGCTCGAACATATCAATCGCAAAGGTGCGATTCTCGTCGGTCGAATTCTGAAGTGCCTGCGCAGTGAAGTAACCAGCTGGACCGGCTCCGACGATTGCTATTTTGTAGTGAGGCACGTGCTTCTCTCTTCTGTCTGGGGCAAACTGGCGGTAGTGAATTAAAAGGCGAAATCTGCAATTGTGTAGCTAGTTTTAGGTACAAACTTCTTCTCTTGGCCATTCAAGCGATATGTCACTTCGCTCTTGCCTATGACTTCCACGCTCTTGGTATCCAAGTCAAATGAAATTCCGGTGTGCTCGTCGATTCCCAAAATTCCAGTTGACGCATCGAGCATTGCCTCTAAGGCTTTCATGCGACTCTCGCCAATGAAACAGAATCGGGTGTCATGAGTTCCACCCTGAGTGTTGTTGTAATGCGCGATTACTGTGGCACGAATTCCGGTGGCGTGTTCAAGGACATTAAGGCCCTCTAACCAGAATGGCTCATCGCCCACTTTGTACATCTCATAGACCGGCATAGTTTTCGCACCCATAGTCATTGCCGCAGCAGATGCCATGACGATTGAACCCCGATCGAGAACTGCTGTGAATTTCGGCACGGCTCCAGAATCGCTCCAGACTTTGAGCGCATAGGTCGGACTACCAGGACCCGAAAAGACCCAGTCGGCTTTATCAATCTCTTCGAGCGCAGCGGCTTGATCGTGGTGCTTGTGGCGCAGATGAACATCCACGATTGGAAAGCCAACATTCTTCTCAAAGTAGCCGAGAATCTTCGAACTCATTTCGGCGGCATTCTCCTGGAAGCCATAAGGGGTATCGAGATTGATGCGAACACTGTTCTTGCCCAGCTCTTTAATAACGTTCTGATGCGGGGTCACCATGGCGGGGCTATTTTCCCCTGAACCCATCAATACTAATTTGCGGGTCATGGTTAACGCCTCTCGATTAAGAACACTGCCGTAGTTTACTTTCTTCTGCCTACACCGCCTATTGGAATCACCGCTAAACTCGGCTAGTGGGCAATAAGAGCGAAGTCACGAAGGCAAATACCGTGATTTTGATCCCAACGTATAACGAAGCCCCTAATATTGAAAGACAGTTACACGCGCTTGCAGAATTCAGGGCCACACGGAGTGCCTCAAACACTTTTGATGTCATAGTTATTGACGATAAGTCACCAGATAACACCGCAGGCCTAGTGAAAGATCTGCAATTTCCTTGGGTTCGCATCGAATCACCGAGTGAGAAAGCTGGTTTGGGCAATGCCTACAAGCATGGCTTTGCGATCGCTATGCGCGAGAGTTACGAGTTTGTGGTGGAGATGGATGCAGATGGCAGCCACCGGATTGAAGACTTGGCTGCAATTCTCGATGCAGATACAAAGTTCGACCTTGTTATTGGTAGTCGATGGATCAAAGGTGGCCGAGTCGAGAATTGGTCGCTGCCACGGCGCGTCCTCTCGCGTTGCGGCAACATCTATTCCAAGATGCTACTTCGCTTTCCGGTAAATGATTCAACAAGTGGCTACCGAAGAATTTCTACCTCTGTGCTGCGCAAGCTTGATCTTCAGACCATTGCTTCGGCGGGTTATGGATTTCAAATAGAAATGGCCTTCTCAATCTACAAAGCTGGCGGAACCATCATCGAAGTTCCTATCTGTTTCGTAGAGAGAATCGCAGGGTATTCCAAGATGTCCTCGGGTATTGCTCGCGAAGCAATCGTCAACATTACAAAGTTGGCGCTAAGGAGTTCGCGTTGAAAACCGTTGCGCTCACAAAATTTAAAGTGCTCACAGTTGCTGCTGCTCTCTTAAGTGCAACCATCATTGCCATGTATTTTCCAACTGCCGCAGAAGCCAAAACAACTACGTGGCAGATTCCGAGCACCAAGTTCTCACACGACACCGCAGGATTTGCATCACCGTTTTCGGCAAAGCCAGGAACATCGATTAATTTATACGTTACGTGTGCATCACCGACTTTCAATCTCACTGTTTATCGAATGGGTTACTACGACGGTGCCGGTGCAGAACTTGAACAGACGACACCCGATCAGCCCTGCGAGCACCAGAGTGCAAAAATTTCAGACCCGAAAACAAATTTTGTCGCAGAAGATTGGAAAGTAACCACAACGCTCGCAACAGATACCCTCGCTCCAGGCATGTATTTGGCGCGAATTAATGCCTCCGATGGACATCAATCCTTTATTCCTTTTGTACTCAAAGATAAAGATGTTGCCGGTCGCCTTGTTGTCTCGGTCCCATTCCAAACAAGCCTTTCCTACAACGCCTACACCGGTGCTAGTGCTTACGGCGAAAAGGGTGATTTTTCAAAGCGGGCAAGGATGCTCTCGTTTAACACTCCCTTCTCAGAAGGATATGGCGCAGGTATTTATTACTTCTACTTACAACCGTTGGTGAAGTTGATCGACCATTTAAAACTCGATCCAGCATTTGTCACCGATGTCGATATCAGCCAAAACCCTTCAATCATCAACGGTGCAAAAGCGCTCGTATCCGGGGGTCATGATGAGTATTGGACTCTGCAAGAACGTGATGCGGTCATGGCTGAACGCGCCAAAGGTATGAATCTCCTCTTCTTCGGTGCAAATGTTGAGTATTGGCGGGTTCGACTTCACCAAGGCGCGCAACTTGGTGATCTCGAAATGGATATCTATAAATCACAATCAGAAGATCAGAACACCTCTGAACCAACGATTAAGTTCCGCGATCAAAAACTTCCAGAATCCGAGCTCACCTATCAGGATTACAACTGCTTCCCAGCAAAGGGGGATTTTTCGGTCTCCGATCCCAACTCATTTATCTTCGATGGCACAGGAGCGAAGAAAGGTGAAGTCTTCCCAGGCATGATGGGGCCAGAAGTCGATCACGCCTTGGCTTCCGACACCTTCACTGGAACACGTAAGGTTCTAAACTCGTCAACAATTACATGTGGCACCCATATTCTCGATAAGCCAACATCTTCCACAATTGTCTATGGTGAGATACCTGGTGCGGGTGGAACGATATCAATAGGCGATATGAATTGGGTCGAACGCGGTCTCACCTCTGACGTGCCAAAGCGAACATTTGAATTTGCAACCAAGGTCACCACAAATATCTTGGAGGCCGCTGCAAAAGGACCAATGGGTCAACACCTTCCGTGATCACCTTCTTGAAGCAACTACCCAAGACCATCGTTTCGGCCGTTATTTTTCTGGGGCTTCGCCTTCTTTTTCTGCCAACACTCTGGCTAGCAACAACGCTACGCCACAGGAATTTTCACACCATCTTTGCCCGGTGGGATGCGCAGTGGTACCAATCAATCGCGGCTCATGGTTATGGCTATGAAGTCATTGAAAAAGGCCGGACCTTATCTAATGAGGCTTTCTTTCCACTCTTCCCATTAGCGGAACGATTAGTTCATGCAGTAATCGGGATTTCATATATCGGTTCGGGAATCATCGTGAGTTGGTTCTGCGGTGCGTGGGCTGCGGCGGCGATTTATGCCGTTGTTTCTAAGCTAACTAACGAGCGAACCGCACTACTCACCGTTTTTCTCTGGGCGGTCTATCCCATTGCTTATGTAGACAACCTGGCGTACAGCGAGACTCTGTTTACCGCTTTGGTTGCAACCGCCATCATGTTTCTCCAGAAGAAACGCATGCTCCTTGCATCGGTATTTGCCGCACTTGCGGGGCTGACCAGACCTACTGGCCTAGCAGTAGGAGCCGCGGTCACTCTGACTATTCTGTTGGAGCTTTGGCACTATCCCGCCGCGCGAAAATCATGGCTCTCTTATCTCGCGATGCTCTTGCCCATAACTGGTTGGCTCGGCTTTGTCATCTACTTAGCCAAGAAAAATCATTCGTTGCTCTCCTATTTTCACGTCCAATCTCACTGGGGCAACGGCTTCGACGGCGGCGTTCACTTCGTAAAATGGATTGCACACTATCTATTGAGCAGAGATTTCGTCATCGGTTTGCTATTGATTGCACTGTGCGCAGCACTCATCTATTTACTGCTCTCCCTCTACCGCGCCGTCGATTATCTTCCGGTTCTTATTTTCACCACGCTCTTAGTGGCTCTCTCTTTTTGCACACAGGGTTACTTCGGCTCTAAACCACGCTATCTACTTCCGGCATTCCCATTGCTCATACCGATTGCGCAATTCCTCGCCGATAAGCGAAGTTATATCCGGTGGATTTGCTATGGAGTGCTTGTGCTACTTGGGATGAGTTACGGTGCTATTGCAGCGACAGGTCATGGCC
>Ga0208498_1000770_pt1 | contig 11586 bp, 10 predicted proteins | sample CryBogCBE12Aug09_FD_185502 | JGI IMG/M metagenome (GOLD analysis project Ga0208498, IMG submission 185502) | Freshwater microbial communities from Crystal Bog, Wisconsin, USA - CBE12Aug09 (SPAdes) (version 2) | ecosystem: Environmental > Aquatic > Freshwater > Lake | place: Crystal Bog... | reverse complement strand
TTTGTTTCGGCAGGTGTGGCACCCATCACACCATGTGCATCACCTTTATTGTTTCTTACTTCGTTCTCTAGATTCGCAAAAGTTGTTGGAAGTCCTGGAATAGGTGGTAAATCATCATTCTCTTCTACATGAGATATTTCAACTGTTTCACCTACTCTTAATGCAATTATAAATGATAAAATATCTACCATTATTTTTTCGTTGTAAGGTTCAAAATATAATACCCTAATACGAGGTGGCGCTGCAGCACCGCGAAGGCGACGAGTGGCGACCGCAGCAGTGGCTTCTGCTATCTGTGAGAGTTGCCCAATAGCATTAAGTTCAGCTGAAGGACGGCTACGGCTATTAAGTTTAACTTTTTGGAGGGCACCAAGCCGAACAGCAAGAGCGTAATTTAATAAAGGCTTGCTCGTAAGTAATTCCGCAAAATCTCCAATATTGTCTTGACTATTTAAATAATTACATACATGTTGCATACGATCATATATATGCTTAAATCTGTTAGATATCCACTTCCACGCTTTGTCCCTTTGAACCATTAAAGGAATATTTGCTGCTTTTAAAGACGCTAACCGCGCAGCATTTGTTAGAAGTCTACTTTTCTTATCAATATATTGAACGGCAGGGACAGCAGCAGGAGCAGCAGCAGCAGCAGCAGCAGCAGCAGCAGGTTGAGAAATTACTAATGGTAACGATCTAATTTCGTATGAGTCTATCAAATTTGTGACTAGCGTAGGATCAATGTTATTCACATCTACTGCTGGCATATCTTCTGGCTGCGTTTCAATATATGCACGGACTAAATTATTGAAACGATCACCTTCTGTAAACGCAATAGCGTATTCGGCAGCACCAGCGGCGCCATTACCGATAACAGCGCCGGCAGGGGCAGCGGCGGCAGCAGCGGCAGCAGGGGCAGCAGCAGCAGGGGCAGCAGCAGCAGGGGCAGCAGCAGCAGCAGCAATAAGACCCGCCCTTTCTTGGGGTGAAACCCATCGCGCTTTCATATACAATTTATTTGACTTAATACCATTGCACATATGACAGCTTGTGGCGTATAATCCTGCATCTCTTGCAGCATTAGCCTGAGCATCGTCAAAAGCGTTATTCTTCATCATTTTGAGAAAAAACATGAATATTCCTGGAAGAACATGTTCACACTCAAACTTATTCTCATTAGAATTACATACACTCATACGTCTACCATTCATTGATTTGCCGGCATGTCCAATATTCACTGAATTTCCACACAACCAACATTCTTTATTTGTTGACGGTCTAACATTAGCACTATTACATTGTATAGTAGGATGTGGTTTTTCCCACTGTTCTCTCTTTAATCCCAACATTGCTGGCTCACCGGTTAATGTAATTACCTCCTGAATAGCCTCTGCTACGTCACCTTCTACTTGCGCTAGCAAAATAGCTATGTATTGTATTGGTACGTAATTTGGATATCTAAGGATTAAACTGCTAATCGCATCAGCACCTCCTGTTTGTGATGCCGATAATGTAAGAGTACTGCCTGTCGCTGTATTAATCCGTGATTGGTTAGTGTTACGCTTAGGGGATCTGGGAGGTGTACGGTATCTAGCATTCACTAATACTTCAGCCTCCTCACTCTCCTCTCCAATCTCCTCTCCATTACTCTCCTTCTCATCACTTGTAATATAAAGAAATTTATAGTTTCCTTGACTATCAAGAATAATATCAAGTATAGCATTTGCTATACGGGGAAGATTACTAGGTGTAGCGGTGGGATCAAAATCCATCTCTCTTAATATCCATACTCATTTTTTAATTCATCGCACAAACTACCCGCTGATGAATAGAGGTCGCCTTTGTATTGGAGAACGCGCGAATTATTACAGACTGACCGGGCTCATACACTTGTATTGTAGTATGCGCTGCTCTTACAGTCCGTTTCCAATCTGATATATAGACTTTTGCCGTTTTTGTCTCTGCGTTGTAAGTGATAACAATGCCTTGTGTAGTTGTAATAGACCCATCTGGATTGAGATGCTGCAGAAACCAAATAAGGCGCTCAAACTGCTTGATAACGCTGGACCGATGATTAAGGTGCTCGGCAATCGTCACCCCATACGGCATCTGAAATCCAAACACTAGATGCTTGAGCCACCGGTGATTAACAACATCCGCGTAGCGGCGCAAGGGCGACGTAGCATGACAATATGTTGCGAGTCCAAGACCGGCGTGGTTGGTATCTGTCGCTATAGCAGATACATACTGACCGGCAGCAGCACCCAGAAACGCCAGCTCATGATTTTTGGTCTTTTCCGCCAGAAGACTGTAGGCTGCATTGGACGTGCCAGCATGTCGGCGCAGAAGTCCCTTGTGTGACTGTTTGAGCACTTCGGCGACCTTTGTATTGTATAGAATCATTGCCTGCTCCACCCATACGTGAGGATCTATGGATTGCGGTTGTTTTGTGATAATGCCAAGCAAGGCTGGAAGCACCTCAGAAATGGCTGGATTATCTAACACAGATTCATAAGTATATGCGGTGTTAACAGCAACATTGAGAAGCCTCCATTCGGTTTGTAAAACCGTATCGCCTTCAATAAGATATAAGAGAGCTATTACAGGACGCTTTACTCCGTCCGCACGCAAGGACGCCTTTTGTGTGGACAAGTATGCGGGAAACATCGGGTCTACCGCTTTGCCGTCTACATATATGGTCTGTGCCGCCGCTTTCGCTTCCAGGTCCAACGACGAATCCTCAGGCACCCACGCAGCGATATCCACAATACCTATAAAGAACTCGGTACCGCGAGATGTTTGTCGCCATCCCATCACATCATCTACATCTTCACAGCCAGGTGGGTCAATATTGAAGACTAGGTCCCACGGCGCATTGCTATGATGACGAATATGATGCGCAACAATATTATCCTCTTCATCAGGCTCTATGGGGGCTTTAGGGAGAGCGAGTCCCATGCGCAAGGCAGCGGTTTCGGCAGCCTGGTCACCTACAGGTCCAAAGACGTGCTGGACACCAGCACGCGGGTGCTTATCGTTCCAGTGTTCCAGCGACGCAATCGCCACCATATTTTGGTCGGGTTTGAGTTTGGAACTGACAACCATTGTTGGATACGCAGGATCGTAGGGATGAAAATTATAGAGCGGAACACCCCGTGGCGTCATACCGATACGAATGCGATTGAGGAAATCAATGATTCCCACAATCCCTTTATGATTTTTTATGTCTCTATGTTGAAGTTCTTTCGTGGCTGGATTAAGAATATCCCCGTTTAGCCATTTACGGGTAATGGGTTCAGTGTATTCATGTATTGTAGTTGGTGTAGAAAGGGAGTATTGCCCTTGAGAGTAGTTTCTTATACAAAGATCCATAGGGTAACGGTTTGCTTTGATAGTATAGTGGCACCTAGAGAACTCAATTTTTCAAGGATTAATAGGATACAACTAAGGTTCCAAACAAGAATAGAGTAATTGCGGTAATTTGGCTCCAGAGGGGCGCATAGGAAAGTGCAAGTTGGGCTAAGATGAACCACGCCAGTCCATAGACCGTATCACCTATCGGGGCTCCCAGAGTCGCCTCCTTACCGTATCGCTGGAAGAAGTCAATATACTTCGTTGTCGGCTTGAGTTTGCTAATCAGGGTGAAATACGAAAGATCTCCCGTCCATTGGACGGCGGTGAAGGTGGCGAAACGCAGGAGCCACTGAATGGCGCTTTTTGGCGGGCTATGTTTGAAGATAACAGTAATGACTTGTTGGGCAATTAAGAGTAAGAATGTAGAGTATATGAAATCGCCGAACGCTACGATAGCGAAGGGAAACTTAGAGTAATACTCCTGTGTTGTTTGTCCCTTAACCACCTTAGGAATAATGTAGAAACTCGCCGGCTCTAGGATAGCATACGCTGCCATCCATGCTATAAGACTTTGTGGGCTAAATTGGAAGATATCCCCCATTCTATTTTACGCAGATAAATTAGGGATTAAGGATGTCGGAGCCACCTTTGCCGCCACCATTATCACCATTAGTAAGGAATACATTACCAGCAAATCTTGTACGTAATAGAATTGAACTATTAAAAACTGCCGAAGATGTATTTCGTAAATACGCCGATTTAATTCCTATGATGCAAGAATATCTTAAACAAATACTCGCTCTTGGTAAAAATATTCATGTATATGTTGGTGAATTAGAACCTCCTGAACAGGTTATATGGAATACTAGGCATAAGCGTATATTTGATCCTGTTTTTCCAGCGATAGAACGCTATTCCCAATTTTTAGGAGTTTTAATAAAAATTATGGTACTTGACCAAACAACAATATATACCCATGAACTACTTATGCATCTTATGATCTTACTTATTGGAGAAGAATTAACACAGCGTGATATTTATTCTGAACGAGCGGTAGAACAGATTGGAGAAACATTTATGTACACATTAGATCTTATACGCGAATTTTTCCGTCGTCGTAATATTTGTCTATCCGTTCTATCCGAATCGTTAGTAATTGATTCCCGTCTATTAGTAGCATCCGAACACCGAGGATCCATTACATTTCTTATACAATTTGTGGCAGTAGATTTGATGAATGATGAACATACTTGGCGGGCTTTATATATTCTAGCACGGCAAGAGCAGCATGTTGCAGCGATCTTACATCGCGATGAAATTGCCAAACGGTTGGCTGCTTTTATGAAAACTCTTGAAGATGAGATATCTGAAAATTCTACAGTAAGACGATTGGAAACAGAAAAAAAAGCATCAAATGCAAAGGCAAAGAAGAATGCAGAAAATGCCGCCAAGGCAGAAGCGAATCGCCTTGCACGAGAGATAGAACAAGAACTTCTAAAAGAGGAGGAACAGGCAAAAGCAGCAGCAGCAGGAAAAGCGGAAAAAGAGAAGAAAAAACGCGAGGAGAAGGCAGCACGCAAGGCGGCAGAAAAGGCAGAAGCGGATCGTATTGCCGCCGCAGAAGCAGCAGAAAAAGCCGCAGCCGATGCAGCCAAAAAGGCAGAAACAGAGCGTATTGCGGCTGAGAAAAAGGTAGCAAAGAATGCTATAAAGAAGTCAAGCGATCTCTTAGCCGCCTCTATGAAAAAGCGCGCACCTGAATTAATGACGACTCCACAAACAAAATATATACTTGGACTTGGTAAGAAAACACCATCCGCCTCACCTCCAGTACCGGCACCAGCACCATCGCCGTCATCTTTGCCGTCATCTGTATCTCCAACAACATCCATAACACCTCCTTTACCTCCAGCACCTGCGCCGTCAGTTTTACCCCTTCCGCCTTCTGCATCGCCGCCAAGTCTTTCAAATATACCACGAGCACCGACACCGTCACTTGCCAAAATAGGATTTACCCCCTATAGTCGTTCACCGCCTGTAACACGATTTTGGGAAACCCTCGACCACAAATATATCTATCAACTTCTCTACGACTTATTTATTCGCACCGATAATCCAGACGCACGGTTCTATCTCAAGGGTAGTGCTGCAATTCATATGTATAAAAAAGTGGGACGGGCGGTTATGATTAACCATACATCCGATTATGACACAACCCTACTTATCAATCCTGGTTTATCCAAAACACATTTTTATAACGCACGGTCGTATATGTTAAATATTATAGTAAATCGACTCGTCGATGCAATAGACGACCCTCGCTTTAATGCAGAAGTCATCACAAAACTCCACAGCGTCGGCATCCCTTTCGCGTCGTTTGCGTATTTCAACGCTGCGCGACGAGAGCCGGTATATGCTATACAAGATAAGATACCACAAGAGCATGTATCGGTCCCTGATAAATCGGCTCCTAAGTTTTATTCAGACGGAGAGAACCACTTTCCCTATGCAAGTTTCGCAGCGAAACCCAGTACAAATGTACTAAACTTACGCATTTTGAGGGCGCTAGAACGACCAAAAAACATCACTGTTCTCCAACTCTATACCAAGACGAGCCCCGAAATTAAACTGGTTGAAGTGACTGTGCCGTTCTACGAATACGAAGAAACGGAGACCCAAATAAGTCTTGCCGAGCAGTGGAAAGCAGCGGATCGTATTAATATTTTGGACGGCGTGCCAGTACTCTCCTTACCAGCACTCAAAGCGGAACAACAGAAGTTGCGAACACTCAAAGACGCAGCAGAGATTGACCGGCGTATAGCGGATATTAATGCGCTTATGAAAACTGCGGGAGGTGCCGGATCTACACACTGTCGTACAAGGAAGCGGCGTTAATTCCTGAATTTCTAACAATTTAATTGGAATTAATTCGTGATGTGAAAAAAATTGAAAACACAGCGGCATATTCTATATGCGGTTGTGACTCTTTTGCCCTCTTCTCTTCCTTTCTTCCCCTCCTCCTTCTTCGCAGACATGGGTTCTTCCTCCAGCAAATCTTCCTCCGCTGCTCGTGATGCCGAGATCACTGCGGCATTCGCCGATATGTTCGCCGACGCTATGGAACGCGCCGACTGGCACGGCAAGCGCAAGCCCACCTGGCAGCAGGCGCACGACCACTTTATTGTCCAAATGCGCGCCGGCGGGGTCTCCGTTGCTTGAGCGCGCGCAGGTACTGTAATGTGTGATATAAAACGGAAATTTTTACATGATTTATGGTTCTAATTTCGGCAACCCAGGGAGCAAGTCAGGGCGCAGCCGGCGGGGGAAAAATTGAAAGCGCTCGGCGGGGAGTTGGTTTATTGCGCCCTAATTTCTACACTCTACACAAATGGACGATCATCCTTCCTCCTCCCGCCGCAAGAAGTCCGACAAAGCAAAAGACAAGTATGACCGTACTCCCTACTCCTCCCAGCACGTTCGCCTTGTTGCGAATGCTATTATGGCTGCTGCAACAAGATCTGATTCTGGCAAGAAGCACAAAAACCACAAAAACAAATAAAAAAATTTTTTATTTTTTTTTTGTGTTTTATTTTTTTTATTTTGTTTTTGGTTTTCGTTTAGGGGAGCTCAATGCGGCAGAGCTCCTTGTCGTGCGTTTTCGGCAGGACACGCCACGCCGACGACTTCTTGAGCGCAGCGAGGACATTCGCCGAGTGCTTGGCGACATCCAGACCGGCGGCTTTTGTGTTCTTCTCGTGTATCTGGACCGAGTAGATCTTGCCGCCGTCAAGCGTCTTCCACACGCAGTGGATGTCGCGCAGGTCATTGAGCCGGCGCAGCTCAATCGCCGGACCAGGCGCTGGCGCTGGCGCTGGCGCTGGCGCCGGCGCAGCAGCACCGACCTGCTGCCAGCCGTCTGCCGCGGGCTCAGGCACAGGCGCATGCACAGGTGCAGCCTCAGTGAAGATCATGCGCAGGATACAGACCTCGCTAGCCGCCGTGAGGGCACCACATGTGCGCGTCTCACGCGTGAGCTCAATGAGCCCGTACGTCTCTTTTGGCAGCACGTCCCACTTGGACGATGCCTCAAGCGCCTTGAAAAGGCGGCGCTCTACCGTATTGACGTACTCGTCAAAGTCAAAGTCGTCGCGACCAGTGAGCAGGCGCTCGCGGTGCCACTGGACCGAGTGGCGCTCAGCGCCGTCGCTGCTGCGACCGAGGGGCACGACCGTGACAGGAAAGTGCGTCCAGATGTCCTTGCGCAGGCGCAGATCTGGGCACTCCCAAGCGTCGTCAGGGTCGTAGTCGGGCGCGACCACGGACTCTGGCGCAGGTGTAGGCGCAGGCGTAGGCGCAGGTGCAGCTAGCGCATCGTCGCCCCAGCAGACGGATGCATAGCTGTTGAAATCTGCTGAGAGTGTCTCAAACGCCTGCTGGCGAAAGAGGTCCTCAGCGGAGGGAGGGATGGAGGGAGGAAGGGAGGGAGGGAAGGAAAGTGTCGAAGACATGGTGTGAGTCGTCGAAGAGCTGTGTGTGTGGGGCTGACTGTCTGTTTACATGATTTGGCACATTTCAATTTTTTTCGCAGAGGAATTATTGTTGAAAAATTTTTGTTTTTTTTATGTTTATTTCTTTTTGTTTGATTTTTTATGCGGTTTCTGGCGACGGCGGCGGGCTAGTAGAGAACACCGATTTTCCATTTGTTGTCTGCGACGCACGCATGTTTGTTGCCGTCTTGGGCAGGTCTCCGCAAAGCACCAGCCCCAGCTCGTCGTCAACAAGCCCCGTGGGCGGCACGTACAGTGTGGGCTTCGTGGCGCCAAACTCATACCCACACATGCGCCCAGGCAAGCCCTGCACTAGCGCGTCCGTCTTGGACTTCGCCGCGCCCTCCCACACAAAGCCCACGTGCTTCTTGGGCACCACTTTGCCCGCACGCAGGCGTCCGCGCACAATCACCAGCGTTGTTGTGGGCGGCGCGTCCTCCAGGCACGGCAGCCTGTAGCCCGCGCGTGCGTAGCGCTTCTGCTCCGCGCGCGTCACCGTCACCTGCGTCTTCTCGCCCGTGTAGAGCAGCACAGGTATGCTGTGCATTTTGCAGACGCGCCGCATTGCCGCCTCGTTCGTCTTATTTCTCTCGCTCTGCGTGAGGCGCACCAGGACGAACTTCTGCGGGTTCGCCAGCAGCAGGTCGGCGAAGCGCGCAGGGTCTTCGCTCACGCTGAACGTGGGCAGCAGCTTCCCTTCACGCTCGTAGTCAGCCAGCCCAAAGTAGCCCACGCCAGGCTTGAGCTCCTCCACGTGCTTCTCGTACAGCGTCTCGCCCTGGACCAGCGCGGCGATCTCCGAGTACGGCGTGGCGTCCACAGATAGCACGTACGCGTTCTTCTCGTTGAGCGCCGCAGGGTTGCCGTCCAGCGTGATGCCGTACTTCGCCAGGAAAAGGTGGAGCTGCTGCCCCTGCGTCTGGACCATATGCGACTCGTCCACAATGATCAGCGCGTCCTGGATGTCCAACGTAGACTTGTGGAAGTCCTGGTGGAAAAGGACGTCAATGCGCCCAGCGTTGTACGCCGCCGTGTTGAAGTGGCGCGTGTCCTCCACCGCCTGCTTCTTGAGCTCGGTCTCGGAGGAGCCACAGAGGATGTAGACATGCGTGATGCTTGCTGTGCGCAGCATGTGCTGGATGACGCCCTGGAAAGTGCCTGTCTTGCCAGACTGGCAGCGCGCGTTGAGCAGCGCGAAGCGCACGCCGTGGCTGTACGCATTGATGATACCAGCAGCAGCGAGTGCCTGGTTTTCGTGGATCATTTTGGAAGGAGGGATTGCTGTCGTGTGTGTATGTATTGTATTGAAGCAGGGTCATTTTCATTTCCTCCGCGAGGGATTTCAATTTTTTCGCAGGGCGATTTATGCAGAAAAAACCGGATTTTTTCATGCAGTAATTTGCTCTGTGAAAAAAATTGAAATGTGGTCGGCGCATCTTGCCTGTTGTTGAGTCGCCGCATACATCCACACATCCTTCCTTTCCAAAGATGTCTTCTTCCTCCGCCCCCACGGTCAAGTCCCTTTCCCTCCAGGTCAACGAGCTCACCCAGAAGCTCGAAGCGCTTACGCAGCAGGTGGCTGCGCTAAGCGTCGCTGCCCCCGCCCCCGCCCCTGCGGAGGGCGAGGGTGGTAAGAAGGCGCGCAAGCCGCGTGCTCCTAAGAAGGAGCGCGATCCTGACGCTCCTAAGAAGCCCCTCAGCGGGTTCATGCTGTTCTCCAAGCACCAGCGTGACGCGCACACGGGCGCTGACAAGCTCACAGCAGGTATGCTTGGTGAGCGCTGGAACGCCCTGACCGACGCTGAAAAGGCGGCGTTCAAGGTGGTCACGCCGCCTGCTAGCGACGCAGAGTAGGCGTGATAAACCACCCACAAAAAAACACAAAAAACAAATAAAAAATATAAAACACAAAAAAAAACAAAAAATTTTTCAATATAATTTAGTGCATGTTTAGTTATTATGTTGAAAAATGACTGGTTATTTTCCGTTTTAATTAGTGGTAATTCAATCTACCTCAGCAAACTGCGCTTCAAACACGCGTCGTTGACGCTTGCGTAAGGGAGTGATGAGTTCAGCACGTGCTATCTGCTCTGCATCTCGGCAGCGCTTGATCGCTATTTCAGCGGTGAGGCAGTTAATTTCTGCACATGACGAACAAACTTTTACGAATAGATTTTGTGGTTTATAATGGGCGTGACAGCGAATACAGAGAATGGAAACAAGGGATGAGGATGAGGAAGGATTAGAGGACATTCTGCGTAGATATTTGTATGTAAGGGGGGGACCTAATCACTCAGCGTTCGGTATAATTTCAATTTTTTATCATATACATTTTAACCGAAAAAAATCGGTTTTTTTTATGCGTTAATTTGTCTGCGAAAAAAATTGAAATGTGGTCGGCGCTCATTGCTGATTGTTGAGCCGCCGAATCATCCTTCCACATCCTTTCCTAAGCAAAGATGTCTTCCTCTTCCTCCAATCCTACCGTGAAGTCCCTTTCCCTCCAGGTCAACGAGCTCACCCAGAAGCTCGAGGCGCTCACGCAGCAAGTCGCTGCGCTGAGCGTCGCTACACCACCCACCGCCCCCGCGGAGGGTGACAAGAAGGCGCGCAAGCCGCGCGTCAAGAAAGAGCGCGACCCTGACGCTCCCAAGAAGCCCCTCGGTGGCTTCATGCTGTTCTGCAAGCAGCAGCGTGAGGCGCACACGGGCGCTGACAAGCTCACCGCGGGGCTCCTCGGCGAGCGCTGGAACGCCCTGAGCGACGCTGAAAAGGCGGTGTTCAAGGTGGCGTTGCCGTTGCCGGTCGCCAACAGTGCCGACACCAGCGACGCAGAAGCAGAGGCGCCTGCTGCTGCGCCTGTTGCCGAGAAGAAGCCGCGCAAGGTCTCGGCGCAGATGCGCTTCCAGCAGAAGCGCCGCGGCGAGGACGACTCGCTCACCGCCAAGCAGCTCAAGGACGAGTGGGCTGCGCTTTCCGCCGAGGAGAAGGCGGAGTACGCCAACGACGCCGAGTAAACTGCATGTCACCACAAAAACCCACAAAACAAAATAAAAAAATAAAAAAACACAAAAAAAAACAAAAAATTTTTAAATTTTTTTGCGTGCGCGGCGTCTGCGAAAAAAATTGAAACGCTCATAAATGCTGTGGAGACATGCGGTCCCCACATACATCCCCTTTCTTCGCACAGCAAGCGCAGAATGTCCTTTCCTTTCCCTCCTTCTTCCCTTCCACCCCGCATGTTTGGCACTACATCGCCGCCGTTGTACGACGACGAGATGCGTGCGGCTGAACAGTACATCGCTGATGAGCGCGTCATTGATACGGCTGAGCAGGCGCGCCTCATAGAATACCTGCGTACGCAGGAGCGCGCTGACGCCGAGCGCTTCCACCTGCCGCCGCCTGCAGCGTCTGCAGACCCCGTTGCTGCGCTTGCTGACGGCATGCAACTCCTTTCCGTCCCTGAAGAGGATGAGGAGATTGACACGCACACATGCGGCGACAGTGAGTGCCAGGGCGCGCACGTCCACGCTGATGAGGGTGACTACTACGGGATCAGCCCGTCGTACTCCCCCAACTACGGCGGTGTTGAGTTTGACGCCTACGGCTGCGAGATCAGCGAGCCGCCCTACACGTCTTACTACGACTAGTAAATAAACCCCAGTTCATATACCACAACAAAAAT
>Ga0208498_1000765_pt1 | contig 11650 bp, 5 predicted proteins | sample CryBogCBE12Aug09_FD_185502 | JGI IMG/M metagenome (GOLD analysis project Ga0208498, IMG submission 185502) | Freshwater microbial communities from Crystal Bog, Wisconsin, USA - CBE12Aug09 (SPAdes) (version 2) | ecosystem: Environmental > Aquatic > Freshwater > Lake | place: Crystal Bog... | reverse complement strand
AATTCCCAAACACCCACGTACTCGTAAGGCCTAAATAAAATAAAAATATGAAACTGTATCTAGTCATTTTTTATTAATGAATTTACTCAATGACTAAACTGTAGTGGAAAATACTCATCTCATGAGTTGATTTATACCAACAAGATAAGCAAGACTTCGTTGATTTAAATCATAAGTAAGGAACTTTTCTGCTTTAAGATGTAAAGCTCCTGCAACATGCATAATGTCAAAAGTACGATATCCTGCTGAAATTGTATAAATAGAAGAAAGCCGTTTTGCTTCTAATAAAAGCAGCGTTAAATTAGTTTGATCTAATACTATTCGTCCCAGTTCAAGGTCTGCTTCAAACGCAGCAACGATAGCTGCTGCCATTTCTGATGTTATGACTCTTCTAAAAATAGAGAGTCTTAAGGCATTCAAAAATTCAAACTCATTTAAAAGAGTAATAGTAATCGGTTGTCGTATTTTTTTTAAAGCATCAAGTGCATGACTTGTATTTGTATCATGACCATAAGCAGAATATATAAAACTCGTATCACAACATACGACAGCCATTTTAGTACCTTCCTTGATTATCTTTTAATAAATCCGCTACCACAGTGGCGCTTAGCTTCGGAAGTTTTGATCTATCCAATTGAAAAGCTGCACTCTTTTCCCAATCAACACGGTCAGGTTTCTTACCTTTTTCAGGTACAAGACGTGCAATCACTACCCCACGTCTACTCACTGCAATCTCTTCTCCTGCATCTATCCAAGCAAGTAGCTTTGTGTAATGATTACGCAAATCTCGTACCGTAGCATGTTTCATTGTGCTACAAATTTGTAGCCGTTCTATTTTCATGTCAAATTATTCCTTTAATGTGTTTAATCTTAATAAGATAATTCAGCTAAGGCCTCTACAGGAGTCAAAATTCGGACTCCTTGTAAAATCTTCACAGGGAAATACGCAAGGTTACCTGTAATAATCGTCTTATCAGTGGTTGCTAGTGCTGCTTCTATAAAAACAATATCATCACTATCTGGTCTAATTATCCCACTCACTCTAGGATAAACTAATAACTGTCTATGCATACTCACCAACAGAGCTTGAATTTTCATAGGTGGTAGTTTTAACCTGGGACGGCTCAAAACATCCCTATACTCCTTTAGAATTCGTGAATCGTAGACTAGCTTAACCTGACCATTTAAAACGGCATCTATAATCTGTGCAGATGATCCGCTTGGAGTCATTAGTCCAGACACGATAACGTTCGTGTCTATAACCCACTGTTTCATTTAGAACGAGATCTGCTTTTCCTAACAGCAGCAACTTCAGCATCAATCTCAGCCATGGTAATTCCATCGGTTTTATTCACTACTGATTCGCTTCGTATTGATTCAACTGCTTGCGCTAGGGAAACGCGATCAAGCATCTCCATATCCTGAGCATACGTATCTTCTGATGTCGGAATCATGATTGCCTTAGGCTTACCATTAGCAGTCACTAACACACGTCCTGAGCGACTCACTGCAGCAAGAGCACGACCAGGGTGAGCCGAGAATTCACGCGATGCGAGCCACTTTGTTTTCATTTCTCTAAGTGTCGTGCAATTGTAGTGCATGTCAATGATTTGATTCATATTCTGTCTTCTATCCATAACCAACTAATCCCCTCTTTATTATCAACTTATAACCCTGCAATTAATAAGTAAGTTCATACGTACTTATTAAAGCACATGTAATACTAGGTCCTAGGTTTTTATGTGAGATGATATATTTATATCCAATGCTTAGAATATATGCCCAAAGCTATTAAATAATATTTTTAAATATTATTAATAGACTGGGAATTATTATTTAAACAGATAACCACACATAACTTTAGACGGACCAATAAAGAGCTAAAATTAAACGACTAACTTTAATTTCAAATTATGGACTACTTACCTCGTAAATCTCTACTAAGGCGTTACCAGTAGCTCCATTTACTCCGGATACCTGTACAGTATAAGCCCCTGCTGGAAGTGTCACAAGAACTGCCGAATCTGCTGAAGTAGTTGGTAATGTAAAAGCACCCACTTGAGTCATAGCTGATGATAACGCAGATCCACCACCCCATACGGTATTTGAAGCAACAGATACACCTGCCGCGTTATATACTGTAAGCGTTGGCTGAGCTAATACACCGGAAACTCCATAGGAAGCTAAGGTTGGTCCAACAGCACGAATCAATAAAGTCTCCGTGGTTGCACCCGTAATTACGAAACCACTCGTCATGATAGATGAACCTGTTCCAACCATACCACGTGCTGATATGTTTACTAAGCGAGAAGAAGCACCAGTTGGGTCAGCGTCATAGATTTCAACCATCGCTGCGCCTGTCGAACTATTAGCGCCTGATACTATTGCTGTATACGAACCAGTATTGAGTGACTGTAGTAAAGCCGTATCGTTGGATGCAGCTGCAAATGGGAATGCACCCACCTGGGTAAATGCACTAGAAAGAGATGAAGAACCACCCCAGGCATTATTTGATGTTAATGATGTACCAGCACTACTATAGAGAGTTAGAAGAGGATTAGCTAAGACTCCACTGACTCCATAAGTGCTAAGCCCAGGACCTACACCACGCAGTAATAAAGATTTAGCTGCAGATCCAGAAGATACAAATCCAACAGTTAAGTTTGAACTACCTACTACGGAACGTGCGGATAAGTTAACTAAGTGATCTTGAGCAATCACAGTTAAGACAGATGTCGACATTGAAGATCCACCAGCGTTTGTAGCAATTACAACATATGTACCTGCATTAGCTGATGTCACACGACTGACGGTATACGTAGATGAAGTTGCACCCGCTATTAGCTGACCATTTAAGTACCACTGATAAGTAATTGGGCCAACTCCAGTTACATTTGCTGATAAGGTTAAACCACCTCCCACTACAACAGCTTGATTTACAAGTTGTGCAGAAAACAGAGGTGCTGCTGGTAATTGATTTACCGCGAGTGTTAACTGGTTACTGGTTGCACTGCCATAGTTGTTAGTCACTGAAACAGTATAATTGCCAGAATCGGAAAGTGCTACGGAAGGGATTGTATAAGTTGATGAAGTAGCTCCAGAAATAATTTGTCCGTTTAAGTACCACTGATAATTAAGCGTACCAGTTCCGGTTGCTACCGCTGAGAACGTGGCTGTTTGGCCTACATTTAAATTGAGGTTACTAGTAGCAACAATCGATAATTTAGGAGCAAGGCCATTGAAGGTAAGTTGAGCTGCAGCACTACTGATGGAACCAACTTGATTTGTCACAGTAACGGTGTAGCTACCAGCATCTGAAGCTGAGGTCGTATTAATCGTATATGTAGCAGAGGTAGCTCCACCTATTACATTACCATTAACATACCACTGATAACTGAGATTTCCCGTACCGTTAGCTACCACGGTGAAGCTAGCAAGAGATCCTTGTACAATCGTTAGTGACGTAGGTTGAGATGCAATTGTAGGAGATGAAACAACAGGTGTTACTGTGAGTGTAGCTTTACTACTAGTTACTGAACCTACCACGTTAGTAACAACAACCGTGTAGCTTGCAGCGTCTGTAGAACTAACCGTATTAAGCGTAAGAGATGCACTTGTAGCATTAGGAATGACTACCCCATTTTTAAGCCACTGATATGTAAGAGGAGCAGTACCGGTAGCACTAACCGTGAAAGTTGCACTTTGACCAGAAACAACGCTGATTGATGCAGGTTGCGTAGCTATACTTGGAGCTAGATTTACCGTAAGGGTTGCAACGTTACTTGTTACTACTCCAGCACTGTTTGTGACTACGACTGTGTAAGAACCTGCATTTGAAACATTGGGTGATACGATTGTATAGCTTGAATTAGTCGCTCCTGAAATTACTACATTATTAAAGTACCACTGATAGGTTGGAGAGGTTCCTGAGGCTACCACACTCAAGGTGGTAGATACTCCTGCTGTCACACTTTGAGAAGCGGGTTGAGTAGTTATGGACGGAGCTACTACAGTTACAGGTGGTGGCATATTACCACCAGAAGTAGATCCTGCACTTGCCTTGAGCGTGATTGTAGCTGAGGCAGATTTATAATCGTTAGAACCGGCCTGGGTAGCTTGAACTACGATTGGATTAGAATCTAAAGCAGTTAGGCTTGCTCCTGATAAGGAAGCATTACCACTTACTAAACTAAAGCTAACAGGTCCATTACTGGAAGCAGTTGCAGTTAGTTTAACGGGTGTACCTATCGTCAGAGAAACAGGCTGCGAAATACTTAAGGTCTGAGTCGCTGGTTGAATAGTTAAGACAGCAGACTGAGAACCATAATAAGTACTATCTACAACATTAACTAATACATAATAAGTGCCAGCTTCTGTTGGTACACTAAAACCAGGATAGTATACGACGGCTGCATTTAAATTTGATGGAGTTAGAGATACGCTTACTGGCAATGGCTGTCCGGTATAAGTTTGCGTTGTATTAGATACTACTATGCCTGCAGCTACCTTAGGGACATTAGTAACTGGTGCACTTCCCGTTACATTTTGTGTTACGTAAGTAGAATTGTTTGTCGTATAGTTTGCAGTATCTGCCGGCGTGAAACTTACATTTAAAGTCTGAGTTCCTGTTAAAGCTGTTCCCAGAGGTGGATTATAATTAAACGTTCCATTGACTGAAGAAATAGCATTAAGCTGGGTAGCAGATAACTGCGTACCCCACACAACTGCATTAGGTGTAGCCCAGGTAACAACGGGAGTTGCTTTTGAAACTACAATTTGAACTGAATTTGTAACACTTGTATAATTGTTTGTGTCTGTAGGTGTAAAAGTTGAAGTCAAAGTTTGAGTACCTACAGGAAGTACAGCTCCTAGTGTTGGTAAATAATTAATATTACCTGATATACTAGCATTGGCAGAGAGTTGAGTGTTACTTAAACCAGTACCATAATTAATTGAATTAGGCGTACTCCAGTTAACAATAGGTCTAGCCTGATTGATAGTCAGAGTTCCTGTTGTACTTACTAAATAGTCGGCATTCGATGTAGTGAAAGAAAGCGGATAAACTCCTGCTGCAGTAGGCACAGTTGTAGAACCACCATAAAGTGTAGTTAAAGTACCGTAGCCGGCAGTAGCAGATATAGAAACCGGATTTCCACTGTAAGTAAAAGTCTGACTATTACCTCCATTAATTGTAGCTACTTCCGTAGCTTTAGTAACAGTTAATGGTAAAGTGACTGAATTATTAGAAGTAAAATAAGCTGAAAAATTACCAGTTGGAACAAAAGTTTCTGTTAAAGTATAACTTCCAGCATCCAGCACATCATTAGCAGTGATTATTGTCCCTGAATTATAATATGTGAGAATTCCATCAACTGGGTATGATGAATTTGAACTTACTTGAGGTATCGCATTGAGTATAGAACTTAGATTTGAACCATAGTTTATAGAACTAGGCGCAGACCAAGATATAATTGGTGATACCAACTTATTTTGAGATACAGCCACAAACTCCATAAGTGAAGTGCTATGAGCATAAATAGCCGTACCATTAGTTATACTAGTTAACTGCGGTGTAGTTAGCTGAGGAGTAACATTAGGATCAAGACCAGTACCTAATTCACCAAGACCATTGTAACCCCACGTATAGACTGATCCATCCGAACACAAAACCACCATATCATAACCGCCAGCAGAAATTGCAGTAACTGTTTTACCAACCAAACCAGTTACTAGATGTGGCGAAACGTTAGATATCGTGGTACCATCACCTAATTGACCATTATCATTATAGCCCCAGTCGTATACTGTACCATCAGACATGAGAGCGGCACTGAAATTGCCCCCTGCAGCAATTGCTGTGATTGTCTTAGCTGGTAAGCCTACAACAAGAACTGCTGAATATATCTCATTTCCACTGGTTCCATTTCCTACTTGTCCACTACTGTTATGGCCCCACCCATACAATGTTCCATCGGTGCATAGCGCTAAATTGTGCCAATTTCCAGCAGCGATGGCTTTTATCGTTTTACCAATTAGTCCTGAAACTACTACTGGCGTGCTACTGTTAGTATATGAACCATCACCTAATTGACAATACTCATTGTCACCCCAAGCATATACGACTCCTGATGAAGATAGAGCAAGCTCATGAAAATACCCTGCATCAATCGCAGTTATGTTGCTTAGTGATGCTACACAAGAAGGAGTAGCTGAAGATGCATTTGGACTAGAAATTCCAAGTACACCATATTGATTATTACCCCATGTATACACTGAGCCATTATCACATAGAGCCATACTAGAATCTGCAGCACATGATACCTGAATGATTCTATGGCCTGACAAACCTGTTACTTGTGTGGGAGTCAATTCCGACACATTTGTACCATCACCTAATTGACCATTGGTATTATCACCCCAGGCATAAACACGACCATCACTGGACAATCCCAAACTATAATTATAACCTTCAGAAAAAGATACAAAATTAGTTCCATTCGGATAATTTATAGTTTTGGGAATATTACTAGATGTAGTTGTTCCATCGCCATACTGACCTGATTGATTGTCACCAAAAGCATAGATCGACTGTACAGTATTAGTATTTACAGTTACTGAACACGTCTGAGCAGCTTGCCAGTTGATACCATACACACCAGCTTGAGTTGCTGTAATGACTGCAGTACCAGGCGAAACCGCTACGATGAGACCTGCCGAGGTAACAAGAGCAACCGCTGGATTTGAACTGGTGTAAATAATGGATCCATAACTACCACCAACAAGCGATGTACTAACAGGATTTAATAATGTATCACCAATATTCAAAGCACTTGGATTTGGATTAGAAAATACAAGCACAGGAGTTGGTAGACTCGTATTTATTGTGGTATAGACTGAGCTATTGCTTGTATAGTTAGCAGTGTCACTAGGATTAAAGGTTACATTTAGTGTTTGGCTATGGTTAACAAGAATAGTTCCAGTAGCTGGTGAATAAACATAAGTCCCAGGAACATTAGCAGTAGCATCTAGTTGTAAGCTATTAAGCGTTGTACCCCAAGGGACGTCACTTGGATTTGCCCAAGTAACAATAGGCATTGCTTGATTTACTTGAAGTTGAACTGAACTACTTACTGAAGCGTAATTAGTAGTATCTGTTGGAGTAAAAGTTGTATTTAGAGTCTGGCTTCCTACTCCTAATATTACTCCAGATCCTGGTGAAAAACTAAACGTACCAGGAACGTTAGAAATTGCATTTAGCTGGGTACCATCAAGTGAGGTTCCGTAAGTTATATCTGCAGGATTAGCCCATGTAACGGTTGGAGTTAATTGAGCTACTACTAAGGTACCTGTAGCACTGCCCGAAAAATTAGGATCCGTACTCACTACATTTACATTATATATACCTGCAGCTGTAGGCGGTGCAGTAGAGCCATTATAAGTTACCGTCACTGGGAGATTAGATGGACTTGTCGTAACGGTAGGCTGATTTAAATACCCTGAATAGTTATCTGTTAGATTTGATAAGGTGATTATTGCTGACTGAGGATTAACCGTAACGTTTGCTGTCGTAGTAACTGTATTATAATTGACTGTATCCGTCGGAGTAAACGTAGCAGTCACTGTTTGCGTACCTGCAGACAGTACAGTTCCTGATGTTGGTGAGTAAACAAATGTACCAGCTACAGGAGTTGTAGCATTTAATTGAGAAGCACCAAGTGCAGTAGGATAAGTGAGTACTGATGGGCTCCAAATAATTACAGGAGTGGCAGGATTAACCTGTAAGGTGGTATAAACCGTTGTAGAAACATTATTATTATCCGTGAAGGTAACATTTAATGTTTGAAGACCTACTCCTAAAACAGCTCCAGAATCAGGTGAGTATATGTAGGTGCCTGGAACATTAGCAGTAGCGTTGAGCTGATTTGTTGTATCAAGCGCTGTACCGTAAGTAATAGGTACTGGGGAGTTCCATGTTATGACGGTTCCTGAGGCGTTTGCTGTAGAAATAGTTAAATTACGGGTAACCGAAACTTGAGCGTAATTGGTCGTATCACTAGGGGTAAAATTAGCCTGTACTAACTGAATACCTGCTGCAGGCATAGATGAGGTTGCACCTGTTGGATTAAGTGAAAATACACCTGCTACATCAGCAGTACCTACAAATGAACTTAACGTGTAGTTACTCCCATAATCAATCGATGCAGGAGTGGGCACATTAAGAACGGGATTAGCTTTTTGTACGGTTAAAGCTAAGGTTGAAGTGGTTGCAGAATAGTTGGTTGTATCTAAAGGTGTAAAGGTAGCGTTAATCGAATAGACACCTGGTGAATACACGGTACCTGGATTTACATTGTAGGTGAGTGAACCTGAAATAGAGGTTGATGCGTTTTCAACTTGGGCTGCAACTGTTCCGTAATTTACAGTTTGCGAGGTACTCCATGTAATAACAGGAGTTGCTTGATTTACTTGGAGCGTTCTTGTTGCTGTTACTGAATATAAATCAGTCGTGTCTGTAGGATTTAGCGTTGCTGTTAGGGTCTGAGTACCTGCTGCAAGAAGTGTTCCCGATGCAGGTGAATACACAATTGAGCCAGCAACTGCTGATCCATTAAAATTACCTGTAGCATTAAGCTGTGAACTATTTAGCGTAGTACCGTAGGTTATAGCACTCGGTGTAGCCCAGCTAATATTGGGCGTTGCTTTAGCGATTGTTAGAGTACCGGTAGCTGTACCTGAATAGTTACCACTTAATGTTGCTACGACTGAATAAGTACCTGCTAATTTAGGCACCGTAGTTGATCCATTATACGTAGTAACAATCGATCCACTTCTCGATGCATTAACAGTCACAGGTTCATATGAACTATTATAAGTTTGCGAAAGATTACCTAAGCTTAAAAGACTGCCCGCAGGGTTAACTTTTATTGTAGTATAAGTACTAACCGATGAAAAGTTTGTTGTATCTGTTGGATTAAAGGTAGCATTTAGCGTTTGTGTACCTGCAGCTAGAACTGTGCCTGATGTTGGACTGTAACTAAAGGTTCCTGGCAAAGAAGAGCCAGAGAAGTTAGCTGTAGCATCTAACTGAGTACCTGAAAGTGCTGTGCCATAGGTTATTTGATCAGGAGTGGCCCAGGTTATCACAGGCGTTGCTTTATTGATTGTGAGAGTAGCCGTTGTAGATCCTGTAATACTATAGTTACTATTTGTCTGACTTGCTGTGACTGCATAAGTACCAGCAGACTTAGGCACAACATTGTAACTTACAGCTACCCCACCAGCATTTGCAGTTACCATAGCATTCAAGGTAGTACCGGTATATGTCTGATTTAAATTACTAAAAGTAAAACTAGATGGAGCCTGTGTTACGTTTAATAGAACATACTTTGAAGAATTTGTAGTATAATTGGTCGTATCAGTTGGTGTGAATGTCGTATTTAAAGTCTGAGTTCCTACATTTAGAATTCCAGACGCAGGTGAATAGGTAAAATTTCCTGATATGTTAGATGTAGCATTAAGTTGGGTGCTACTTAAAGACGTACCATAGACAATAGAACTAGGTGTTGCCCACGTTACGATTGGTGTTGCCTTGTTAATGGTTAAACTACCTACAGTACTAACAGAATAATTAGAATTTGTTGTAGTGAAAGTAACCGCATAGGTTCCAGCTGCAGTCGGTATAGTAGCAGAACCACCGTAGAGCGTAGTAAGTGTACCGTAGGTAGCTGTAGCTGATATAGCTGAAGCTGCGTTTCCAGTATAATTAGTATATTGCGAAGCACCACCACTGATAGTAGCGGTTTCACTAGCTTTATTCACAATTAGAGGAACTGTAACAGAGTTATTCGTTGTAAAATTAGCTGTTGAAAGACCTGTTGGAACAAACTGCTCTGACAATGTGTAATTTCCTGCTGAAAGTACTGAACTAGCCGTAACTGTTGTTATACCGTTATTAACTGTAAAGTTACCTGTTAAAGTACCATTAACCGTACTCAGCGAATTGAGATAAGCCTTAAGATTTGCTGTGCTTAATGCAGCGCTAAGATTTGTACCGTAGGTAATCGCTGAAGGTGTAGCCCAAGAAATAACAGGTGTTGCTTTATTTATAGTTAGTGTCGCTGTATAAGCACTCGTTGGTGTAATTGAAAAAGAAACAGGACCCGAAGAAGTAACGTTAGTGTTTGTCATGTTACCTGCTCCACTACCAAAAGTATAATTGCCACTAGCATCACTCAAATTTGTATTCTGTAACGTTAATAGCATAATATCTGAACTACTAAAAGTTACCCCTCCTGCTGAACTACCTGAAACAGTTAAATCAGATGTAGGTAATGTAAAATTACTAGTATAGAGTGCTTTTGATGCCACTCTAAAATTAGATATATACCCATTAAATCTCCAGTGATATGGGGCTGACTGTAGATCATATTGGTCACGTATTCCTATACCAGGAGAACATGATAAAGAACCGTAAGAATTACCATAATTTTGACCAACCTGATTCAAATTATTACTGCCAACATTTTGACCATCTAAATAGACGGTTAAAATATATCCATGTCTTACAACTGCTATATGGTGCCAAGTATTAATTGACGGTGAATAGTTAACGCCAGGCAACCCATTATCTTCAGACATACCTTTAACGCATATGAGTAAACCAGGATGATGGTCGTACCAATTACCAACGCTGTTTATAGAAAAAATACAGGGGTTATATTGTGGATCACCGTTATCGTTATAATTAAACCAGCTCTCGATCGTGAAATCATCGGTTCCCAATACGATTGATTTTGTACTCTGCAAGTAACTATTAGTTCCGTTAAAAGCATAGGCGCCACTAAAAGAATAATTTGTAGCACCAGCTACTGAATAATTATTATTAGTCTGACTTGCAGTAACTGTATATGTACCTACACCGATAGGAGTACTGCTATAGGATAAGGATGCTGAGCCAACATTTGGAGTTACAGTAGCACTTAATGCACTTCCAGTGAAAGTTTGATTAAGATTACTAAATGCAAAACTAGATGGAGCCTGATTAACTGTAATAGTTACGTACTTAAAAGAATTAGATGTGTAATTGGCTGTGTCAGTTGGCGTAAATGTAGTGTTTAAAGTCTGAGTGCCTACATTTAGTATTGATCCAGCTGCGGGAGAATAGGTGAAATTACCAGATACACTTAGTGAATTATAGCTAGCTGTTGCATTTAATTGAGTGCCTGTAAGTTGTGTTCCATATGTTATGGAAGATGGAGTCACCCATGAAATGATTGGAGTATTTAAATTTAGCTGTTTAGCGCTAGCATCAGAACCAGAGTAGCCATAAGTATAATATACAGCTTTAGCGTTTGTGTTATCAATTAGTGATGGTGTCGCTAATGCTTTTGTAAGTATAAAGGCCAATAGGAAGCCAAATATCACTATACACTTAGCTGCATTTTGAAGTACTTTTATCATGTGTATGCGAACGCAATTATGCGAGCACTTACACATTCTGAATTGCTAATCTCCTGAAAACATAAACTCTACGAACAGGGATGTTTATACCAACGAATTCAATTTTGCTCTCATCAAAGCCCTTAACTTGATAGTCGCAGCACGAGCTAGCGTTATTCGTTCTTCACAGCCTTTTATAGTAACCTGTGAT
>Ga0208498_1000764_pt1 | contig 11652 bp, 4 predicted proteins | sample CryBogCBE12Aug09_FD_185502 | JGI IMG/M metagenome (GOLD analysis project Ga0208498, IMG submission 185502) | Freshwater microbial communities from Crystal Bog, Wisconsin, USA - CBE12Aug09 (SPAdes) (version 2) | ecosystem: Environmental > Aquatic > Freshwater > Lake | place: Crystal Bog... | reverse complement strand
GGGATGGGACAGAACCGTCGTCCGAGCCAGACCAACGTCCTCCGTTACAGCGCTCCAGGCACAGCGATACAGGTCAAGACCCCCCTGTAGCACCGGCCACCCGGGTGGGGGGGACAGAACCATTGGACGTCCCAGCTCTCTCCGCTATTCCTGGTCCCAGACCTTTTCGCGACCTCAATCCCGTCGCTGCCTCAACCTTTACGTTCCCCGCCCAAATTCTTCGTCGAAATATTGTACTCGAGCTGACTGGCCTTCGGCTCTGGATCCACGATCGGGTCACCAGAGACATTCCGCTTCGATACTCGCATGCCGCTGAGGACCTCGCGTCCTGGATTCAGCACAGTGGTGTCGGACTCGCCTGCGCGGCTCACATTCCCCACTCCCTTGGTAATGTCTGCAGCCCCAACGGCGCGTGCGGCCTCCAATTCGGCGCCCTGGTGGCGCTGTGTCACTCACGCTACCCAGACCCACTGCCCCCTGCCTGGTACTTCCAGCAACCTGACCGACATGCCCTCTTTCTTCAGACCCTCCGCTCGTGGCTTCTCGCTCCGCTCACTCCGACTTCCACTCGTCGCAAAGTGGAAGGGACGCTGAATTGGATCGAACGACAACCCGACTACCTCACGGGTCGGCACCCCTCGCTTGCTACCCATCACTGGTTCACCATTAATGACGTGCTGGGGGTGCTTCCCCTGCCCTCTCGTGTCACGATGTGGGCGGAGCCAGAAAACTCCTCCCTTCCCAACTGGGCGGACTGGATGCTCCTTGAAGGCTCGTCTGAATCCGGCGAGGGCGAACAGCTCTCCTTTCCCGCACTACTGACGGCTTTGCAGCCTGATCGATTTAACGGGGTTCTTAGTGGGGCGCACTTCCGGGTCTGGAAAACTCCACCCTTTTCCCTCGAGGCCATACCCATCCTCCTTGCTCGCATGCTGCTCCAAGAACTTTCCAGCCGTCCGTCAGACCCTCGGACCCGTCTCGACAATACCTACACCACCCTCCGGAGCACCTCCGTGCCCTCCCCGGACCGCCACCCAAGGATTATCCCTGCCCATACCATTTCTACGGCCCCGGTTGGACCCCCGTCTGCCCTACCCCTTCCGACTTGCCCAGTCATCCAGGCCAGACCTACGGCAGACATCCCTCGTGACGACCTTGAGGCAGGAGCCCCACCCATGCCAAGCGACCTTGCCCCCATCTCCCGCGCTTCCAGCCCCTCGTGCAAGGCACTTCCCCTGGCTTTGCAGCAACGGTCCATTCAAAGCTTCCTCATGACGTCCGACACTAGGTCACTCCACTCGCGGCTTTCTCCGCACGCCCCGGTCTTTCATCCCACCGTCACTGTCACGGCGGCTGTCCCTCTATTCAGTCACACATGCCCACCGGACGCTTCTGAGCCTTTACCTATGCCACAATTAGACAGAAACAAGCACAGCATCCCCTTACATCGATCCTTGCCAAGTGGCCCGACCCTCCCGCCCGCCACACGCCGCAAACGCACTCGGAGGCGCCATAAAACCACCCCCAAACTGGTGATAGGCCTTGACCCGTCGCGCCCACGCCCCTCACCACCCTCGCTCCAATGGGGACGCATGTCCCCGTGGACCATGGACGACCGCCTGCATCTTCCCCGACTGGAACTGATCTCCTTGGTGGCCTCTGGAACCCTCCCGGAACCACTTCATGGACGGACTGCGCTCGCTGCCCACCTCCTCCACCACCGCCTTCGCCTTCTTCCCGCGCCTCCCGTGGACCTGGCCCCTTTGCTGGCGGTTTCTGTCAGCTACCCGAAAGGCAATGCATCTGCGGCCTCCATATGGGCTGACACCCTCACGGTGGGGGAGCGCCACTGGGATCACGGCATTCTTCGTTACAACGGAACGGGTACCTCCCTTTGTCAGCTCTCTGGAGGCCTCCCCTTTGCCCCGGAGTTGCTTGAGCACTCCATGCTCAATCCCGGCAAGCACTCTTTGCTGCTCGGCTGTCTTTCCCTCTCTTTGCAGAGTGGTATCACAGTCTTCTCGGAACTTGGCGAACGCCTTGCACGCTTCTCACCTGCCGTCAATCCTGGCGCATTTCGTCGTCTACCCCGACTTCAACTGATTTGCTCCCGCGATGTCCTTCACGGGACCACTCCTCTCCCAGACGACATTACTCCCCCAGACTCCAATGCGCTGTCATGTCGTCGTGCTGACCCTGTCACAGATCCCCCCCCAGCCTACTGGCTCCATCAATCCAACCTTCCCATCACTATCCCCTTCGAAGGTGTCCATGTTGGGCAACTCAAAGGCAGTGACATCACGGTTGCCTCTCTCAATGTCGACGGAATTGATGGGAAGAAGTTTGAAGAAATTCTGGCCTTCATGGACATCCGGAAAATAGGTATCATGGTCCTCCAGGATACTCGCTGTCCTCAGACCCAGGTCCGCTGGCTTGGGGAACAGCTGCGGAAGAGACTAGGTCGTCAGGCTAAACTCTTCAACGTGGAAGGCCGCGGAAGCCACTCCCTTCCACTGTCGGAGAAATCCACTCATCTCAAAGTGGGCGGCCAGATGTTTCTCACCAATCACGCGCTAGGGATCTACACTCATGACTTCTCACCAGATCCGACCGGCTTGGGGGTCTTGAGCTCGATCACTCTCTCCAGCAAGGAAGCGGGCCTGGGCGTCAAGATCATTGGCACGTACTGGCCTCCTGCCAATGACCTCGAAGGCAGTCTCGGGCAGCGTCTTCTCTCCGATCCGGCGTTCCTGCGTCTCAATCTCCGAAGGGGAACAGACGCCCTAACTCCCAAAGAATACATCCAAATATGCATCAACAAAATCAGCGACTCGTACTGCTCGAAGCCTCATCACCTAGCGATCCTTGCGGGTGACCTCAACTGCTCCTGGGATGTTGCCCCTAACAAAACGCCCGGGTCGCACGGCAAGGGCCTCAAGGATTGGGCGCTTGCCTCCAGCTGGCGGAATCCATCCACCACCCTGGGCCTGGGCCCACACCAGCTTGGCGACTGGGTCTCCCACTTTTCCCGGGACGGCTCCCGAGGGACCAGTTGGATAGATCATGTCTTCACGAAGGGTTCTGCCAAGATCAGACCCATCGCCCTTTCCATTGACCACAGTGACTTCTGGATCGACATATCGGATCATCGTCCAGTCGTTCTCTCTCTCTCGGCCCCACCGTTCCGACGCCTCCGCCACTCTCCACTCACAGGTGGTCTCAAGTTTCCTCGGCACGACGTCAAGCCCGACTTTTACTCCATCTCTGACTTTCAGCACACCATGCTCACCCATCCGAGGCCAGAACTTCCGCTAGAGGCAGACATCGCAGACTGTCAAAAAGTCTTCACCACCGTCTTGGCTGCCTCCGCCTCCTCACTACCCAAACGCTCTAAGCTCCAGACAAAGGTACGAAGCCCACACAAGGATGGCTGGAGCCCGTTCATGGCCTCTCTCAAAGCCCAAATGTCCATGCTCCACAGGATCCAGACCAACATAGGAACCGGGAAATTAGGCACCAAGAGCAGATGGAACACCCCTGAGAAACGGGAAGCAGGCATCATTCAGGCCACCACCACGTGGGAAAACCAAGTCAAAACTATGCGCTGGCCCCAGTCCCGAGGGAAGCCAACAATTGACCCAAAGGTCTGGACGGTTGGCACCTCGGTCGGAGACTGGAGATCCATTAACTTTGCCCATCCCCAGTCCATCCGCCAGCGGTGCATTGTTGACCTCCGCCTCATAAAGCGTGCGGCTCCCGGGCGTAAACGTACGGAATGGTCGATTAGGGCATCAGGGACCCGCGCGAAGATCGAGGCCGCTCGGAAACAGGGCAAGTGGCAACTGGCCTTCAATTCCATTCTGGGCACGGGGGACATGAACGCCTCTGCCATGGAGGATGTTCAATACAAACACCCCATCACAGGAGACCCAGGCTGGTACCCTTCCTCAGCGGCGGAGCTCCACTCGGTCCTACAAAACTACTTCAGAGATGCATTTTCCTGTCCATCTCCCTCTCCGGATGGCCCCGATGCATCCTCCCCCCTCACCTGGGCCTCTCTTCAGTCTTGGCCGACTTTTCGCGCTCACTGTGCCCAACACCATATTCCGGACTACGAAGAGACATCCATCCTCAAACGGCTTTGGAAAGCCCTCACCACCGTCAACAAGCGTGACCTCGTTGAACAGGAACTTTCGTCCCTCCACCTACAATGCCCCTCGTTCTCGGAGTTTGAGGCATGTCTCAAGATGAAATCGGGAGGCACAGCGGGAGGACCAACGGGGACCACCTACCACACTGTAAAGATGTGGCCACATGAGTGGAAACAAATAGCATATGAAAGTATGGCAGGCTTCTGGCGGCTCCAAACAATTCCCACTCAATGGAAATGGAGATGGCTGGTACCTCTCCTGAAAAAAGGCGGGACCACGATAGACGATCTCCGCCCCATAATGCTTCTTGACGTCCTCCGAAAAGTCTGGACCACACTCGTCATGGGCAACATCACCAAGGTCCTCCTCAAGCACCGTGTCCTTCGTGCCACACAACACGCATATCTGCCCCACAGAGGCACCGACTCCGCCAACCTCCAAGTCGTCAACACACTTGAGACCGCCTTTGCAGAGCGGCGCTCCCTCTACGGATCCAGCTGGGATATTCGCAAAGCCTTTGACTCTGTTGGGAAATGGCTTATACGTCTGGCGTGGCGACGACTAGGGGTGCCTGAACCACTTGCAAATTGGCTCATCCTCCTCGACCTCAACAATCACACAGTTGTTCGCACTGGGCACTCCTTCTCCTGCTGGCTAAAAGACGGACTCAAGGGACTTGAGGGACTCGACTTCGATGCGGAAATGGGCTGTGGGCAAGGAGATGTCAGCAGCCCCCTCACCTGGGTCGCTGTCTTTGACATCCTTCTCTCGGTTCTTGAAGACGACGACCCCCATGGCGGATTTCGACTCCGGAAAGCCAATGGAGACCAATATGCTGCCCCAGACGTGTGCTTCGCGGACGACCTCCAATCATTTGCGGCCACCCTTGCCCAACTTCAACGGAAAGCGGAACTTGTCTCCGGATTCGCTGCGGTCACCGGCATGCGAATCGCAGAACACAAACTTCGCACGTATCATGTCAGTGGGGAACAGGACGCCTATCAGGACAATCGCACCCCGCGCGGTCTCTGGATCTACAGCTCCACCTGGCGCCCAACCTGGGTGCCCTTCAAGCATGAACATTGCTTCAAAAGTCTGGGGGTCTGGTATGACACCACTGAGTCTGCCGACGGCACCCAACTTGCCATCATCACTCAGGAACTGCAAACCATTATCCGGCTAGTACATCGTGCCCGTGGCTCGGCGGCGTCCCTGTCTGGGGTGCTTCGGGGTGCAGTGATTGCCAAGGTCGCCTACTACGGGGGCCTCTCTCAGTGGTCCCTGGGTGATACCAAGCGCCTTGACACCCTGTTCGCCCGGGAATACAATCGGATCTCCAAGAATATGACAGCCTCCCAACACGAATCGCTATTCCAACCCACATCCACCGGTGGGCACGGATTCCCTCGCCTTTCCAACATCATCCAAGACCGAAAACTGGCCCTCCTGGATCGCATCCGACAGCACGGAGACCACTACACACGCTGGGCCGCCGACTCCATCATGCAACGTGGCTCCTCCTCCCTTCCCGACGGCACCCTTTCCCTGTCCAAGGTCCGTCCGGGGTACTGGATCTCCAGCCTCATCGAGTACTCCCTCGAGGGGAACTGTGTCTTCGCCACAGGCCCACCCCGACCCCACGACCCCGTCTGTGATCGCTTAACGGACGCATCCTGGAGAGCAGGCCTCACCCACTCTCAACTCAAATTCCTCCATCGGGAGGGCATACACTCCCAGCAAGACCTGCTAACTCTGGACGCTACCTATACTTGCTCCAAGTGGAGAGACACTCCGGTTCTTCCCTCGTGGCTCGTCAACATTCTCCCCCCTGTTCCCCCACCTCTCCTTCCCATTCACCTCGCGGTCGGACAAATCTGGCACGTTCAAACCTCGGCTCCCCTCCTGGGGTCGCCCGGGACCACGTTCTCCATTGTATCCATGTCACCTCCCCTGTTCCCAACCGCTGAACCCACCATTGATATTTACACCTGGACCCTTGAGGCCTTAGTGATAAAACCAGGGGTCACCATCTCGCTCCCTCAACGTCCGGTCTGCACCACACACACTCACCCGGCCCTCTTTCCACCCCACTGCAAATCGCGCCTCCTCCAGGTCACCATACCCAACTCAGCGGTCTTTCAGTCCACAACCTGCCGGAAAGACCACCGACTTGTTCGCAAGAGCTGTCTTGTCACCCACATTACACACACGCCCACCCCCTGGGTCAGGGAGGCCACTCTCTCTCTCCTCGAAACCCCTGCCGAAGTAAGGGAGATTGACCGCCCTCCGCCCTGTGACGTCTTTATTGGCCACCCTCACGCTCTCACCACTGTTCACACTGCCCTCACCCCCGACCTGCACCCCCTGACAGGTGGCATTGCCCACTATCGCCAGGGAGAATGGTCTATTCAATGCTATACCAGTGACTGTCCATATACTCCACACCCGTCCTCCCACCGCACCCTGCTCTATGCCCTCATCCTTCGAGCCGTCTCCGACTACCGTGACGCTGATGCAAACATATATGTGCCCCACAAATCTATCCTACAAAGGCTCTGCGGCACCGCCAGAACCCCGTTAAAACACGTCACGCAAAATTCCTTGTTGCGTCGCATACACGAGCTCGCGGGAATTAACATCTGCTTCAAGGCCTACTCTCCACTCCCAAGGCAGGCTATCTTCCAGTCGTCCTGGAAATTGCCCAAGGCGGGAAGCTACTGGGTCAGTCTCTGGCGCCCAGAGTGCCTCCATCCCTCCCCTGCGCACCACGAAGCGTGTAGCCTCTCTCAACTACTCACCCTGCAGCTTCAAGGAGGTGACTGGCTGCCGTATGACGGACTTTCAGGAGAGTTGACCCTCGCACCCATTGGCGCTGTCACGGATGCCTCTCGCCGGCTCCGCGCTCTTGCGGACCGCGACCTCAGTCGCCAATCTCGGGGTGCCCAGCCCTACTGGAATGACAACACGTTCTGCCTTGGTGCGAGAGTCCTCTGCATCCCTGAAGCGACGATTCAACAACGTGGTCACCGGATAAGGCACCTGGACCGTCGACACTGGAGCGTGGGGAGCAATCGCATTAAACATCTGGCCATCGACTCGGAGGCGTGGCGCCTGGAAGGGCACTGCAAACTCTGTCTTGTCTCCATGGACTCCTACGACCACATCTATCGCGAATGCCCACATCCGGCCCTCGTCGACACTCGCGCACGGCTACTGGAGGGTATCCTCAAGCAGAACTCTACCCTCACTGGGAACGAAGCTCTCCTTGCTGCCACCCTCCTTCAGCTGTACCAAGAGGCAGATGGATACAGAATAGCCCTGGGCGACCTGACTACTTCCCATCGCCTCCGACTGTTCCCGATCTACCAGAATCTTCCCCACCCCACCGTCCGGGAGGCGGATGCGCTGTTTCTCCGGCTGGTACGCCAGCTCAACCAACTACGTGCCGGAATCTGGGCGGAGCGCTCTCATGTCCTGGACCCCGCGGTGCGACCCTGGGCGGAAGACGTCCCCAAAGGCTCCAAATGGTACGTTGTCTATCGCGGGCACTCCCCTGGCCTGTACTCCGACTACGACCAGGCCAACCTGCAGCTCCGTCACTTCTCCAATGGGCGCCTTCAAGGGTTCCTTGACGAATCCGACGCCGTCCAAGCGGAAGCACAACGGGTCGCCAAGTGTGCTCGCCACGTCCAAGACCTTCTCCTCGCTGCTGACACACGGGTAATCAGCCTTTATACGGATGGCTCCCACAGCAAACCGGACGACAAGTGCGGCCTCCCCGACCTGGCTGGGTGGGGATTTCTTGCCCTGGAACGGACCACCGCCGTCACCATCCACGAGCAATACGATCGAGTGATCTGTGACATCGCGGACCCTGCCTACCATGGAGCTGCCTCTAGTAGCAACAACACCGGGGAACTCACCGCCATAGGCGAGGCCATCACCTGGGTAAGTCACCAACTGCTATCCGAAACATCCAGCTATGAGATATGCTCAGACAGCACTTATGCCCTTGATGCCATTGACCTCACGGACCCGCCTCTCCCGCCGTCCTCGAACAAAGCCCTCATCCACTGGTGCCTCGAAAGTCTTCGCACAGCTCGTCAACTGGGCCACCTCCTCCTCTTCCGCAAGGTCAAGGCCCATGGCACCGACAAATCCCTCGACACCCGAGGGAACAACCGCGCCGACATGCTGGCGGAACTCGGCCGAAGAACAGATCAAGACCATCACTTAACCTCGTTCATCCACTCTTTGTCCCTGACTCCGTCCAGCCCCTCTGTACCGCCTGAACCCGCTGTCTCCCTGCCGTGCACCCCTGACACTACTGTTGCACCATCCAAACCTCCTCCCGCCTGGACACGCCTTCCTGGGTGGGAAGATCTCTGGAATCGACCGTCACCTGCGCCCCACAACCTTGACGACGACTTTCTTCCTGGAGACGGCTCTCTCCTCACCAACCTTCCTGCTCGGCGCCCCCACGCAACGCGCCTTCCTGACTACGACGGCGATGCTGAATCGGACAACGCCCCCAGACGTCCTCGGAGCCGACCCGTCAGTTCCCCGGTGAGGCCCCGTCGCAGGATGCGGGACTCTGCCTTGGCACCGCGCCTCTCCAAGAAGAGAAGACTACAAGCAGTATGTCCGGACGCCGTGGAGCCTGCTGGACCCCTCGCGGAGGAAACAACTGAGGAGCCGATGACCCTAGTAGATAGTGTAGTAATGTACCCTGTCATTCTATGTCACCCGGCGGAGGAGTTTGTTTCCCAGGATGTGGTGGGGGAGTGAAGTGTTGGTCTAGGTCATCATTATATGTCCGCCCTGCCCCTACACCTAGTGTGATCTGCTAATTAGCTCATAGGGGTGCTTAGTTTCCGCGGTCTGCTATGTCTTTCTGTGTAATCTAAGCTAAGTTTCTGTAAAAAAAAATACCGAAACTCCCACCAAGCTCACTATCCCCAACGATTGAAGCTCCCCAGCATCAACTTATCTGATTTGGAGTACGTGAGTTTACGTCGTTATTAAATTGGGCATATCAAAACCTGTTAAATTTTGCTCTTCTACCGCTTCTTTTCTACTCTGCAGTTGCAAATGTACTATTAAATCCAAATGACGCAAAGCGCAGAGCCTCTGATGCATACCGGTGGTTTTATGAGCCTTACTAAAAAATAACAGCATTCCAACCCTCAACATTTAATTAACTAGTGGGTCATTTGATCCGATTCCTTTGCAATTTCATTTCTCGAGATATTTGCTAAAACATTTATATTAAAAGTCAAAAGATTATTACATTAATTATAGTTATCCTTACCAGCAGTTCCTGCGGGAGCTCAATTCTCAAATTCTTTCATGTTGATATTGTTTTTGTCGTTATGGTCACTCACAGCGATGACCTCATAAACCGATTCTGTGTATTCTACCTCTAATGCCTTCTTAATTTTCACCGCGTTACCTTTCAAATCATCCATCCTCAAAACAGGTAAATAAAAAAGGTTTCACTTGGTGTTCCTAGTTGAAGTAAAAATTGGTTTTAAAAAAAATCAAAAAATTTTATTATCGGCCAAATATGGAACGCCTGGGAATGAACTCAGAGAGCTTAAGTCAAGAAAATATTTACATATACTTGAACTGATTTTTGTGCATCATCTGCTGAGTACAGTGAGTCAGATGATCTCTACGCAACCTTGTCGAATGAGATCAAAACTTGTTATGCATTCCTGTGAAGTCACCGTTCACTATGGAGAAATATCTGAGGAACCGCCTCCCTCTCCGGGAATCTAACGAATCGGTTGAAGAATGATCTGATGAGGTGAGAATGAACTGTCATAGCACTATTATCAAGTAACCTGGTGTTAAAAAATCACCCTAAATTTAGTTGCGCAAATAATCATTAACCGCTGTGATTTTTAATCAAATATTTTGGCATATTAATTGCAAGCACCATTATTAACTGCTCTATGAATGCGATGCATGATTTTCCCCGGGTTGTTGTGATCTCAATATCATTGTTTTCTTGCTCGTCGATTTCTCTGAATTCTGTAATTTGTTTGCTGTTTGAATATAAAGTGTTACTACCTTGCATGTACCGTGATAATATTGTGTATTCTTATTTCTACGACATCGCCAATTTGCAAAGAATGCTCTACATAATCGTCGACTCTTCAATAAAAATTGTAAAGAAAGTATTTTCATTCAGCGCAACTTGAAGTTGAAAATCGCAAAAATATTGTTAGGTTTTGAGCGCAGGAATGGACCTATTAGAAATCAAATGGGAGAAGTTATTCGCGGAAATTTTATCATTATCTTGTTTAATTCTGTTCAGGTAGCATTATTTTAGGTGATTAGATTGAATTTGACTTAAATATGCCGTTGATAGTCGAATGTGAATGATCAGCTGATCGCGTTATTCCACTCAAAGCGGCTTTGTTGCTTTTTCTAGTAATTATTATATCACTTGGTTATGTTGCGATTTTAATCGCATTTTAATTTGGGAACATTTTCAGCTTGATGATATAATACAAATAAGTAAACAAATTTTTGTAATAAGGTTAAGCACATCACATCTCATTAATAGATATCTATATAATTTTAACTTCTAAATATTGTCCCTTAGGTTGTAAACCAAGATTCATCTAGAATTTACAAGTTAGTTTGATGCCTAGAGTTGCTGGATGATATACGAACATGGAATTGATGAGAACGTAAGTAGATCTCCTATCGTTTATGAATATGATTCAATTCATTAAACTTTGAATTTTTGTTCTTTAGGCGATAAACCAGGATTTAGCGAGCATTTACAGGTAAATTTGCTGCCGTACACTACTGCTGGCTGCATTTCCACTGGAGTAATTTCTACAGAAAATTATGCCTTCTATCTTGTCTGCATAATATATATATATTTCTTTATCTAAACTTTATGTGCGCCTATATCAATCTATTGATATGTACATTAATATGTCAATTAAGAAGTATATGAACAGATATGTATATTAATAGATGAATAAGAATCTACCAATATACCTATCTATTCATGTATGTTCTTATTTAGAGAAGGTAAACTTTTATTTGTATCCATTCTTGAACTCCACGCGTATTGCTCGACGGTGACTCCATCTATCTAGTAATCAAACAATTTATTCCCATAAATGTATAAATTGATTGACAGCTAGAAAGATAGTTGTTTCACTAATTTTCCAATTCTGTTTTTTGTTTAGTATATGCGGTCATAATAACTTTATGATGATAAGTGTTTATTTTGTATATTGTATTTATAACATTATATTCATACAGGTAGAGGGGCGGGTGATATAGAGATGAACGGGTGGATGGTGCAGTTGATGTGGAAGTAGAGGGAAGGGGTTGTAGTGATGTAGGGGTGGGTGGGTGTTGTGATTGAGGGACTGCTGGTATGGTGTGAGGGGCGGGTGGTGCGGTAGAGGGGCGGGTTGTGTGGTGGAGTGGCGGGTGGTGTGGTTGAGAGGCGGGTGGTGTGGTGTTAGGG
>Ga0208498_1000742_pt1 | contig 11849 bp, 16 predicted proteins | sample CryBogCBE12Aug09_FD_185502 | JGI IMG/M metagenome (GOLD analysis project Ga0208498, IMG submission 185502) | Freshwater microbial communities from Crystal Bog, Wisconsin, USA - CBE12Aug09 (SPAdes) (version 2) | ecosystem: Environmental > Aquatic > Freshwater > Lake | place: Crystal Bog... | reverse complement strand
TGATTATCAAGTTGTGACTATGGCAAGTCCTGGTGTGTTACTTTACGATCGACCTGGCGAAACCATGTTCCTTAAAGGCGAATGTCCATTTGTGCAAATCTGCCCTGTGCCACAATACGATTATTATTGGGGCGCCTCTGAGGTTTCAAAGTTAACCAACCTACAAACCTTGCGCAATACCCGTATGGCAGAGATTTTAGACATTTTGGCACGTCAAACCAAGCCACCAAGAGTGTTTTCGGGCTTGGGCGGTATTTTGGATGAGAAATTTAGTGCATTAAACTTTCCAGGCACCCATATTGCTTCTGATATGCCAGGCGCTAAGGTCGATAACCTTGCCCCAGAAATGCCCGCTGATTTATTTGAGGTCATCCACGAAATTGATGCCATGTTCTCGGAAGTATCGGGTATTTCAAACGTATTATCGGGTAAAGGCGAGTCGGGTGTGCGTTCACAAGGGCATGCTAGTCAATTAGCCCGTTTGGGTAGCTCAAGAGCCAAAAAACGTGCTTTAATTGTAGAAGATAGTCTTGAAAAAGTGGCAACTTTGTTTTTAAAGATGATGAAGCAGTATGACAACACTTATTTTCAAGATGTAGATGGAAAACCATTTATTGCCGAACAATTTACCAATGATTTTGTGGTAAAAGTGGATGCGCACAGTAATAGTCCTATCTTTACTGAAGATTTAAAACAGTTGGCATTTAATTTATTTAAAGCTCAAGCAATTGATAAAGAATCTTTACTTGACTTATTAGAGCCTCCAATGAAACAATTACTAAAAGACCGATTGAAACAACGTGAGGAAAAAGAAAGAATGAATCCTCCAGAAGCAAAAGGTAAAGAAGCACCTAAACAGAAAATGGATGAATAATGGCGCAAGGCACAGTAGCACCAAGATCTGATCAACCAAAAGTATCAACGCAATCGTTGAAACGTGGAGATAGTGCGCCTAGTTTACAGTACAAAACAACTGGTATTAAAAGTTTTAATCGGGGTTCGAACAAAAATTACGGACGAGCCACGAGGGGATAAAAACGGGTTTCCCGTAAGAAGGAAAAGGGTGTTGGCTGCCAGCCCTAATTGGTGGACGCTATCGCAACAGGAGCTTACCATGCGTAAAGGAAGAAAAGGTCGTAAAGGTCGTAAGTAATCCGCAAGGATCTTACGGTTTGACCGTTTAAACCTCCCTTTGGGGGTGGGAATAGAAATATTACCCCCTACTTGACATTTTTACAGAAAGGTTTAATCTTTCTTGTAATTAGATAGGAATTTATTATGAGCATGCCCCCCGATCAGTTGATGAGCTTGTTGAAAAACCAAAAGGACAAAGCGACTCCTACGGGAACTCCGCCTGTGCCAGAAACGGGTGGTGGCATTTCAGATCCTTCTTCACCTCCAATGGCTTCACCAATGTCTACCCCCGAACCAAAGATGGGTGAACGTGAAGCATCATTACTCAATATTTCAATGGCAATGGATTTGTTAGAACAAGCCTTGCCAGCTCTCGGTAGTGAATCCGAAGAAGGACAAAAAGTCTTAAACGGTATTCGTACCTTGACTACCATTTTGGGCGCAAAGAAATCCAAAGTGAACTCTTTGCAGCCGACTGAAATTATGCAAATGTTACAAAATTTACCTCAAGCGGGCGGTGCTACGCCAGAGGGTAAAGCAATGCAACAAGCACCATTAATTCCTGGCATGTCACCTGGTGGTGCGCCTCCTCCAATGCCTCCAATGGGCGGTGGAGCGGGCGGTCCTCCTCCTGGTATGCCACCACCACAACCTATGTAAAGGAAATAAAATGGAACTTTTTAAACCAAGAGGTGCAGCATCTCCAAGAAGACCAACTGACAACAATCAGAAAAATGGTCAAATTGTTAACACTCCCCGCTTTTCGCAGTTTGGCGGTTTAGATGGAATCAGCAAGGGTGGTTATAAAAATCAAATGACCACATCCAGACCTGGTGACACCAAAAAAGTTATTTAAACAAATAGGGGATAAATATGTCTTTAGAAGATCTATCATTCGAACAACGTGATGAGTTAGCCATGTTAGCCAAGCAATTGGCTGACAACCCAGAAACTAGGGAAAACTTTTTACGTTTGACCAAACAAGTTAAGCCAGACTTAACTATTCCAGAACTCGCTCTCAAAGATGACTTAGCCAAACAATTGAAGGTGTCGCAAGACAGTTATCAAAAGTTAGAAGCCAAGTTTAAGCAAAAAGAGCAAATGGAAAATTTACAAGAACTTCGTAATCGTTTAGTGGAAGATGGTAAAGCATCCAAAGCCGACATACCAGAAATTGAAAAATTAATGGTGGAAAGACAAATCAACGATCACGAAACTGCTGCTGATTATTTTAGATGGATGAAGCAAGCAGCCACACCGACTTCTGATGCGTCTATGGGTTACAATCCAAACGTAATGAAGAAATTTAACCTTGAATCATTTATGAAGAATCCAATTCAAGGTGCAAGAAATGAAGCAGCAGCGGCGCTAGCTGATCTACAAAAAAACCGTAGACCAATTGGCATTTAATAGTAAGTAGGGGATATTTACTTTAGGAGTTGATTATGCCAATAGGCGGAGGAATAGTACCAGCTTCGGGTAGTGCGCAATACAACGAATTAACTTATGTTACTCGTCGTGCGTTTGTCCCTAAGATGGTTGTACAATTATACAATAGCACACCCGTGATGGCTGCTTTGATTGGTAACAGTCAACAAGCCTCTGGTGGTGTTTCTCAAATCTCAGTTCCAGTACAAGGTGCGCCGTTTGTGAATGCGCAGTGGTCAGACTACTCTGGTAGTTTTACACAACCCTCAGTACAACAAGGTGCGTTCTTATCAGAATTTAACCTTAAACTCATGATTGCACCTGTACCTTTCTTGGGTATGGAAGGTGCAGTTCAACAAGACTATGCAATCATTCCTTTGATTGAAGCTCGTATGAACGATACAACCAACGTCATGCTTGATGCAATGGCAACTGCGTTGTTCTCCAACACAACTAATACACAACAGTTTATTGGTTTGCCTGGTGCAATTGATGACGGTACCAACTTAGCCACTTACGGAAACATTAACCGTTCTACTTACGGCTGGTGGAAATCTAAAGTGTATAACGCTGGTAATCAAAACCCAACTCGTCAAAACGTGTTGCAATACATTTCTGGTACGGTAAAAAACGGTGCAGAAGTTCCAACGTTCGGTGTGTGTGGCTTTGGTACATGGACATTATTGGCTCAAGACTTTGTAGGTCAAGAACAGTATGTCATTACTCCAGGTCATGCGTTTGATGGCGATAGCAATGGACCGCAAGCTGCGTTCAGAGCGTTAATGGTTGCTGGTGTTCCAATTTATCCAGACCCATATTGCCCAGAAGGAACGATGTATTTTATTAATTCAAATTACCTTAGTTTATACATTCATGATCAAGGATCATTTGTATTTACAGGTTTTGAATCTACTTTACCTAACTGGCAGATTGGTTATGTTGGTGCAGTGTTAATGATTGCGGAATTAGTTTCTGTTAAACCAAAATCAATGACTCGTGTCACTGGTTATAACTCAATTTCACTATAAGGAGCGTATAACATGGCACTCGGTCTAAATAAAATTTTATTGGCAAACACCAATACAAATACTCCTGGCGCATATCCGCAAACAGTTATTATTTCTAGCATTGGTATTGGCAACGCATCTGCCATGAACGCTGGCACATTAACTGCGCAGTATGTTCCCGCTGGTTTGTATATTATGCCTGTCAACACTACTGCAAACGTAGCTATTGAGGTAAATAGCGGAACCAACAACAACAACTGGTCAACTTATGTTGCTGCTAACTCTGGCGGTACAATTATTTCTGATGGTTATAACGTGCGTGCAAACGCAACGGTATCAAACCAGACATTGACTTTGTACACTGTCAACGGCGGTCAAGCAGTAAACCAAACCTTCGTAAGTTAAGGGGTAAACAATGGCTAATCCAGATTCAGTTGGACAGTTTTATCTTGATTCGTTTAGTAACGGTCGTCTTGCAGTTGTTCGTGCAACCCAATTAAATACTGGCGGTAATGCAGTAATTACTTTGCCTTTATTAAGTGGCGGATTAACCAACGGTGGTGCAACGGCTAATTCTGGGGGAATAATTGTTCGCAGAGTTACGATTCAAAATCCAAGTGGTAGCGTTTCTTCTGCTAACGTGTCTATTTCTGCCACCAACAACAATGCCAACGTAGTATTTGGCAATACTGTGTTGTCAACACTTACGGGTGTTGGTACATGGCAAGACATTACACCGTCTGCGCCTTACACAACAAACGTGGTATCGGGTGTGGTGACGCAAGCATTATATGTAAACATTAACACCCCATCTGGAAACGCTAATACCGTTGACATTTGCGTGTATGGTGACGTAGTAAGTTTTTAATTTTTGAAGGGGATAAGATGTCAACTGTATTTGTAACGAATAACACGGACTATGAGGTTTGCGATGGATACGATGGTAAATTTTATGATTTTCCAAAAAATGAAACTGTTGAAGTTCCTATTGAAATTGCTATTCATGTTTTTGGTTATGACCAAGAAGACAAAAAACCATATTTGACTCGTTTAGGTTGGGTAAAAAGTGGCGCTGATTACAAAGAGGGTTTTAAATCCTTAGCGCTTGTTGATATTCAGCTTGAACGACCAAAAAAGAACCAATCGTTATCCCCGTTGGTGGAGAGAGTACCCTTGCCTGACTCACATCAAGCGAGGGGAAAAATCCTTAAAGCAGTTTAAACTATGAATAAAACATGGCAACCTTACAGAGCTATCTCACCGATGTTCAACGATTGTTGCACGATGCCAACCTTAATTTCTATACTCAACAACAGTTAACTGACTATATTAATTCGGCTAGGGAGCGTGTGGTTCGTGACACAGGGTGTTTACGACAAATTGCAGTAACACAAGTCCCTACAATTCAAGGTGGCACCCCTACGGCTTGGGTTGCCAATACGGCGGTCACTGCTGGACAATATGTCTTTAGCAATATTTTTATTTATCAATATAAAACAAGCGGAACCAGTGGATCGACTGCGCCACCTTATCCCGCATCGGGCGCTAATAATTATAGTAATTATCCGCCGACTACTGCGTTTGCGGATGGTACTGCCACACTGTTGTATGTAGGCAACTGTGAAATTATTACTTACGAGAATATTTCATCTATTTTGGCAACCATGCCGTTGTCTATTTCGTCTGGTAATACCGTGCTTGATGTTCTTAATATTAATCTGTATTGGGGTAATACACGGGTGCCTCTCGACTATGCACAGTGGTCTGAATTTAATGCCAAGATGCGTTTCTGGCAAAACTACATTGGCAGACCTTTAGTCTTTAGTATTTACAGTGAAAACAGAATTTACATAGGTCCAATACCAGATCAAAGCTATCAAATTGAAATAGATTGCGTGGTGTTACCTAATGCCATGAGTTTATCTACGGCAACAGTAGCCGATGTTATTAATGATCCTTATTCGGGGGCGGTAAAATTTTATGCTGCTTACTTAGCCAAGTATTATGAACAATCTTTTGGTGAAGCGGAAATTTATAAACAAGAATATACAACGCAAGTCAGATCAATTTTAAATTCAGTTTTCACCAGGCGGATACCATCGGTTTATGGCACAGGATTTTAAATGGCAAGCGCAGAACAGAAAAAATCTTACAAGGTGGTTAAGGAATTTAAGAGTCTTAACACTAAAGCCAACCGTACATCAATTGGAGATGACGAGTTTAGTTGGCTAGAAAATGTTCAGCCTGTAGGTTATGCCAACTTAAAAATCATTCCGACTGTATCTAATGCCATCAACGCAACAGGCAACATTGTTACTTTCAGTAGTACGGTTACTACCTTTGCTTCTGTCAATTTAGGGCAAAACGATTACATTGTTGGTTTTGAAAACAATGGTGGCGCACAATTTTACAATGTTCAGACTTTAGCAACAGGCAATGTGTCGGCTGCGGGTACATTTTCCAACTCTGGAATCAATTACTCACAATACAACAATGATCGGATGTTGATTCTTGACCCGAGCAAAGGTTTGTTTAGTTGGGATGGAAATAATACCGTTTCAATTGGCTCGATTGGCACAATTGCTTTAACTTCTGCGGGCAATGCTTATACTTCGGCACCCACAGTCACTATTTCTGCACCAGATCAAGTGGGAGGCACCCAAGCCAACGCAGTTGCAACTATTTTGAACGGAAATGTCAGTACCATCACGTTATTGACGGGTGGAACAGGCTATACCAATGGTGCAAACGTTGTGGTGACGTTTTCGGGTGGTGGTGGTTCTGGTGCGTCAGCAATTGCGGGTATCACTACTTTTGCCACAGGAACATTATCTTTTGCGGTGGTCAGCGGTGGCTCGGGTTATAGTAATACGGCAAATACGACTATTTCGTTTAGTGGTGGAGGTGGTTCGGGTGCGGTGGCTCAAGCTATTGTGCAAGGCAATGCTATTACCCAAGTGATTATGACCAACAACGGTACAGGCTATACCAACGCAGCCAACATTATTGTGACCATTACTGGTGCGGGTGGCAATACGGCAGTCTTACAACCGATTGTATCAAACAATAAAAACGTGGGTGTGGCGACATTTAGTGGTCGGGTGTGGGTAGCACAAGGAAGAACTGTTTATTACTCAGCAGCGGGCTTTTATAGCGATTTTACGAGTGTTTCTGCGGGTGCGTTGACATTAACCGACTCCACATTGCATGGAAACATTGTGCAACTCTTGGCAGCCAATAATTTCTTGTACATTTTTGGTGATGACTCGATTAATGTGTTCTCGGATGTGAGAGTGGTGACGGGTGGTATTACTATTTTTACCAACACCAACGTATCAGCATCTGTAGGTACAAAACGACCTTACGCTATTTTTCCTTATTTTAGATCCGTTTTGTTTATGAATGATTACGGAGTTTATGCGCTGGTGGGATCAACAACCTCTAAATTATCAGATAGTTTAGATGGAATGATTCCAAACATTGATTTTAATAGTCCGATTTATGCGGGTCAAGTTTTATTAAATAACATTTTGTGTGCTGCGTTTAATTTTAGATATTATGATGCGGTGTTTTCTCAAAGTTATCGGTATATTCAAGCGGTGTTTTTTGAGAAAAAATGGTTTATTACTTCGCAAAACGACAATTTATCGTACATTACTACAGTTCCAGTATCGGGTAAAATTAGTTTATTTGGTTCAGACGGAACAACTCTTTATCGACTTTACAACGACAACACCAATAACATTTCTTCAATTGTGCAGACTGCTTTATTGCCAATGGAAGATAATATTCGTACTAAACAAGCCTTAAAGATTGGTATTGAAGGAACAAATACCAACTCAGCTGCCAATTTAAATGTCACTGTTGATAGTGAGGCGGGAACAAGTCCAATTACTTTGTTAACAAGTTTAGTTGGTTGGCAAAATAATGCGAGTCAATTAATTTCTTGGTCTAATGCTTCGGGAACAATTATTGGCTGGACAACAACAGGGTATTCTTTATTCAAATCTGACGCAAAACAGTATGGTAAATATCTTGGAATGACAATACAATCTAGTAGTACACCAGGCTTTGTTTATAACGGTTTTGAATTTGAACATGAATTAAGAACGAGGTTTTAATGCCAGTACCATATACATTCGCTACCGCTTCTACGACAATACCACTGTCGCAGTTAGACGCAAACTTTCAAACACCAATTACGATTGGTCAAACCAATGCAAATCTTGGTCAAGTAGTCACAACCATATTCGGGTTAACCCTAACTAACGTCAATATTACAAGTGGTAATGTAACCATTTCTAATATTACTGTGACCAATGTCACAACGGGAAATGCGGTAATTACTGGTGGAACAATTAGCAATACTACGCTGACTAATGTCACCATTACCAGTTTAGCAACACCATTACCAAACAATTTTTTATCAAATTCTAGTGTAACAATTGGAAATACATCTGTTGCATTAGGTTCGACAATTGGCAACATTGGTAATTTGGCATTGTCTTATGCAAATATTCAAAGTGTTTCAACAACCTTTCCTAATAATTTCTTGTCTAATTCAAGTGTTGTATTAGGAAACACAACTGTTGCTTTAGGCTCATCTGCATCATCAGTTGGCAATTTAACTCTGACAAATTTGACTATTTTTAGTCTTGCATCTACTTTGCCAAATAATTTTTTAAGCAACTCATCAGTTACTTTAGGTAATACTGTTGTTGCATTAGGAGGCACTGCGGCAAATATTGGCAACATCACTTTTGCAAATATTACTGTTCAAAGTGGAAACGTGGCTGCCGCTATTCCAACCACCACTATTGGTAATACAGTTGTTATTTTTGGTGGAACAATTGCTAATATTGGTAATGTTACTTTTGCAAACGCAACAATTCAATCTGGTAATGTTGCGTCAGCAATACCAACAACAACCATAGGAAACACCGTTGTTATTTTTGGTGGAACGGTTAGCGCATTAGGTAATATTGTTTTAAACAATGTCACGGTTAATAGCGTATCAACCGCAATCACCGCTGCACAGGGTGGAACAGGATTAGTAACTTTACCAGCCAATAATGTGTTGGTTGGTAATGGCACAGGGTCAGTAGTTTCTATTGCGCCTGGCAGTATTAATAACGTATTAACCTCGAATGGTACGGCTTGGATTAGTGCTGCCGCTGGTGCATTAGCGGGCAACGTCACCTACGGTAATACGACTGTAAACTTAGGTGGTACTGCAACAACAGTTGGCAACTTAACCTTAACGAATACTAACGTAGCAACTGGTGTTATTGGTTCAGCAGTAACCGCAACAACACAAGCAGCGGGTACAAGCAACACTGCGGTAGCAACTACCGCTTTTGTTAATAATACCGCATTAGGCGTAAGTCAAACTTGGCAAGATGTAACTGCGAGTCGTGCTTTAAATACAACATATACAAATTCAACAGGAAAACCAATTATGGTAATTGTTGGGTGTATTTCTGCTGGTGGTGCTTATGACCCAACCATTGTTATAAACTCTACAACTTTAAATCGTTTTGGTGCTGCGGTTAATAACGGTTCTTATGCACTAGCATCTTTTATTGTACCAAATGGGCAAACTTATTCTATAACAGCCACTTCTGCTGCTCTTGCAAGTTGGTCAGAATTGAGATAATTATGAAACATTACATTACGCCCGACAATCAACTTTACGGTTTTGACAATACACAAACTGATTTAATTCCACCTGACGCTATTGAGATACCCGATACAATTACGACAGAACAAATTCCATACGTTGATTTTAATAATGGCAATCCAATTTTTAATCAAGAAAAATATGATATTGATAATCAAAAAAAATTATTACAACAAGACTTAAAAAATTCAGCATTAAATAAACTTAAAACATTAGGTTTAAGTGATGATGAAATAAAAGCGTTACTTTTATAACTAAAAACGGAAAAAATTTATTGATATGGAAACTCAAACAATATTTAATATTTTAATTTCTGTTCTTGGTGTTCTTGCTTTATGGATATTAAACAATATTAATAAACGAATTAATGATGTTGAAGAAGATATGAAAGATATTCCACATTACTACGTTTCTAAAGAAGATTATCGAAGTGATATATCCGACATTAAGCAAATGTTAAATAAGATATTTGATCGTTTGGACGCAAAGGTAGATAAATGAGAAAGGTTGGTTAGCTCTATCAATATGGACACGCTCTCCATTGTTAAATTCGGTGACAAAGAGTCACTAGGAGAGTTTTTGTTTGAAAATGGTGTGCAACACCTTTTATTTTGGGAAACCTTGACAGATTTAGGTCAAACCTATGCAAAGTTTCCGATTACGGATGCCAATATTGACAATTTAGATGACTGGTTATTAGCTCATCAAGTCGAACATCAAGCGCTTGCAACTTACACAAATTTACAAAATCCATTCAATATGTTGGATGTCAATTTCAATTCAGAGAATGATTTTTACGATTGGGTTAGTACGCATTACAACATTCACACGCAGATTGCGTCGGTCTTAGGGTTAACATGATGCCAATAAATCCGACTTCCCCACCCCAAAAAAATTCTGAAAATCCGCAAAATCCGTCAACAGAAAAAATTTCAGCTCAATTTAAAAATATGATGATTGCGGGTTTGCAATCGTCAAAAGCTGATCCAATGATGTTTGTTCAGCTAGGAGATTTGGCAAAAAAAGCAGTAACGCAACCACAAATTTATCCACAATTAATAAAAATGGCTTCGGACAATCATATTATTAGCCCAGAACAAGCTGGACAACAAGTAGATTACAGAATGATTTCTCTTTTTGTGATGATGGGAAAAGTTGCTAAAGAATACATGAGTCAAAATCAAGTTAAATTAACATGAAAAACGATAACATCATTGAATTACTAAAAAACTCTGGTCGTGCAAACGATTCTTTAGTCGTTCATTTATCGCCTATTTCTGCTGCTATTTTAAAAAGTCATGGTGGTTTGGGAACAATTAATCCTGTCACCGAGTTACCCGAATATTGGGGATGGGGTGATTTTTTTGCAGTTTTTATTCCTGTTGCGGTGATTGCCGTTGCGGTTTTTGCTCCAGAATTAATCCCCGCTATTGGTGCTTATATCACTACTGGAAGTGCTGAAGCTGCGACTGCCGTATTAGCAACCGATGGAAGTGCTGCTGCGGTGGGTGGTGCTTTGACTGCTGCGGGTGTTGACACTACTGTGGCAACCGTATCTGCTGCGGGATCTGCTGCGGTAGGTGCAAGTACAGGTGCTATTAATACTGCTGCACAAGGTGGGTCGGCTGAAGATATTGCAAAAGCGGCTGCCGTTGGTGGAGTTGCTGGTGGTGCTGGTTCACAGGTTGGTTCGCTTGCTACAGAAGCAGTTCCAAGTTTAGGGCCAACTGGAGCGGCTGCCGTAGGTGGTGCGGCTAAGGGTGCAATCACTCCCGCTTTGACTGGTGGAAGTGTTGGCTCGGGTGCTGCGGGTGGTGCAATTGGTTCAGCATTGGGAACAGAAATTGGTGGTGATGCGGGTAAAATTATTGGTGGTGGTGTAGGTAGTGCTGCGGGTGCGGCATTGTCGGGTGGTGATGTTAGTCAATCAGCGCTTAAAGGTGGTTTGTCTGGTGCTGCTGGAGCATTAGGCGGAGCTTTGCGTCAAGAATATAATGTCGCCACAGGACAAATGGAAACGGTGCCAGATACATCAACTCCAACAACTCAGTCACAACCAGGCAGTCAACAACAACCAACTTATGCGGGAGATTTGGGTGAGTTAACCGTGTCGGGTAGTCCAGATTTAGTGTTGCCAGATACAACCACTGCAAATACGGACACCTCTGCGTCAACAAGTCAAAAATCAACCAAAAAAGATAATGTTCAGTTAATTTCCCCAACTATTGTGCCAAGTGCGGGTGGAACTCCTCAAGTATTGTCAAGTGTTTTAGGTGCGCCATCTTCCACAATTTTGGGTCAAGCATTACAATCGAGTAATCCCGATCCATCCACAACGGGGAGTCCAATTTTAGATGGGGATGGTAAAAATGTGCGAAACGTGTGGAATACCGAATCGTTAAGAACTGCGTTAGGACTATAAAATGAGCAAAGTTACCAAAGCATTAAAAGCCGACTTACCCGCCTTAGCAGAACTTTTGCGTTCTAAAGGCAAGGGAAAAGACACGATTCTTGCACACATTAACCCTAGAGAAGCTGCATTACTTAAAAGACATGGTGGTAGTGGCGAAATTAACCCTGATACGGGTTTGCCTATGTTT
>Ga0208498_1000729_pt1 | contig 12013 bp, 2 predicted proteins | sample CryBogCBE12Aug09_FD_185502 | JGI IMG/M metagenome (GOLD analysis project Ga0208498, IMG submission 185502) | Freshwater microbial communities from Crystal Bog, Wisconsin, USA - CBE12Aug09 (SPAdes) (version 2) | ecosystem: Environmental > Aquatic > Freshwater > Lake | place: Crystal Bog... | reverse complement strand
TCGTCGTCGTCAGTTTTCTCAACTACCCGCTTAGCCTTTCCAACGACACATCCTCCAGGTAAGCCCTGTTGAATTCTTGCAAAATGGACTTTACACAAATTTTTTGAGGAAAATCTTGTAGTTAGATTATAAAGAAAGGGGGAAATCTAACCACCTCCCATGAACCATATGGCAAGTCCCGTGGCACCGAGTGAGAGGATCCGAGGGGCAGCCTCGGGACCAGACACTAGTCAGCCACAATATCGCCACCCGGAGGGGGACGGAGGCATGGAAGCAGGTCGGGTGTAGGGAAAGAGGGGGACAGTGAGGATGACAAAAGGTCTAGACGAGCGCGTTTAGATGGAGCAGACATATTAGCTACACTAACTACAGAAGAGCGCCGCTTCAAGGGACGCCGGGGCACGAGGAGATCCACGGGGGCAAGCGACCGAGCAAGCTCCCTCCTACCAAGAAGAGCGAGGGAGTCAGCTTTCCGATTTCCGGACGCCACCATAGAGATTTTCTTGGTATGAGCCTTGGTCCAAACCAGGGACAGCGAATGGACCGAACGAGCCTGGTCCAAAAAACGACGCGCTTCCGTGATAAGACCCTTGTTGGCTGACGGAAGAGTCTTGGAGAAAAGAAGGTGTTTCTGCGCATAGTCCGAATCTGTGTATAAGTTAAGTTGCAGTGGAGAGTGAGAAGGCAGGGCACAGATCCATTTAAAAGCGGATATTAAGGCCGTCAGCTCTCCAGAGTTATTGGTGTAACGAGAAGCGCCAACAAACTCAGGAGAGGAAGGGTCGAGACAGACGGGTCCCCAGTCTTCATGAGTGACGCATCCAGTCGGATCAAGAATATGAAGTCCCCATCCGGCGGCAAAAGGCGGGCTAGTGGAAGCAGAGCCGTCAGTGAAGAGAGAATAGCTGGGGCCAGGAAGAGGACTCTGGGGCACCACAGGAGTGGCGGAGAGGAAAGCCTCGGCTGCCTCGCGAGTTTTGAAAGATCCGTACTCGGGACGGGAGAAACCATCAACATGTCGCCTAGCATCCTTCCACGAAGGAAAAATTCCAGTCTCGCGACCAACTCGAACCGCATAGTAGCGAATCTTGCCAGGGAGACGGGACCGGGGACGGAAATGACGACGACGGGGAATGTGCAGAGCATCACCAGAGGGAGAGGCTGCAACGGCATGAAGGTAAGAGGCCTCATGCCATGCCGCCCAGATGGCGTCATTGCGGTCAGTGAGATGACTAGAGAATTGAAGGATACTCTGCCGAATGTCCTCTGCCCGATCATCCGGAAGGAGGACGGATTCCAAGGCGGAAAGCTGACAAGACATCCAATTACCAAGGCCAAGACGATGTCCCTGCTCGTCATGTAGAAGTTGGATCATCTTGGGGATGAGACGGGCGTCAAGCGAGGTTGACAGAGGATATTCAGATAGCTGTTGATCAGACGCAGATCGGGCTGCGCAAAGGAGAGGGGCAGGACAGAGACGAAAAATGTGGTCGTAAGACTCATGCTCCTGACGAATGTCCGTACAGCAAAGCTTGCAGGAGCCCAGAAGTTTCCTGTCAGCATCAGTACGGGCCTGCTTGGAGCGATTGTGCCCGACAGACCAATGGCGTTCAAACAGGTGTCGTTCATAGTAGGCTCTGGTCGAAAGAGGAAGCCGTGGGAGGCCCAGGACAGACGAGGCAAACTGGAGGGTGACATCAGACCATTTGGGAGGGTCACCTCGTCGCTGTCGGTCGAGATCGCGAGAAGATTGGGCGGCAAGACGTGCAAGCAGGGCGCGTTTATTTGGCACTGTTGTGAGCAGATACGAGGAGGTAAGTTGGTCCCGCCATGACCAGTGACCACAACAGAATGGTAAGGGAACACAGACTGAGATAGACTGAGATGTGAAGGAGTCCTCAGTATAGTCAGGAGAGTATGTAGAGAGAACCTCAGCAAGACTATCAGTAGAGTTCGCGTATGCACTGGAAAGCTGCATGCCCCTTTGATCAATATGAAGGGAGGCAGGCTCGGTAAGAAGAGAAGGAACCGCAGCGTATGAGATGAGAACGTCAGCAGAAAGATGCTGTTGGATCATGCGATGAAGATCCGCAAGTACGGAGGAGGCGTGTGAGACAGGAGGACACAGAATTGATTGAACGAGAGTCTTACTCGGAACAAATATTGAGACAGAGCCCCCCTCATAACAATGTTCATAAAGATATAGTGCACGAAGCACCCCCGCGAGGAGGGTGGAATGTTCCGTATGCACATCGTGGTGAGATGAGGAAGCATCAAAGTACAAGGACGCAGACCAACGCTTGTGATCACATGTACACAAGATGCTTAAACAGCGAAGAACACGGGAGGCCTTAACCGCAACGTGAAGGGCAGAGTCAATGGGATGGGTGTGGAGTGCTATGTAAATCGACACATCCGAACAAAGTTTTGAGGGCGTACCGTCCAGAGCATTCGCCCCGATAGGGCAGTCAAGACAGGAGGGCAGAATGGATGGAACCGAGGAAACGATACGAACCTTGGGGGGGCAGTTACCGAGGTGAGACGGTGTGGAAGTGGAGGAAAATCGAGCGGCGACTTCCAGGGATACACAATGGGCAACGTTGCCAGCCGGAAAAATTACGGAACGCCAGACTGCAGGATCTGGGGGTCCCGAGTACACCTCAATACGAGGATTGTTGGAAAGAAGGGTTCCGACAATCGGGGTCGTCATGGGATTAGGGAGTTGCCATTTCCGAAAGACAATATCGACCAAGGAGGAAAGGGGGCGGGGAGAAATGGACAAGATTTCGATAAGCCACGAGGAAGTACGGAGAAATTCGCCATGAGTGACATGCCACGCTCGACCGGGAAGGAGTGGAATAGGACACGGTTGCCAAATAAGGAGGCCGCCAAGGACGGGCTGAAAAAAGTCAGGGAGCTCTTGCCATCGCCAGGAAGAAAGCTCCGCATTCCATTGGGCCAGGTCCAAGAGGATGTGACAGTCATGTTGTTTAAAGTACGAGGACTGCTGAGGAGTCCAGACCAAGTGGGGCTCACCAAAGATCGGAGTCGTCGGAGAGAGGTCAGCAGACGGCGGGGTGAGCTGACATATAAGTGTAGCAGAGGCAGAGTCCCCGTATTCGATGAGACTGGAAATCCAAAATCCGGACCGGGGTCTGTCAAGCGAGACACAAGGTTGTTGAACATTATAGGGATACGGATGGCCCCGACGCTGAAGCGCAGCTATCGCAAAGCGGGTGTAACAGTCATCAGAGCAAGCTGCACGCCGCGCCAGATTCAGCTTGCGTTCTTGAATAAGTACAGAGGGACGATCGAAACCAAGGCCCCCTACTGAGGCCGGTTGAAACAAGTTCTCCTCCTGTGAGGAGGAGATGTTGCGAGTTCTGCTCCGGTACGCACGAGCAAATAGTTTGTCGAGTGAGCGGCATTGGGCAAGAGACCAGGAGGAGAGCACTCCCACATAAGCACCTCGGCTGAGTAAGCAAGTCGTCATGACTTGCGTAATAAGGCCCGGCGAGGCACGTTTGCGAGCTAAGATATGTAAGGAAGTGCGGAGACGCTGGTAACTGGACTCGAAGGACGTTGCGTCAGAGGGGTTAATAGGATAATCAACACCAAGACTGCGAAAGGTCCCAGACGTGCGGATGGGGACCGACTGTTCTCGCCAGCCAGCAAGGTGAAGCACCAGGAATTCGACAGAGGGAGGGGAGATCCCACAGTAGTGAAATACACGAAGCTTTTTGAAAGCAATGGACAGGTTGAAAACAAGGGCATAGACAGAAACCAGGTCTGCCATACGTTGAAGCCCTCGTAAAGTACGAGCTTGCGATTGAAGGTCATCAGCATAACAGACATCACGAGCTCGATAGAGGGTGCCATCAGATTTCGGAAGATAGATATGGTCGGGTGAATCCGTGTCGGCGGCAAGCATAGTGAGAAGCACATCAAAAACGGCCAACCACGTGAAGGGACTGTGGATATCACCTTGACCGGTGCCCCTCTCAGGAGTGAAGGAATGCGGCAAGAGTGCCTCCAGTCCTTGCTGATCCAAAAGGTCCAAAGCGAAGTCCGACCGAATGATAGCATGCCCACCCAGATCAAGGGCAACCAACCACTGCGCCAGTTCCACAGGAACACCAAGCCGTTGCCAACAGAGTATGATGAGGGGACGTGAGACTGAGTCAAAGGCCTTGGACATGTCCCATGAGCTGCCGTATAGAGAAGAGCGACGGGACCAGGAGTCTTCGAGCGTGTTGAGAAGTTGGATATTAGCCGTGTCCGTGCCACGTGAGGGAAGGTAGGCATGTTGAGAGGGACACAGAACACGATGCTTAAGAAGGGCTCCGAGGATTCGTCGAACAATGAGCCCCGTCCAAATCTTCCGAAGCACTTCCATGAGCATAATAGGACGCAGATCCGAGACCTTCTGAGATGACGACTTGGGAATGGGTACAAGCCATTTCCATAGCCAAGAGGCTGGAATGGTTCGATCCAACCAGAGCGTGGTAAGACACCTGTATGCCTCCTGTTGGACGGAAAGTGGCCAATGCTTCAAGTGATCATACAATAAGCCAGAGGGACCACCAGCAGAGTGACCCCGCTTGGAGCGGATGGCGAGTTGAAATTCATCAAAGGACGGGGCGCTGTGTAATAAAGGCTGAAGCTCGTCATGAACGAGCTGGCGGGACGGACAAGAACGGAGGGCTGACCAGAGATTACGAAGTAAGTCCTGGGACGGGTCAGGGGAAATTGGAATGCCCAGTGCCGAGTGTCTGCGCTGGAAATCCTCAAAGGTTTCTGCATTGAAGGACTCCCAGGTGAGATCGCCAGAGTGAAGATCATCTGCTACGGAGGACGAAGACTGAAAGTGTCGACGAAAGTGATCCGTGATGAGAGCATGAACCTCCTCCGGGGTGGTGGGCAATGCAGTGCCGAAATCCAAACCATCAAGCGAGGAGGAGCCCGGGTGCTCTCCAAGAAGAGATTGGATAGAAATACGAAGACGACCCTTAAGCGAATTCTCCTCACGGATTCGAACGTATTCAGAAGTCAGCGCTGCCAGCTCCTTACGTTTCCAACAGTGCAGGGTATTGCGAACAAGACCAAAGTCTCGGACCGCAGCCTGCACCAACGAGTGCCGGTTGGAAAAGTCCTGTGTCCGCCATTCTTCGGGAGAAAAACCACACGCCCAGAGGGCATCAGGCGGACCTTTGTCCCAGGCTAAGTGGTCAACCACAGAAACCCACTCAGCGACAATGGCGGAGATGCCTGCATAATGCGCAAGAGGCGTAGTCCAGGGTATAATGGGATGACGCGAGGAAACAATACCTAGATGTTGTTGAATTTTCAAAAGTGCTTTGAGTTGAGCTTGGTAGGCAGCATAGAGCGGACTCCAGTACTCCTTCATCCGATCGCGGGGCGGCTTCTTCCGCTTTACAGGGGCAGCCTGAAGGGTGGCATTAGTAAGAGATTGCAATTGTTGAGAAGCCTGGGTGGAGTCAAGGGAGCCCGAGGGGAGCAGAGGGTGGGCCAACATGGCCGTTTGGTACGCTGCTAATTGCGGTTTGGAAGGCGAAAATACCCGAAGGTTCATTAGACGATGATCGGAGCGAAGTGGGGAGAACCTCGGAACAAGAAGCCGATCCGTTGTGATCGCATACGAGACCAAAAGGGGACGGTGATCTGAAAGGCCGACCCATCCTGAACCAATACCCACGTTGTAACTGGAAAAGCGAAGGAAGGAACTCATAGTGAAAACGTGATCAATTTCACATCCGGAAGTGAGGCGAGACGAGGGACGGGTGACCGGGGGGCAGATGTCAGGAAGATCATCCCGCCACGAGCGCCATCCACCATCCCGAGTCCAGCGGCGTAGAGGAGGGGCATAGCCCCCACCATCTAATTTGCGCCCCCGCCAAGTACTGTTAAAGTCGCCACCCAGGATGACATGGTTGCCAGGATGAGACATGTGCTGAGTAGTAACAGCGGAAATGGCCTGATGAACATATTCCAATGGAGATTGAGTGCCGTCACGAGAGCTAAGGAATTGTTGAGTTAAAGTAAACAGTTTCAGACCCGTCTCGTCTTGTTGAACCTGAGGAGGATACGGCCAATAAGTCGCCAATAGGCGAAGAGTCCCAGAGGAGAGTTTGAGCGTGATAGAGTCAACCAGACATAGTTGAGACGGATCCGAGGAATGTTCGACGAAACGTTGACTCCAACGTTCATTGATGACAAAAGCGTTGCCTCCCACACGCGGACGAGCAGGGCCAGGAATGGACGGGAACGAGGACAGCAGTTTGGAACGCTGGCCAAGCTTTGTATGAATCTCAGTGAGAAACACCCGGTGAAGAGTATTGTCAATGCGAGCATCAATTAGGACGAGAACGTCCACCGAATGAAGAAGCATGACTGTAAGAAGTTCCGTCAATTTGAAGCCATCCATGCCATTAACGTTGAAATAGAGAACGCGAAAGTCTTCCACTGACGATATTCCCCCCTGGTCAAAGTCAAAGAGGTCCGGAACTTGAAGAAGGAGGGAGTCTAGGGACGGCGCACCTAAAATTTCACGCTCCAATGGCGGAAGAAGCATAGGGTCCAGTGACGGATGATATGGTGTGAGGGCAGCCTCGGGGGGGGCTGAACACAGAGGACCCAAAACAAGAGGACAAGAGCCACATATGTAGCCACGATGATCAAACAATGTGATAGCTGGACGCCGAGGACGCGGACGAGTCAACGAGGATAGGATATCAACTAGGTACCAGGTGACAGTGTTGGTCACGAGGTCGATTACTCGAATGGGACCACAATACATACCTGCTAAGAGATAAAACAATACTGGATGAACACGGGGTTGACAACGGCGTTGATATAGCTCCAAAAGACTAGGGATACGAGGGAGCGATAAACCACTAATACGAGCGAGAGATACACCAGTGCGGGGAGAGACGGAGATCGTACGAATATTCTGGTCGTTGACTAGCTCAGTCGGAAGACACCATTCACGCATCCAGGAGGAGGACAAAAAGTCGTCCAGACGCTTCCATAGGGTAAGAACTGTCTCGGTGGGGGAGCCTAAGGTGCCTAAGAATGCAGTAAGCAACGATTGTGGTCCACCAGTCGAGGTAAGTTCAGCAAGCCCCAGCCGAGTGGTGCCTGCGGGAGTCGGACATAAAAGTTGCGACCATTGAGACCCCGTGTAGCGTCGCTGTTCGGGGGAGAGCCAGAGACCGATTGGGGGAAGAGGACCTGGAAGCGGGACCGAAGGCAAGACAGCAGCACATGGGGGAGGTACAACCGAGGAGACACGCCGAGGAGGAGCCGCGGAAGAATTCGAATGAATGTCAGAGTCATCCACCGACGTGGGTGACGGGAAATCGGCTAAAGTGAGGGCACGACCCGGCAGAGATAGGAGGCTACCTGAGGGAACGAGTGAAGGGACAGCGAGCTGGGGATGCACACCCGGGACCGGAGGGTCTAGTGGGGCAAAAGTTGAGTCAGGACCCTTTGGGCTAAGACCATCCAACGATCCAGCCTGAACCGAAGGTGAGGCGTCCATCGCATCAACGTCTATGAAATGATCGGAGGCAGTGTCATCACCGGAGTCAGAGTGAGCATCCTGAGATAGACAAAGTCGGAAGACTGGATCCGGGATAAACTGAGGCTCAAAGGACTGAAGGGAAAACAGGTCAGAAGCTCCGGAACTGAGGGGACTGAGAGTCGAAGGTTGGGGAGCTGCAGGAACACCATGTGACGGAACCAGGAACATCGACTCCGGAAGAAAGGTCTCAAGAAACCGATCAACCGCTACGGAGAGGGCCGCAGCATCGCCTCCAGGAGAGAAAATCGGATAAAAGTGACTGTGGGCGAGAGCAGCTTGTCGGGCAGGAGATAAAAGGATGTGACGAAGGTCTGCTATAGAGAAGGCCGGGGATCGATGAGGGAGTCGACGGTCGAAACAAAGTCGAAAGCGTCGACCCGCAGGGCGTTTCCGAGGCGGGGAAGGGGACATATCAGCTGTGGGAACATAGAGGGATGCTGGCAAGCCGTCGGGAAGAAGAGAGCACATTTCCTCTAGGGAAAGATAATAAAGATCCCCATGACGAAGTAGTGGACTGCGGGTACCCTGAGACAGCCCTTGAGCCCAGAGAGCCAGTTTCTCACGAAGTGCAGGAGAAGAGCATAATTGAATAAGTTGGGAGACGGTCGCGATAACACGATCATGGTCGTCCTGGCGCCTGCGAAAGCGAAGAAAGGACTTATCACTGGCAGTGCACTGTTCGAACGATGGAGGCCACGACACACCAGAGGTCAACAAATAGAGGAGGGCCAGCTGAATCCCACAGCTGCCATCAGGGTCACAGGCATAGTAGAACTCAGTAGGGGAGGAGATTTCCAACGTGAACAGAGGAGTGACTTCAAAATACGAGCGAAGAATAGACCGGGCTTCAAGAAGAGAACAACCATCCGGGATACTGCAGCGGGTGCGGAAGTCCATTTCAAGAAGAACAAGAGACCATCCAGGATCCAGGGGGATGGACGAAGAGTCCAAAAAGTAAATTGCACGGCTGGACTGGCTAAGAGGTTGGATGATCGTGTAATCAAGTATGTTCGGAGAGGAGAGACACAAAGAACCATTGCGAGTGATACCTACCTCCGAAAGAAACGCGTCAGTCACCTCATCAGCATATCTGTGCAGGAGGGCCGCACGAGAGGATGGTGATAGGGTAAGGACAAGGTCCCGCCAATAGGGAAGACCATAGCTTGTGTAGAGTTCCTCCCCCCGCCGAATAAGAATCCCAGGGATCGCCACGACCACAAGGCGCCGGAATCGACGAAGAAGAACAATACGACAGTTAACCCGACTCTCATCAAAGTGCTCATTAATGTACCTACCATAGCATGAGAAGGGGTCTTGGGCATCGACCACCCAGTCGGCATCCACGCGATGGCAGTAGTTAGAGCGATATTGAGAGCTCTCTGCTGTAGCCCGGGGGAGCCAAAGACCCTCATACGAACAGATGACGAGATCCTCCAACCGCCAAGAGAGGACACGCGATGCGGAACGAGTAGGAAAATGAATGTCAGTACATGCAAAGAGACCATCACCCTGAAACTCTAATAGAGTGGGAGCGACTCCCACGGATAAGGAAGAGGAGAGGCCCGAGATGAACCGAATGTCAGAAAGGTTGCGAACTGGAGGAGGTGTATGATCTAAAACCGACGAAGTGGAGCTCTGTGATGAAGCACAAGAGCGCAGACGACGAGGTCCCCCGCCCCGAAGAGCGGAGAGGTGAGCTGAATAGCAGCGGTGGTACCCGATAAGGCAGCTGACCAAATGTGATTGCGGTGCTGGGCCACAGTACAAAGCCGGATAACACAGTATGCAAGGAACTAAAGCCGTAGCCAAAGAGTCGCGAAGGGTAAATGAAGAAAGGCGGATGTTAGACTTAAGAAGGGTGTGCACCGATGTGAGAAACCAGGCCCAATGGTGCTTAGACAACACAAGACCGACCCACCACGCATCAAAACCCACAAGGACCAGCGAGCAACTTTGACCAGGGCCAAGACTGAGAAGACCATAATTGAGTGACTGACAATGAAGGAGAGTGAAATAACTTGCCGGAGATGCGAGCAGATCATCAGCCCCAAACAGGACAATCAAGCGGGCCCCCTGAGTACAAAGAGGAGCTGAAACTAGAAAAGCAAACGTTTGAAAGCAGGAACCTGCACGAGGTTGTGGATGGGGCAAAAGAGGTGCCTGGTCCACATCCAGTTGAAACTGCTGAAGGAGATTGAAGGCCTTACGACGAGCGCGATCGGAGCTGGACTCAGCACGACCTTGCGAGCGAGAACGATTCGAGCCCGCTCCCTTGCGATTGGAAGGGAGCTTCACCTCCGGAAGGGAATAGTCACGAAAGAGCTCCTTCCATGGAGCAGCGGGCTTGGTAAGAAGAAGCTGCGCCTCAAAGTGCTCCAGGAGAAGAAACCGATTTAAATGCGAACCTGGAACAATAGGAGACGCAGTAGACGCGGAGATAAACAGATTCAGGCGATCTGTGCGAAAATTCTCGACCGCCTTAGGCGGGAAAAGCCCACGATCAACACCTCGTTGATTTAGGGCACCCCTTTCCAAAATACAGACCACATGTTTGTCAAACCAGTCCGGCTTGAAGGACTGATCACGCCACAAAATCTGTAAGACGGCGGAAAGAGGGCGACCTCTCGGAATTCCAGTGAGAATCATACGAAGCGGCGGAGTATTCGAAAGAAGAGACAGCGAAGACGGATCCATGACAAGAGGAATCGTGGTCGCGGCAATAAACTGAAAAATACTGTTTACTGTAATGCGGGTGGCACGGTGCGATTGAAGTTCCGCCATGGTCTGGAAACTCTCCGCCACTTCCGTGGTGGTGCCAGGGGGAAGGTAAAGAAGCAAAACAAGTTCCGCCAGACCAATTTTGTTGCCCGGTAAGACGGGAGTGATCTGAGTCAAAACAGGAGCAACCGGAAGAGCAATATTGTTGTCTCGACATCTGGAATGAATCATCTCGCGAATCAAGTGAACCAGCGCAGAAAGTAAATATCCTCGAGGATCAGAGGGGAATCCCCGAAGAACAGCAGCAACGTGGGATTGATCCGGATTGAAACCCGAAGGAACCGCCTGAAGCATGAGGTCACGAGAAGGAAGCTGGGCAAGTCCCGGTGCTCCTGCATCAGATAGCTTCGGACGAAAGTTCTTGAGAACCATAACCGAGGGGAAAACACGACAAAATCGACCAGGGGAAAGTTGCCGAGGTTCCCCAGAACCTTCAATCGTGAAAATAATGTTCCGAGATAAAGGCAGAAGAACATAGAAAGAAATCTTATCCGATTTGCCCACACGAGCACGTAGCAATTGATAATCATCAGTGGGCGTTCCTGCATCATCACGCGATTCAAGAAGTGATACGATGTCCTCATCAGTGATGACACAGCAAGCGGAATCATCATCCCCCAAAAGAATGCCAACGCCTTTGATGTACGCCGCAAGTTGATCAATTGGGATATCATCCATAAAAGGCCCCAGTAAAACACGGTTGGATTCCAAGATCCACGGGAGGGAAGAACCAAGAGTGCCTAGGTGTTGACGAAAAACCGCTTCGTACGGAACTGGGGTGAATGGTGTCAGACCTTCATCCATCTTGCCATGATCATCATCAGCAGCATTGACAACTCCGGAAAGAGTTTCAAACAAGGTTCTGCGTCGTGCTGGACCTTGGGTTTCTGTCATGAACTGACAGAAATGAGGTTTCGTCAGGAAGCCCCATAAATCGGCGAGAGAAAAAATTAAGCTTTTGAGCATAGCTTAAAAAGAAAAAATAACTCACGTAGGACTTAAATTCAGGTAAATCGACCGCAAATTGACTGAGATATCGAATATTAAGTTTCGCACCTAACGTGTCGCGACATAAACATTTTATATATAATGATAATTAGATTTTAACTATGATGTTTTTTAATTTGATCTTCCATATATTTTACATATTCAATATGATATTCATCATCTTCTTCATCTACATGATTATAATATCTTTCAATTTGATATTCTAAATAGTGATCATAATTTTTTTCAAATTCATCTTCATCATCATCATCATCAAAGTCATCTTCATCATAAATATGATTATAATATTCATCAACATTATTATAATATTCATCACTTTCAAATTCATATTCATTTGCAAAATTACAAAATTTATCCACATAAACAACTATAACTGTATCATAAGAAACATTCCAATAACTAGTTTTACACAATTTTTTATGTTTTTGTAAAACAAAAGTAAAGAAATCTAAATTCTCATATTTAGATGCTTCTTTAATTTTATTAAAATCACTAATTACATTTTGCATAATTTTAAATGTTTCAGATTTAGGAACATATGAAAAAATCAAATTCAAAATTTCAAATGGAATATTATTATTCATTAATATACTATAGATAATATTTCCTTAAGTATTTTTTTTT
>Ga0208498_1000727_pt1 | contig 12018 bp, 10 predicted proteins | sample CryBogCBE12Aug09_FD_185502 | JGI IMG/M metagenome (GOLD analysis project Ga0208498, IMG submission 185502) | Freshwater microbial communities from Crystal Bog, Wisconsin, USA - CBE12Aug09 (SPAdes) (version 2) | ecosystem: Environmental > Aquatic > Freshwater > Lake | place: Crystal Bog... | reverse complement strand
GTTCTCTAAAACATTATTACAGTGAGGGGTGCGTCCGCGTCTACGATTTCGTTTTCATCGGCATAGATATGCGTGTTTATGAGATTGTATATTTCTTGAGTACGCTGAAGCGAAGATGTGCGCTCACGGCGGCGATATAGATTTTCGTACATATATTTACGGGTTTCCTTTAATAAATCTTCAAATTCATCTGTAAGTTCAGTATATGTTCTATAAGGCAATTGAAGAATACTGATATTTACATAAATCCATATTTTAGAAACTAATTCATCCCATCGGTTTTGTAGGGTGCTCGGCAATTTTCGTTCAACAATATAACTGCGTAAACTATAACTGAGCGAGAGAGACAATTCATGGACCATATCGTCAATTGTTTCACCGTAAATTTCGCGAGTATCATAATCATCTTTCATTTTGAATAATTCATCGGCAGCATTAATACCAAGCTCTATTTTACAGACTTTGGCAAATACATCCAAATTGAAATTTAGTCTAAAGTAATGGATGAATAGTTGTGGCGGCAAGCGATTAATTCCTATCATATTTCGTATGATTTGTTGAGAAATGGAAGTAAGTTGATATACAGTCCATGGAATATTTGTATACGGATTCTTGGGTTCGCGCGGTTTAGGAATGCCGTAAGAGCAATTCTTTAGTGAGGCAGTAATCATATTGAGGATAGTTATAGTATGAAAGACATATTTTGCTTTCGTCTTGAAATCGTATACAGCGACCTGCGAGTGATTAGGAATAGCGACGGTAGTATAGAGATCCTCATCGCCGACAACTCGCGTATCCATTTTAGCGATGAGCCGGCGTTGGACCATTTTTAGAATATTGGATCGCACACATAGATTTAGGAGAAACAAACTATAAATATGGTTTGCAATGTACCTTCTATGAAAGAATGGATTCGGGTTTTTAAGAGATACTGTGCCAGGATTTTGGTAATCGGTAATATCTGGTGCGTCATGTAGAGTATTTATCAATATGTACCAATCTGCGCGAGTTCTATACATACCTTTAATCATAGTATAGAGCCATGGACTATATAAGTCTTTGTTACAGTAGAGAATCGGCACACCGAACGGTTTTATCGGTTCGTTTGAACCGCTACATACATACATCCAATGCCGAAGAATAGATTCTGGTAATTTATAGGGTGGTGAAGGTGGTGAGGGTGGTCGCAGTTTCTTGCCAATTATACCATGACACTTATGGCAGAATTTTGCCACATATTTTCGTTTATATCGGTCAATAAATTTCTCGTATTTTGTACGAAGTTCAGATCTTTTTAGACGAGTATGATTACATATCGTACATTTTGCCCTTGTTTTGACAATAGGTATTATATCTATAATCGGAGCGGAGTTAGTCTCCATTAAACAGTCTCATTAAATTATTCATTGAAAAAAGCCGCACATAGTCAATTTTTGCTAGTCGTATATACGATCCCCTGATCATAATCAATGGTATATCCTTCTACCTTTGTGCCGTCTACAGTGTAGAGAAGTCCACCCTCCCCTGCCCAATAGACAATACCATTTATGCGTACGGGCATACGCCGAGGCAGCGTCTCAAAGTACGGGTCGTTATAAGGGCGAATATCGTGAGCAGTCCGCCGCCGCACACCATCAAACGACCGATGTTTGAAACAACAGGATCCCTCAAAGGCAGTACCGCTACAACGGACCCACATGCCTTCGGTGCCGCGTACCGTCATACAGCATGTTTGACCGATCCACCAAGGTTCAGCACCTTCTGTAGTGATTCGGGTTGGTAAGCCGCGTGTAGGAATTACTTTACGGAGGTCAGCAAACGGAATTTTTGTAATGCGAGATATTTCTTGTAGGAAAGCGTTGTCCATGCGACATAGAGTCGCTTCAAAATGCTCCCATGCGCCGAAAGGAATTCTATGAACAATATCCATACGATTTGCTGCTTACCAATATATGCGGTTCGTGCGTTTCAAATTTTTCACACTTGTAGTTAATGTATAGCGACATAGTAAGCCCAACAAGCCCCGGTTCTAAGGATTCATGGGGTCCTCGTCTATGGAAAGTACTTCATAATATCGCATGGTTAAGTGATCGTACGGATGTGATTTACATCTGGAAGAATGTTATGAAGTCTCTTTCGGATGTAATGCCTTGCCCTATCTGCCGCGCTCATTTGGCAGAATATATGAATAGTCGTGTGATGTTTTCCACGAAAAATGCACACTTGGTGAAGAGTACGGAATATAAAGAACGCATTGTCTATAATATATGGTTGCTGCATAATATTGTAAATACGCAAACTGGAAAAGGAGAGTATCCTATGGATTTATTAACTGCAAAATATTTGGATAGAACTCGTTCGGATATTATTCATGAAACGAACCAGATTCTACGAGAAATTTATGCTGAATGGGAACCCATTGTAATGAAGCAGATTACTATGGGTGCTTTTCGTGAGTTACGCTCAAATATAACTATGCTGATCGGTTTAGTCTCTGGTGGACCCAATTAAGCGGATCTAAGCAGAGCAGACAACTGGTACTGTATCCTCACCGGGCGGTGCCATGGAATTTACAACCTGTAAAACATCTGGTATCATTCCCGCGCCACAGACATCTAATAGATGCCAGTAGCCGATAGCAAGACCTGCGCCTAGGAGGAGACTGAGACCGCCGCCGAAATATGATTCGCAGCCACTGAAACCGCGTCCCATGATGAGCAATAAGAAGACAGCGCCAATAATGATTGTGGTCAGTGTAAATGCCTGGCGAATATCTGCCTTATCTTGATTGGCACCCTTTACGACAGGCATCATGGCAAGGTGTACGGAGTTGTAAATTGTGAATGTGGCAAAGAAGATGGCAGATGATAGCCAGTAGCTGGGCGCAATTATATTCGTACCGGTCGCATCACCAAACTTGCCACGAGGTAAAACTTCGCACGACGGATGACCTTTCTCTAAGAAAATCTGCTTTCCAAATGAGCCGAGTGGATTGAATATCACTTCAAATAATCCTTGTATAACGGATACCGAAAGACCGTTAAATATGAGACCAATTGATACCCATACTAGCGGCAGATATCCTGTAATAGAGCCAAGTATGAGGGATCCCATAAAGAGTACATTCGGGAGGTCATGGTATAGACCTAACAAGAATTGGCGCATTCTTAACATACTCATCCTCCTTGTTCTCTGTTTCTATTATTTTATGCCTGCCGTCCTGCTGTTTGAATCTGTATAAATTGGTCCAGCGTGAGTCCAAGTATAGTAAGCAGTTGATTCTGCGCGTTGCCGTCCAACTTACCCGTCGTAGGATCTATATTGTTTGCATAAAAGGTGGCAAAAGCATCCAATTTATCCGCTGATATCGGTATACCAGTACGCTGGCTACCGCGCACAAGCATCTCACGGAACGCCTGTAAGTTGTTCGCGTCGCCTTTGGTCACAGCACGCGTACAGGTGGGCGCGGGCTTCTTCACTGCCTTTTCGCAGACATAGATAGGTTTGCCGTCGGCGGCACGATTGCGGATGAGCGGGAATGCCAGGATATTTGTTAGGCGACGATCGGAGATGTAGGATAAGAATAATACGCATAAGAGACCGAAGAGTCCGCCGCCGAGTATGCCAATGAACAGGCTGAGCGGTGTTTCGCAAGTGCTAAAGATGCGGTAAAGTGCGCAGACAGTCACAACTAAACTTAGGACAACCAGACCGTAGGTCGTAGATGCCTTTCTCTTGGGCGAGTACTCAATCTCCTTACTGTAGATGATAGGTAGAGCGCCGACATAGGCGGTAATAAAACCTAAGAATAGGGCATAATAACTGGGGAATCCGCTGTGGTCCAGATCGCTAAACATCTTTGTATCGGTAAGTTGTAGGATACGCTCAAATGATACACCGGGAAAATGACCAGAGCATCGGCTGTCGGATTCACGATTGACAATCGCAGAATCACCGACGAAACTGGATAGAAATTTGGTCAACATAGGAGCGATCATGTTGAGCGCAAGGATACTGCCGGTAAGCGCACCGAGCGGCGGAGACTGGAATAGGATAGTAAATAGGAATGCCGCTGCTGTCATAGTATCAGGGAAAGTTTGTAGGTTATATTTAAACCCATCATTCGCAAAACTAATAAAGGACTTCACCCTACGAAGTATTTGATCAGCCATGGGTATTCCCTCCTTCTATAAACACATAATACAAACTATTGCGGGCGTGACCACCCCCACCACCAAAACCCCGCCGGAGTTTTTTGGATTGGATCTCAACTGCGCGATTTATTATTGTGTGCGAAAGGTACAGCAGAAGACTCCTTACACCGATGCAATCAAAGCAAAATGGGAAGCGGACCTTATCGTAGAAGTGATTGCGTACATCAAACAGATGACCAATCTCGTAAATCCTACCGATATCTTATATATTGCAGTAGACGGGGTGGCACCAATGGCGAAGATTAAGCAGCAGCGTCTACGGCGGTTTCGGTCCGCAGTTCAGGCGGAGGAGGAAGCAAGAATCAGGGCGGACGCAAAGGGTGTCAAATACGAGCAGAAGCCGCGTTGGGATACAAATGCCATTACGCCAGGAACACAGTTTATGAAAAACTTATCGTTTGCTTTGCGTCAGTTTGCGAAGATGCGCCCCCAAACGATTGTAAGTCCTGCAGATGAGCCAGGAGAGGGGGAGCAAAAGATTATGGAGTTCATTCGTGCGAACAAGCCAAAAACCGCTGTAATTTACGGTTTGGATGCTGATTTGATTGTACTTTCTATATGGGCAAATGCGACCCTTGGCACGACCCTGTCATTGTTTCGCGAGGAGATGGAGTTTAATGGATCGGTCAAAACCGATGCTCTGGGCGGAGAGAAGTTTCTATATCTTTTGACAGACCAACTTGCCGATGCACTGTTTAGCAAGTATCAGAAAACTCCCAGCCAGCCGAAACCGGAGTTTCTGCGGGATTTTGTGGGGCTTATGAGTCTTTTGGGTAATGACTTTGTGCCGCATGGTATGGTACTGAAGATTAAGGACGACGGTATTGAAGCCCTCCTGCGTATGTACCGCGATCATCTTCCAACTCCTTTTGTTCAACAAACCGATAGCCAATGGCAGTATAATCTTACCGCCCTTAAGGATTTATTCCAACGGGTTGCCGCAACGGAGGAGCAGCAGATTCTTAAGTCGACCTCAAAGAAACTTAACTCGCGCCCTGGTATGACGGCATCCAAGGAGCCAGAGGACCAGGCTCTTGCCCGCTACAACGATCAACCGATCGTGTGGGGAGCAGAGAAGATTTTTGCTACGCAGATTCAATTAGAGGATCGCGAGAAGCCGAGTTGGGTGCTCAAACCAGATTGGCGGCAAATCTACGACCAAGAAGCCCTTCTGGGTGCCGACCCCACAGTCGCTACGAAGGAGTATCTCAATTCGCTTGCATGGACACTGGCGTACTATTCTGGTGCTCCTATGGATCTTCATTGGTACTATCCGTGGTACTTGCCACCACGGATAGAGACGGTCGCCTCCCTACTCGCCAATCCATCGTTCCTGTTAGAAACTCCAGCCACGCCACGGACGCCATTGAAGCCAGAGGAGCAGTTGGCAATGGTGTTACCACAAACTTCGTTTCATCTATTACCGAAGGAGTTTGAGGCGCTTCCAATCCTTTATCCGCATGCTTTTCCTATCCAATGGACTCTGTTCTCATTGGGTAGGAAGATTCTATGGGAGTGCGAGCCGCTCATTCCACTCATCCAGCCGACGCAGATTACACAGTGGATTGAGACTATGTACGACGCCTAGTGTGACGACGACCTTTGCGGTTTTTGAGTGTTTTGCGCTGTTTATAACGGCGGGAACCACCTAACTGGTTACTATTATTATTAGGTGACGGTTGATAACCTCGTGACAAAGAACTTAGTGCGCCTTGAGGACTTCCTGATAGTAAAGAACTTGGCGCGCCTTGAGGATTTAATGGCGGCAAATTGATTGCCAAACTTATAGGATCTCTACGAAGTTCAACTGCAGGAAGAGGTTCAAATCCAGATGTAGACGAATGTGCAAAAGGAAGTCCGAGTGATAAAGCAGACGGTAGAGGAGCAGGAGCGGCGGCGGTGGCAAAAGGAGCAGTCGCAGCAGTCGCAGCAGTCGCAGCAGTCGCAGCAGTCGCAGCGGAGGCAACAGGAGAAGCAAGAGCAACTCCAGATTGTCCTCTTCGTCTAGCTCTGGCTTCTCTGGCTTCTCTGGCTTCTCTGGCTTCTCTGGCTAATTTCTTCGTGTTTTGAAAAAAGGATTGTATTCGTTGTTGTCGTCTACTTATTAATTTTTTTGGCGGTGTTGGTGATTTCGGTGATTTTGGTAATTTCGATAATTTCGATAATTTTTTTGATGGTATTACTTTTTGTCTATAATCGCGCATAATCAGGAATTCTTTCACTTGTCTACTACTAGATTGTTGGATTGTAATAAGATTCCAACCACCATCTATAGCATAAAGTCCTGCTAATGCTAGAAATATTCTATCAATGGATACAAGCCAAAGAACTCTGCCGCTATTTTCAGGTTTTTTCATAATTGCATCTATTTCTTTTAATTGAAAACTATCACCGTAAGATTTTAAATGCAAAATAGTCCTCATAGTTATTTGAAGAGCCGTTTCAGGAGTACTTTTATATAGTTGTTCATATATGTTTACAGCAAGTATAACAAGTTTTACAAAATTTTTAAGATTTTTATTACTTTTTTCATATACTTTTTTGATTTGAGGTAGAAGATGTTCGGCAGGTTTTAACATGTTATTATTATGCATTTCAAACATAGATAAGTTTTCTCTATTGCTTTCATATCCGCTAAAACCTCTTGGTCTTCGTGCACGAGCGTCACTTATACCAGGTGATGGTCCTTTTAAAGATGCTTCATATGCAGCAATAATCTCAGGAGATTGTTTGCCTAGTTCATTTATTTTCATAGCATTGGCAAGACTTTCTAATTCTTTTCTTGCTTCTTTAGAATTTATCGAAGAATTCGATTCACTGCTACTAACTCTATATTCACCACGCTCTGCTTCATCGGCTATTTGAATAAGATGATTCGCACCTTTTAAGATAAAATCGTGCAGTAATCGTTTGAGTGTGCCTTTAGGTAAATTTGCGGAATTATTTGATGATGAATTTGACGATGAAATCGACGATAAATTAGACGGCGAATTTGATTTAACCGCTTCAATTTCAGATTCTATTGAGTCTTGAGATTCATTTAGATATTGTACCGCTTCTATAACTTGTTGTGGTTTTGATGATTTAGTTTTATATACTTCTTCTTTTCGTTTATTATGATATTCACTTAAAATATTAGCAACCAGACCTGCTGCGGCAGCGGTTGGAAATGATAATAATGGATAATCCTTAAATTTTTCTGCAATAACGCTTGTTATATTTGTATCAGTGTCGTTATTTTCATTTGAATTATTTGTTATATCAGGATTTACTGTACATTTTATATTACCCAGTAGACCGACTAAGTCATCGCTAAAGCCTGTAAACGAAAGATTTTTAGTCGTTTTTTTACTGGACGCAGGATCTACATATCTTGTAGCAATTTCTATAGGAACTATACCCTTTTTCTTAACAAATTTTGTTATAGAACCTATGCCAGTAGCCTCTGAGTAAAAAAAATCGTATGGGTTCCACTCGCTAAATAGTGAATCTACACTGTCTTTATTAAATGCTACAGTACGATGGTATTTATTTCTTTGCTCTTTTTTTCCTACATTACTAATAATTCTATGAATGTTAAACGGGAATTGTTCAGGACGATACTTTGATATATATTCACCTACAAGAATTTGAATTGCCACTTCTGTACCAACCGTTTCGTCTATATTTGCCATACCTAATGCTTCGGCACGCTTACGAAGCAAAAGATCCAAATCAGTTAATTTATGTTCGTTGTCAGGAATTGTAATATCATTTATTATACTACTACTAGCAATATGTATGGATTGAATATCTTGTAATACATCCCAGTTGACTATGCTTAGTATTCTATTTATAACACAAACATGTTCTGCTAAACGAGCTTCGGTACAATCGTGAAGGGGTTCTAGTTCCTCCATAAGTTCTCTGAACCAAGTGGGTCTGTGGGCTGGATGCCAACGACCAGCAGAGACTACAGGTGGTTCTGCTGCTGCTGATGCTGCTGCTGCTACCGGTGGTACCGGTGGTACCGGTGGTTCCTCCGAATTATTTGAATTGCTTGGTGCATTCGAAGCCATACCCTAATAAACCCTACGAAAAAAATGAATACCCATTACACCCCAACAAAATCTGTAAAATGCCCAATTACGAGCTAGAGTACATCGGTGCTTCATGGTGCGCCCCCTGTAAAGTTGTGAAGCCAAAAGTTCTAGAGCAGGCGGCAAAGTATGCTATTCCTATTAAGACCTACGACATTGACGATGATGTAGAGAAGATTGATGTAGACGCTGTAAAGAAACTCCCAACACTTCGGGTACTACAAGATGGCAATGTGATCGCCGAATTTACGACTCAACATAACGCCCAACTGGAGGAGTTTCTCTCTAAGACTATCAAGCCGGCAACAACCGATACGGATTTCTAGTAAAGCCCGCTCCCGCGGTCAACCGACAAGAAAACCTTCATCACCCTAAGTAATGGGCGCCGCTCAATCAACTGTAGATCCAAGACATATTCGTATATGGCAAAATTTAACGGCAATGGATTCGGTCCCAGCCCGGATACAGATGATTGAGACATTGTTTGAAGGACAGGAATACGTAAATACAGCGAAGCGTATGGGTCTGTACGGAGCCCTTCTGGGTTGGGTGGCAGCGCAACGGCGAGGCGAGTTTTATCCTTGGCCGTATCCCCAGCCACAGCAGCAACAGCAGCAGCAACAGCAGCAGCAACAGCAGCAACAACAGCAGCAGCAGCAGCAGCAACAGCAGCAACAGCAGCAAGCGCCACCGCTTCGCTATATACAAACACAGACACAGCCGCAGATTCAGCAGCACGCCACACCGGTAATGCGTATCAATGACTCGTCGCCGAATACAACCACATTGGCAAAAGCCCCTCCGCCACGACGAGCAATGGACTACTTACACGAGGCATACCAACTTCTTGGTATTGATGACTCTAAGCCCCTCACACACGAGGCGCTAAAGTCGGCGTATAAGCGTGCAGCAGTGAAAACGCACCCTGATAAGGGAGGCTCCCCTGAACTATTTGACGGAGTCACAAGGGCATTCCTATACATTCAGGAAATCTTGGAGAAACTTATACCAAAGACGGGCAAGGACGGCAAGGATGTGCGTTTTTCTATCCCAGTCACACCCGAAGAAGCAATGAAGGCGCGCGGTATTACACAAACGGCTCCTGCGCCAAAGAACGCCATGAAGTTGGAGGATGCCCCACCTATCGCGCTCAATCCCAAGAAACTCGATATGAATGTGTTTAATAAGTTGTTTGAAGAGAATCGGCTCCCTGATCCTGATAAGGACGATGGCTATGGCGATTGGCTGAAGGATCAGGATAACAGCCGTGGAACCCAGGCGGCGATGAAGGGTAAGTACAATGCGGATGTATTCAATCGTACATTTGAAGAGGAGGCGAAACGCACAGCAGCGGCACCGAAGGACCAGATATCCAAGTACCGACCACCATCGGAGATGATTTTGGCTCCTGGCTTGGGAACGGAGTTGGGTGTAGGACGACCCGAACAGTACACAAAGGCGAACACCGCAATTACAGGTAGTGCGGGCGGCATTGGATATACCGATTTGAAGTATGCGTACAGTGATGGATCTACCTTCAGTCAGGAGATTGCAGGGGTGTCTCTAGATGGACGACCAAAGACGATGGCAGAAGCGGAAAGGGAGTATGGATCGGCACCACGAGCCCTTACGGAAGAGGAGACCAGAGCAGTCTCTATTTTCCAGCAGGCAAAGGAAGCGGCAGAGATACAGCGGCAGCAACGGTTGGCGGCACGCGATGTGGATCACACAATGGCGCATGACCGCTTGAAGCGGCGGTTGATGATTGCGGAACGATAAAACCAATATATAATATAAGGATGGCAGATAAGTTTGATGCTGCTATATTTTTTGACAACGATCAAGGATATCTTGACACTGTCAAAGAAAAGTGCCCTGGCATAACACTTGTAAAGGTGAACGACACATATCCATTAAAGAAAAGTTCGTTAAACAGCGGTCCATTCAAGGAACTTGTAGATACATTAGGAAATAATTCGTATGTAGAGTTTTTGAAGCATTACAAAGATTCTATCCCGTCGTACGATCCCGATTCTGGTATTCAAAAAGCGGATATTGATAAATATTACAAATGGGAGAAAAATACTACCGGCAATCGTATACTTTTACTGGACTGGGACCTGACAATGATTATGTTTGAAGGCATGGAACTCCCTTATCTCATAAATGATAAAAACTATAATTTTTTCAATCAATCATTTATCAAACCGAAAGATGTGGCAATTGTATATTTTGGCGGCTTGGAGCGTTTTAACATGATCCGTAATTGGTTAAACGATGTTGTAAAAAGTGGTGTTCATATTGGAATTCTTACGAATAATGGGGCGTGCCGAGAGGGGCTGTTTCATAAAATTGTCGCTGAAGTTGTGCCAAAAAATTCGTATGAAATGATGTGCTCTATATTTGCTCCTTACAATGGAAATAAAGGACGATTTTTATTTGACGATCCACGATTTGACGGATTTTGTAAGAAAATAGGAGGGAAACGGAAAACTCGGCGCTGCCGTAGGCAATCTCGTAAATTTCGGTTGAGATAAAAAGATCCTTATAGATTAGAATGAACGCGAGTGCTTACTTTCGTAGAAAGGCAGCCATGTCACACCATTTTCGCGATCACTACGGCGGATCACGACCATTCAATCCGCACGAATTTGCCGCCCAGAATCATTTGTTAGAAGAGAAGGCAAAAGTGGAGGCAAAGGAGGCGGCTTTAAAAGCGGAGGTTGCGAGGGCAGAGGCAAATTTAAGAGCTGAGATAGAGGCAAAAGAGAAGGCGGAGGCGGAAGCAGCGGCAAAGGCGGCGGCAGAGGCAGAAGTAAAGGCGGCAAAGGAAGCACAGGAGGCGCAGGAGGCGGCAGCGGCTTTGAAAGCAGCAGAGGAGGCGGAAGCGGCAGCAAAGGCGGCTGGAGATGCCGAGGCGTTAGCGAAGGCAATTGCGGAGGAGGATGCCGCACGCATTCTAGCTGCAAAGGAAGCACAGGAGGCGGAGGATGCCGCAAAAGCAGCAGCAGCAGCAGTAGCAGCAGCAGAAGCGGAGGCAAAGGCTGCAAAGGAAGCAAAGGAGGCAGCAGATGCAGCGGATGCAGCCGCAAAGGAAGCAGAGACAAAGGCGGCAGAAGCGGCAGCAAAAGAGGTAGATGCAGAAGTAAAGGCGGAAGAGGCAGATGCCGCCGCTGCAGCAGCAGATGCAGCCGATGCAGCAGCAGAGGTGGAGGCGGTAGAAAAAGAGGCAGCGCCCACACCTGCCCCTGAAATTACAGTTGAGTCAACGCCAGAACCGGCTCCTACTGTACCGCTCACACCTTCGTCTACAAATGATTTAATTACTGCGGCTATTACACAGCTTACAGGATCAGGTAATACAAACCCGACAACAAGTGATATTGCGAGTGCCATTGGAGCTGCTATGAGCACGATTGCCGGTCATAAGGCGGAAGCAGAGGCATCTCAATCTTCAGTACAGACAATAACCGAATCAGCACCAGCGCCCGTAGAAGTAGTCGCACCCGTTGATGTAGTTGCACCTGTGGAAGTCGTAGCACCCGTTGAGGCGCCTGTGGAAGTAGTCGCACCCGTTGATGTAGTTGCACCTGTGGAAGTAGTCGCACCCGTTGAGGCGCCTGTGGAAGTCGTCGCACCCGTTGATGTAGTTGCACCTGTGGAAGTAGTCGCACCCGTTGAGGCGCCTGTGGAAGTCGTCGCACCCGTTGAGGCGCCTGTGGAAG
>Ga0208498_1000713_pt1 | contig 12198 bp, 14 predicted proteins | sample CryBogCBE12Aug09_FD_185502 | JGI IMG/M metagenome (GOLD analysis project Ga0208498, IMG submission 185502) | Freshwater microbial communities from Crystal Bog, Wisconsin, USA - CBE12Aug09 (SPAdes) (version 2) | ecosystem: Environmental > Aquatic > Freshwater > Lake | place: Crystal Bog... | reverse complement strand
AGCCAGAAAATAAACTGCCAATCATTCCCGTAACGCATCAGCAATACGCTGAAGCAGCAGGAGTAGCAGATAGCGATTTTGGTTACATGGACTATATTTTTAGCCATGAATCAGGTTGGTGCGTAATGAAGTGGCAAGGTGAAATAGGATACTGTCCTACGTCTTATACGGACTATGGAAGCACAACTGACGTAACCGAAGGGTATGGATTATGTCAAAGCACTCCAGCCATTAAGATGGAATCAGCAGGTAGTGATTGGCGTACTAACGAAATCACACAAATAAAGTGGTGTAACGCATATGCAATGAGTCGCTACGGATCATGGGCAGCTGCGTACGAACACTGGATAAACAATCATAATTGGTAGTTGCACATATAAGCATAGAGGTATAGAATAGTAGCTAACTATTTGTACCATGAAAACGAATAGAAAACACCCGCATAAACGGGTGCTTGTACCATGAGTAATTTCATTATACAAGATAATTCGAGTAAGCACAAATAGTATTAAATACTTTTACATAATAGTTCACAGCACTATTCAAAACTGATATACAACTTCTAGCTGAGGGTAGCGAGTTAGTGTGTAGAAATCCAGGCTCTGATTCCGACGCCAATAGTCAACCTGGTCAACTGCTAGGGTAATTAGTGGATAGCAATAAAATAACGAAGCTAGTTACTCTAACAATACACATTAAAGAACCACTGTATTAAAGTAAAAGTTAAACCTGAGATATTCCCTAGTAGCATGAGGGTAGGGCGTCTCTATGGTATAATGCAAATAATGTGGCAAAGTTCTAATCCTGAACAACGAATAGAAGATGATCTAAAGACTATTATAAGTTTATTAAGAGAGATTGTAGATAAACTAAATGGCAACTCTTAAACAAAAGAAAGCAGCCGAATTTATAGCAAAAGGAGACAGTGTTTCCAAAGCTATGAAGAAGGCAGGATATACTGAAGCTAGTGCTAAAAACCCACAGTATTTAACTAAAAGTCAGTCTTTCTTAGAAATTATGGAAAAGTATGGAATTACTGATGATAAGTTATCCACAGTTCTTAATGAGGGTTTAGCCGCTACCAAAGCAGTAGTTATGGGTACTAAATCAGAGGAATCATTTGTAGACATACAGCCAGACTTTGCAATACGACACAAGTATCTTGAAACAGCCTTGAAGCTAAAAGGACACACTAAGGAATCCACAACCAATAACATTACTATCAAATACAAACCATTGTTAGGAGGGGACAGTGTTCGAGCGAACAACAGCAACAAACAAATTATTGACATTGACCCAGAGAATTAGAGGTGTAGCTGGTGGTACTTCTGCTGGTAAGACAATATCAATTCTTCAGATACTTATAGACTATGCTTCTTGTAATGGACATAAACCAGACAACTATGACGATAACTTTCCTTTCGTTGAAACACAGCCCAAACTTATATCTGTAGTCTCGGAATCATTCCCACACCTTCGTAGGGGTGCTATCAGGGACTTCATTAACATTATGGCAGATAGAGGATACTACGTTGATGCTGATTGGACTAAGACAGAGTTTACTTATACGTTTCCCAGTGGTTCAAAGATTGAGTTCTTTTCGGCAGATCAACCAGGTAAAGTTCGTGGACCACGACGTGATGTGCTATTTGTAAACGAAGCTAACAACATTGACTATGAATCATTTGACCAGATGCGTGTTCGTACTCGTGATGTTATATGGCTAGACTGGAACCCAACAAGCGAGTTCTGGTGGTACTCCGAGATAGTTCCTAACTATGACCATGATTTCATTACGCTAACCTATTTAGATAACGAGGGATTGAATCAAAGCATTATAGACGATATTGAATCCCACAAACATAACAAGAACTGGTGGCGTGTATATGGTCTCGGACAGCTCGGAGAAGTTGAGGGCAAGATATATTCCAACTGGGCAATTATAGACAACGTACCTCACGAAGCTAAGTTAGTACGTCGTGGGCTAGACTTTGGGTATTCTAACGACCCAGCAGCGCTTATAGACGTGTATTACTACAATGGTGGCTACATACTTGATGAACGCTTGTATCGCAAAGGCATGAACAACAAGCCACTGGCAGACTTTATTAACAACTTAGAGTTCCCAGAAACGCTTGTAATAGCAGATAGTGCCGAGCCTAAGAGCATAGATGAGCTAAGACTGTACGGATTGAACATACTACCAGCAGAAAAAGGTCCAGGAAGTATCAAGCAGGGTATAGATACTGTTCAGTATCAGCGCATCAGCGTTACAAAGCGTAGTGTGAACACAATTAAAGAATACCGAAACTACATGTGGATAACCGACAAGGACGGCAAAATACTTAATCAGCCAGAACCAGGCAACGACCACAGCATGGACGCATTACGATACGCTCTTGCATCTCTGTTGAAACACGATACATCATCAGCTGGTATAATAGACACAACACCATTACCTGACCCGTACTTACAAACGTTCAAGGTCAATCAAGATGGCACAAGTACAATGACGCATGATATTGGTAGGGCAATAAGAGAAACGGAGTGGCAATGACATATAACATAAACCACGCAGACATCTTTGAATGGGCTAAGAACTACAAAGGTGAGCCATTTGACGCTGTATTATGCGACCCACCTTATGAACTAGGATTTATGGGTAAGAGTTGGGACAGCACTGGTATAGCGTTTAACAAAGATATGTGGGAAGCAGTATTCAACATACTCAAACCAGGTGGACACCTTCTAGCGTTCTCGGGCTCAAGAACTTATCACCGAATGGCAGTAGCAATAGAAGACGCAGGATTTGAGATACGAGATATGATTGAGTGGGTATATGGTTCAGGATTCCCGAAGTCGCTAAATATAGGCAAGGCAGTGGATAAGATACAGGGTAATGAGCGAGAAGATTTAGGAGAACATATACAGAATAAAACGAACCCAGATTCTAAGAATAGAAGCTGGCAGTCAGAAGACGGTGTAGGTAATAAGTGGAATCTCTCTAAAGGCACATCACCCTACGAAGGCTACGGCACAGCTCTTAAACCAGCCCATGAACCTTGTGTACTAGCTAGAAAACCTATTGAGGGAACAGTAGCTAACAACGTCTTAAATCATGGTACTGGTGGGTTGAATATAGATGGCTCACGAATTACAAGCGAACTACCAGAGAATAGACAGCGACATGGTGGGGGGCTACACTCAGACAAAATAGGACAGCTTGACCCCAAAGCAATAAGCACAATGCCATCGGGTAGATTCCCCGCAAACCTTATCCACGATGGCTCTGATGAAGTAGTAGGGTTGTTTCCTGATACAAAGGGTCAGTATGGGGGCAAGGGTAAAGCAGCCAACAGTAAGTCTGGTAAGTATGGGTGGAATAATAGCAAAGAAGAAGTAAACAATAGGGGTGCTACACAAGGCATAAGTGACTCTGGCTCAGCCGCTCGCTTTTTCTACACAGCTAAAGCCTCTAAGAGTGAACGTAATGCAGGGCTAGAGGGGTTTGGCGACAAGGCAACACATAGATTCGGTGCAGGAATAGGCGAGGGTTTAGACCCAAACGCACCAAGCTATGACAAAAACCATCACCCCACAGTGAAACCCCTATCCCTAACTAAATACCTAGCTAACCTAATCAAACCACCAACAGGAGGTAGACTACTTGTACCCTTTAGTGGTAGTGGTTCAGAAATGATAGGAGCATTACAAGCTGGCTGGGAACACGTTGAGGGTGTTGAACTTACCGAAGAATACATACCGATTGCAGAAGCTAGAATTAAGTATTGGACGAGCATAATAGAAACAGAAAGTGAGCAGGTAAGTTTGTTATGAAAGTAGTAACATTCTATATATACAGCGCAGTGCTGCCAACAAATGAGCTAACACTTTATCGCTGCGTTAAGTGCAGTAGACCCATATTCAAAGCAGGTGGAGACGCTATGGTAATCTCCAATGCTAAGACACCGAACTTTGATCCTAGCTTATCTAACAAGGGATACTTTGAAATCATGTGCCATAGTTGTAAAACTGAGTATAAGGTTTTATGGCAATAATGATGTATAATGTAGTCAGGCAAACACTAAAAGCCCCAATTGTTCTTGGGGTTATTTTTAATTAGAGGACATTATGGCACAAGACCAATTTAGCTCGGCATCACCCAAACTCAGCGACATGCGTGTAGACAATATAAGCGAACAACTGGGCGTAATTGATTCATTACCAGCGCTTAATTTAGACATACCAGACAACGAACTTATTAAGAATCTTAACTATCGCATTGAAGATAGTCGTGGCTACTGGGATCAACCACAAGGCTTTAACCTAAAGCAGGCTCGTGCCAACAACTCTAAACTCTTAGTAGGTAAAGAACTAGAAACAACTACGTTATATCGCTACCAGAAGATGTATGTTGAGAACCAAATCTTTGTAGCTAATGAATCTATCATTGCTTACCTTACACAGAACCCAGCAGTACCAGAAGTTATGCCAGCACAAGACAGCATTACATCACGTAAGCTCGCTACTGACATGGAAAAGGTACTAAAAGCTCACAGCCAGATAGTAAACTTAGACAGAATTGTTGACACAATGGCAAGAAACTTACTTAGTAAGCGTATTGGTATAGTGTATTGGGAGTTTGACCCTAACTATGGCGACAATGGTGAAGTAATCCCTCACGTTGTAGACCCAGAGCATGTGATACTTGATAAGAACTGCCCACTTGGCGGCAATCCAGCGTTTGTATGCCATGTACTCAAGTATTCCGTAGAAGAACTATGCTACCGATACCCAGAAAAAAAGAAACAAATCTTTGATAAGCTCGGTATCCAGCGTGGTACTCCAAAGCAAATGACTAAGGTTATAGCTGTACGACGTGTATGGCTGACATATTACAAGAATGGTGAACCTATTGAAGCGTGTGTAACGTACTTTGGTGACCTAGTTCTCGGTAAGTACAAAGACCCTAACTGGAACTACGCTAAGGGCAAAAACTTCCTACGCTCTCACAAGAAACCATTTACATTTCTAAACTACATTAACGATGGCCAGCATCTTATTGACATAACTACTCCTATTGAGCAAGCTAGCCCAATGCAGGAAATCCTCAACAAGCGAACACGACAAATTACTGAGAACGCTGACAAAGCTAACGGCACACTTGTTATATCTACCTCATCAGGACTAACCAAAGATGACTTGCAGAACTGGACAGGTGACCCTAACCAAAAGCTACTCATTAAGACTGGTGGCCAATCTGTTGAACAACTTGTGTATCAAGTACCACCACACGACCTACCAGCATGGGTTATTAACGACAAGGTAGACGCTCGAACACAAATCTTAACTATCATGGGAACTCCAACAGAGTTTACTGGTACGGAAGATGGCACACAGGGCGAAGGCTCACTTGGCCAATCAATGATGAAGAAGAACCAAGCTAGTGGCCGACAAGACTTGATACTTCGTGGTATCCATAATTTCCTAAACGAATACTACAACCAGCTCGTACAGATGATGGCAGTTTGGTATGACAAAGACCACTTCTTTGTATATAACGGTGGCGATGGTGACTTCGATTACATTACTATTAACCGAGATATGATTGAAGATGGCCTAGCTGTCAATGTTAAGGCTGGCATTGGTGCTGGTTCAGACAAGGCACGACAAGAAGCTATTGCACTACAACTACTCAAGATGGATAAAATATCTATCCTTGACGCATACAAAGACCTACACCTTGAAGGCGCACAGAACCGATACGACAACTATGCTAAAGAAAAGGCTGACCCAATGGGCATGGCACGTGACGCTATGGATCAAGTATCCGATGGCCGAGCATTTGTTGATTTCACTAAGATTATGAACGGTGTTGATGTTAAAGACTTTACTGACCGCTCTAAAGAATATGTACTTACAATGCGCAAGCTCATGCTAACTGATGAATTCCTTGACGCAGACGCTAAGAAGCAGAACCGATTACTCAAGTTTGTTAAGAAGGTACTCGATAACGTAGAACGACGTTACGCACTAGACCAAGCTACACAATCTCAAGGCGTTGAAGCATTAGACCCAAGCAAACCATTCCCACCACTTCAGCCGTTTAACCCACAGACACAAATGGGACAAGGACAACCTGGTTCAATGGCACCTGGTGGCGCACCTGCTCCTGGTGGAATGCCTGCTCCTGGTGGAATGCCTGCACCTGGCGCACCTGGACAATTACCTCCTGGTGCCTTACCCGTTAGCGCACTACAACAAGGCGCACCTGGCGGAGCTATGCCTGGTGGTTTAACTGGCGGAATACCTGCACCACAAGCTGGAACTGGCCTACCTAATATGGCTAATCCTGGCGCAGCAGCTCCACAAAACCCCTCTCAACTACCTGTGGTATAATACAGACATATAACAAGGAGTTTAGCCCATGAACCCTACACTCGATAGCATTGTAGAGCAGGCACTTGCCGAAACAGAACCAACTAATCAGGAGGTTGTTAAAGATGTGGACGAAAGCACAGCTGAAGAAGAAGCAGTTGAAACGAATGACACAACTACAGAAACAAAAGAAGCTGACGAAGCTGCAGAATCTGAAGCAGATGAGACTGCAGAAACTAGCGAAGAAGCAGATGGTGAAGAATACACAGCTGACGATATAGTTGCTGATGAGGAAGAGGAAGTATACAAAGAACCTAAGGTAGAACAACCTAAGGAAGCGGCTACTAATCTATCCCCAGAACAAGCATACATATTTAATAACCTACCTGACATCAATGTTCAGGCGGCTGACGGCAAATACTACACGATTAAAGTACCATCACAGCTACCAGCAGATTTTGAGTTTGCTAACAAGCGTGAAGAGATTATCTTTAACCAAAATGTAGCTGCACAAGAACTTAACGCACGTGATTTACAAAACCAGTACAAGACACAAGAAACGCAACGACAAGGCACTGAGTTCCAAGAAAAGGTTAATGCAAGCGTCCGAAGCGACGTAGCTGAGTTGCAACGTGAAGGTATATTCCCTAAGTTCAAAACTCCAATTGACAGCCCTAACTTTGAGAAAGACCCAGCAGCAGTTGAAATGCAAGCAGTCCTTGACCTTATGGAAACACGCAACTCTGGTTATTTAGAGCAAGCACAAAAGGGTCAACCATTTAGGTTTGTTGGTTTTAAAGAAGCCTATGATATTTACACAGCACAGCAAGCACGAGCTGAACGACAAAGTAATGTCCGTAAAGAAGATAGCGCACGTAAGACTATTGCAAAAAAGTCTAGCAACAGCGCTGGAGCTTACGAACCAAGCATCGTTAAGCCAAGTGTACGACCTGGAACAACTACACGTGATCTATTAGCTGAAATAGACGCGATGGAATTTTAATATGAAAACTATACCATTAACTAAGGGTTATGAAGCAATAGTTGATGATGAAGATTATAAAGAATTGTCTAATTATAAATGGCAATATCATTATGGTTATGCAAGACGTGCTTCGTATGATGATAATGGTACTTTTCATTCTATATTTATGCACAGAGTTATAAACAAAACTCCTAATAATTACGAAACTGATCATATAAATAGAAATAGATTAGACAATCGTAAAGAAAATCTTAGAACAACTACCAAATTGGAAAATTTACAAAATAAATCCATATATTCTAATAATAAATCTGGTCATAGTGGCATAACTTATTTTTCTATTAAAAGTAAATGGAGGGTTAGAAAGCAAGTAAATAATAAATCAATTTTTGTTGGTTATTTTGATACACTAGATGAAGCAATTAAAGCAAAGAAAGAGAGGATAGAGTCATACATTTAAATTGGATACTATCAATACTAGCTATTATCGAAGAACGTGGTAAGCACCTTGCAGACGAGGAAGCTATATACCTTAGTGAAAAACTACCTTTAATGACACACCCACACCGTTACTTGGACGCAAAGGTAGCAGTACAAAAACTGCTTGATGAAGTTGGTCATTACAAGAGCAAAAAGTAACTCTCTTGCAACTCGTTACTATGTAATGTAAAATGTAACTAGGCAATTACAGCAGCCCCCTAAATCAGGGCTGTTTTTTATTTGCGATAAATAAATTAACAAGGAGCTATATATGGCTGGAATGGTATTTACCGATAGGGTTCAAGACATTACCTATCAAAAGATATTACCTTCGATTGTTGACCAGATCAACAACAGTAACATCTTCCTAGCTCGTGTTCTCAGCAAACCTGGAACATGGCTTGGAGTAACAGAAAACCAACCAATTGAGACTGCAAACAGTACAACTGGTGGTTCATTCAGCGGCATGGATACATTTCCTACGGCTGCAACAAACAATACTCGTTTAATGACATGGTATGTGTCAGCTTACGAGCAATCAGTTGTTGTACCTGGAATTGAAGCTGCTGTAAACGCAAACAACGAACGACAAGTTCTTCGATTGCTTGCAACTCGTATGGACGAAGCTAAAATCTCGGCTATGCAAAACATTGGTCAAATCTTCTACGGTCTTGGTGCTGGAAAAGACTTTGACGGATTAGGTAACATCGTAGATAACGGTACTTCAACCGCTAGCTATGCTGGTGTTACTCGAAGCGGTAACGCATTTATCAACGGTGACGTAACAGCTGTTACTAACGGAATCATTACTCTTGATTATCTATCAAGCGAATTCGACAACGTAAGTGCTGCTGGTTCTTCAAGCGAAAGCCCAACAATTGGTCTTACAACTAAGACTATCTGGACTTACATTGAAGGTCTTATTCAGCCAATGGTATCTGCACGATACGAAACTATGCAACTTCAGGGTTATGACCGCATCGACGGTAAAACTCCAAACGGTTCTGTAGTATCTGGTGCAAAGACAACTGGTATAGGTGGCTTCAACGCGTTAGTTTATCGCGCACGTCCACTTGTAGCAGACGACAATGCAACATCTCAGACGTTCTTCTGGCTTAACGAAAACTATCTTGAATTCAAGAGACTTATCGACTCAAGCCTACGTCAGATTCCTTCAACTGTTGAAGTTACTGAAGGTTTCTATAAGGACGTTCCAATGCCAAGTGCATTCCAATTCCGCGAAATGATCGCGCCTGTTAACCAGTACGGACAAGTTGGTCTCTTGCTCCTCATGGGTAACTTGATACATCGACAACCTCGACGTAACGGTAAATTAACTGGAATCACATCTAACTAAGGTTAGTAGAAAGGATTTTTTATCATGGACGTAGGTATTCGAACTTTAGCTGAGCAGGACATAAATACTCTTGCTACATCTCAACAAACACAACTTGGTGGCGTTGGCGTCACTGCTGATGGACGTCGTTTTCGCTACGTTTCTTTCGGTGGTGCTTCAACTATCGCACCAGGACAAGTATTAGTTGCTAACACAACTAATGTTAACTATCAGGGACTAACTATTCCAGCTGTTGGAACTGGTGGTCAAGTAACTGCTAACCTAGCTGTAGGTGCTACTTCAATTGTTATCACAAATGGTGCAACTGCAGTAACTGCTGATCAGTTCAAAGAAGGTTATCTTGAAGTATTAGTTGGTTCATCTGGCGCAAGTGGTGCTTATTCTTACAAAGTTAAGGGTAACTCAGCTGCTGCAGCTTCAGGTTACATCACTGTATACCTAAGCGAACCACTACGAAGCACAACTGCATTAGTAGCTGGTACAGATACTGTAAACCTTAACGTAAGTATCTATAGCTCAGTTGTAGCATCTGCTACCGCTGGTGTACCTGTAGGTCTTACAGTACTTCCTGTGCCTAACACTTCATCTGTTACTAACTACGGTTGGGTCCAAACTCATGGTCCTGCTGATGTTCTTAACGATGCTGGTGGTACTATCACCGTTGGTGGTGGTATAGCGCAGTCAGTAACTACAGCTGGTTCTGTTGTTGCATCAACTGCATCAACTGCTCCAATCATTGGTATCACTCGAAAAGCTATTTCGGCTTCAACAGTTGGTCCAGTAGTTCTAAACATTTGCTAAATTAAATCCTTTAAGGAGGGGTACTTATGGCAATTATCAATAAAAACCGCCTAGTAGAGAAGTACATACAAGTTATCCGTTTGGACGGCTTGAATACAAACAAAAACGTAAACGTTGGTATCGCAGCGGGTGGCTCAACAGCTACCCTAAGCGTTGGTACTGGTGGAATTAACACTACTGGAAGCGTATCTGCAGCATCTGTTGCAGGTTCAACTCCAATTAGCCATTCACCTGTCGCTGTCAACGCAACTGCTACAGCAACTGCAGCACAAGTTGCAACTGGATATATTACTTCCACTTCAGCAGCTGCAGTTGGTTTAACTTTACCAACGGCTACAGCTCTAGCTACACAACTAGGTGCAGTACAAGGAACAGTTTTTGATCTATATATAGATAACACAGCAGGTGCTAACACAGTTACTGTTACAGCAGGTTCAGGAATGACCGCTTCAGCAGTAGCACAGGTAGCAACTTATGGTGTACCTACATTTGGTCTTATGACTGTACCATCAGGTACAAGTGGACAAGGTTGTTTCCGATTTGTTTTCTCATCGGCTACAGCTTGCACATACGCTAGAGTATTCTAGTATAAAAATAAGGATTATATGCAACAAGCAGGGCGCGAACTCACCAGTATAGACTTACGTGTAGTCACCAATGACAAGCAGGACTTTTTAGGTTCTACTGGTCAAACAGGTGATGGACGGGTATTCCGATACGTTCAGAATGGGAGTGTTGCTCAACCTTCGGGTACCCTGCTTTGTACGCCATATACAACTAACTTTGTTGGTCTAACAGTTGCTGCAGCTTCTGCGACCAACATTGGTCAAAATGTATATGAATTAAAAGTACAATTAAATGGTACTGCAGTAGCCGCCAATGAACTTATGGACGGTGAAGTAGATATTTTGACTGGCACGGGTAAAGGTATTAGTTATCGAATACGTGGGAACAACGCAGCTGGAGCAAATGGTATAGTTACTCTTTCACTTTACTCACAGCTGCTATCTGCTGTTTCTGCTGGTTCGATAGTTAATCTTGGTTACAGTCTTTTTTATAATTTGACTACAGATGTTGCATCAGATCAAGTTGGTAGTAGCACTAATAAACACTTTGTTGGTGTCGTGAGCGCTCCACTTGGCGCTTTACAGTATGGCTGGATACAAACTCAAGGTCGTGGTTTAGTTTTTAGTGATGGCAAATATTATAATGGTACTTCAGTTGTATCGGGTGCTATTCCTAAAGGTTACTCACTTGTTCCTAGCAAATCTAATCCTGGACAAGTTACAGGCTCAAACCCTCTGTTAGACGCGGATAAGCAGCTTATTGGATATGGACTAGAAAATCCTTACACTACTGCTGCTGGTACATTATTTCCTTGCGACATATCTATTGAGTAACAGATACAAAAGGCTGCGATGTGTGGTCTTTTATGTCTGTGTGGTATAATGCTGGTAATGAACAGAGAAACTTTGGAACAGCTGAAAAGCGAAGCAGAGCAGAAATGGAACGACTTGCAGGAGGAGCTAAAGCGCCTTCAGGGTGAACATCGCATACTGACGAAACTCATAGACGAATGGGTAGAGCCAAAAACTAAGGAGGAATCAAATGCCACGAATACAACCAAAAAGTGACCAGCACACAGCTGCAACAGTAGATGTAAAGAAACTATTTAGGGAACGACTTATAGACCGATTCAAAGCTACTGACTTTGTTCGTGTTATTAACCCAGACAACGAGGACTTTACTTGGAGCTACCTACCTTCTTCAAAAGAAGATTTACAAATGTCTAGCGATGGTATGCACCGATACGCACTACGTGAAGAACCAGAATACTATTTACTTGCTCCAGGTGAAAGCGAAGTCATTATTGGTGAGAACGCATACATTATGATTGAAGCATTGTTTAAAAAGATGGTAGCTAAAAAGCTGTACATGGATCATGGTGATTTCAAACCTGGTCAACCAGCACGAAACTTTAACTTTTCTGATGCGCTTGCACAGGAACAGCTAATTGACAAGATTTATTTAGGTAAAGAACAGCCAAACTTTGGATCAACTAATGTGGAAGCAAATAATGACACCTCAGCAACAAAAGATTCAGGCACAGCTCGACCTAAGAGCGCAAGAGCTTGACGCTAAAGAAACATATCTAAATACACTTGATAAGGCTTACGACAAGGTACAGCTAAACATT
>Ga0208498_1000706_pt1 | contig 12231 bp, 22 predicted proteins | sample CryBogCBE12Aug09_FD_185502 | JGI IMG/M metagenome (GOLD analysis project Ga0208498, IMG submission 185502) | Freshwater microbial communities from Crystal Bog, Wisconsin, USA - CBE12Aug09 (SPAdes) (version 2) | ecosystem: Environmental > Aquatic > Freshwater > Lake | place: Crystal Bog... | reverse complement strand
TCCTTTCGGTAGTTTGTCTCGGCGTTTCCTCGACCTAACTAGTATGCCATAGGTCGGGGCAAAAGTCAAATCGTTTTCCAACTATTTTTGAGATAGGGGCTATCTCCTTTTGATGCTTGACTTTTGTGGCCCCGTGTGCTAAAATCTCCCCAACTTTATTTGTAAAATCTCCTCGCGTGCGTGTTCGCGTGTATGTGTACGCGATACGCGATTCGCGTGTATGCGGGCATACGCGAAGGGGGTGTTTCAGGTGGGGGTCGCCCCCCACCCTACTCCTACTCGTCGTCTCCCTCATTCCACGGCACTACCTCAAACATCGCACCCATTTCGTCGTGGCTAGAGCGAATGACGGTCAGGGTCTTGTTGTCTTCGCTCAACTCCCAGCGAAGAATGAAGTCCCCGTTCAGGGTCAGGTTGTTCAGCAATTCCCTGAACGCGGTCAGTCGTCCCGTGTGTCCGCTACCGTTAGTCCAACCCATACGCCGACCATAGATAGCGAACTCGTCGGTCTCGTTCGCCAAGCACCACGGAGTAAAAGCGTTGTAGGCAAAGTCTTCGGTTGCGAAGTCCCAGCACTCGCCGGAGCAAGACTCATAGGCAGGTGTGCAGGGTGTCCCGCAGTCGCAGTTTTCGGGATAGGTGTCGTCCGTGAAAGTCATCTCGCAACTAGGGCAGTAGTAGCAGGTGCAACTAGAGGTGATTACTCCCTTAGCAGGGTAAGTGGTTGTGGTCATTGTTTCTCCTTTTCGTTATACCGCTTTTCGGTATGTATCCATTATGACAGGTGCAGGGAAAAAAGTCAAATCACTTTCGTAGATACCCCCTATCTTTTTTCTAGATACCTCGAGATTCTTCGCGTGTGTGTATACGCGAACCCTGCACCACCTACCCTTCAACTTCTGGATAGGTGGCCACTAGGTAGGCGTGGGCTTCGTCTATTGCTTCCCAAATGTCCCCGCAAATGATGTAGGTCTCTTCGTTCTCAACGTCTTGTCCCTCGCTGGTGTCGAACAGTTCTATCCAACAGTTGTTCACCACGTCGTTTTCGGGGGCGCTCCACACGTTCATTAGTTCTTCGTCGTTAGTGATGTTGCTAGGCAAGTCCCAAGCACTTCGCCAGACTGTTCCGTCTGCCAAGTTTAGGCGCATCTCCCCCAAGCAGTAGATAGTCACCCGACCGTTGCCATAGTAGTAGTCTCCAATTGCGTTTACAATGCCACCGCCTTCGCAGAACCAAATGTCGGCGCTACGTTCTTTTGTGAGGGCATAGTTGCTCTCGAACACTCCGCCCTTAGGCGTTTCGTAGGTGTAGGTCATCTCATCTCCTTTGTTGGGGCTTTTCCCCGACGTATCCATTATGGCAGGTGCAGGGAAGAAAGTCAAGCCGGTTTCAATCTTTTTTTGAGATAGGCATTATCTGTAGAATTGACTTGACTTGTGGCCGACGTTATGGTATAATTTTTCCCCAACTTTATTTGTAAAATTGCCATTGTCATCTCGTGCACGCGATTTGCGTACGCGATTCCTGCACGCGATTCCTGCACGCGATTCGCGTACAGGGGCACACACGCGAAAAAGAGAGTGGGTGCTGTGATAGCCACCCCACTCCCCTAGTCTTCCCCGAAGCCCTGTTCAATCAGAACGGTGAAACCCTTGTTAGGGTCTTCGCCCTCTAGTGCGCTCCTGACGGACTGAACGAAGCGCAGACTGCAAGACTCCTCAAACCATTCCTCAACCGCGCAAAGCATCTCGTACTCGCTGGCGCTGTCCAGTGTGATGACGTGTTCGTACTGGTAGCCGACCATCTTATCCACCTGTTCATCGTCCATCAGAACGTAGATTTTGTGGCAACCGTCCCAAGCAACGCCCTTAGCAACACTAATGGCGTCCTCTACGTCGTACCATACAGACTTCATTTTTTTCCTTTCGCTACCGACGTTTTCGGTATGCAAACATCATAGCAGGTGTTTTTCCAAAAGTCAAGTCACCCCGAAGATTTTTTCCCCATCTTTTTTTGTAAAATCCTCATCGCGTGGCCGATTACGCGATTCGCGCGCGCCTACGCGATTCGCGTACAGGGGCATACACGCGAAAAAAATGGGGGGATACCTCAAGGGGGCAGGGTCAAGTGACCCCACCCCCTCGGCGTATTAGTGAGGGGAGAAGACGAAACCGTCGGAGATGTAGTAGCCGTCCATCTCCAAGTCCCGCCACACCGCCGCATAGTCAATGTAGTAGAGCAGGTTTTCGGGAATGTCGAAAGTATTGTCAAACAGTTCCTCAGCGTATTCCTCGCCGTCTGAGTATTCACCTTGATAGGCATCTTCGCACGCTCGGACAATGTTGTCAGCGTCTTCGGTAGCCCAGTAAAAAGCGTCATTTTCATAGAATGCCGTAAGCGCACCCTCAGAAACCGTGTAGTTGCGCTCCTCATTAGCCGCTAGGGCTTCTTCCAATGTAGCCATTTTTTTACCTTTCGTTTTTGTACCGCATTTCGGTACTCAACCATTATGGCAGGTCTTCGGCACTTTGTCAAGTCGGTTTCTAATCTTTTTTCGAGATAGGTGCTATCTGTAAAATAGATTTGACTTTTCCCCGCTCGTGTGATAAAATCTCCCCACATTGTTTGTAAAATCCTCTTCGCGTGCGGGCCTACACGCTATCGCGTACGCGATTCCTACGCGATTCGCGTATACACCTACGCGAAACAATGGCCGTGAAAAAAAGTTTTCCACAGGTTATCCACAGGGGGTCGGGCGAACCAACCCGACCCCCTGCACCTGCTCTCTAGCCGTAAATCAGTTTCCCGAAGAGGGCATACTGCAGAACGTAGTCGGAGACACAAGCGTCCCAGTCGCCCACGTCTGACGAGACCGGCCCGCCACAGTGATACTTACCCTCGCTCAAAATCTGCGAGTAAGCCTTAGCCAAGTCCTCAACGGTGACGAAGGTGCGCCCGCCCATTTCGCCCTCGTCGCCCGAAGGGTCGTCGTAGATGACCTCAACGGCGGTCTGCGCTGGCACGGCCTGCCAGTCCCAGTCAATCTGACCGACCCACGGGCTACTGCTCTGCCACAGGTTGTCAAACACACCACTCATAAGCCGGTTGTCCTCAACCTCAATTTCGTAGATTACCTTTGCCATAACTGCCTTTCTTGTCTCGGCGTTTCCTCGACTTATCCAAGATACCATACCCAGCCCAGAATTGCAAATCACAAAAATAGATAGCGGCTATCTCTAAAATTGACTTGACAAGGTTGCCCGCCGTGTGGTATAATGTTTCCCCAGTTTTTTTCTAAAAACTCCTTCGCGTGTGTGCGTGTATGTACGCGAGGTATACGCGATTCGCGTGCGCGTAAGCCCCTATACGCGATGGGGGGTTTGGCTGTCTCCCGACAGTCTCCCCTACCTTTACTCGCTCTGCTCTAGGGGTGTCCAAGTAATGTCGTCCCACCAAATTGGGACTAATGCATAGTCGTCGTATTTTGCAATACGGTCTATCCAATCGTTGATTACCCCCTCGCCCCTAATGAGGGTGTCTGCCTCAACCTCTACCTGAATGGTCACGGCGGTCATAAACTTAGCCATTACTTGCGCCCCCTTCCAGCGCCCTGACGAGTTCCACGCATCGCTTGCTTGTGGTTGCGACGTGCGCACTTACCGCACACAGTCCCCGATAGGTAGCCCAATGGGTCATTGTGCCCACATCGTGCGACCATTGTGTCTAGCGCCTCTAACGTGCGCTCTAATTGGTTAGTCTTCATTTCTGCCTTTCATCGCCGGTCATTTACCGACCTAAACATTATGCCACGCCCAGCCAAGAATTGCAAATCATTTTGAGAGATAGCAAGTATCTTTTTTCTAGATACCTCGAGACTTCGCGTACGCGCGTAGGCGGGCGCACACGCGAATGGGGGGCAGAGTAGAGCGAACGTGTGTTCGCCCTACCCTTGCGCCTACCGTGAGAGAAACTCTTCCACGCTATCCCGTGAATACGTCCCGCCCTCTTCGTCATCTTGTTCTGAGAGAAACGCCATAATCGCCTGATTAGTCACCCAGCCCATTCCGCCAAAGTGTTCCCCGATAGCCTTAGCCACCTCGGTCATCGTCATAGTGTCTTCCATAGTTGCCTTTCTTGCCGGTCATTTACCGACAAAACCAGCATAGCAGGGGCAGACAAAAAAAGCAAGTTCATTTTCCAAAAACTTCCTCGGGCACGCGATTCGCGTAAGTGCGCACGCGAACCCCCCTTCCTGCCTTTACCAGCGCAGGGCGTTGAGGTGATAGCGGTTCCCGCCGAGACGGTCTCCACACAAGTCACAAGGGGCGTAGGAGAATGAGGGGCTATCGTTATACTCCACGCTGAATGAGGTGCGAGGCCACTCGTCAAGGCCGGCCAAAATACGTTCTTCGTCAGTAGGGTCTAAGTCCATCTCACGGACACCGTACTGGCTCGCATAAACGCAGTCGGGGCAAACAAGAAGGGTGATTACTTCATAAACTTCGTTAGGCATAATTTCCTCTTTTCTCTTAGGGCGTTTTCCCTATGCAACCATTGTACAGGCTCCCCCCAACTTTGTCAAGTCGGGCACGCGAGAATAATTTCCCCCCATTTGCTTTGTAAAATCTCCAAATCTCGCGCGCTGTACGCGTTCGCGTGCGAGCGTACGCGATTCGCGTGCGCGGGCGTGCGTGCGCATACGCGAGGCTTCGACGTAAAAAAAGTCGGGGCAGTCAGTCCTGAGACCGACCACCCCGACCCCTTTGCCTAGTAGATAGAAACGAGGTGATGCACAGCGAGGTAATCGTTGTTGTTGTTGTCGTTGGGGGCGAGACCAAGACCTTCCAGCAGGGCGTTGAGGTGCTTTGCCAATTCGGTTGCTTCTGCTTCCGGATAGTCACCGGCGAGGTAGATGACTTCGTCGTTGTTATCCAGCACCGCTACACAAAACAGTTTTTCCATTGTTGCCTTTCGTTGCCGGTCATTTGCCGACCCTAAAATTGTGCCATACGGAGAGGGTCGGCGTCAATTCCATTTGAGAGATAGCCACTATCTGTTTTCTAGATAACCCAAAACTCTCCCGCACGCGATTCGCGTAAACACGTACGCGAGGTATTGTCCCTAAAATCTCGCGTGCATACATACGCGAAGAGAGGGGGGAGACCGAGGGCGAACACTTGTTCGCCCTCAGCCCCTCTGCCTAGATAACCTTGATGAACTTGCGGTTGTCAAAGGCGTTTTGCGCCGACGTGATGAACGCCTGCGCTTGGTCGGCGTGGTCGAAGAAGAACGTCACGCCTGCGAACGATACCGTCACGCTCCGTGTCAAATCGTTGCAGACAACTTCCGTAATCTCCTCTTGCGAAGGGAACACATCTACGCTGTGAATGTTGCTAATCATTGCTGTCTCTTTTCCTACCGGCTTTTCCGGTATGTATCCATTGTAGCAGGTTTTCGGCACGATGCAACTCAAAAAGACAGATACCCCTTATCTTTTTTTGAGATACCCCAAAGCCTCGGGTGCGCGATTCGCGTGCGCACATACGCGAATCGTGTGCGCCCGTGCACGTACGCGAGGGGGGTACTGCTTATTTTTTGGGTAGCCAGACCCCCTCGCCCTCGCTGTCGCACTCCTCTTCGAAGCATGAGAACCACACGGGGCAGTCCTCACCCTCTTCGGGAATGAACTCCCCTAGACCCATCTCCCCGCATTCCATGCACCGCACACGGTACTCGTCAAAGGTTGAGTTGTAGGTGATGGTGTAAGAGGTGAACTTTGCCATTGGTGGCTCCTTTTGTTTGGGGCGTTTCCCCGTTGGAACCAGTGTAGCACGTCAATCCGGCAATTGCCAATCAAAAGGGCAGATACCGCCCATCTATTTTGTAGATACCTCGAGGTCTTCGCGTGAGCGGGCGGGCGGGCACGTACGCGAATCGCGTGCGCGGGTAGGCGCACACACGCGAGAGGGGCGATAGCAAAAATCGGGGGCAGTCCGAAGACTACCCCCGACCCTACTGTTTATTAGTCTTCGTTGTATCCGCCAACGTCGTAGCGGTCAGCGAGACCGCTAATCCAAGAGGTCACACCGTAGTCTTCGTAGTTGTCAAAGTCTTCCATTTTGTTGCTCCTTTGTCGAGGCGTTTCCCCAACACTTCCAAGATACCAGCCTTTTTGCACTTTGTCAAGTCAATTTGTCGTGCACGCGAGAATAATTTTTCCCCTTTGGTTTTGTAAAATCTCCTCATCGTGTGCGTTGCGTACGCGATTGCGCGGGTGCGCACGCGATTGTGCGGGTGTGCGCACACGGTCGCGTATGTGCGGGTGCGCGCGGGCACGCGAAGCGGTGTTGTGTAAAAAATCGGGGAGCCGAGCCGAAGCCCGACCCCCCGACCCCCTACAGACTTGCGAAGCCCTGACGAACGTAGTTCATCTGCTTTGAGGTGGTGCGAGAGTACTTTTGCTCATTGACCCACTTTGCGCCGGTCTTAGGGCAGTATGAGGCCATCAATGTCCAGTAGGAATACACGGCATACACGCCGTTTTCCCACGTCCCCCTAAGGTTTGACCCCTGAAACTCCTTGAGGTTTGCAATCGCCTTTGCGCTTGCGTTGTTTGCAATGTGCTTTGCCATAGTGGCCTTTCCGTTGGGGCGTTTCCCCGACTTATCCAGTATGCCACAAGTCAGCGAGAATTGCAAATCGTTTTGAGAGATAGACACTATCTCCCCAATAGATACCTAAAAACCTAGAGGTCTTCGCGTGAGCGGGGGCGTGCGTGCGTACGCGATTGCGGGTATGCGCGTGTTCGCGTGCGCGTGTGTATGCGCATACGCGAATGGGGGGGGGTGGTCAGGGAGCGAACAGGTGTTCGCCCCCCGACCAGTTCGGCTAGTAGCCGAGGAAGGTGGCGAGTTCGCCCCACGTCACGAAGCGGGGCGTTCCGTCCTCTTTCCACAGCGAGACGTGATGCACGCCGTAGCGGGCGAGAATGGCACGAGTGCGCTCAGGGGTCAGGACAGTCTCACGACTACTTGGGATAAGGTTGTTTGCCATTTTGGCTCCTTTTGTTGGGGCGTTTCCCCGACCTAAACAGTATGCCACACATCTAGGCGGATTGCAAATCATTTTAGCAGATAGGTATTATCTCCCCTAGAGATACCCAAAAATCTCCAAAGTCTTCGCGTGTGTGCATACGCGATTGCGCCCGCGTGCGTGTTCGCGTGCGTGCGTGTTCGCGTGCGTGCGTGTGCGCCCGCGTACGCGAGGCAATGCTAGGGCGAAAATCGGGGGCAGTCCGAAGACCACCCCCGACCCCCCCCCGACTAAAAACGCTCGGTGAAGATTGCCCACCAGGTGAAAATTGAGTAGGGCAGTGAGGCCGCCAGTCCCACGAAGCACACAAGGCGAGACAGGAACGAAGCCGGCGGTGTCGAAACGAACAGGTAGGCGGTGAAGAAGCACATTACCACAAGGAACGAAAAGCCGATAAGGCAAAAGGCGTAGAGCAACTTAGATACGATGCGCTTACGCTTACGGCGGGAGATGCGGGACATTGGAACTCTCTTTCTTGAGGGGCGTTTCCCCTACCTAAATAGATTAGCACAAGGCAAGGACAAAAGCAAATCACTTTCACAGATAGCCATTATCTTCCCCAGAGATACCCTAAAACTCCTCGCGTGCGCCCGTGTGCGTGCGCGTACGCGATTGCGCAGGTGTTCGCGTGCGCGTGCGTGCTTACATACGCGAAGCAATGTTATGCGAAAAAAAATCGGGGGGCCAAACTTCAGCCCCCCGACCCTCTCCCTAGCCGATGACAACCTGGACACTCTCGGAAGCGCCGTTGGCCTTCAGTTCTTGCAACCAGGTCAGCCGACCGGCCTCGGCCTCGGCGGTGTTAGCAAAACCGGAACGGATACCATAGCAAGTACCGTCAAGGACAAGGAACAAAGCAATGCGGGAAAACGACATAACTGCCTTTCTTATCGGGGCGTTTCCCCGATGTATCTAGATTAGCACAGGGCACTAGCAAAGTCAAATCACTTTTACAGATAGTCCCAATCTTTTTTTTAGATACCCCAAAACCCTTCGCGTCTGCCCGTGCGCGCGTGCGTACGCGATTGCGTAGGCGTGTGTGCGCTCGCTATCGCGTGCGCGTGTGTGCGTGCGCGCGTACGCGATGGGTCTCTATCAGAAAAATCGGGGGCTACCCCTAAGGGCAACCCCCGACCTTCCCGACTAGGCGAAGACTACGCTGGCGCGTGGCTTGGTGCTGATGCCTGCGTACTGCTCGTTGAGTTCGCTTGCACGCTCAAGGGCGGCGTCAAGGTCATCGTAAGTGCCGGCGGAGATAAAGCCGGCGGAGTTGCTAAAAACAACGGAGATGCGGAACATACTGCCTACTTTCTATAAGGGCATTTCCCTTATGTATCCACTATACCAGTCCAACGGCAAAACGTGACACAAAAAAACAGATAGGTCACATCACTAAAAGAGATGGCACTTTCTCTGAAAATCCTCGCGTGCGCCCGTGTGCGTGCGCGTACGCGATAGGGTGCGCCCCCACACCCCCGCGCAATCGTGTGCGCCCGCGTGTGCGCGCCTACGCGAAGCAGTGGCGAGAAAAAAATCGGGGGCAACTCCTAAGAGCAACCCCCGACCCTTTACAAAATCTCAACCACAACTCGGTCTTTCGGGTAGAACGTGCGCGCGCTCTCGAAGAAAAACTGAACTTCCTGCTTGTCCTGAAGCGGGAACGTCTTCTGTGCGCCATTCTCGCTAGTCACGATTGCTTGGAACATTGGAACCCCTTTGATAACCGCCGGTCATTTACCGACCCTAAAAGTATCTCACACATTTCGGAAAAAGTCAAGTCGTGCACGCGATAAATTTTCCCCAACGCTTTTTGGAAAACTGCCACTTCGCGTGCGTCACATACGCGATTTGTGCCCGCACCCGCGCAATCGCGTGCGCCCGCACACGCACACACACGCGAGGCAAAATCGGAGAAAAAATCAGGGAGCGAACACACGTTCGCCCCCCGACCTTTCTCCTACTTCACGGACATAATGCTCGGGTGCGTGAGGTAGTCAGCGAACTGGTCAATTTGGTAGAGCGCCTCGTTATCTACGGGGTCAAGGTTCCCGTTCGTGACGTAGTGCATACCTGCCCAGTGAAATGCGCCACGAACCAAAGCAAACTGCTCGGGGGTGAGGGTGAGGGTAATCATAACTGCCTTTCGTTTCGGGGCGTTTCCCCGATACATCAAAGATACCACCCCCAGCCGGTAATTGCAAATCATTTTGAGAGATAGGTGCTATCTCCAACACAGATGGCCAAAATCCCTAAGCGTTTCGCGTGCCCGCCCGCGCCCGCGCGTACGCGAAGGATAAAATTTCCCACACTTGTTTTGAAAAACTCCTCTTGCATGCCCGTAAGAACGCGATTCGCGTCATATATTGCGCACGCGAAAAAAAAGATTGCCCGCACACGCCCGAAAAAAAGGAGTCGCGTGCGATGCGCGCCCCCGCACATACGCGAAAAAAACTCGCGCGTCACATACGCCCGCGCTACGCGCCCCCGCGCATTGCGTGAAAATCCTCGCGTGCCACACGCGCACACGCGTTAGAACGCCCGCACACGCCCCTAAAACGCCCTCACGCGCCCGCAATGCCCGCCCGCGATAAATTGCCCCCGCACTCGCGTAAAACTCCTTACACGCCCGCACAGGGGTTTATTTTTCCCCACATTGTTTCTAAAATCTCCTCGCGTCTGCGCACACGCGCACGCGAAAAAAACCCGCGCACGCGCGCAAAAAAAACGCGCGCCCGCACACGCCCGTAAATCGCGTAGGCGCACACGCACGCACGCACGCGATACGCACACACGCACGCGCACGTTCGCGTAGGCGCACGCCCGCGCACACGCGAAGGAACTTTTTCCACAAGTTTTCCACAGGTTTTCCACAAGTTTTCCACAGGATAATTTTTCCCCCTTTTTTTTCTAAAAACTACCTGCGCGTAGCGTGAGCGAACGCGATGGGGGGGGGGGGTGACTAAGCGAACAGTACCTTTTGTCCACCAGTGATGCACCCACCGTTGATGAAACGGTAGTCGTGGTGCCACTTAGGCAAATCCATTGCCAGTGCCTTAGGGTCGCGCATCAACTTACCGGCGGTAGACAGTTCCTCGTCCACAGTCTGCCACAGGACAGACAACATCACCTCTGCCACGTCCGCGTCCGGCGTTGATGTAGTCAGGCCGTACCCCGCGCCCCACTTAGAAACGGTCTCGCCGTTTGCCTTGATGTAGTCACCGTAAGACCCGTCCAATTCGATACGGCGAAACGCGTACGCGCCATTGACAGTCTCATCACGGAAGACTGTGAGAGTGAGAACATCGGACGTGGACGAAACAGTCTCCAAGCAGAACACCAAAGTATCCGCGCCATTGGTAGCGGTGAACTTGAGTGCCTTAGCACCGTCCATTCGTTGTGTGTCATAGTGAGTTGCATTGATGAAGCCGATAAGGCCGGACGTAGCCTCTACCTCGTTGATAGGTGCTGTCTCGTTGATGATGCTAAAGCGGTTCATAGTAATCCCTTTATGTAGTATCGGCGCAGTTGCCGATGGTGACAGTATGCCACGCCTAGCCAGACAATGCAAACACCTTGCATAATCCCTGATGAGAGGGCAAAAAAGACGCTAAAAAAAAGCCAAAAAAGGGCAAAAAAAGGCTTGACAACACGACGAAAGTGTGAGTGTGATACACAAAAGCGCCAGCGACCGGCTACACAGGGCGCAAATAGTAGTCAGGGTGTCACCACGCGCACAATTCCACTTTTTCTTCCAAACGAACAAATGTTCAGACACGCTTGAGCAGAGGGGCCTCAAAAACCCTGGGTCTTGGAAAATCGCTACAGACCACTAAGGGGGGTGGCAAATTTTTTTTCGGGGGGAAATCCTGGACTTCGAATGCTACAATTGAACACCAGGTTAAAAGGAGATGAACTAATGGGCAAGAAACTCGACACCGTTGAAGAAAAAATCATGCTGGCGTTTGAAGAGTCACTAAATAAGTTGCGGGCGCCTTCGCACCGAGACGACCAGTTCGAAAGCGGCTACGCAACAGCGCTACAAGACGTCAAGCATCTCATTGCTTCTCTGAAGTAGTTTGTGGTATAATAGTAGCATATGACTACGCAACCACAACCAAAATCGGGGCAACCCTACGGAGCCCGTGAACTCATTTCCCTCCTTGCAAAAAAATGGGCGGAAGATTACCTTGCTGCGGATGAAGCGGCCATTGCAGCGACGATTAGGGCCCGTCTACAGCATTCTAGAGTCACACCTGAAGACGTAGCCAAAGTAAATAACAGTGAAAGGATTGACATGAGCAAGTACAAGTCAAACGTGGAATATATTGCAACTTGGGGGGAATCGCTGTTGAAGAGCCCCCACAACACCTCAACGCCTCGGGAAAAAAATTCGGGGGCAGACTCAGCCTTCTTTCACCTGACTCGAGACTTCTCTGAAAAGGTCTTTGAAGAGTTTACCCAGGGTACAGCATTCAACGTCTCCTTTGCCAATAACAAGGGACTGCGAGAATTGACGTCGGTAGAGATTCAGGGACTAGAGGGACTTCCGGGCGACACCGTAGTGCGATACAACGGCACATTCGCAATCCTGAAGAAGACTCACCAGGTTTGGAAACACAAGAACGAACTCCCATGACAGTAGCAGTAGTAACATTTATAGTGATACTAGGAATGATTTGGTTCTCTGAACCGCATCCACACAAGTGAGAAATCCCCCGCCCGGCGAGTGCTAGGTGGGGGATTTTTTATTGAACACGTGTTTTTTTATGTACCGTTTTTTGCAAAATTTTTCAACGGCTATGGCTGGGGTAGTTAAATAGTTTGTTTTGTTTATTTAATTTATGGGGGGCCACAATAAACTAATACAGCATTTTGTATTATCAATTGGCTGGCAGACTAGGACTCGAACCTAGAACGGAGGAACCAGTCTGCTCTGGGGCCTCGGGTCGAACGAGGGCTAGGAGTTTCAAAGACTCCGGTGCTACCTTTACACTACCCCAGATTGTTTAGGTGTTTGCGAATTGCGTTATCCAAAACTCCCCAGTGTTGCCATTACACCATCTGCCACTGGTCGATGGGGAGGGATTCGAACCCCCGAACTCTATTGAGGTCTGGTTTACAGCCAGAAGCGTTTGGCC
>Ga0208498_1000699_pt1 | contig 12261 bp, 12 predicted proteins | sample CryBogCBE12Aug09_FD_185502 | JGI IMG/M metagenome (GOLD analysis project Ga0208498, IMG submission 185502) | Freshwater microbial communities from Crystal Bog, Wisconsin, USA - CBE12Aug09 (SPAdes) (version 2) | ecosystem: Environmental > Aquatic > Freshwater > Lake | place: Crystal Bog... | reverse complement strand
CTCGGTTCTGGCTTGGAATGCCGCTGCCGCCCGCCTGAAACGGATAGAGCCCGCCGGTGACGATGTTCATGGCGGAGCCCGACGCATCCTGCATCCCGCCGCTGCGGCCCTGCATGTGGTTCTTGGCGCGCTCTTTCAGCTCGGCTTCGTCAGGGCGACCCTTGATCAGGTTGCGGAACTGCGCAGGCGTGATCAACATGCGGTGCGAGAACGCTTCCATGTCCGCATCGAGACGGCAGTGGTTTTCGTGCAGCACACCGAAGTTTTCCGGTTGCACGAGATGGCACGAGAACTCTTTGTTCACGACGCCGGACTTGAGGAGGCCAAGGCCCTTGCGCAGGCCAATGCCGACCGCCTGCGAGATCAGGTTGTCGGAGTCCGTCTGGCGACAGATCTTTCTGATCCGTGCCGCCGCGACGCGCCCCTTGGATTCGTTCACGATGTTCGGCAGATCGGGATCGGTGATGGCGAAGCGCAACGACACCGGCGAGAACAGCAACGATTCCAGATCGTCCAGCGCCGCGTAGGTCTTGTTGAACATCGCGGGCGCCGCTGCATCCGCCGATCCGGCGGTGGCGTAAGCGTCAAAAAACGCGCCTCTGTTCTGCCGCGCCTGCCGTGAGGACATGCAGATATTTGCGAGATTTCGGGCGAACCCTTCAAGATCGCGTGAAGGTATGTGCATGTCATCCCATCCTATCGTTTTGATAAAGCACGACTTTTCCCGTTTATGCCTTGACACAACTTCTTCAGCCACCGTAAGCTGTGTGTGTTGGGATGGTAAGCTCTCTCAACGTCCCCAGCAATAGGAGTTTAACATGAACGCTCTTCCCTTCGAGATCTCCATCGACAAGCGTGGCCGTAAGATGCACCGCAAGGGCCGCAAGTAATTGCAGCTTCGAAAAACGGGGGCCGTGAGGCCTCCGTTTTTCACCTTTTCTAGGAGTGATAAAATGGCCGCTCGCACCAAACGCCGCACCTGCCGCTGAACTACTCTAATTCAGAGAGTGTAGATTATGGCTTTACCGCCCATGCCAATGCCCGGTGGCCCTGCCGGTCCCGGTGGCCCTGCTGGTCCGGGACTTCCCGGCGCTATGCCCCCGATGGGCGGCGCAGGTCCGGCTACTATGCCCGGCCCGATGGCTGGCTCTGGGCAGCAAGGCGTAGCCGCTCTCAAAACGGGTCTTGAAGCGCTTCAAAAAGCGCTTCCCCAGCTGCCGATGGGTTCGGCCCTCCACCAATCGGTGTTGAAGGCTGTCGCCGACATTGGCAAGCATCTCGAAAAAGAAGGCGGCGGAGGCGGCGACCAGATGGGCGCGATCCAGCAGCTTATGGAATTGGCGCGTGCCGCCAAAACGCAGCCGAACATGGCTGGCATGATGCCGGGCGGAGCAGGCGCCCCGCCCCCACCAACACCGCCGATGGGCGCATAGGAGAATATCATGGCACAGGGAAAAGTTCCTACCCCTTACGTGAATGACGTCAAGGAAGACAACAGCATCATGCACTACGTCGAGTTCCCCACGATGGGGATCGGCGCGCGCAAGTCTGGGCTTCCTTCGGGCGGCACCAATCACATCAACAGCCTTGAGCATGTTGGCAGTGACGCTTCGCGCGGCAAGGGCAAGAATGGTTCGACCGCTCCCAAGGGTCGCGAGTAAGCCATGACCATGACCCCTGAACAGATTGCCCTGCACCGCTCGAAAGAGCTGATCGACGCGCTCTGGAATGATGGCGAAGTCGGCAAGAAGATCCAGCAGGCCGCGAAGGCCAAGTGGAATGACGTCAAGACGACCGACGACATGATGTCGCCGATCATCGAACCCCACCTCAACAAGCTCAAGGCGATGGAAGAGAAGTATGAAAAGCTTCTCGAAGAGCGTCTTGAGGAGAAGCGCGCGAATGAAGATGAGCGCGTCAAGGTCAAGCTCGAAGAACAGCTCGAAAAGGCTCGGCGCGAATATAATCTGACTGAAGAAGGCTTCAATCAGATGATCGACCGCATGAAGAGCACGGGCAACTATTCGGACGCAGAGGCCGCTGCGGCTTATGTCGCCAGCAAGGCCCCGCCAGCAAAGGTTGCCGGTCCCACTTGGGCTCCGCAGGATCTCGATCTCTTCGGGTCTAAGAACCGCAACGATGCACTGGTTGAACTCCATCGTGACCCAATGGCCTACATGGATTCACAGCTCTCCGAATTTGTCAGCGACCCCGACAAATATGTTCGCGATACCCTCGGTCGCGCGGCGTAACTAAAGGACGTAACCCATGGCTCTACCTACCTCACCAGTAGCCACGCTGACCGGAAGCGGTATTACCCCGTCCGGCGCGCTTGGCGCCCAGCTCGCCGCCCTCACACGGCGCGCTTTCTTGCCTTCCGTCTACGTGCAGATCTATCAGTCCCACCCCCTCCTCAGCCTGTTCATGTCGAACGCCAAGGCTGCGCGCGGCGGTGTCAGCCAGATCACGGTTCCGGTGCAGGGGTCGTCTTTCGTCTCCTTCAACTGGGGCTCGTTCGCTGGCGACTTCCCGATGCCCACCGATCAGGCCGCGATCCAGAACGCTCAGTTCTCGCTCAAGCTCGGCATGGTTCCGGTCGGTTTCTTCGGGATGGAAGCGATCATCCAGTCCTCGGAAGTGGTCATCCCCAAGCTCCGCGCAGTGATGTCGGATGCGGCGGTCGTGATCAAGCAGGCCTACGCGCAGGCGCTGTATTCCAACAACTACGCCAACACGCAGGTGTGGGACTCGCTGACGCAAGCCTATGACGACGGCACGAACGTCCCGTCCTACGGCGGCATCTCGCGCACCCCCGGCTCGTTCTGGTCCGGCCAGCTGATCACGAACACGGGCGCTGCGGCGACCACTCGTGTCGGCATGGCCCAGCTTCTCACCCGCATCCAGTCTGGTGCTGGCGGTGAAGCCCCGGATTACGCCGTGATGAACCCCGCCAACTGGGCGGAACTCATGTCCGACTTCATGTCGCTTGAGATGTTCACCACCAAGCCGCGCTCGATCTACGAGAAGGACGACGCCGTGAACGCGGGCTTCCGCGCCATTCGCGTCCTCGACACGCCGATCTTCCCCGATCCCTTCTGCCCTCTTGGCACCTGCATCGTGGTGAACTCGCGCTACACCGGCCTCTACATGTCTGAATACGCCCCCATGACCTTCTCTGGTTTCGAAAGCCAGATCCCGGTCGGGCAGATCTCCGACATTGGTGTTCTGATCTCGGCAGCCGATCTCGTCTGCGCGAAGCCCTCGTCCGGCGCTCAGATCACCGGCATCACCGGCGCCGCGTGGCCCAACGTTCCGGGCACGTCGCCCGCAGTCCTCTGATAGGAGCTTCCTATGGGTCTTTTTTCTGGTTCCGGCGTACTTCCTTCTCTGAAGGGCGTTGCCACTAACGTCATCAACCTCCAGTCCGGTCAGGTCCAGACGATCTCCCCGGCTGGCTGGTACATGGTCAACACCGGCCTCTACACCACTGTGCAGCAGTACGACCCGATCACGGGTATCTGGCGCAACATTGGCAACGGCGACCATCAGGGCGGCGTTCGCTACATCTACTCCGATGGCGTGAACTATCGCCTCGCCAACCAGACCGGCGCGGTCGTGGGTGCGCTCCTGACCAACGCTGGTTCGGGCTACACCTCCGCTCCGACGGTCACTGCCTCGGCTGGCAGCTCGATCTGGCGCGCGATTGTCGGCGGTGCGGTCAACACCACCGTCACCGTGACCAACGGCGGCACCAACTACACCTATCCCCCGATTGTGCAGTTCGCTGCTCCCCCGGCGGGCGGTGTTCAGGCCACCGGCTACGCCACCTTGAGCGGCAGCGCCGTGGCCTCGGTGACCGTGACCAATCAGGGCGCCGGTTACGCCTCTGCCCCGACCGTTGTGTTCATCAACGATCCCCGCGAAGGCGTGAATGGCGTGACGCAGGGTTACAACGCTGCGGCCACCGCCACCCTCACGGGTTCGGGCACGGTCACTGCGGTCCTTTGCGTTGATCATGGTCAGGGCGGCCTGACGGCTGTTCCCACCCTGTCCTTCGGTGGTGGCGGCGGCGCCAGCGCGGCGGCGACGGCGATCATGTGCTGGTCGATCACTGCTTACGCGGCGGGCACGGCTGGCGCCGGTCTTTCGGGTTCTGTGGCTCAGATCAGCGCGGAAGACGCTTTCCCGACCACTGCGGCGGCGTATACCAACCCCTACACCCAGTCGGGTCTGGTGCGCACGCGCAACGCCAACATCAAGGCTCCGATCTCCAGCGGCGGCATCACCGCCACCGGCCAGATCATCAACGATGGTGGCGTCTACACTTCGTCTCCGACCCCGCTTGTTATCGCGACCGCTTCGGTCGTGACAACCGCCCCCGTTGTGACCTTCACGATGGGCGGCCAGAGCGATACGACCTATCTGACGCAAGTCTGATAGCGCGACTCTGATCAATGAAGCCCGTGCTTGCGGTGACGCGGGCACGGGCTTTAACTTTTTCGGACGGTTCGCATGTCTCTTAGCCAGCTTTTGAACGACACCTCGGCGCTGTTGAACGATCAGAACTACACGTTCATCTCGCAAAGCCAACTGACCCGCTGGGTCAACACGGCGCGCAGAAATGCCGCCAAACGGACGGGGTGCATCCGCCGTCTGATCTCTGGGCAATCCGCGTTCGGCGCATCAGCGGTCGCGGGAAGCGCCATTCCTTCGGGTATGCAGCCGGGCGCGCTGCCGTGGGCGTTCACCAACTCGAACACGCAGGTGCCGTTTCCCGGCAACAACGGTGACTTCAACACCGACTACAACAACGACTTCAACACCCTGCAATACAACAACAACTATCCGATCAACTATTCGCCGAACGGCCCGCTGCCTACGGCCTACGGCGCCGTGACCAATGCGTGCATGACGATCCCCGGCGTCGAGCGTTATCCTTTCGTCGGGTTCTTCAACAACTTCCTCAAGGCGCAGTATGCGGGCACGGCGTATATTTACGACGCCATCTCCTGCGCCGTGAACTGGGGCGGCACCACCAAGCCGACTTTGGACTGGCTCCCATGGGATGAGTTTCAGGCCTACTGCCGGTCCTATGCCGTTCTGAACATGTCCTACCCCGCCGTCTGGTCCGTTTATAACGACGGACCCACCGCCGAAATCTGGATGTTTCCGGTGCCCTCGCAGTATTGCGAAATCGACCTTGACGTGTCGGCGGCGCCCATCGACCTCGTGACCGACGCCGATTACGACGCCATTCCGCAAGGTTTTCAGGAAGCTCTAAAATACGGCGCCGCAGCCATTGCTTTCGAATCGTCGGGGCGTTTCGCGCAAGCACAGGTCATGGAAGACCGCTTTGCGGAAAACCTCGGCATCGCGCGCGTGGCGGTTGATCGGGGCAAGACACCCTCGTATTATCGGTCCAGCATATAAAAGGGCGATCCGATGGCTGGCGTTCACGATCAAGTTGCGTCCACAATCTCGCTTGCGCGCGTCTTGTTGGGCGCGCTTGACCTGCGGCAGGAAATGACGCCGGTCAGGACCGCCACACTCAAGCTGATCCTCGACACGTTCATCGAGAACGGATCGACGAACCAAAACCTGCGCGTCATGGAATCGACCGGTAACGAGGTCGGCGCCTTGATGGCGGCGTTCACCGCCGTGAAGGGACAACATGGCAAGCAATCCTGACATCTCCGCCAAGGCAGGGCAGGCGCTCGGTCTCCCGCCCGGTTTCAAGATCCACACGCCGTTCCCGTTCAAGGGCATGAACGTGCAGGATGCGCCGCACGCGATTGAAGATCAGGAATTTACGTGGGTCGAGAACTTCGTCCGTCTTGGCAACGGCCAGCTTCGCACGTTGTGGGACAAAGGGCCGTCAAGCTACAACGCGCCCAGCGGCTTGACCATCGTCTATTTCAAATTCTACACGCTGGCGGTGACGCAGTATTGCGCCATTTTTCTGTCTGACGGCTCGGCGGTCCAGCTCGATCTGGCGACAGCGGCGCTCACGACAATCGGCCCCGCCGGAACGTTCTATGATTCCGGCACGGGCGATCTGCCCTATGCGCGGCAATGGGGCTCGACCTATCTGCTGATCTGCAACCGCAACACGACCAACGACTATTGGGCGTGGGACGGCACCTTGCTGTACGGCGCAGGCACGGCGGCGCCGCAAGGCGTCACGCTGACCTCAATCGGCTTCTCCTACTCCAGCAGTCCCACGATCACCGCTTTTGGCGGCAACGGCAGCGGAATGACTTTCAGCTCCGTCGTGAACAATGGCGGCATCGCTGAAGTCAACATCACCAATCCCGGATCGGGCTATCTGCCCGGCGACATCGTGCAGTTGGCGTTCTCTGGCGGCGGTTCGGACACCTCTGCAATTCTGCAAGCGGAATTGTCCAGCGGATCGGTTGGCGGCGTGTCGATCACGGCGGCGGGTTCCGGCTATACGACGGCAACCATTGCTTTCTCTGGCGGCGGTGGCGGTTCTGGCGCGACAGGCACCGTGATCATCAGCACTGGCGAAGTCACAGGCACGACCAGTCTCATCGGCGGCAGCGGCTACACCACCGCGCCAACGGTATCGTTTTCCGGGGGTGGCGGAACCGGTGCAGCGGCCACGGCCACCGTTTCGGGCGGCGCAGTCACGTCGCTCGTCATCACCGATGGCGGCACGGGCTACACGAGCGCCCCCACAATTGCTTTTTCCGGTCCCGGCACCGGCGCGTCCGCCACAGCGGTCATCACCGGACAAGGTAAGATCGCCGGTGTGGTGATCACCAACGGCGGCACTGGCTACACGACGGCGCCTATCGCAACGATCAGCGGAACCGGCTCCGGCGCCTTGGCGCAGGCCGTGCTGGCCCCTGTCGGCGTGGCCGCCATCAACGTGATCAACGGAGGCACCGGTTTCACGTCCGCCCCGCTCCTCACAATCGTTGGCGGTGGCGGTTCTGGCGCAACGGCCACTGTCGTTTTAAGCCCCGCGTCCATAGCTGCGATCAATGTCACCGCAGGTGGGTCGGGTTACACGTCCGCGCCGACCGTCAGCTTCACCGGCGGCGGCAGCGGGGCGACCTTGCCGACGGCGACCGCCAATCTGAACGGAGATATGGTCAGCTCGATCACCATCACCGATGCAGGCAGCGGCATCACCACCTCGGTGCAGGTTATTTTGTCCGGCGGCGGTGGCGCAGGCGCTGGCGGCACGGTCTTGCTCAACGCCACGTCAATCCAATCCGTTATCGTGTCGTCGAGCGGCCAGTATTACACCACGGCTCCCGAAGTGGAGATCTCCGCAGGAGCAAACAGCGCCGCCTACGCGACCGTGACCCTCATGCCCTACGGCATCTCTGGATCGGCGATGGAGACCTACCTGTCGCGCGTTTGGATCGTCAATCCGGCGACCCAACCCTATTCCACGACGCCGCCCGGCAACTTGTGGTCGTTCAGCGCGCCGGGGTCGATCTCCGATTTCGCGCCGTCTGACGGCGGCGGGTCTTCCGTCAACACCGACGCCTTTCTGCAAACGAACTACGTCAACGTGCGCCAGTCGTCGGGGTATCTGTACTTCTTCGGCAACGGCTCGGTCTCCGTGGTGTCGAACGTCAGCACGGCGGGCACACCGCTTGTCACGTCGTACACTTATCAGAACGTCGATCCGCAGTCAGGCGCCAGTTTCCGCGACTCCGTGCAGGAGTTCGGCAAATCGCTTGTCGTGTCGAACGAGATGGGTGTTTACGCGGTGTTTGGCGGCTCGATGGCTAACATTTCGACCAAACTGACGCAGCTGTTCACGAACGCCCTGTATCCGGGCACCGGCGGCATCACCCCCTCGTCGGCGACGGTCACGATCTACAACATCAAATACTACGTCAATTATTTGACAGTTATCGACCCTGATCTGGGCACGCCGCGCAATGTCATGCTCTTGTACAACGAAAAAGAGTGGACCATCGCCAGCCAGACCGGAAACCTGACCTTCATCGGCACCCAGAAGGTCGGCAGCGTTTACAACGGTTGGGGCACGGACGGCACGGGCTTGTATCCGCTGTTCTTCACGCCCTCCACCAACTTGGTGAAGCGCCTCGACACGAAGATCTACGGCGCCGACAAGATGTTCGTGCAGAAGCAGGCGCTCGCCGTTTATCTGCAAGCGACGGACAACAGCTCGACGCTCGCAGGCATCTCCGGCCAGCTCTTGTTGTCGGTGTCGGGCATCGCCTTACAAAACGCCTTCCAGCCCAGCCTTCAAAGTGGTACATATAACGTGTCGCTTGTTCAACCGGACTTCCAGTCGCCGTATCCGTATTATGGTTTCTGGGGCTCTTCGCTCGAAGGCGTGGGTTTCGTGATGGCGGGGTTGCGGTTCTTAACCGCGAGCCCGGACTTCACGTTGGGACACATACTCATGGGCTACTCCGACGTGGTGGCCTCGTACTGATAGGAGCACGACATGAAGAACCAACCCCTACGCAAGCTAAACTTCGAAAAGCTGATCCAGAAGGGTGAAAACCCCAAGGGCTTCACCGCCCAGACCCCCAACGGCACCGCGCATTGGGAAGGCACCGGCTGGAACAAGGATTATTTCAGCAACTACGACGTGCCGCAGGTCGCACCTGACGCCACACGCCCTGCCGGACGTTCAAACCGCACCGGTGAGTGATGCTTGCGGCTCTGCTGAACGTGCCAAAGACTGACGCCGAATGGCGTCAGTTTTCCTACGATCATCGCGACAGCCACGACAGGATCCGCGCGGCGATCAAGAAGAAATACGGCGTCGATCTGACCGATTACGTGATTGACCCGATCAACCCGGACAGCCTGCAACAGTTCTTGCAGGACAATGCGTCGTTGCACACCGACATGAACGGGATTTTAAAATCGCAGTCGTCCGATCTGTTGGATGTGGACATCAACGATCCAAAGCAGCTCGATTCGTGGATCAACCTGAACTACCAAGAACATCAAAACGCAGAGCAACTTTTGGGGATATAGATGCTCAAATTCGCCGTGGAAACCTTAGCTGATGTGAGGGAAGAGTGCGGCGACCTGATTGCCGCACATTGGCGCGAAATTGCCGTGTGGCAGGATATACCGCTCGACCCAGATTGGGTCGCCTATGAGAACCTTGAGCGGATTGGGATGCTGTCGATCTACACCGTGCGCACCGAAAACAACAAACTGGTCGGCTACGCGGTTTTCATCATGCGCAAGCACATCCACTACAAGGGCCACAGCTGGGCCGCCAACGACATCGTGTTCGTCGATCCTGACTATCGAGACGGTCGCGTTGGCCGAAATCTGGTCAAGTTCTGGGAGCAGGATCTGAAGGCTCGCGGTATCAATGTGGTCCATGTTAATGTTAAAGTAGGCCACCCGGCTCTGGATCTTGTGCTCCGGTTCGAGAAGTACAAGACTGTCGAGCACGGGCTTGAGAAGAGGTTGAACTGATGGGCGTTGCAGCTGGAGCGGTATTTGGAGGCCTTGCCGACGTAGGTGCAGGAGCTGCTGTGGATGCAGCTGCAACCGGCATCGGCACCGGGCTCGCTGATGCGGCGGCGTTTTCGCTGCCTGAAGCAACAGCGGCGGGCATTGAAGGCGGCATAGCGGATGCGTCGCTTGCAGGTGCTGCCGGAGCTGCGGCGGGCGGGGAAGCCCTTGCAGGCGCCGCATCTGATTTTGCTTTGCCTAGCGCGACGGCGGAGGGTATTGATGCGGGCATCTCCGCAGCAACCCCCGGCTTGTACGCCCCGGTGGATGCTGGATTGACGGACGCTGCCGCCGCGACTTCTGGAGGCGGAACGCTGGCGCCTGCGACAGGAGGCGCGCTCGCGCCGTCCGCAAGCCCGGCAGTGAGCGGTCTGGGCGCTGCATCGACGGATGTTGCCCCCGGTCTTGCGGCTGGGACCGACCTTCCGCTGACGCAGGCGCCGGACGTGGCGGCTTCGACGGGTGCGACCGCGCCGCTCGACGCTTCTGCACCGGTTTCGACGGCGACAACCGCACCAAGCGCGGCGACCGGGCAAGTGGCATCATTGGATTCCACTGTAGGCCCGTCAGGTTTGGCGCAAGGGCCGCTCGCATCTACTGGCGGCACAACCGATGCGTTCAGTGCGTCCGCTGAAGGAGGTGCAGGGCAGGCCGCGCAAGGCGCTCAACTTGGGACTGCTCCGGCAAGCACTTCGCTGTCTACACCCGCAATTACAGAAAGCGCTGTGAACAGCGCGCCTACTTTGGGGCAGGGGGCAAGCGCTAATTTGAGCGGGCAATCGCTACAGAGCTCTTTAGGTTCGGAAGCATTGGCTGGACAGAACAGTCAGTACCTCGCAACGACTGCGGGCACGACACCTTCAGTGGCGGGCTCCGCCACTACAGCGGGAACGGCGGCAGCCCCAGTGGACGCCAGCTCGTTGGGTTACAACGCTCAAGATCTTGCGGGTCCGGCAGGAAGTCCAAATATTGCGGCTTCCACGGGCGGGGTTATCGACTTGACCACGCCTGCCGCACAGGCGGGCGGCGAAGGGCTTCTTGGTCAGGCGGGAAGCTACCTCGCCAAAAACCCGACCTCCGTGCTGTCGGCGTTGGGGCTTGCGGCCAACATGCTGAAGGGCAACCAGATGCCCAAATACTCCGGCCAGTTGTCGGCGGAGGCGGCGCAACTGCAAGCGCAAGGCGCTCAGCTGCAAGGCTATCTCACGTCAGGCACCTTGCCGCCCGGCGTCGGCGCCAGCTTGTCGGCGGCGCACGATTCAGTGGCGGCCACGATCCGGTCGCAGTATGCTGCGCGCGGCATGTCGGGGTCGTCTGCCGAAATGCAAGACCTCAACAATCTGGCGCAGACCACCGTCACGCAGGGCGCGCAAATCGCCTCGAACTTGTTGCAGACCGGCGTCAGCGAGCAACAATTCGCGTCAGGGTTGTATCAGAACTTGATGGCGACTTCGATGCAGCAAGACACGAACATGAGCAACGCGATTGCGGGCTTCACCAATGCGATGGCGAACAGCGCCGCCAGAACAGCGGCTACGCAAACGCCGGTATAAGGTAACGCACCATGCCTCCTGACAACACCGATGACGACGCCAAGAAAGCCGCCGCTGACGCCGAAGCTGCCAAAAAAGCTGCGGACGCCGCGCAGTCGCCGCTTGTCAACAAGGGTGCAGCCCCATCGCTTAACCTTGCGGGCGGTGGCGGGCCGTTGGCGGGTGCAGTGACTGAGACCGACGAGGCTAAAGAAGAGCGTCTAGCCAATGCGGCTGACGCAGCCAAAGCCGCGCAAATCGCTTCTTCAAAGGAAGCGCTCAAGAAAAGACAACAAGGTGAAGCGGCCATCGACGTGGCGGCAGCTACGGACGACCGTGAAACGCTTGAACGACAGAACAAGATGCAGCGTGATTTTGACATTGACGTCAAATCAGGAAAATTAAAGCACGGCGAATTTACGCCTATCCCCTACAAACCCACCAAACCGACAAGCCCTGTCGAGCAGTGGGGCTCCATGGCGATGATGTTCGCCATGTTGGGGTCTTTGTTCACGCGCAATCACGCTGTAACTGCTTTGAACGCGGCAGCTGCCGCCATGAACGGTTACAAACAAGGCGACGAAGCGGCGTCAAAACAAGCGTTTGAGGAATGGAAGGTCGCCAACGACAACATGCTGAAAGCCGCCGAATTTCAGGAGAAGGCTTACGCGCAAGCACTCAAAGGCTTGGAAGATCGCAAACAGTACGAACGCGAAATGAACACCGCCAGAGGAAAAGAGCGAACCGCGCAATTAAAGGCTTTAGCTACGGCTTTTCAAGACACCACCTATTTGGCGGAGATGGAGGCTAATGCGGCTACCGGAGGGTATGACGGATATATCCGACACAAAAAAATGCTCGCAGACGGAGCCGAAGCAAGCGTAAAAGCGACGGAAGCCAAAGAAAAAATGGACGCAAACGCGGCTTTCAGAAACATGGAAAAATCTGGCGCTCTGGATAACCCAACGCTTGAGACAATAAACACCGTATCCGCTTTGGGAAGTCCTTTGGGTTCTGCGTGGGTGAAAGGAAAAGCTGCGCAGATCGCGCTGCAAGAAACGCGGAAACGCGATGCCGAGAACACTGCGGAATTTCAAAAAGCCAAGGAGGCTGGCGATCACGAAACGATGGACGCATTGCTGGCGCCCTTTGATCCTCTGGCTGCTAAACGCGCGTCAAAAAGGCTCGAAGAAGAATCTAAGAAGATGACCCCTGAAGTTACAAAACAGTGGAT
>Ga0208498_1000693_pt1 | contig 12307 bp, 18 predicted proteins | sample CryBogCBE12Aug09_FD_185502 | JGI IMG/M metagenome (GOLD analysis project Ga0208498, IMG submission 185502) | Freshwater microbial communities from Crystal Bog, Wisconsin, USA - CBE12Aug09 (SPAdes) (version 2) | ecosystem: Environmental > Aquatic > Freshwater > Lake | place: Crystal Bog... | reverse complement strand
AACCGTATATGACATAACAACGGATGAATTCAAACCCAAACGTGGAAGAAAACCCAAAAATGTTGATTAAGGAACGTCAAAGTGAAAGTGGACATTGGTACGACCGTGAAGGCAATCCAGCCTACACAACCATTGGCAAAAATGGCAAACCCAGGGGAACAACCTTACGTGACGCCCGCAGTCAAAATTTGTGTCCATCGGTCACTACCATCCTGGGTGTCGCCGCACGACCTGGGTTGGACTTATGGAAACAACATCAGGTTTTATTATCTGCGCTAACTTTACCTAAAGAACCGACTGAATCGGAAGAATTATGGCTTGAAAGGGTCATGATGGATTCCAAGCAAACTGGACGTATTGCCGCTGACCGCGGTACATCCATCCATGCGACCATTCAGGCGTTTTTTGAAGGTGAATTAGTACCTGAAGCCATGCCAATTTGTCGGCCGGTAGAACAAGCCATTAAAGACCATTTTGGGGAACAACTTTGGTTGCCGGAATTAAGCTTTGCACACCCATTAGGTTTCGGTGGCAAATCAGATTTGACGGCCAAAGCCAAACACGGATTTGAAGGTATTTCTATTGACGTCAAGACCAAAGAAACTACGGACATTTCTAAAGTTGACGTTTATCCGGAACACGGTATGCAATTAGCCGCTTACCGCCAGGGTTTTAATATGCCAACCGCCAGGTGTGCCAATGTATTTGTAGGTTACAAAATGGTTGAAGGCAACATTGTTTTTACTGGCGTAAAGGTCATTGAACATACCGCAGAAGATTTGGACCGCTATTGGTTAATGTTTACTAAACTGTTAGAGTTTTGGCAGTTAAAGAACAACCATAAATAGGGCGGTTAACGGGGCGTTGAAGGATGCAACAAGGTGGGGCTTTTCCCCGTTTCGACCCACCAGCTACCAGTTGCCAAATTCACGCCCTACTCTGTTGCAAATTTACAACTAAGGGTATGTCCTAATTAAATATCGCTTTACAAGTGAAGTTTACTTTAGTAAATTACTAATACGGCAACGGTGCCGTGATTAAACAAAGGAAAAAATCATGAAAGCAATCGACATTCAATTAAGCAAAGTTGACCAGTTGGGTATGTTGTTGGCCCAAATTGCTGACTTGGAAAAACAAGCAGATGCACTCAAAAACGAACTTAAACAAAACGAAGGCCACATTGAAGGCAATTTGTTTAAAGCTTGCGTTACCCTTTCACAACGCGCTACCGTTGATAACAAAGCAGTATTTGCAGAAGCCAATGTGCCAGCAGAATTAATTGCCAAGCACACCAAAACTACTGCCGTAATCACTTTAAAAGTTACATCCAAATAATCTAGGACGGGTCATTGATACAGTTCAAATGAGCCATGTGCGCGGAATTTAACATGACTTTGACCCGTCACCCAATTAAGGAAAACAAATGAAAGACTTTATATTAGGCGGTTTATTAGGGGCGGCAATAGCCGTGTTTTTAGTAATTGTTTATGGATTTAGGATTGGGGTATATCACTTATGAAAGCCGCTAAAAACGTGTTTGAAACGTGGTATGAAGCAAATTATGACCATAAACCTGGTGAAGATGATATAAAAGAATTGTTTAGAGAAGCTTTTGAAGCCGGGATGGTGTCAGGTTTGACCTTTATGCAAACCCACGCTGATAAATTAATGAACGATTACAAAGGATTCCAAGATGAAACACATTCTAACTGACGATGAATCAAGGTCAATTATTACTGGTTACAAAATTGGCAAAGAATTTGAACATATCTTTAATTTGTTGGGAATAAATCATGAAAATATTGGTATTTATGTAACAACAGAAAGAACTGGCGATGCAAAAATTGCAATTACTTATCGCGGAAAGTCTTGGGAATTAAATTTAATAAAAGAAGATAGATTTTTAAGTTTAGATGATTTTTCTTCTTATTTTGTTGGCCCTTTAATCAAACAAATTATTAGAGAAACTGATTTATGAATGAACATATTTGGACTGCGGCCGGAACCGATATTACTATTCGCTGGCGTTTAAATGGCTGGATTCCACCAACAGAACTTCAGGAATATAAAGATAAGTGGAAGTATTATCAAAATCTTCCACTTCGTAGCTTGGATGACCAGGCCAAAGAACAATACGAACAAGTGCTACGTAAAGCTAAAGTAGCACGGCTTCGTTAGTATTTACGCATATTAGGCAATGGGGCTTCCTTTTGGGATTTCCCATGTGCCTTGGATGCTGGCAAAGCTTCATGCTTTTTAAGCTTATCTTCCAAACGATGCAATTCGTTTTCAGTCGATTTTTCATGTTCACGCAGAACAATGTAATGTTCTTTTGATGATTTACCAACTTTGCCTTTTACGGTGAAATTTGTAGCCATTTTTTATCCTTCCAAGATTTGTAATGCTTTAGTGATTTTAGCAATTCTGTCGTCTAAACCTAACACACCGCCGTTAATTTTCCTAGTAACTTCTTCCCAACCTGACACATCAGCCGCGGCGTTTAAACCCCGTTTATTCCAAAACCAACCAGCAGAAAGCATAGCGTTCATTGGTTCTAATAAAAGTTCAGGATTGGCTATTAAATCCAGTTTAAGCGCTTGTCCACAAAAGTTGTAGTTATCCTTGCCGGTTAGCTGAATAACACCCCTACCGTGGTATTTCCAGCCGTCACCATCTTCTGTGTTGCCCATACGTCCGGCATAGACTTTATTAGCTATTTTTTCAGGGTTATTGGCGTATTGGTCGGCCGTTGCCTGGTCAGGGAACCTTGATGGCCATACACGCATTAAAGCGCCAGCAGAATAATGTAAATTTTCTTCTAGGGTTTTAAAGTTGCCTGATTCATGCTGGCATTGACCAATAAACCCAGCTTGGCGTTTTGGCGTATTAATGTCGTATTTATCAAAGGTGGCATTTAATGGGTCAAGCCATTTATCTTCAATACCTAAAGCTAATAATTGTTCATTGGTCATCGCTATTACCAATCTTTATGCCAGTAATAAGACCAATAAAGCCACCAACAATAGTTTGAAATGCTGGGCCAATAATCTGAAATACTTTTTCATCGTCAACGTTTGGGTCAATTACTGCAAAAGCAAACATAGCCAACATAGCCACTACAACACAAACTAATGACCAGGCGGCAATCACTAAAATATGTTCTTTTTGGTTCATTTTGAAGCAACTCCCTGAACTTTTTCAAAAGTACGCAAACCACCCATACCAAGCATACCCATCATTAATTGCCATAGATTGTCATCTAGGCCAGGCAACGGTGGAATAACAATATTAAATGCCGGCAAAATACCGCCTACAAGGGGCTTTACAAGGTATTGGTAGGCCAATGCCAGGGCGCATACCCAACCGATTGCTGGGCGCCATCCTGACACGAATACGGATGAATTTGTAGCTTCTGCTTTATTAATATCGGTTTGTGCAGTCATTGTGGCCAAATCGCCACTTTGTTGCAGTTGCAATAACTTTAATTTGGCATCGGCCGCTTGCGCTGGGTCCGGAAAAAAATGGTCAATAAGTTTGCCGCCAAGATCAAGTGCGGCTGAAATAGGGTCTAAAGACATGATTTTTTCCTTATGCTAAACATATTAAAATTTTCCCATAATTAAAATTGCCGCAATATGCCAAATAACTAAAGCTAATAAAAACCATACAAACCATCCATCGTTCATTTAATACCCCAAGTCAAATACCAAGCAATAAGTGCGGCTACTGCAAAACAAATATATTGCACCCTACGTACTTCTTTTAAATCATGTTGATATTCTTCGTTTGCTTTACGTTCCATATTTTCAATATCTAACTTAATTTTTAATACCGCATCCCATTCTTTAGCACCATATTTTTTAACAAAATCAATTTTTAACTTTGCTTCTTGGTCGCTAATTTGTTTCTTTTTATTCCAATCTTCCAATGCTTTAATTAATGCAGTTTGTTTTTTAAATTCTGCTTCTCTTAATGCTCTACGTCTTTCCGTTGCTTTTCTTTGTGCTACGTCTGCCGCATCTTGCTGAACACCTTCAATACTTTTAGATAAACCTTTAGCCGCTTCCCGGCTTGCATCAAGACTACCGGAAAGAGTTTTTACTCCTTCTGTGATTCCAAACGGGTCTGACATTGCGATTCACTTTCTTACACCATCCTTATTTGCTACTTAAATAATGTCCAATAAAGCCAACAACAGAACTAATGGCAGAAATAAATCCCATCCCCATCCATATTCCACCGCGGCTTTTATTTGCCAAACCAACAAGTTCTTCAATTGAAGCTTCCATTTTGTCTATTTTTTTAGACATTTCATCAAATTTAGATTCATAGCTTTCTACTTTTTGCCATAGAACGCCATATTTAACAGGGTCAATTTCAAACATAGTAACTTCCATTATGTTTTCATGATGAACGCTAAAGCGTAATAAGGCGGTAAATTTGCATTGGTACCGCTAGTACCGGCAGTTTGCAATGTAATTCCAGTTGTTGCAGTATCGGTTGTTGATGTATTTGCACCAGTTGTACCACTAGCGGCGGCATTAATTAATGTACCTGAACCGGTAGAAGTTGTATTGTGTTTATGTCCTGGGTCAGTAACGGTATGGGTATGGCTTACAACAATAGCATCAGCGGAACCACCGGTTTGACCTACTGAATAAGTGGAACCAGCGCCAATAATGAAGCTTGAACGCAAATCAGGGGTTCCGTTTGTACCATCACAAATTGTCCAGCCGGATGGAATAGAACCAGTAGAACCTGACCAAATGGCAATTAAACCAGTTGGAATGGTTGCGCCTGAACCCGTTGCGCTTTGCAATATTGGATAAATATTGTCTAAAGTTTGAATAGTTACACCGGCAGAAGTTTGAACAACAAACTTATATGAATATCCAGTTTGCAACCATACTTCATTTGGCATTTGTCCTGAAGCATTTAAAACAATAGGATTAGAGTTGGCAATGGTTCCGTTATTTGTTGTATATGTTGTCAACAATGTGCTAGAACCAGCTTGATAGGTATAAACCAAACCAGCATTTAACGGCAAACCATTGTTATCAAAAAATGGAATACCGCTATTTCCAACTGGGGATAAAAGTACGCTTGCCATAATTATTTCCTAGAAGTTATTTCACTTAATTTTGTTTTTGCGGCTTCTTTGGCTTCAACTGCTTTTCTAGCAACTTGGCCGCCTTTGTACATTAATTCGCCCATTACACGTGGGCTTTGGAATGGAAGCGCTAATCCTGATAATGGGGTTACATCACCTGATAAAACGCGCCCAGTTGTATAAAGTGCGTTCATTCCTAATGCTGGACCAGCTAAACCGGATGGGTGCCATTCTTTTAATGATTGACCAGCCAATGCTTCCATTAAGTTTTGGTTGCCTGATTCAGCCAATTGACGTGTTAATTCACGTCTAAATTCATTACCCATAGTGGATGTTGGACCCATCATGGTTTTAAGACGGCGCAATGTAAGGTCAACAGAAGCTTTTGGACCAAGACCTAAAGATTTTTCGATTTCACGTTCCGTAGCCAAAGCTTCTTCATATTCGGACATGGTTTTTTCGTAATTTTTGTCTTGTTTAACAATAGTTTCTTTGACTTTATTACGAGTATTGGTAAGAACACGTTTAGCCTGGCTTGTCATGCCCTGACTATAAACATCATCAATACGTTGTTTAAGGTCATCCAATCCACCAGCAGTATGAAGTTCAGGTTTCTTTTCCCATTCATCCAAAATGCCTTTAATTTCGTTAACTTTGGACATTGTTTCAGGTCCAACTTTAGAAGCTTCTACGCCACCAACACCCCTAGATTTAAGGGTTTCAAGTGTCTTATTAAATTCTTCACGAATAGGTTTGAAATCCAAAAATACTTGATTACCTTTGGTGGTTGCAATACCTTCTTTGTAAGCTTCGCTACGTGCATGACGTGTATTTTCCAAAGCAGAACGGAATTGTTCAACCAAATCAGCCGGCGACCTATTGCCGCGCATATTTTCAGCAAGTTCTGAAACTGTACGTGGATTGGCATAACCTGAACGTGCGGCTTCACGCAATACTTCACCGCTTTTATCAATAGGAATACCCATTACATCAGTTGCAATGTTTCCAATGGTTCCGGCTTTTACATTTCGGCCAACTGCACCACCAACGCTAGATATTGCGTTGCCAGTTTTTTCAGCAGTTTTTGCAACCATGCTACCTAATGGTGTTCTAACTGCAAATTCAGGGTCATAAATTGCACCTTTAAGCGTTTCACCAGCAAAACGCCCAGGATTTTCATAAATGTTTTTTGCAACATTAGCAATTGATTCACCAGGATGTTCTGCAAAAGATTTAACGCCTTGTTTGGCGGTTTCATATTTTGCAAGCAGATTGGCTTCAGCTTCCTTTTTCATGGCTTCATCGCCAATTATCGGCATACTGCCAGCGGTATAAGCTATTATTGGTGCGGCTAAACTTTTTTGTTTCCAATCTTCCATTGACATTTCACTCAATGGTTTTTTAAATTCTTCAAACCAATTTTTTGGTTTTTCGTAATTTTGGTCAACAAACTTTAATCCTGGAATTTCAATGTCATCGCCGGTATTTGGTTCTACCTTTGATTCATAAGGCAAATCAGGATTAATTTGTACGTGAACTGGGTCTTTAGCGCCATGTGGACGATGCAAACCTACTTCTGCAAGCAATGAATCAGGAACACGTGGATGAATGTCCACGGCATCACCTTTTTCATGACGGCTTGTACCTGGGGGCGCTACTAAATTAGGATTTTTAAGACGGTTTTTATATTCTTCGCGTTGTTGCTCTAAAGTTCTGTAACCGCTAGTAATAGGCAAATCTTCGCCTTTAGGGTTTAGTTCTTTATTGCTTTTCCAAAGTTCTTTAAGCTTTGTTACGCGGTCAAGAAGGTCAGGTTGAAGGTCAGCTACATCCGGAGCCGCTTTAGTCTTTGCCGGTGTAGGCATAGATTTAAACGATTCAGGAGCCGGTTCAATGGTGACATTAGAGCCACCTAGGAATTTTAGTCCAGGGACTTCAATATCGTCTGACATTATCTAAACTTTCCTTGTTCTAAAGCATGAAGATTTGACCATTTACGGTTAAATTCTTCACGTTGGTCTTTAGGAATAGTAGCGTAAATTTCGTTTGCTTTAGCTTTTGCTTCAGGTGAATTGGAAGCGGCCAAAGCATCAATTTGGGCCATACGAACATCATAATTATCAACCCAAGCAGATTTAAGTTTTTCTGCTTGTATGTAACCATTGACGCCACGTTTTTCAATAAGTTTGTTGTAGGCGCTATTAAACATAGTAGCGGCCTTAACAGTAGCGTCTGCACGGGAAACAATATCAGTTAATGCTTGTGCGGTTAAATCATCGCTACCATTAATAACTTTGGCATCCGCACGGGATTGGTCAGTTTTAGCAGTTCCCATAACTTCAGAAGCCGCGGCCATACGTGCAATGTTCTTATTCAACATTTCTTGTGTTGCATTGCCTAAAATGTATTTTCCACCCTGACGTAGCAATTGGCCTGGACGGTTTCCTGAAGCGGCAGAAATATTTTCTATAACGCCACGTGTATTGGCTTCTTGTTCTTTAGCGGCAGAAGCAAGGGCATTACTTTCTTTAAGCAAGTTTTTACCATTAGCCAAAGCATCTTTTTGTTCTTCTGTGTAATTAGCAAGGGCTGGATTGCCTTTGTAATCAAGATATTGGTCATACTTAATAAGGTCACGGTCTTTGGCATTTGGCTTAGGTGTTTCAGTTGTGCCACCACCACCAACGGCACTTTGACCACCACCAAATTCAGTAGGAGTAATAGTAGGTTGACGTCCTTCAATTGAAGGTTGTGTAACCGTTGCACGACTAGCACCACCAATCGTTTGTACTCCAGCTTTAGGTGCAAATGCAGTTTGTTGTTCCGGCAATGTCATCATTTGATTGCTTGACCGCATTGCTTGTTGCCATTGATGGTCGCCAGGGCCGGCTAACATTACGTTACCCATTTTGGCTTCTGCCATCTTAATAATGTCAGGATTGTTTTTATATTGTTGGGCAATAGTTTTATAAGCATCAATATAAGCTTTTGGGTCTGTTACTTTTGCTTGACCTAATGCACCATCAACTTGTGCAAATACCATACGTTCTTTGTCAGTCAAACCCATTTTGGCACTTTGAATGGCAGTTTGATTAGTTGCTAATGTTTGTAACTTTTCAATATGTTTTGGACCAGTTAAAGGTGCAACGGCCATCAATGCTGGCGCAACTTTATCAGGGTCAAGCTTTCCATCTGTTGTGTAATTTTCAGGATTAGAAAGCAAATTACGAACGGGGCCTAATTCTTTTAATTCTTGTTGCGCTTGATTAGCTTGAACACGGGCAATAGAAGCTTCAGCCGAATACAAGCCCATTTTCATCATATCCCCAAGGGACATGGCGTTTGATTTTGGATTTAAGTCCGCAGTAAATTCAGCCATATCATTCTCACATTTTGCTCATGCCATACAACATAGCATAGTTACTTATATTATTTAATGCGCCAGTTTGTGCATTTGCGGCGCCCATAATTCCGGAAGCTTGTGCATTACCAATGCTAGAAAGCATATTAGATACGTTAGAAGCAGTTCCGGTGCCAGCATTAGAAACAGTACCAAGGGCGTTCATGCCTACGTTATTAGCACTAAACACATTGCTGGCAACGTTTTGACGGTTTGCTTGGTAATTATTAAATGCGTTTTGCAATTGATTGCCGGCATAATCTTGGGCAAATTGTTGGCCGCCTTGAATAGCATTTCCGCTTACTGCGCCACCACCGGCATTTAAACCGGCATTAAATTGACCCATTCCTTGTGTTAATCCAAATTTATAGTTTGGCATTAAACTGGTTAAATCATTCATGGTTGGTTGGGCAGTCAAATAACCACTACCTTGTGACATAACGGGATTGCCATTGGCGTCTTTTATTATTTGCCCATTAGCATCTAATTGCTGATATTGACCAGGCAACATTGAATTAATCGCATTGTTTGCTTGATAACCAGTATTTAGATAAGGTGATGACAAACCTTGGATTTGGTTATAAACGCCTTGACTGTAATCAATACCACGATTAGCCGCATTAGAATATTGGCTTGCGGCATTTTGTGCGGCATTTCCACCAATTACAGAACTTGCTACGCTTGATGCGGCAACTGCGGCCGCTACCCATCCTAATGGCATATTATTTCCTTCCTTCTAAATGTTTATCCATAGTCCAACCTTCAGGCGACCACGGAGTTCTATAACCATTGTCTAGCCTAATGCAAACAGTTAAAACAATATGGTCTGTATCGCCTTCATTTACTACCCAATGTGGCACGGTATTGCAAAACCAATGTACATCCCCGGCTTTTTGAACCATTCTTTCATTTTCATAACAAAAAGCGGCTTTTGGATTGCTTTCAAGGCAAATATTGTATTTTTCAAATGTTTCTGCATGCCAACCTTGGTCAACATGGGAATGAATTTTTTCCCCTGGGCGAACTCTATAAATTAGTACCGCGCCCAATACTTCACCACGAACTGCGGCCATAAGGTCTAAAGCAAGTGTTTTGGCAAAAGGTAAATTGTTAATGCTTCTATACCAATCGGCAACGTGTTCATCACCAAAATTGCTAAAATCGCCAGTTCTAAAATTTTCAGTTTCGTCTTTATAACGCAATACAATGTCTGAAGTTTCATAGTGTGGGCCACGTTTTGATAAGCGACATGGGTTTTTATTCCACAAAAATGGCTGGCGTTGTAAATCCATTACTAATGGAAATACATTAATGTTGTCGGCCAATTGTGTGAAATTGTTCATTTTTCTATCAAAACTTCATCAATTTTAGTAATATCAGTTTCTTTGGTTGCATGAATACAAAACCATGTAGCATCTTCCAATGCTTCAATGGTGTGATTAATTCCAGCTTTTATATCAATGCAAGCCGGTGACGCATATTCCTTATTATATTCGTCAGTACGTACAATTACACGTCCTTTTGACAAAATACTTAAATGGGAATATTCATGTTTGTGCATCCCAGCGGCATACCCTTTTGGTATGTGCATTTCTTTAGCATAAAGACCGTCTGAAAAATGATGTTGGGTTCCCAAATCAATTTCAAAAATACCTTCATTTTGCTGGAATTGTTCGCTTGGTTTCATGGGTTGTAATAAGGCACTTTCATTGGTTTACCGTTAACAACAATATTAATAAATCCGGCTGGGGTTGAAGGCAATGTTTGATTGCCAGCGGTGGCCGTTGTAGCTGAAGTAAAGTTTAATATATTTAACAAATACTGTTGCCATACCCTAGTTGGTCTTTTGGTTGTTTGGTCCAAAAACTCTGACTGTGGGTATGGGTTATTTTGGGTACTTGCGTAAACGCCTTGATTATTGGCCATTAGTTTGTTCCAGCACTAGCTTTAAGGTTAGCGGCAATAATTACCGGATTAATAGGGTCTGTAACCACTACTTCAAATATGCGGTCACGTGCGTACCCTAATCTGCGCCAAATAGCACGGTTTTTATAAGCGCCTTGTTGGCCAATAGAAACCCAATGTTCTTGGGACCATGTAGAACCGCCATCATCTGACCAACGCAACATAGCCTGTGGATTTGCGCCGGTGGTAATAAGACTTGATACGCCAGCAATAGCAATACCAGCAATAGCAGTTCCAGCAACGGCATTTCCCGTTACTTGGGTAGAAGTAATATTTCCTTCTAAACCAATTCCAGGCTGAAAATAAATCTGCAATTCATTAAAATATTGACGTTGATAATCGCTAACTAAATGTGGGGCGCGGCGTACACGGCGAATTTCATTGCCATTATCTGTGAAATTCGTTGGGTCTAATTGATAAATTTGGCCATTAGCATAATCACCAACCAAATTCATGTTTTGAAAATTGGCATGGCAATTAGAACGATGACGATGGAAAACGTTATTAGAATCAACAGAAAGCCATTTATGCCACATATTTGTGGACATATCGTAAACCCAAGTTAAATCAAGTGTTGGAAATGAAAGAACATAACATTCATGGCCTTCCATTTGATAAGTGTAAGCAACTGCATCTTCAACGTATTGGTCAACTAAAGTGTTTTCTACGGCATGGGTACTAATACGGGTTGGCACGTAGCCATTCATCATCATGACTTGGGATTGGCCGCGAATATTGCGACTTAAATAAGCAAATGAATTGCCAACCCTTGATACTGAAAATTTGGCCACAATGCCGTGCTGGGTTGATGTTCCAGGAATACGTTGGAATGGAAACGGAAATAAACCAGCATCAATCCATACTTCAGAAGAAGCTTCACCAAGCAAATAAACTTCACGATGGTCAACAATAATAGAAACTAAATTGTCAGGTGCGCCATCTTTAGAACTAAAGTTTAATTGATTAGAAATTGGTGAAAGAAGGTTGGAACATCCCCATTGTTGGGTTCCAGGACGGTTATAAACAAAATAGTTATCAACAATGTCAACAACATCCGCACCAGTAAAAGCGCCATCGCTAGACGGCAAAACACTAAAGTTAAGCGCATATAAAGTTTCAGAACCTACGGTTTGTGAAGCACTAACAACATAAGAACCAGTATTTCCTGTACCAGTACCAAATGTTAATGTTAGGGTTAACCCTGTACCATTACCGCTAGTAGTTGTTGGCGCTGGTGTACCAGGGGTTACTGTATAAACACCATAATTGACTACGGTCAATCCTGTAACTGCACCGCTTCCGCCAATTGAAGCTACTGTATATGTAGCTTGTTGACTATAAACACCACCAGTAACCGTAATAGTGTCACCAACGGCATATCCTGTTCCAGCGGCAGTAATGCTATAAGAAAGTGCCGCAGAGCCGCCTAATGCCGTAATAATGGTGCCAGCGGTTACGCCAACACCTTGAATGGTTTGACCAGGATATAAAGTACCGTTAGCAACCGCCGTAACAGTCAATATATTTCCTGAAATAGAACCAGTAATTTTGGCGCCCACCGCTGAAGAATTAAATACTTCAGAAGGTTCAGTTTGATTAATATTAATTGTATAAGTACCAACACCACCAGTTCCAGTACCAAGGGTAGTAATAATAGTTTCAGCAGTAACCCCTGAACCAAACAATTGTTGTCCAGCCGCAATTGTTCCTGATTTCATTTTAGTTACTGTAAGGGTTGTCCCTGATACAGAACCAATAAAACTTGCTGAAGATGGATTAGAAATGCGCCATGTATAACGATAAGCGCCATCTGTAATGTAAACGTTTTGACC
>Ga0208498_1000681_pt1 | contig 12493 bp, 26 predicted proteins | sample CryBogCBE12Aug09_FD_185502 | JGI IMG/M metagenome (GOLD analysis project Ga0208498, IMG submission 185502) | Freshwater microbial communities from Crystal Bog, Wisconsin, USA - CBE12Aug09 (SPAdes) (version 2) | ecosystem: Environmental > Aquatic > Freshwater > Lake | place: Crystal Bog... | reverse complement strand
GTTCTTTACCTTGTTTCCATGAAGCTAAATCCTGTAAGGCATCGTCACATTCACGCCACAATTCAATAACCTTATCGTTAACTTCTCTATAAACTCTAACAAGTCTTTGACATTCATCATCTGATAAGTTAGCATTAGGTGGTTGAGTCTTTAGTGTATGTTGTAGCTTAGCCCATCCTGTGCCATAGCCTAGTCCTAATGTGCAAGTCTTACCTACGAACCTTTCAACTGTATCTTTCTTAGTTATGGGTCGTTCATAAACTTTACTTGCAAACTCGGAGTAAACATCTCGACCATCTCTATACCATTGGACTATGTCATCTTGTCCTGCAAGCCATACTAAGACACGAGCTTCAATCTGCGAAGAGTCACAGTTAATAATCTTATGACCCATAGGTGGAATGATGGCGTTCTTTAATGCTTTCTTTTTCTTATCTCGTGCAGGTAAGTTTTGGAAGTTAACCTTGTCTAAGCCTGACCATCTGCCTGTATGTGCGCCGTAATACTTTAATGGAATAGGTAGCTTACCCTTATTGCGTTTACCAATATCTATAAATCTCTCTATCCTTGACTCTTCAAGTGTAGACTTAGTGCCTAGTCTTACTCGACATAGTTCTTGTATAAATACATCTTCACTCTCAGATAATGCAATAAACCCTACATCATTCTTAGCTAAAGCATAGGTATCTTTGTTTGTAGTCGGACTTACTTTCATAGGTGGGTCTATGCCTAACTCTATAAGTAGCTCAGCAAATTGTTTATTAGATGCTAACTTAGCACGGACTTCTTCTGTAGTTTTACAGTCTAACCGTATCATCAACCCTGTAAGTAATTCAGCTTTTAAGTTCTTAACTTCTTCTAATCGTTCTACAAGTAAAGCATCATCTACTTCAAGTGTAGGTTCGGTATACATGCGAAGAGTTATATCAATAAGTTTAACTTCATTCTCATTAAACTGTGGTGCTAAGACTTGGAATAGTTTATAGGTTAAGTCAACGTCATTTTTACAATAACCACCATATCTATCTAACTCAGCAGGCGTAAAGTTTTCTAGTCGCTTACCTTTAGCATCTATAACTTCTGTGCCTTTTGTGCCTAAATTATATCTTTCTACAAGTGTAGCTAACGAACCGCCCGCATTAGTGCCGTGTATAGCCCTAGCCATGCAGAGAGTATCGAAATACATAGAAGGAACAATCCCAAAACTAAAAGATAGAATACCACCGTCAAACAACATGTTATGACAGAGTAAGGCAGAGTTAGGAATGTCATAAGAGTCGAGTATAGTTTTGATTTCTTGATGCGTTCCAGTATGCCATTTAGTTTCTTCATCATTTACTTTAACTCCTACGCCAATTACTTGAAATTGTGGTGACCTTATATACTCTTCAGTAGTAAGGCTTGATAAGGTAAAACCTACATCATAGTAGGTTTCAAAGTCTAAGGTTATGAGTTTCATATTATCCTAAAAATGGTGGGCTACTCACGGTTTATATAAATGCAAAAATACCGTCTAAATAATTTAACATACATATAAAAGTGCTTTCGCCCTTTGCGTTTACTGCAAATTCTTATTTGTCTTTTGCGTGTCGTGCAAATTCATCACGACATATTACCGAACACCAACGACGAGTATCCTTAACAGGTTCATCACACCATATACATTTACCTGTTGTGTTAACAGGTGTTTTAGCTTTATTATGGGCATTGGTGACTGCCGTATCAATCATTTGTTGTAGATATTCGTTAGCGACATCTACTTCGTCGTTCATCATGCAGTTGCTCTTTCTATTGGTTTACTATACATTGTGAAACTTCTACGCCATGCTTTACCTCTTGGTTCAGGTGTAGGAAGTTTAACTAATCCTTGTTTTTCTAAATCTCTAATTCTACTTTCATTACCTAATGTATTTAGTATAACTTTGTATCTGCCTGCATTAGGAAACTTAGTCATATATTCTAACGCACTATTAATAATTTCTTGGTCAGTAAATCGTTTATAAGCTCTCAAAATAAACACTCTCCTACTAATTCAAATAAATTTTCTTTGACTACTATTGGTTTATCTAGTTTTATTACTATAACATCTTTATTATTTTCTGTAAACCATTTCGCTTCTTTTTGACTCCATCTATACTTTCTAATAATTTCTCCATCATCATCTAAAGTAGCATGAGTAAAAGGTAAAGACATTTAATCAATCCCCCAAAAAAATAAAGCATAGCCACGATGACTATGCCGTCTATAACAGGTTGTGTCCTATTCAATAGGTGTTCGTCGAACAATTTCTTTTGCAATCTTGGCACGTTTTTTACCACCTTCTTTAAACTTATCTAACATTTCGTATAAGACTTTAATGGACAATGCCTTAAGTCTATCTTTGCCTGTCTTAGTTTTAAACGGATTGGCATGTCGTTTGCTTTTATGAACTTGTTGTGTTGCCATTATAATCCTCCAAATGCTTCTGCTAATTTTTTACTACTATACTTATTCTCTTTATTATACTCTTGAGATTGAGCTTCGTTTTTATACATGGGTGTAATAACTATATGATGCACATCTTTTAAATTAGAAAAATACTTTAAGTCGTCAGGTAGAAAAGTCCATACATGTCTAGCCCTTAAATTATTATTTGTATCATATTCTTTATATTCCCAAGCATCAGGTTTAGTTGCTTGCATATTTAGTCGCCTCTTGTTTATAAAATATTATATGAGACCATTGTATAGCTTGTTGCAATTTCCACCATGACTTAGGCTTAGATATACTTGTATCATGGAACGATGTAGCACCATAACTATAATCAGGTTCTAGCTTGTGCATTATACGCCATGCGAGCTGATAATAGTAAGGATTTATTTCATTCGGTTCGGGTGGCTTTACTTTTCCATACCAACTGAACTGAGATGGTCGTTTCATTTCATAGCAGACATTTTTTGGATTAAAGTCTGCTCGTCTCATCAATACATATCCTACGGCAATTTGGGCTTGTTGTGGTTCTATGCTACTTTCCATAAATATGGTTGTGGCTAGACATGCCAATGCTTGGTCTATCATAATGACCCTCCTTAAAAACTGAAACCAGTTTTATTTATCTTGTTCGGATTTTACTTCGAGTTCTTTAAGCATTTGAAGACAATGGATAGCTTTATCAATATCTTTTAAGCCACCTTTATCACGCCATCTTGTTATATATGAAATGGCAGTGCCTTCGATGAATGGGATACCGTTTACATGAATATAAACGATAGGTTGAATTTTGTATTTTTTATAGTGGTCACCATCCACTTGTGTATTTAACGAGCTTTCTGTCATTATAGTCCTTTCATTAGGGTTATAAGTTCTTCTATATTACTCTCATTTACCACGATTGCCAAGCCTTTATTATTGTTTATTAGGTCAATGTTGTGTTTTTGCAACTCGGTAAGTTTGTTATCACCTGCCTTACATTCTATCCCTATAAACTTTCCCTTATGACATACAACGATGTCAGGCACACCACTACTGCCGTATCCACCTGTCTGTGGGAAAAAATAATAACAACCGACAATATCTAAAATTTTTTTAACTTGTTTCTTTACTTTGGCTTCGGGTGTCATTAGTTTCCTTATCTAGTTGTTCGTTATAGTTTGCTATCTGTGTTGATGCAAAGTGAATACCTCTGATGATGCCTAATCTAAATGCATAGTAAAACATCTTAGCATCTTTCTCAGACCTTACACCTTTAGTATCATCTACATATTTATAATAATTAGGGACGGCTACTTCAATGATATCCTGTTCAAGTTTTTGTTTCTGTTCTTCTTGGTTCATATATTCTACTTACTCCTTCAAAGATACCTAATAAATCATTAGGCTTAAAATCATTCTTGTTAAATGAGAATGGTGACTTTCTACCATTAGCGTGCTTGATATACCCTGTGACTACAATTTGTTCTACGATAATTTGTTTCTCTTTAGCTACCATCTTTTACACCTTTTAGTTCGTTGAGTTGCTCTTCATCTAAGATAACTATATAGAATGACTTTGATGCTCGCCAACCTATATACTCCATATTTTTAACAGGACAATTATACATTTGAAATTCAAACAAATCTCTATCCTCTGCTACTTTGTCAGGCGATGATGCCTTTGCAAATGTAAGTTTAGCTTTAATATAATTAGGCAAAGTGTGTTCGTTAAATATTCTACGATGTCCTCTGCCTACAAACACATTATACTCATCACTTACATACACAGGAACTTTGTATAAGATTTCTGTCCTAGAAGTTTCTATGGGTTCTATAACTTCTATTATAAGATTTTGAAACATACATTCCTTTGGTTGAGTCTACATGATGTAGACTTATTGTAATTGAACTAAAATATTTCCTTTAGTGTCACGGACTTCTATACCCCATCTAGAGTCGGGATAGTTTTTATCAAAGTCCCAGTATTTTACTTTAGTAAATGTATTATGTAAAGTCTTGAGCCTATCACTAAATTTTCTTTTAAAGAATTCAAAATATATTATTGGTTTATATCTTGAAGGGTTATTATTACTAGCTATCCAATACATATCATGAATACCGAACCCAATCATATATAAATAACTTGCCGATACATAATCAGTTTGCCATAACTCATCAGCTTTATTTAATATAACTTCACTATGATAATTATCTGCATTATCATTAGATACATACTCATTAAATACATCTCTAACAGTATCAGCGAAGGATTTATTATCTAATGTATTCATAAATGTTTTAATTATATTAAGTTTTTCTTTCTCAGCTTTTATGACTTCATTAGACTTAGTTCTATCTACATAGGGTATATCTATTGAATACCTTGATGACTCATGCAATTCAAATGTATCTATATTATATCTAAAGCCTTTGAATACAGGTATTTTAAGATTATGCACATAAGACTTGATAATATTGCCACCAGCTCTAGATGATTTCATGGCAAATACTCTATGAGGTAAGTATTGACTCCATATCATATTTGAACCTTGATGCAAACTATTATGAGTTAGCTCTGCCGTATTATCATCTCTAACGATAAATATTGGTTTTTTATCATGGTTCCATGTAGAGTAATAAGGTATGTTAGCCATGTTTTTCCATCGGTATCCTAAGGCTGAATGATATTTATCAAACTTTTCAGGGTCATGTTCTTTCATCTGTTCAGCTTCATATGGGTCAAGATAATCTTCTACGAACCCACCCCAATAGTAAAGATGATATTCAATCTTACCATCAACTTCTACGACTTTAAAGTATTTATGTCTATGAGTTCTACTAGCATACGGATACTCGTCGGTATTCCGATAAGGTTTTATGTTTGCTACTATTTCTTGTAACTTTTTATAGCTTATCATTTAGTCTTCCTTTCTAATAACTTTACCATAGGTTGTAGGGAAATTACTTCGTTGCGTTATTAACCACAATGTCGGTGATGTGATGTTCCATTTAATATCATCTTCAACATAGCCGTCGGTGAATACAATGACTGCCTCAGTTTGTATCTTATGTTTATTTATATATTCACTCACACTTGATACATGAGTTCCACCACCACCTTCGGGTTTTAGTAATGACGCAATAGCATTGTATTGACTTGGTTCAAACACTTGCATCGAATGGACTTCGGTATCCCACCATAACACACGAACTTTTGATGGACTACTTACTTCACAAATCGTCACCAGTTCCGTTGCAAACTCTGTAAGCTCTACGCTACCTATTGAACCTGATGTATCAATCGCTACAATTAATTCACCCATACTCTCGTTCTCAATAGATGGCATATAAATATCATTGACCATAAGTCTTTTGTTAAACCTTCGCCAAGTATATTCATCACTACCACGAGTTGCACTAGATATGAACTCACGCAATACCTCACGCCAATTAACTTTTGGTGTAAGTAAGTCTTGTATAGTTCTTGGTATCTTAGCACCGAGCCTGCCTGCCAGTAGACTACCTTGCCTTATTGCATTGTCTATCTTACTTGCTTGCTCTGCTACTTGTTCAGGTGACATTGTTTGTGCGTTCTCAAAGTCGTGGTCATCTAATGTTTTCATATCCGATACATCGGGCTGACCATTACCATTGAGTCCACTACCTGTAGACTCACCCTTAGATTTCTTATCTTGTTGCTCTTTCTGTTTTTGTTTAAGATAGTTATATACTTCACGCACAGACCAATTATGAAACTTTGCATCATACAATGCATCATCGGGCAACTTAACTATGTTAGGGTTAAGTTGCTTAATGACATCGTTCACAACATAGTCGGCGGCGACATTAACTAAGTGAGGCTCTGCCTTAAACTCTTTGGTAAATCGTTGTATGTGTTTGAATGCGACATGAAGGTTCTCATGCATCACTAAGCCACATAACTCTTGGTCGGTTAGACCTTCAATAAACTTTCTACCATACTTCTTATTGACGCCGTCGGTGTATGCAGTAATATCTTTATCCTCAACACTACTCTTACCCATAAGGATAACACCCGAATACAATGCCGTGTCAGTATAGTTGAGCAAGGCAACATGAGCCTTCTTTAACCTCATCTCTTGACTAGCCATATTTCCTCCTTGAGTCTACAAGTGTAGACTTGTTATTAAAATAACTCATGGTTTTCTGATGCCCACTTCGTAATCTCTAGATTACTACGAGCTAGCTTTCTAGTCTTATCACTACGGATAATCATAGTAAAGAATATCGCTTGTATCTCAGAGCTATCAATACGCTTAACAAACTTCATGAATGATGATAGTTCATCTTGAGTCTTGAGTCTATCTGTCGCTTGGAACATTAACATGAGTTGACCTGCCATATCCTCTGGAATATTAATATCCATTGGGTTCTCAATAATCTTGTCAAACTCTGGTAATTGCTTATCAAGTTTAAGGAACGCACTCATATCTGCACTCGCACTCGCACCGATAGTCCCTGCCAATGCACACATCGTCGCATTATCACCAATGACATCTTGGTTATCTACAATGACTGACGCTTTAGCTAATGAACGAGGGCTACAGAAAGATAGCACAGGCTTACTAGGATTAAAGATATATGGGTTATCCTCTTGACCTACATCAAGATAACTATTCAATGCTCTTGGGAACATATACACCCATGCTCTAATCAACGGATTGATATTGTTATTGCCTGCCCACTTGAGCCATGTATCCACATCGGGCTTTTGCATTTTCAATATACACACACGATTACCTGCATGAGCTAACATCGTATCGCCCACACCATCACTTGCATTGTTACTTGTGCCAAACACGATTGAGCCTTGTGGTAACTCCACATCACCTACACATCTCTCTAGCATTAACCTAGTAAAGATAACTTGTAATAACTTTGGTGACTTCATGAACTCGTCTAGTAAGATAACCTTAGGCTTTGGACTATCTAGTTTAAACAAACTACCGACATAGCTCTCTAGTGTTTTGCTTTCGTGGTTCGGAATAGTCATAGATATATCTGACATATCTTTCACAGGGCAATCTACATAGATATAATCATAGCCATCGCCTAAGTCTTGCTCAATCATTTTGAGTAATGATGTCTTACCACAACCTGGTTCTGATTGAATGATTGGTGTTAATTCTTTACCGATAGTTGGAATTATTTTTCTTAACTCGTCTATCGTTACACTTGCTACATTACTTATTGTCGCCATGCTTATCTCCTTTAGTTTTATTTAAAATACTTTCTGCCGTTGCTTGTATAATTTTACTTCTATCTCGTTCTGACATTCGTTTTAATTCTCTTTGCATACGAAGATGATGGACAATCTCAATGGTCTTGGCACAAAGAAACCCACACCCAAACCCTACTGCTAATGCTAGATACTGCATATGCTACTCCTTATAGTTTAAATTTATTTAAGATACCTTCTACATCTGACTTCACTTTCTCACGAACTGCATCACTCTCTCGTAAGACTTCTGAGTCTACACCTTGTAGACTATACTCCAACTTGTTGACTGCGTCGCTAAGCCGTTTAGTCATCTCATTGTCTACGGGTTTAAATGCTTTAAATGTGTTACATAACTCTTTAGCTTTTTCGATTGTGGTATCATATATTTTGCGTTTCTTCGTTTTAGTTTCGCCTGTGACGGCGTCGGTAGTTTCTGACACTCCACAGCAATAGCTGATACTTTCCATAACTTCTGTAATCCGTTCCACTTGGTCTTGAATGACATGATTGATAATCCCTTCTGCTTGCTTTTCGTATTGTTGTTTTAAATCATCAGCGATATCGTTAGAGATACTGCATCGCCAATCATGACTCGGCACTTCACTTACATATAACTTGATACCGAACTTGCTACGGACTTCATTGACATCGGGATAATCATGCCTATTAAACATATCGCCTTGCTTAAATGCCATGTTACCTACGATTGTAGAATAGTTGTTTACAAAACTATCAAGTAACCTATTGAACTCTACCTCATGCTCAGTATATTCTTGTTTGAACTTGGTGAGATTAACTACGGGTAATAAGTCTTGAGAGTTGTTCCACCTAAATGTGCTACGCTTCAACCAATTATATATAGTCTGACGATAATTAGATAAACGCTTGTGGAATTGGTCATCAGCTAAAAGGTTCTTCACAAATCTGCCTGCACTTGCGTCGGCTTTCTTGAGACTAGTTACCTCGTCTGATATACCTCTGTCTTGCTTTGTTGCTGACCACACATTCACATCAACGGACACCAATACTGCCGATGTCGCTAAAGAAATGATATGGTTCGGTTGTTCCATTTCAAATGATAGTTCCATACTGCTCTCCTAGTTAATGAGTCTACACCATGTAGACTCTACATAAATGCTATACACACTTTTCCCATCGTCTAATATATAATTATACCATAGATTACAAAAAAAGTCAATAGCCCCCTACTTAAACATTAAACTCAAAACTTCTATTTATATTCATTAAACTATACCCATCATCACCACCATACTCTTCTTCAAAGTCATTTATCTCTTCACCAATTCTTATCTTGGCATATGATATGGGAAGGCTAATTAAGTCCTCTGTATTGTCATACATATCTGAATACTCTTGTGCTAATACTATTAAAGCCTCATGACATTTAACATCATCATAATCGTCATACCATTTCACATCATAGGCACTATACTTTATAAAGCACTCACCTTGATTGATAGTTAGCAAGTCCCAATCACTTTCTTCAAAACAATTCTTTGTATCCTCTTTTGACTTGGCATCAGCTAAGAATACATTGAATAAACCTTCTTTGGTGACTTGTTTATCTTTCGGTGTATCCTCTCTATACTTAGGTTCATGAAATTGGATAACATAGCCTACATCTGAACGATAGCCCATTTTAAATATCCTTTGGTGTAATTAGTTTCTCGGCATACGCTATGGCATCTTGTATGGCTTGGTCTTCAAATAATTCCTTAGGCGATACATATGTTTCAGCGTGAACAGGTTCACTCGGTAAAGTTCCTAGTTCCAGTCTGATTGCGTGAAGTAGTTCCCTTGCTAATTCATAACGACCACGCACACCACTATCGTCATTGTAATCATCTAAACCAGTTCCATTGATGCTCTCAGCGTCATACTTTAATTCACGACGCAAACTTGTTATAACTTTGTTAAGTATGCGTTCATACTTTGATGTTACTCTTTTATTCATAATTTTCTCCGTTGAGTCTACAATGCGTAGACTTATTAAAATGCACTATTGATAACTCTTTGTGCTACTCGTTTCTTTAACATACGGGTTGATAGCTTAGAATACATATCATGATAATTCCAATACTCCCTTTGAGTAGCTTTCTCGTTGTCTTTAATTCTGCCGTCGATAGTATAGTCATAGCCATGTGATGCTTTTTTAGCTAACCATTCAATCGCCTCAGCTCTGTTAAACTTAGTCATCACACTTACCTCCGATACAAGTTTTATCTAAGATTTCGTTTTCCAAATCCTCCATGATAGCTTGACTTTCTAATAACATTACTTTCATGTTGATATTTTCAAACGCATTAGGAAACCCTTCAATGACAAGACTTCTTACCATCATGCCCCTGTCTTTTAGGTGTTCACCTATCTGAGCTTTGACATAATCTTCGGGAACGACTTGCCACTCTTCTAACTCTTTAAGTCTACTTTCGTGGACTCCAACTTCTACAACTGCGATGAACTTCTTAAACTGACTGCTCATGATATTACTCCTTGTAGTTTAAATACGATTTCTGTGAATACGCAACCAAATACAAAAGCCATGATGTGCGTAGTTATAATTAGCATTACTTTATCTTTGTTACTCATTTTGTTTCTCCTTTTACTTTTCGCATGACTGCAAATGCGACTTGTTCTCTTAAAAACTTATCACTATAATTCTGATACTTAACTTTCCCAAACCAGTTCTCTATGCCTGCCTCTATGTTTTCTTGTATGCGTAGAGTTTCAATCATAGCCTCTCGTTCTTTTTTAGGTATGTAAGTTTTACCTTCTTTACTTAGTTCTCTCACTTCATAGCCCTCCTCATGAGTCTACACCTTGTAGACTTACCTTGTTTATGATTTTATCCACGATACCATAGTATGCAATAGAAATCAATTCGTTCGTGTCTACCCATTTATCTACATGGTCTGGTCGAGTTTGGCTTTGTTGCCTTGATGTGCTTAGTGAACACTTATCTTTGTTACCTATCCACATACAAGCCACGCTATCCCAAACATACATAGGAAAATGATAGCCATAACTATAAACTACATAGTTCTTGCCGACACCACAATTAAACCATTCACCAAACATATTACTTGCTTTAAATGGTTCTAACGCTTTAATGCTTTCAATCGCTTTTTTGTTTGAAGTTCTCGTCATTTTACTAACCCTCCCTTGTTGTTAAGACCTTTTAAGTCTGCTTGATTAGTGATAACCATGTAATTACTTTTGTGCATTGGTGCTATGGTATGCTTTTTAAGTCTAGCTTCAATCTCACCACACTTTAAGCAAGTATTAAACCCTAAGTCCCACCGAGCTTGTAATACATGACTGAAACACTTAACACATAGATTGTTATACTCATTAGCCATGACTATTCCCTTCTGCTTGTTGAAATGCTTTTTCTATCCTAAGTTGGTTGAGTAACTCGTGCAATTCGGTTATGGGCTTTTCCCACCTACGATTGATATGCCATGCGAGTCTTTTACCTTCTTTGGTATTGGTATTAACAAAAAACGCCTCTTTCCATATATCGTTTAAAACTTTGTTTCTCTCAATAGCGTCTTTCAATGCCATAACTTTACCCTCTGAGTCTACTCGTTGTAGACTTGAAACGCCATCACTACTCACTTCAACCACCATGCGATAACAAACCCTACACAAACCCACACAAGAGCTTCAATAAATTTATCCATGAATGTCTTATCTCCCTTAAAAGATTCTAAACCAATACTATTCCTTATTTTCTTTTCTTCTGCCTGCCTTTGTTTAGCCCAATCATTTAAGCGATAATTGCGTCTGACTAATGCTTTGCGTCGTAGGTCTGCATAATTGTGGTTAGCTTCGTTTAGCTTTTTAACTATGTTAATGTTTTGTGTTAGATGCGTCATAATATCGTCTCCAATTAGTTTAAAAATATAAGTCTACAAAGTGTAGACTCAACATACATCAATGGACAAAGCTCTGCCCATTATTAACATTATACCCTAGTTCAAGCCTTTTGTCAAGCGTCGTGTAAGAAATTCTCTAACCATGTTTTAGGCTTAAATGTGCGTGGTTTTTGTGTTGTAAGTGCTTGATTTTAAACGAGGTTCATAGGTTCGGGGTTAGTAAACTTCCGTTATTGTCCCATGAACCAAGTTTTTGAAATGGACTTAGATGTGCTAAGTATATGATTTATATATATAATATATATTTAATATAATAATAGATTGATTAAAAAATAGGCAGGTTCATGAGTTCATATTGACTCACAATAGCGAATGGGTTTGGTCAAAGTAAAATACACTGCGAACTCCGTTCGCACAAAGTCCATTCTCACGAAACCTAGTGTCCTATGTGTTTAAACCATGAACTTATGAACCTTCGTTTAAAATCAATAACTTAGTAAAAGTAAAACATGAACTTGTTCATGAACCACATTTAGAGCTTGGTCTTATACTTAGTAACTGGTTTCTAAAAACTGGTTTCACAGGGCGAAAAAAAAGCCCACCGAAGTGGGCTTAGTTTCAAACTTGATGGACTAGGTTATGCTTTGCTATATTTAGCTATAACATCATCAAAAAGTTTCTTTAATAATACAGGATTTTCATCATCAAACTTTTCAGACTTAGTTAAAATCTTTTCAAGGTCTTTTACTAGGTCAAAGGTTGCAACCTTAGGTTCGGACTCGGTTGTATCAAAAAGTTTTTTAGCTGTATCTTGAAGTCTTTTGATAACTGTATTTACCTGACCAACTACTTTATCTTTTCGACTTTGTAACATACCAGCGAT
>Ga0208498_1000646_pt1 | contig 12864 bp, 10 predicted proteins | sample CryBogCBE12Aug09_FD_185502 | JGI IMG/M metagenome (GOLD analysis project Ga0208498, IMG submission 185502) | Freshwater microbial communities from Crystal Bog, Wisconsin, USA - CBE12Aug09 (SPAdes) (version 2) | ecosystem: Environmental > Aquatic > Freshwater > Lake | place: Crystal Bog... | reverse complement strand
AGGCCGGCGCGGTCGAGGGCCGCCGTTAAGACGGGCGCATCAATGTCGATGTTGTCGCCACGACACGTCGCAATGGCGATGCGGCTCATGGCTGGAAGATGAGGCTGGCGTGGCTCGCGATGGAGGTCAAGAGGCCCGGGTCAATGCCGAAGACAATCGCGTAGATCACGCTCAGGGTAATCACGACGCGTGAGGCCCACGGCACGACGAGCGGTGGCGTGTCGAGGTTCTCGTCCGCGAAGAGACCCGTAGTCCAACGCAGGTACGCGAAGGCCGCAATGCAGGCGCTCACAATCGCCACAATGGCGCCGTAGACGTCGCCGGCGTTGATGGTGGCCGACAGCACCGAGAACTTACCCACGAAGCCCACGGTCAGTGGCACACCCAGCTGCGACAGCAACAAGACGGAGAGGGAGAAGCCAATCCAGGGGTTGCGACGTGCCAGCCCGCGGTACTTCTCGAGCTCGTGGTTGGAGTCGCCCACGCCACCCACCAAGGCCACGATGGCGAACGAACCCAACACCACGGGGGCGTAGGTCAAGACGTAGAAGGCCGCGGCCGAGACGCCCACCGCCGTGCCGGTCCAGACACCGAGCAGGATGAAACCAGAGTGCGAGACCGAGGAGTAGGCCAAGAGACGCTTAGCGTTGCCCTGCAGAATCGCGAAGCAGGCACCGACGATGGTCGACAACACGATGAGACCGAAGAAAATCGGACGCCAGGTGTCAATCTGCGAACCGAGTCCCGAGATCATGACGCGGATCATCGCGGCGAAGGCACCACCCCACACGATGGAGGCGTGGAAACCCGTCACCGGGGTGGGTGCTCCCTCGTAGACGTCGGGGGACCAGAAGTGGAACGGCACGGCCTGCACCTTGAAGGCGAAGGCCACCATCATCAAGCCGCCACCAGCCAGCAAGAGGCCGGGGTGGAGCAGGTGGGTAGTGCCGAGGAAGTAGGCAATCGAGGTGACGTTCGTCGTGCCGGTCGCGCCGTAAGTGAGGGCGGCACCGTAGATGAAGATCGCGGCGGCGAAGCCGCCGAGCAGGAAATACTTCATCGAGGATTCCGACGACTTGTAGCGGCGGCGGTTGAAGGCAATCAGGCAGTACAGCGCGATGGAGAGGATTTCCAGACCGAGGAAGACCAGCACCAGGTCGTTGGCCTGGGTCATCAGCACCGAGCCCGAGGTCGCCAGCAGTGCCAGCATCTGGTACTCGGCCCCATTGAAGCGTTCGCGCCCTTGCCAGTCGTGGGCAATGAGCAGGGCGAAGACCAGGGATGAGCAGATGGAGGCGCACATCACGGCCGAGAAGCCGTCCATCACGATGGCGTGGGCCGCCGTAGTGGTCGCCCCGTGGTGGTCGACCTCGAACCACTGGACGAAGGTCGCCACGAAGCCGCCGAGCGCGGCCGAGACGGCGATGGTCGACGAGACGCGGGTCGAGAGGCGGTCGCGGGTCAGAGCCGTCATGAACAGCAACAGCAGGGCGGCACCCGTCAAGAAGAGGAAGGGCAGGATGGCCAGGTAGTTGATGAGTGGCGCGTGCAAGGTCACTTCGATACTCCCGTAGTGGCGACGTGGGAAACGATGGAGGTCACCGCGGGGCCGAGGCGATTGAGGATCGGCGACGGGAAGACACCCAGGACGACGACCAGCGCGACAATCGGCCAGAGCGCATTGCGCTCCGCGTGACTCACGTCCGCCAGAGAAGCATCGGCCGTGCTCACTTCACCGTGGAAGGCGCGCTGGTAGGCCCAGAGCCAGTAGACGGCCGAGCCAACCACACCGAGCGTGGCGACCAGTGCCCACCAGGCGTGCGTGCCGAAGGTGCCGATGAGGACGAGATATTCGCTCACGAAGCCCGAGAGGCCCGGCAGGCCCATGGTGGCGAGCATGAAGAGGGTGAAGAGACCAGCGAAGACCGGCATTGGTCCCTGCAGACCGCGGAGGTCGGCCATAGCGACCGAGGCGCGACGACGCTCGAGGTAGCCCACCAAGGCGAAGACACCAATGGTGATGACACCGTGGTTGAACATCAACAGGACGGCACCCTCGGTCCCGATAACCGAGCCCGACATAATGCCGAGGGTCACGAAGCCCATCTGGGCCAGTGACGAGTACGCAATGAAGCGGCGCAGGTCCTTGGCGGTGCAGGCCACGAACGAGCCGTAGAGAATGCTGATCACCGCCAGCGTCAACATGACGGGACGGACGTCGCGCTGCACCCCCGGCAACAACGCCACCGCGAAGCGGAGCAGGCCGTAGGCGCCGAGCTTCGACAACAGGGCCGAGAGTTCAATGCCGGCCGCGGCCGGGGCCTCGGCATACGTCGAGGGCGACCACGTGTGCAGCGGCCAGATCGGCGACTTGACACCAAAGGCCAGGGCGAAGGCCACGAAGAGCCACACGCCAGCGGCCGTCGAGGTGGTCACCTGGGCGAGAGCGCCGTAGGCGAAGGTCAGTGCGCCGCCGACCTGCTGCTGGTGCAGCACGGCGAGGTAGATAATCGCGGCCAGCATGAAGGCCGAACCGGTGAAGGTGTAGAGGAAGAACTTCATCGCGGCCGCCTTGGCCTTCTCCCCACCCCACTGAACCATCATGAAGTAGCAAGGGATCAGAATCAGTTCGAAGAAGATGAAGAACTCGAGCAGGTCGTGGGCGACGAAGCAGCCCACGGTAACGGCCAAGAGCAAGAGTTGCCAGGCCACATAGGCGCTTTCGCGACGACGGTCACGGGCGGCGAGGAGGGCGATGAGGACGGTGAGGGCACTCAGGACCACCATCCAGACCGAGATACCGTCGGCGGCGACGCTGTAGGCAATGCCGAGTACCGGCGACAAGACGTGGCTGTAGGCGAAGTCGAAGCCCTGGGCGTTGGCCACGTGGGCGTTATACGTGAAGGCCACCACCACACTGAGCACGAGCTCGAGGAAAGCCGTGGCCACGGCCACAACGTAGGAACGGCCCTCCTGCTTGCGCACTAACAACGCCACGACGGCGCCGAGGGCAGGCAGAAGCAGGAGTCCGCTGAGGAACAGTGAGGAATGCACGACTAACCAACCCTCGCTACGAGATAGACCACGATCAACGCCAGTCCAAAGAACATGGCGAGGGCGTAGTGACGAACAAAGCCGGTCTGAATCTTGCGCAGACCAACGGATGAGCGGGTCACCGTCTGGGCGAGCCCCATCACGGCACCATCGATGACCTGGTCCTCGACCACCGAACCGGCCACGGTGGCCACGGTGGTGAGCGGACGACCAATCACGGCGTCGTAGGCGTCATCCCAACGCCAGACGTGCTCGAAGAAGGACAACTCGAGACCGGGGCGCTCACTGCGACCGCGCCACAGCGTGAAGGCCGCGGCGAGTCCGAGCAGCGCAGCGCAGGCGTCGACCACGGCCAGCGTGATCTGCAGGCCGGCACTCTGGGCCGCCAGCGGTGTCACCGAGACAATCGAACCGGACACGAAGGTGGCCATGGTGTGGGCGTGCATCCACGGCAGGTCCAGCACGCCGCCGAACACGGAGAGCACCGCGAGAACGACCAGGGGCAAGGTCATGGCCCACGGCGACTCGTGGGGTGCGTCGGTCATCGAGGCCGCAAAGCGCTGCTCGCCGCGGAACGTCAGCACGAAGAGACGGGTCATGTAGTAGGCCGTCAGTACCGCCGTCAGCAGGGCCAGCGCGTAGAGCAACTTGTTGGCGCTGTAAGCGCTCGAAAGGATCGCACCCTTGGCCCAGAAGCCGGCGAACGGTGGCACGCCCGAGATGGTGAGCCAACCGAGCAGGAAGGTCGGGAATGTCAGGGGTAGGAACTTGGCCAGTCCGCCCATCTTGCGCATGTCCTGCTCGCCGTGCAGGGAGTGGATAACCGAACCAGAACCCAGGAACAGCAGCGCCTTGAAGAAGGCGTGCGCCACCATCAAGAAGATGGCCGCGGTGTAGTCACCAATACCGACGGCCAGCACCATGTAGCCAATCTGGGAAACGGTCGAGAAGGCCAGAACCTTCTTGATGTCCTTCTGCGCCGTGGCGATCGTCGCCGCCACGAAGGCGGTCAGGCCCCCAATGATGGCAATGACGTGACGTCCGTCAGCGCTCAGCGTGAGCACCGGTGACATGCGCACCAGCAAGAAGACACCGGCCGTCACCATGGTGGCGGCGTGGATCAACGCCGACACGGGGGTGGGGCCTTCCATGGCGTCGGGCAGCCAGTTGAAGAGTGGAATCTGCGCACTCTTACCGGCCGCGGCGACCAGCAGTGACAGAACGATCAACGTCGCCATTGTGGGCGAGAGGGTGCTCGCGCCCTGGAAGACACCGACGTAGGTCAGGGTGTGCAGGTGGGTAAAGAGTAGGAACATCGCGCTCAGCAGACCGAGGTCACCGACGCGGTTGTAGATGAAGGCCTTCTTACCGGCGCTCGCGGCGGACTCCTTGGTGAAGTAGTAGCTCACGAGCCAGTAGGAGCAGACACCGACGCCCTCCCAGCCCACGAAGGTCAGGACCAGGTTGTTGGCGAGAACGAGCAAGAGCATCGAGAAAACGAACAAGTTGAGGTACAGGAAGAACTTGCGGAAGTCCTTCTCCCCCGCCATGTAGGCCGTCGAGTACAGGTGAATCAGCGTCGAGATGCCGGTTACGAAGAGGCACATCGTCAGCGCCAGCGGGTCAATCAATAACGCCACCGGCACGTGGAGGGTGTCGACGTTGAGCCAGGTGAAGAGGTTGACGGTGACCTGCCCCTCGTGGCGCAGGTAGAGCACGAACGTAGTGACGGTAGCAACGAAACTCAGGCCCACCGCCGCGGTGCCGACCACACCGGTGGCACGCTCCGAGATGCCCTTTCCGTTGAACAAAATGGCCAGGAAGCCCACCAGGGGCAACAGCACGATCAGTACGGCAGCGTGGCCCATACTCAGCCCTTCATTTCCGTAAGTTCGTCGACCGAGGTCGAGGCGCGGCGGCGGAAGACCGCCACCACGATGCCGAGGCCGACGGTGACTTCAGCGGCGGCCACGACCATGACAAAGAAGACCGAAATCTGGCCACCCACATCACTCAAGGTGCGCGAGAAGGTCACGAAGGTCAGGTTGACGGCGTTGAGCATCAGCTCCACGCACATGAACATGATGATGGCGCTGCGACGCGTCAAGAAACCGAAGGCGCCGATCCCGAAGAGGGCGGCGGCGAGGACGAGGTACCACGCGGCGGGAACGTTCATTGGCTCTCTCCTACCCGGGGGCGTTCCTTGCGCGCCAGGTTGACGGCGCCAATAACGCTGATGATCAACAGGGCGGCGGTCACCTCAAAGGCCATCAGGTACGTGGTGTAGACCGCCGCACCAATCTGGTGGATGTTGTCAGCACCAGTTGCCAATGGGGTGCCGTTGGTCGAGACCGAGGGCACACCGGTGACCCAGTGTGAGGTGGCCATCAAGAAGACGACACCGGCGATAACCAGGGCGACGGCCGCACCGGCCAGTGTGCGTTGACCGACGAGCGGCGCACTCGCGGGCTCGTCGCTGTGGTCGACCCCGAGGAACATGATGACGAACAAGAAAAGCACGACAATGGCGCCGGCGTAGACAATGATTTCGACCGCGGCCAGAAAGTCGGCTTGCTGGGCAAGGAAGGCCAGCGCCACACCGAAGAGGCTCAGGATGAGGCTCAGTGCGGCGTGGACCGGGTTCTTGAAGGTCAGCACGCCCACGGCACCACCGAGAATCAAGAGCGCCGAGACGACGAAAACCGCAATTGACGGCAGGGCGTAGGCGAGCGCAATCATGCGGACTCCTTCTTGCCGCCACGGCGGGCGAAGGCGTTCAAGAATGAGGCCAGCCCCTGGTCCTCCTGCAGCTGACTCTCGGTCGACATGTGCCGCGAGAACGAGGTGCGAATGTCCTTTGTGCCGGTGGCCGCGTCGTCGCGGTTCCCGCTCTGACCGGCTTCGGGGGCGCGAACGCCGGCACCCAGGTCGCCGCTCCACTGGACCACGCCTTCAAACGAGGCGTCACCCGCGGGCGCGGTGGCGCGCATCCAGCCACCGGTCATTGCGGCCTCACCCTCGCGCCAGTCTTCCCAGGGCAGGCGCTGTGGGAAGCCGTTGTCGTCGACCAGCAGCTGGGGCTTGGTGTAGATGGCGTCGGCTCGATTCGTGAAGGAGAACTCGAAGAGCTTCGACTCGGTGATCGCCTGCGTCGGGCAGGCCTCGACGCACAGGTCGCAGTGAATGCACCGAAGGTAGTTGATCTCGTAGACGTAGCCGTACCGTTCGCCCGGGCTGACGGGGTGGTCGGCCGGGTTGTCGAGTCCACGCACGTAAATGCAGCCCACGGGGCAGACACCGGCGCAGAGCTCACAGCCGATGCACTTCTCCATGCCGTCTTCGTAGCGGCTGAGGACGTGGCGTCCGTGCTGGCGAGGCTGCTTGGGACGCTTGACCTCGGGGTACGAGTTCGTCACGTTCGGGCGACCGATGTGACGCAACGTCAGTTTGAAGCCGCCAAAGAAATCAGTCCACGAGGCCATTAGATCTCCTCCTCGCCGTCGAGCAGTTCGCGAATGACGGCACCGGGAATCGGGCGCTGGGCCACGGTGGGCAGGACCGATTCGGGGCTCTGGTCACGGGCGTCACCAATCTGGAACGAACGTGACAGCAACGATGACGCGAAGATAACGGCCGACAGCGTGCCGAACCCCCAACTGCGCGAGACCAGGAAGGCCGCGACCACGAGCATCCAGCCCAGGCTGAGAGGGATCAATCGCTTCCAGCCCAGTTCCATGACCTGGTCGTACCGGAAACGTGGCAGCGAGGCGCGGAACCAGATGTAGCAGAAGGCAAAGATGCACGTCTTGGCCACGAACCAGAGAATCGGGAAGGCCCACCGCAGGTGCGGGATGTTCGGCACGTAGCCCGCGGGGCCACCGAAGAAGAGGGTCACAATGATCGCCGACTGGGTGACGGTGTTCATGTATTCCGACAGGAAGAACAGGGCGAAGCGCAGCGAGGAATACTCGGTGTGGAAACCACCAACGAGTTCGGACTCGGCCTCGACGACGTCAAACGGCGGACGGTTCAGTTCGGCGGTGATGGCGATGAGGTAAATCGCGAAGGGAATGAAACCGAGGCGAATCAGGTTCCAGTGCCAGAAGGCGCCGCCCTGCGAGTTCACGATGTCGTGCGTGGACAGCGAGCCGGTGATCAGCACCACGGTCACAATCGACATACCGAGTGCCGCTTCGTAGGAGATCATCTGGGCACTAGCGCGCACCGATGACATCATCGGGTACTTCGAGCCCGACGACCATCCGGCCAGCATTACGCCGTAGACCGAGATGCCCGACATCGCCAGCATGAGAAGGATGCCCATGGGCGGATTGGCAACCTGGAGTTCAATAGCGTGCCCGGCGATGGTCACGGTGCCACCGAGGGGCACGATACCGAAGGTCACCAGTGCCGGCACCAGCACCAGGTATGGCGCGAGTTTGAAGACGAAGCGGTCGGCCTCTTGAGGAATGATGTCTTCCTTGAAGAACAGCTTGATGCCGTCGGCCAGCGTCTGGAGCAGACCAAAGGGGCCCCACTTCTGCGGTCCGATGCGGCTCTGCATGTCCGAGATGGCCTTGCGCTCAAACCAGACCATGATGATCACGGCCGCCATAGCCACGGCGAAACCAATGACCACCTTCAACAGGACGATCAACAAAATGACACCGGGGGTGCCATTGCTCAACATGGGGTCAACAGTGCCGAACATCATCGCGAGGTCAACCTCACCTGGGTGCTGAGGTGCTTGGTGTCCACGAGGAACCGCTGCACGTTGTCGCCGAAAATTGTCCGCGTGCCGAACGGCACCACCATGGTGCCCGAGATCACGGTGTCGTCAGCGGTGACGATGGCGGGGAAGGAACCGTTCGCGGATGTCACCGTCACGGCGTCGCCATCGACAAAGCTCAATCGGTTGAGGTCCTGAGAGTGCACGCGAAGGGTCGTGTGCTCCACCAGCGGCAGCAGTGCGGGCGAGCCCTGCATCGCCACACCGAGGTCGTACAGTCGCCGTGCCAGGACTACGCGCAGGGCGTAGCCGTCAGCACTCGGCGCGTCGACCGCTGGCACACCGGCATCGGCAATCGAGAAGGTGCCCAGCTCGCCGAGGTCGTCGGCGTCGACGTCCGACAAGGTGCCCGCAGTGGTGGCGGCAGTCGTCGTAGTCGTCGAGCGAATGCCGGGGAACGCAATGGGGTCCATCGCCACACGCTGCTTTGGTGTGGTGCTGAGTCCAACGACCACACCTTCGAAGGCCTGGTCGTGCAGCACTGACAGGGCTGGGTAGCCGGTCGTCTCTTCGATCGTCTTGGCGACCTGCTCCACCGAGGTGAAGCCGAGGTGCTGACCACAGGCTTCGGCCAGCTCGGCGGCGATGGCCACATCGGACCATGCGGAACCAGGGGCCGAAATCTTGGGCACGACTGCGGTAACGCGGCCTTCAATGTTGGTCACGGTGCCGAGGCGCTCGTGCTGCACGTGGGCCGGGAGAACGACGTCGGCGAACTCGAGCGTGGCGCCACCGTGTCCGGTGACGAGGACAACCTTTGCGTTCGTCAGGGCCTCGGTGGCGAGGACGTCATCGGCGACGTTGTTCAGCACGTCACCCAGTGCGAGGACGGCCTTCTGCTCACCGGCGCGCATGGCGACCAGCTGCGCCAACGTGTGACGTCCGCTGGAGGCGCTGCGGCGGCGGCCCGGGGCGAGCCGTGGACTGAGGCCCATGTCCAGTGCGCCACGAACGTTGCTGCGGCGCAGGGCCGGCAGGAAGGTGGCGTTGGGGAAGGCGGCAGCGAAGGTAACAATGGCCTGCTCGACGAAGACCGGTGACTCGGCAACGTTCGGGCGACCAACCACGAACACCACACCGGTGCCGTCACCGAGAAGGGCGCGAGCACTCGCCACGGCGTCGTCGGTCAACAAGGTCCCCGCGGGGAACGAACCGGTCGCGAGGGCCTTCGCCACCAGGCCCGCTTCACCGGGGCGGGTGGGCAGGGACACGGTAGCAAGTGCGTGCAGTGCACTGGGCGCTGAGGCCAGTTCAATCAGGGCGTTCTTGCGGCGGACCACGTTTTCACGCAGTCGCAGGAACAGCACCGGCAGCTCTTCGCGAAGGTCACCGGTCAGGGTGACGACAACACGCGCCGAAGCGGCTTCGTCAATCGTGGCGGCGGGCAGCGCCTGAATCAAGATCGAGTCGAGTCCGTCACCGAACTGCGCGTCGACGTTGTCCGTGTGCAGAACGCCGCGGGCGAAACGCTCCCAGGCGAAGGCGCCTTCGTTGGTCAAGGCGGCGCCACCGATGACGCCCACGGCGTCACCATCGCCACCATCGAGGAGGAGGTTCGCAGCGGCGGTCAGTGCCTCGTCCCACGACGCTTCACGCAGCACGCCATTGTCGCGAACGAGCGGCTGGGTGATGCGGGTGCTGACCAGCGTGAGGTCGGTGTCCTCACCGTGGCCGTCGATGCTGTCGAGGCTGAAACGGCCCTTGTCGCAGAGCCAGCCGTGGTTGACGGGTTCGCTGTCGACACCCAACACGCGCGTCAAACGGTCACCCGATGACTGGACGGCAACGCGGCAGCCCACAGCGCAGGTGGTGCAGGTGCTCTCGACCTGCTCGAGGTCCCACGGACGAGCGGTGAAGCGGTACGGCTTGGCGGTCAGCGCGCCCACGGGGCAGATCTGCACCGTGTTGCCGGAGAAAACTGAATCGAATGGCTCGCTCGGCGACGGGGCGACCTCGATCGAGTCACCACGTCCGGCGAAGGCGATCTGCGCATCACCAGCGACGTCCGCGGCGAAGCGGGTGCAGCGCGAGCACTGGATGCAACGCTCGCGGTCCAACGTGACGTTGGCACCGATGGAGATGGGCTTGACGAAGTGACGCTTTTCTTCGATGAAACGGGTCTCACCGGAACCGTGGGCCAGGGTCTGGTCCTGAAGGGGGCACTCGCCACCCTTGTCGCAGACGGGGCAGTCCAGCGGGTGGTTCGCGAGCAGGAACTCCAGGACCCCGTCCTGGGCCTTCTTCGTCTTTTCCGACTCGGTGTTAACGGTCATGCCGTCATTCACGCGCAGGAAGCATGCCGGCTGGAGCGACGGGCCGCGAGGGCCGTCCACTTCAACGAGGCACATGCGGCAGACGCCGACGGGCTCCATGCGGGGGTGGTAACAGAAGCGAGGGATAAACGATCCGGCCCGCTCGGCCACTTCAATCAGCAGTTCGCCGGGCTGCGCCTCGACGGCGCGGCCGTTGACGGTCACCGTGACACTGGTGCGCGTCGCCTCAGTCATGGGGGCATCCTCCGTGGTTGACGTGGGCCACAAAGTCGTCGCGGAACATCTTGATCGCGGACGTGACCGACGAGGGAATTGAGGGGCCGAGCACGCAAATGGTCGTCTGCTGCGGAGGCCACGAGAGTCCGGGGGCAATGTTGTCGCAGAGGTCGAGAAGGAGATCGACGTCCTCGAGGCGACCGCCACCGTGTTCGAGTCGGTACATAATGCGCTCAATCCAGCCCGAGCCTTCACGGCACGGCGTGCACTGACCACACGACTCGTTGGAGAAGAACTTGGTGATGCGCCACACGGCGCGCACGACACAGCTGTCCTCGTCCAGCACGACCACGGAGCCGGAGCCCAGCATCGAGCCGAGGGCACCGACTTCGTCCTGACCAAGCGGCGTGTCGAGCAGCTCGGGACCAAACCAGGGCGACGACACGCCACCAGGAATGATTGCCTTGAGGGCCTTGCCGTTGGGGATGCCGCCACCGAGCGCCGGATCGAAAATCAAGTCGCGGAAAGTGTTCTTCACCATTTCGATTTCGTAGACACCGGGATTGTTGACCCGTCCGGCGAGGGCGAAGAGGCGCGTACCGGTCGAGCGACCAGCACCCAGTTCGGCGAATGCGGCGCCACCGTTAAGGATGATCCACGGCAGGTTCGACATGGTCTCAACGTTGTTCACGACGGTGGGCTCACCGTAGAGGCCGGTCACCGCGGGGAAGAACGGGGGCTTGATGCGCGGGAAGCCGCGCTTGCCCTCGAGTGCTTCAATCAGTGCGGTCTCTTCACCGCAGACGTAGGCACCGGCACCGGTGTGAACCACGATGTCGAGCGAGAAGTCGTGACCAAAGATGCGCTGGCCCAGCGCGCCTTGGGCGTAGGCGTCATTGACGGCCTGCTGCACGCGCTCGAGACCGAGGGCGAATTCGCCACGAAGGAAGATGAAGGCCTGGGAGACCTGGAGGGCGTAGGCGGCAATGATCACGCCCTCGACCAGCTGGTTCGGGTCGCGCTCGACGAGAAAGTGGTCCTTGAAGGTCGCGGGCTCCGACTCGTCACCATTGACGACGAGGTAGGAGATTGGCGACTTGCGCAGCATGGACCACTTGCGGCCGGCGGGGAACCCCGCACCACCACGACCCAGCAGCGACGCGGCGTCAACTTCCGCCGCCACCTGCTCGGGAAACATCGTGAGGGCCTTCTTCAGACCGTCGTAACCACCCGTTTCAAGGAAGCGGGTAATGGTGTGCGAGTCACTGTAGTGACCACGCGACGAAACAATCTTGGGGGCGCGAAGCGAGGCCATTACTTGGTCTCCCCCTTCAGCGATTCAGCGGCAGCGGCAGCTTCCGCGGCGGCCTTGGCAATGGCGTCTCGCTCGGCACGAGCGGCGGCGGCGGCAGCCCGCTGGGCGGCGATCTCTTCACGTGGCACACGTAGACCGCTGGACCGGCGAACGCGCACCAAGGTGCCGTGACTCGGAATGTCGTTGCTCAGCTTGTCGTCACGCAGGTCCGCGACGAGTGCGTCGAAGGCCTCCGGCGTCGTGGTGCGCACGTAGCGGTGATTCACCTGCACGCAGGGCGCAAGGTTGCAGTCGGCCAAGCACTCGGTCTCTTCGAGGGTGAACAGCCCGTCGGCCGAGGTGCCGCCCACGGGGCAGCCCAAGGTCGTCGTGGCGTGCTCGAGCATTTCCTGAGCCCCATTGAGCAGGCAGGCAATGTTGGTGCAGACACCAACGACGTATTTGCCCACCGGTTCGAGGTGGATCATGTCGTAGAAGGCGGCCGTGCCGCGCACGTCAGCGGGGCTGGTGCCGGTGAGCTCGGCGATTTCGACGATGGCCGGCTCGGTGAGGTAGCCGTCCTGCTCTTGCGCGAGGTGCAGCAAGGGCAGCATCGCCGAACGCTTGCGTGGGTACAGCGTCACGAGTTCTTCGGCGCGGCGGCGCAGCTCTGGGCGTAGGTGGCTCATCGGTCTACTTCTCCCATAACGGGGTCGACGGTGGAAATAACGGTGACGGTGTCGGACATCGTGCCACCGCGCATCAGCAGCGGAACTGCCTGGAGGTTGGTGAAGCTCGGGGCCCGCGTGTGCATACGGTACGGCTTGGGGCCGCCGTCACTCACGATGTAGCACCCGATCTCACCACGAGGTGATTCAATGCCCACGTAGGTTTCACCCGCGGGGACGTGGAATCCCTCCGTGAACAACTTGAAGTGGTGAATGAGTGCTTCCATCGACTCGCCGATACGGGCGCGTGGCGGTGGTGTGACTTTGGGGTCTTGCGTGCGGTAGTCACCCGAGGGCATCTTTTGGAGGCACTGACGAATGATGCGAATGGACTCGCGCATTTCGTGAAGACGAATGGCGTAGCGGTCAAAGTTGTCACCATAGGTACCAACAATGACGTCGAATTCAACCTGATCGTAGGCCAAATACGGCATTGACTTGCGCAGGTCCCATTCGACACCGGTGGAACGCAGGAGCGGTCCTGTCAGACCCAGTGCCAGCGCTTCTTCG
>Ga0208498_1000643_pt1 | contig 12948 bp, 9 predicted proteins | sample CryBogCBE12Aug09_FD_185502 | JGI IMG/M metagenome (GOLD analysis project Ga0208498, IMG submission 185502) | Freshwater microbial communities from Crystal Bog, Wisconsin, USA - CBE12Aug09 (SPAdes) (version 2) | ecosystem: Environmental > Aquatic > Freshwater > Lake | place: Crystal Bog... | reverse complement strand
CCAGCTTTAGATGAAGAGTTCTTTAAATCACATCAGGTTGCTAATCTCGAAGAATTAAAGACACAGATCCGTGCTAATTTAAAAATGCAAAAAGAATATCAAAACCAGATGGCGCAACGCCGTCAGGTCTTGGATATTCTCACAGACAAAACGGAAGTTAGTATCCCTGATAGTTTAGTTGATAACGAAACACAGGGTATCTTACGTCAATTTATCGAAGAGAATATGCGCCGCGGAGTTTCTTCTGAAGAAATCGAAAAAGATAAGAAGACAATTGTTGAAGGTGCTAAGAAGACCGCTGAAAAGCGTGTTAAAACTCAGCTCATTCTTTCTAAGATTGCTGAGAAAGAGAAAATCACGATCGAAAATCGTGACTTCGATAACTACATTTACCGCGAAGCTAATCGCACACGTCAACGTCCTGAGAAGATTGCTAAAGACTTGGGTAACAACCGTGAAGCACTTCGCGCAGCCCAGGAATCGATCATTTTCGACAAGGCAGTTGATTTTCTGGTTTCTAAGGCTACTGTATCTAGTAACTAATCGTGAGCTACTACGTTCCAATCGTTTTAGAGAATACAGGCCGCGGAGAGCGGTCTATGGATATCTATTCGCGTCTCCTTAAGGACCGAATTATTTTCATCGGTACACCTATCGATGATAATGTTGCGAACGTAGTGATTGCTCAGCTTTTGTTCTTACAAATGGAAGATCCTAAGAAAGATATCCATTTGTATATCAATTCACCAGGTGGCGTTGTCACAGGAGGCATGGCTATCTATGATACCATTAACTTTCTACAATGTGATGTCGTTACCTACTGTGTAGGTATGGCGGCTAGCATGAGTACCGTATTACTTGCTGCAGGTACTAAGGGTAAGCGTTTTGCGCTTCCTAATAGCCGGGTTATGATTCACCAACCATCGGGTGGTGCAGGTGGCCAGGCTGCTGATATCACAATTGCTGCTCGTGAAATTTTACGTTGGAAGAAAACACTTAACGAAATCATCGCAAAGCACACAGGTAAGACACCTAAAGAAGTCGAAAAAGATTCTGACAGAGATTACTACATGAGTGCTTACGAAGCTAAGACGTACGGTATTGTAGATCATGTTGTAGAATCGACTCGCGAGGCAGAAAAGCTCGTTGTTCAACCTAAAGCGTAAGCGTTAGATTTTCTTTTTATGGCAAAATCATCGCGCATGACGCTCTGCTCATTTTGTGGTAAGTCGCAATCTGAGGTTAAGAAGATCATCGCTGGTCCAGGTGTCTATATTTGTGATTCGTGTGTTACGGTATGTAAGACCATCATCGATAAAGAAGTTAAAACACCGGTAGCAGAATCAAAACCTGCCTTTAATTTAAAGAAACCATCAGAAATTAAAGCCGTACTTGATGATCATGTCATTGGGCAAGATCACGCGAAGAAAGTTTTATCTGTAGCGGTATATAATCACTACAAGCGATTAAATTTCGATGCTGGTAATCTCAGTAAGGAAGTAGCTTCAGTTTCATCAGAATTTAGTGATGTTGAAGTAGAGAAAAGTAATATTCTTTTGGTTGGACCAACCGGTTCAGGTAAAACGCTTCTTGCTCGTTCACTTGCTCGTATTCTCGATGTGCCATTCGCTATCTCGGATGCTACAACGTTAACGGAAGCAGGTTACGTAGGTGAAGACGTAGAAAATGTAGTATTACGTTTACTTCAAAACGCTAATTACGATGTAAAACGTGCTGAGTGCGGAATTATCTATATCGACGAAATCGACAAGATTAGACGCTCCACAGGTAATGTATCCATTACGCGTGACGTTTCCGGTGAAGGTGTTCAACAAGCGCTTCTTAAAATTTTAGAAGGTACCGTTTGTAATGTTCCTCCTCAGGGTGGTCGTAAGCATCCAAATCAGGAGTACGTTCAGATCAATACATCGAACATTCTCTTTATTTGTGGCGGTGCTTTTATTGGTTTAGACGAAATTATTAAAAAGCGTGCTGGCCAGCGCTCACTTGGCTTTCATGCCAACCCAGAGGATCATGAATTAAAGCCAGTTGAAATCATGACTAAAATTGCACCAGAAGATTTGGTCAGTTTTGGTATGATTCCAGAATTTATTGGAAGACTCCCGGTTATATCCGTTTTAGATCAGTTGCAGGTTGAGGATTTATCCAAGATTTTACTGCGTACAAAAAATGCGATTGTTAAACAGTACTCTAAGTTGTTTGCAATCGATGGAGTGCGTTTACGTATTACTCCGGATGCAATTAAGGCAATCGCTCTCAAAGCAATTGAACTTAAAACAGGTGCTCGTGCGCTTCGTGCTATTATCGAACAATTGATGCTCGAAGTGATGTATGAAATTCCACAACGAACAGATATTTCAGAAGTTGTAATTGATGCAGCAGTGGTTGCGGGTAAACGTAAACCAACTTTAAAGCGCATCAGTAAATCCGAAACCAACAAAGACGCCGCTTGATCGTATATCCTGCAATTGACATTCGAGGCGGCCGCTGCGTGCGTCTCATCCAAGGCAAAGCTGATCAACAGACAGTGTATGCTGAAAATCCTGTATTAGTTGCAGAGGGTTTTAAGCAGGCTGGAAGTGGATGGGTTCACGTTGTTGATTTAGATGGAGCCTTTGATGGTGAGCCAAAAAATTTAGACACTGTAAAAGCAATCACAGCTACCGGTCTTCGTGTTCAATTGGGTGGTGGCCTTAGATCAAAGCAGTCAGTGGAACGTGCTTTGGCTATGGGAGTTTCACGTGTTGTGATCGGTACACGTGCTGCAGAAAGTGAAAGTTTCGTTGCTGAACTCGTTGCTTCTTTTGGTGATAAAATCGCAGTTGGTATTGATGCCAAAGATGGCAAAGTAGCTGTTAAAGGCTGGGTAGATACCACTAATACAGGAGCACTCACCATGGCTAAGCGTATGGACGATATAGGTGTTTCTACGCTTATTTATACTGATATTGGTACAGATGGTATGCTGACAGGACCTAATCTAGTAGCACAGGAAGCGATGCTAAAGACGGTACGCTGCCGAGTCATTGCTTCAGGTGGTGTCAGTGTGAGGGATGATGTCAGTAATCTAAACAATCTAGCTAAGAAATATCCAAACTTAGACGGCGTAATTGTGGGCAAAGCAATCTATGAAGGCCGCGTTCAACTCCCTGACTTGTTAGCACTCGTAAAAGCTTAAGCTTTTATTTGATCTGCGATTTCTTCGAGCGGGTAGGTAACTATTTCAGCAAGCGTAGGGTGATACCACGGCGCTTGCAGCATGTCGCGTACGGTTGCTCCCAAACTAAGTGCTGTTGTAAAAACGTGGATTAATTCACCGGCTTCGACGCCTACGATTTCAGCTCCGAGGAGTTTACCTATTTTAGGTTCTGCTAAAACTTTAACATAACCGTAGTTAGCTTCCATTAAGATCGACTTGCCGTGATCATTGAAGGGATACGAAGCCGATAAATATTTAGTTTTACTTTCTTTGAGCTGTTTTTCTGAAAGTCCAATACTTGCTACAGCAGGATCGGTAAAAACAACACTTAAGAGTTTTGTGTAATCTACGGGTTTAAGTTTTTTTACATTCGCTGCATGACGAGCGGCGAGTTCTCCTTGCTGAATTGCAATGTGAACGATTTCAACAGGACCCGCGCAATCACCCGCTGCATAAATGCTAGGTACGGTTGTTTGCTGATAGCGATTGGTTTTAATACGGCCATCTGCTGTTAGTTTTATCCCTACCTGGTTTAAGTTAAGGCTCTCGAGTAGAGGTTCTCTGCCAAGGGCATTAAACAGGTACGCTGCTTTTTTAGTGAGGGTCTTACCTTGGTGGGTAAAGGTTACTTCAATTAATTTCTTTTTCTTGGCGATCTGGGTAATATGCGTTCCCGTAAATACAGCCATTCCCTCATCTGAAAGGGCCTTTGCTAGGGTTTCGCCAGCTTCTTTGGACTGGGTGCTTAGTAAGTGTTCACTGCGCTGGATTAAGGTCACCTGTGTGCCCATGCGCTGTAAGTACTGGGATAATTCACAAGCAACTATTCCACCTCCTAGAACGATAACACTTTTCGGTAGAAAATCTAAGTTCAGTACTTCATCACTTGTCCAAAAAGGAGTGGTGCTAAGGCCTGGAATCGGAGGGACTGAAACTTTAGATCCGGTGGAAATTAAGATATGTTTTCCACGAATTTTTTCTCCCGTGGATAATTGTAGCGTGTCTTTTGTTAAAAACGATGCATGGGCTCGGATAAGATCAAACATGCCTTTTCTCAGCTGCATGTCTCGAAATGAGGCAAATTCATCAATGATTTTATTCTTACGACTATTTACTCGTTTCATATCGGCTACTGCTTTGCCGATTTTTAAACCAAAGATATCTGCTTTGCGCGTCTGATGAAGGAGGTGGGACGTGTGGAGCAATGTCTTTGAAGGCATGCATCCTTTTAAAATGCAAAGACCTCCTAATTGCTTTGCTCCATCAACCACAGCGACTTTAAGGCCTAGTTGAGCGGCAAGGCGTGCAGCATTAAATCCAGCACTACCACCACCAATTGCTATAAAATCATAGGTGCGCATAATTCAATGTTAGTAGTAGCTTATGGATTGAGCGACTTCTTTTGCTTTTTCTTCAGAAACTAAGTGTTTGATGAGGGCTAAGCCAAAGGGATGAGCTGTACCTGCACCACGTGAAGTGATCAAGTTTGTATCGACTACAACGGGTTCAGTACCTAGCGGTGTATCGAATTCATGGGCTACTGAGTGGTGTGCTGTAAAGCGCTTGTTTTTAAGGACTCCTGCATCCTTTAAAATAACGGGAGCTGCACAGATCGCTGAAATCAACCGATTTGATTTAAAATAGTCTTTAACTAGAGCAGCGATGCGTGGATCAGCTCTTAGCAGTTTAACTCCTGGGCCTCCTGGTATAAATAGGCATGTAAAGGACTTATGAAGTACCTGATCTAGGGAAGTATCTGCCTTAAGGGTAATACCACTGCGACCTTTTACATCGAGAGATCCATCCAGGGATGCTACAGTTACGTGGATACCTGCTCTACGCATGAGGTCTACAGGAACGACGACCTCAATTTCTTCAAAATCGGGTGCTAATACGGTTAAAACACGTACGGAAGATGACATAAGTTGCTTAATATAGACTAAAGCGATCTACCTAGGATGCCGCAAGCCATTGGATATTCAATTATTGCGGTTTTGTAAGGTATCGTTTCACTGATATTAAACCTAATAACATACATATACTTTTATGGCCGGCGTAGGAAAATTACTCAAACAAGCACAGAAAATGCAGCGCTCAATTGAGACGCTTCAAACCCAACTCGAAGCTAAGGAAATCGATGTGACTGCGGGTGGGGGTGCAATTAAAATTAAAATCACAGCAACAGGTAAATTCTTAGGCCTGACACTGGATCCCGAATTTCTAAAGGAAGACGCAAAGCTTATATCAGATACAGTTCTCTTGGCTGTGAATGATGCTGCTAATCAAGCAAAGGCTTATCACGACGCTGAAATGCAGAAAGTAACATCCAGTTTACAAGTTCCTGGTTTATTCTAACGCATGTCAGCTATTGAAAATTTACAAAAGCAGTTGAAGCAACTGCCTGGTTTGGGCTACCGCTCTGCAGAGCGTATAGCGATGCATCTACTTGTAGAAAAACCTGAGCAGTTACCTGTTTTACTTGCAGCACTAACCGAAGCCTCTCGTAGTGTTCACCGTTGTAAGAAGTGCGGTAATATTGCAGAAGGTGATTTATGTTCTATCTGCTTAGATGAGCGTAGAAATAGTCGTCACGTCTGTGTGGTTGAACATGTTCCTGATTTAGTATCGCTCGAAAAAAGTGGAGCATGGCGCGGAACCTATCATGTACTGCATGGTAAATTATCACCGTCTCAAAAAATTACGCCTAACGATTTAAATATTTCAAGTTTACAGGCTCGTATTGAAAATAAAGAGATAGACGAACTTGTACTCGCATTGGCTAACGATGTAGAAGGTGAAGCAACCTGTCATTACCTTATAGAGCAGTTGCCTGCTGGTAATACCGTTAAAGTTAGCCGTATTGGGTTTGGTATTCCAAGTGGTGGTGGTGTCGTGTATGCCGATGCAGTAACGCTTAAGAGCGCTTTAGAAGCTCGCCGCAGCTACTCCTAAGTCTTACTGCGAGACTTCGTATATTTCGATTAGGGCGTAACCAGTGGTTCCATAAACTCCAGTCACTTGCGCTGTGTAATTACCAGGAGGAACGCTGACGACTAAGGCAGAATCGCCACTATTTGCGCCCAAGCTAAATGCTCCAACAGAAGCCATTATACTGGAGGTAGCTTGAGTGACACTTGATAAGACGGGTGAATTTCCGATAACAGGGGTGTTACTCCAGCCGGTGCTACTTGCAATGATGTTTCCCGATGCATCATAGATTGTGAGAACTGGTTGTGCGAGAGTACCTGCTACTCCATACGGTATGAGTGCTGGTCCATCAGCACGGATAAGCACTTTTTCAGTTCCTGTACCGCCAACAACAAAGCCGGCGGTTAATGTGTTTGCACCACCACTTGTCACTGCACCCGCAGAGATATTAATCAGACGTGATGAAGCGTTGGTAGAATCCATGTCATAGATTTCATCGAGTGCTACACCGTTTGTGCTATTCATGCCGGATACTTGTACGGTATAAGCATTGCCTTGAGTAAGAGGTAAACTCGCGAGCACTGCTGAGTCTGCTGAACCTTGTGTTAAGGCAAATGCACCCACGGAGCTCATAGTACTAGCACTGGCTTGGCTAGCGAGTGTCTGGAAACTTTGGGATCCGTAAGTTAAGGAATTATTCCAGCCTGAATTGGTAGCTATGATTTGTGCGGAGCTGTTATAAAAGGTGAGTTGGGGCTTTGAGAGTGCGGTTGTTATTCCATAGTTGGATAGTGCAGGTCCAATTCCGCGAAGTAGAAGATTTTTAGTTCCAGTGCCACTAATCACAAATCCAGCAGTAAGGGCAGCTGTAGTGCCGTTCACTGTAGCACGAGCAGAAAGATTAAGTAAACGTGGGTTTTGTACACTTAAGATTGCTGCAGTAGTCGTTGTAACGCCTGTGGGGCTAGTTACATTGACCGTGTAAGTTCCTGCATTTGATGCTTGGAAGTTTGAAATAAGGTAACTGCTTGAAGTAGCGCTAGGAATTAAAACGCCATTTAAATACCACTGGTAGGTGAGTGGGGCTATACCGGTTGCGTTAACGCTTAAGGTTGTTGTAGAACCTAATAGTAGAGACTGATTAAGTGTTGTTGATAAAATTATGGGAGACGTTGTAGGTATAATTTTTCTAACTGTATTGTTGAAAAAGTCTGCAACGTATAAGTTACCAGATTGATCTAAGGCGATGTCTCCAGGACTATTTAAATGTCCAGCAGAACCAATTCCATCAGAACTATCTGCAACTCCGGGACTTCCTGCTATTGTTGTTACTACGCCTTGGGATGTTATTTTACGAATTGTGTCGTTGTTGGAGTCGCACACGTAGATTGTATCTTGTGCATCTACCGCTAAGCCTGAAGGCATATTGAAACGAGCGGCACTACCTGTGCCGTCTACGGTTCCTGTAGAGCCAGCAGACCCTGCAATTGTGGTAACATTCGCAGTAGAGCCATTCAAAGTAATTTTTCTTATTGTAGCGTTTGAACTATCAGAAACAAAAACATTTCCCGCTGGATCAACAGCTATTCCTAGAATGGTGCCAAAGCGTGCACTTGTTCCAATACCGTCAGTACTTCCAGATGATAATGCTTTCCCAGCAATCGTTGTGACTGTGCCATTAGGTGTAATTTGACGAACGGTGCATCCTTGTCCATCGGCTACCCATACATTGCCGCTTGCGTCTACAGCTAAATTTTCTGGATCTTCAAAACGTGCTGCAGTGCCAACGCCATCTGTTTTCCCTTTAAGACCCGCGCTTCCTGCTAGTGTACTCACAGTACCACTTGGGGTAATTTTTCTAATGGTATAATTTAAACTGTCTGCGATATAAACATTACCAGAGCTGTCTACGGCAACACCTCCAGGTCCATTGATACTTGCTGTAGCTAAGGCGCCATCCGTTGATCCGGCGTTTCCAGATGAACCAAGCAGAGTAGTTACTACACCTGTTGGGGTAACTTTTCTTATAGCATTATTTACACTGTCAGCTACGTAAATATTTCCGGCACTATCTAGTCTGATACCGCCATCAGAATCAAAGCGGGCGGATGAACCTGTACCGTCTAAAAAGCCTGCAGCACTTGGCCAACCTGCGAGTGTCGACATGCCTGTCGTACTAACAGTTAATGAGAGTGCTGAGCTCGTAGTGCTGCCATTGGTATTACTTGTGACGCATCTAAATTGATCACCACTCATAGCAAGTGTCGTAGAACTAACCATGAGTATATTACTTGTAACACCTGAATAGGTGCTTGAATTCGTGAGGTTGCTCCACGTGTTAGTTCCAGCTGCTTGTCTTTGCCACTGGTAGCTAAGCGGAGTGGGACTTACAACTGAAACTGCGAATGAGGCGGATTGACCAAGTGTTGTGAACCGATTGGTTACTGCAGTGGTAATTTGAGGAGCTTGGTTTGCTTCAATAAACGTTGCTTGAATTAGATTAGCTACGTTCGGAGATCCTATGCCTGTACACAAATCGTAGCCTGTACCTGCATAATAGTTTCCATTATTACCAAGCGTGATATCTCTAAAGGCTATACTATTAGCTAGAGGATAAAGTCTTGGATTTAAAAAACCAAGGGATGAAAGTTTGTTAGCTGAACGTGCTTGATTGATTAAAGCACAGAATGCAGCCCAGACAGGAGTTGCTAAACTTGTTCCTCCAATAGTTTGAGAAACACCATTGATATAAACAACAGCTCCTGTCTGTGGATCACCAATTGCAGCTACGTCTGGACTTAATCGGTAAGTGCCAGCAGTTATGCCAAGAGCGGTTTGCCAAGTTGGTCTTTTGTAGTAGTGGCTATAACCACCGCCAGAATCAACCCATGTGGTTTCGCTACTTACAGTTCCAGCGGAGGTGAGTACTAGACGTGTGCCGCCAACGCCTGTTACGCACGGGTCACTTGCAGGATACGATACGTCGAGTGGAGCAGTCGTTGAATAACTGCCGGTACTAGGATCGGGGTTTGATCCGCCGTCACCAGAAGCTGCAAGTACAGTCATGCCCGTACTTGCTAAATTTGCCATGTATTGGGATTCAATGACTAAATAATCGCTTTCAACGACAGTTTCATTTTCTCCAAAAGACATGGAGAATTGTGAAAATCCCGGATGAGTTAGAGCATCATTGTAAACTTGCTGATAGGTTTTATCAAAACCGGCTGGATCATTAATATTTGAACCGTAAACCATGATTGTTGCACCAGGTGCGAGTGCGCTGCTCCACTCAACATCAAGGCTAGCTTCTGCTAGTGAATTAGAATCTGCGGGTACTGCAGGACCACCATTTACGTTTACTTGAACAATATTGCTTGCGGGTATGGTAAGGCCAGCTGCTGTCCAAAATTTATTTAAATCTGAACTTGAAGGATAGGCATTACTAATGATGCCAATGATTTGTCCCGTTCCGTTATAATTTAAGCCATTAGCATTATATGCTGTAGCGACTTGTGCTGGAAGATACGGAGGAGCGTTTGTTCCACTGGCTTGAGGCATGAGTATATGCCGTGGAGTCATGCGAATATGAGGCTGTAAACCGTGAATACCAACTACAACGTTAGCAAGTGATGTAGGTAGACTAGGAGCGACCACTGCTGATGTGTACTCACTGTCATTGTAAGCAACACGAGCAAATTGAGTTTTAAGTGCTGTTTGAACATTAGAAACTTTTCCTTTAGCAAAAACAGCAAGATGATTGTAATCAGTTCTAACAACCTCAAAGCCTTGTGCTTTAACCCAGTCTAGTACGAGTTTGTGTTCTTCTTCAGATGGCCAATATTTCGCAGCCATTTCGGTCGGTGTTATTTTTTCATTCTTTGCGACGCGCTCTTGAAGCTCTGGAAGATTATGCATTTTTAATGCAATCTCAAATTCCATGGCTGTAGAAAGTTGAGCAGAGCTGAGAGCCGTTGATACAAGAGCTGGTCGATGACCTTTTTGGCCATGTTCTGAGCTACTTGCAGCCATGACCGAGTGAATACTACCTGAAAATTCTCTACGCGATTCTGTCTGAGTTATTGCAGCATTTAATCCCAAAGTTTTTAAAGCACTTAGGATTACTAGATATAAAAAAACTTTTTTCACGAAGGGGTAATTAGATGAAAGACTTAAGAAAAGGTATAAAGTTCCTTAGCTCGTTGGTAAAAATTAAGAGTTATTTACAATGAGCTGCTACGATACAAATATCATCATCAAAGTCTTTTCTTTGAGTGAATTCTTGAACAGACGTGATAACTTTTTTAGTTAAATCCGATACTGCTAAGTTAGGGTGATTTTTAAGTAACTCGATGAGTTTCGTTTCACTAAATTGGATACCCTCTGAGTTGGATGCCTCTATTATACCATCTGTATATGCAATGAGTGTATCTCTTGAATTAAAAGCAATGCTCTGGTGGGAGTAATTAAAATCCTCAATTAAACCTGTTGCTGGCTCTGGGTCTAAAATAGTTAAACGTGTCACTGTTTGGTCTGCACTATTTAGTATAAGGGGTGCAGGATGGCCTGCGTTTGAATAGGTTATTGTTTTTGCAATGGTATCTATGATAGCAAAAAAAGCGGTAGCGAAAATAGGTTGTCCTGTTCCAGCTACGATTGGCATGAGATTGCGATTAATTTCTGTAAGAACTTTTCCAGAATCGGTAGCGCTAAGACAAGACTCTTGAACTACACCACGTATAACTGCTGTAAGTAGACCTGCCCGTACACCGTGGCCCATTACATCACATATAAAAAATCCGCATTTTGTATCAGAAATTGAGATGAGGTCGAAAAAGTCCCCACCAAGTGATGCTGCAGCTTGGTAATAATGGGAGAATGCTAAATTACTTTTATCCGGATTACTATTTTTAGGAAAAGTAGGGTACCTAGATGGAATAAATGCTTGTTGGATCTGACGTGCCATGAGCAGATCAGCTTCCATCGCTTCAGATCTCTGTTTTAGTTCTTGTTCTGTTTTTTTACGCTGCGTTATGTCATGACTTATACCAACAAGTCCGATAACGCTACCTTGCAAATTTTTGAACGGTACCTTGGTTGTGAGTGACCAGCGTTCTTTACCTTCGGGACCAAAGTTTGATTTCTCTTGATTTAGGATCGATTGAGATTGGGTGAGTACAGATGCGTCATCTTGAATTGCTTGTTCAGCTCGTTCACCTGAGTAAAAATCGTTTACGCCTTTACCACGGGCTTCATCCTGTGAGTTAACGCCCAGTTCTTTTAAGTGCGACTCATTGTTTAAAAGATAATTTGCGTTTTTATCTTTAACAAAAATACGTGAAGGCAGGTGATCTATAATCGTTCTTAAAAGATTATGCTCTTGAATGAGTTTTTCTTCCGCCTCCTTAGCATGAGTTACATCGCGGGTGATTCCAAAGGTACCGATGATATTTCCATTAGGGTCTCTCCACGGCATTTTTGTTGTAGAGCCCCAGGCTAAGGTTCCATCGCGTTTTGTTATATGCTGAATACTCCCTACGACAGGTTCGCCTGTTTCAATAATTTTTCTTTCTTCGGCGAGTGCTGTGTTTGCGTGTTCTTTAGAGAAAAAATCGGCATCGGATTTTCCTACTACTTCTTCTGGTTTTTGAACACCTAACCAGTGTGCATGAGCAAAATTAACGCGTACAAATTTACTATTTAAATCCTTAAAATAAATACGATCGGGTGTTTTCTCCATCAGTAGATGAAGAATAGCTGAATCGAGCGATTCTGTGCTTTTAAAAGAGTGGTTGGACTCCTGAGGCAATTGACCCATGACTAAGGTATTTAACCTATATAATTTAAGTAAGCTAGCAACCTATAAGCAGCCTACATTTGAGATAAAATGCTATCTTTTTGCCTGAAATATTGAATATTCAGGCATAGTTGATTCGTGCTCAACAAGCTTTGGGTTCCGTTAAGCACAGGAACGCCTAAGAATACTAAAACCTAAGTAATTCTATACTTTAACTTCAAATAGCTCAGGTTGCATCTCACCGATAGCTACTCGGTTAACTGTACCCGTCATGCGTATTGCAAAGTCGCCTGAAATTTCGATACCGATTTTACCGCCTGGCATGTGAACGGTAATATTTTTGTCAACTAAGCCTAGACGATGAGCTACAGCTGCTGAAGCACTTGAACTTGTTCCTGATGCTAATGTGTAACCTGCGCCACGTTCCCAGATTTCTATGCGAATGTTGTTACGATCTAATACTTGCATGAACTGAACGTTAGTTCTGTTTGGAAAATTAACGTGTGTTTCTAGAACTGGTCCGTACTGATGAGCGAGCTTAGGACTAATTTCGGGTAGTGGAATAACGCAATGAGGATTACCGATCGTTGCAGCACAGAAAGTAAAGGTTCTGTCTAGTACTTCAATTTTTTCGTTAATGACTTCACGTGCATTACCAGCAACAGGAATTTTTTGACTTAAGAAACTTACATTTCCCATATCCATGACTAAGAGTTTGCCGTTGTCTTTGACAACAGCCTCCACGATACCGCCTGGGGTCTCAATTGGGAATTGGGTTCCTTTAGCGATTTTTTGATCAAATAAGTAGCGTCCAAAAATACGGGTTCCGTTTCCTGACTTTTCTGCTTCTGATCCATCTGGGTTGAAAATACGTAATCCAAATGCACCAGATTTTGTTGGAAGTGGACCCCAGAGAATACCATCAGACCCAACACCGAAATTTCTATGACAAATAACACGAATTTGATCTAAAGTAGGTGTTTTCCAGGTTGGAAAATCACTTGGA
>Ga0208498_1000635_pt1 | contig 13107 bp, 32 predicted proteins | sample CryBogCBE12Aug09_FD_185502 | JGI IMG/M metagenome (GOLD analysis project Ga0208498, IMG submission 185502) | Freshwater microbial communities from Crystal Bog, Wisconsin, USA - CBE12Aug09 (SPAdes) (version 2) | ecosystem: Environmental > Aquatic > Freshwater > Lake | place: Crystal Bog... | reverse complement strand
GCGCATTACACTATTGTATGAGCAGAAAAGCACTGACTAATGTGTGCAAATACCCCGCTGTAGCACCATGCCTATATAGTGAATACCCCGCTGTAGGGGGTCGGGGATCTGAGAGATTTACTTTGGTATTCAGCGTAGATTTACTTTGGTATTGTGAAAACCATTTGACTATAGCCTCTCTGCCCCACCACCATGCCAGAAATTTTTTACCACAATTTCTACAAATTTTCCCCACAAACCAAGAAAATTCTGGCCCATTTTGAACCATTCTGGAGCCATTCTGAAGCTATTTTGGCCAGAAATTTCTTGACAAAACCAAGATTCTAGTCTATAATATAACTACTGTAGAAGATAGTATATACACAGTGGGCCGTTAGCTCATTAGGTTAGAGCAGTGGACTCATAATCCATTGGTGCGGTGTTCGAATCACCGACGGCCCACCACTTGATACACTATATACACATGTTAGAAAACCGAGAAGGGAAGGGTATATGTATACACAAACGGATCAGGGGCCGGATAGCCTGGGAGATCTCACTAGTGTATATTGAGGATATGACCTAGTCTAGCCGCAACTTCCCCTAGTCTGCTACTAATCCTATCCGGTAGTCTGGAACTCGCTACTCCCTGAGAGCAGGAGAAAGCAGAACGGGATAATACAGTGATACCTACGCATGTATTATACACTAAACCCTATACCCATTCGGAGTGTAGGGTTTTTTGTTTGTCCACAGCTTATCCACAGGCGTTTGAGATATCCACAGCTTATCCACAGCTTGTTCACAGGTTATACACAGGCGGAGTGCCGGACCTTGTGGCGAAAACGCAACAAAAAGATTTTGCTTAGGGGCTTGACAATTTGGTAAAACCTTGCTATAATACATTTTTAAGCAGTAAAGGAACACTATGTCAAAGCATCATTTAGTAGTATTTGCAAACTATGTACGCGATACGGGCTTCACGCTCGTAGAGGCCCTGCGTTATGTTGGGGATCATTACGACGAGCTCGATGAGGACCTCGTGCAAGCATACGATGACACTTATATGGAACTTATGCAGTTTTTAAAGGCCCAAGAGTAAGTAGGGTCTTTAACAGCAGGGGTTGACAATTGGTAAAACCTCTGCTATAATACACACATGATAGAAACAAAAGCACCCCGTAAAAAGCGAGCAGATCGCAATCACATCATATACGAGCTGGAAGTCAACGGCCTCAACTATATAGGTGTCACTGCCAAGACTGAAAGCACTGTATTAAAGAGCGTTCGAGCTCGTGCCGCCAAGCATTTCTATCGTGCTAAGACCGAAGACAAGAACTGGCTCTTATGCGCTGAGCTTCGTAAACTAGACACCAAAGAAGAGATCGTTATTAAGATCCATGCTATAGTACGGGGCAAGGCTGAGGCACACAAAGAAGAAGTTCGTATACGGCGGGAAGTAAAGCCCGCACTCAACACTGACACTAGAGGAGATTGATATGATTGATATACAGCACGGTTCGCCCTTTGATAGAGGTAGTGCAGACAGCTGGTATGGTCGCTGTCGTGATCCCCACAAGGGAGGCGTAGGCGGTGAGTCGGGTGTTAGGGTCCCATTGACAGGACTCACAACACAAGAGATCTGGGAGTACCACGCAGGCTACGATTGGAACGAGCAGTTCGGTGGTAAAAAAGATTGGGATTGATGGTTGACAAAGTGGTAAAACCACTGTATAATACACTTACACTGAAACACAAAGGAGCTGATATGTCAAACTACCCAAATATGAGTTACTGCATGTGCGAGAACACTCTCTTGGCCCTGCGCCAAGTCATGAACGCAATGCAAGAGGAAGGCCCTATGTTCCTGCAGGATATGAACAGGGACGAGAAGCGGGCCTACCAGGAACTGTTCAATGCCTGTGAGTCGTTCCTGAGTGCCGCAGAAGAGCTTGAGGACGAGATTGCCTACGAAGAGCGTGACGGACAGCCCGATGAAGCGCAAGAGTGGGAAAGCTTTGACCCTGATTGCTAAAGGGTCGGTTGACCTTTTGGTAAAACCGTGTTATAATACACTTACACTAACAAGGAGCACTCATGTTCAAACTCTTAAGTACTGCAAATCCCAAGACGCTCAAAGGCGAGAAGCTGGGCTATGTTACCTACATCCTGCATCTCGCGCCTGCTAGCCTCAGCGGCACCAATGTATGTCCCAAGGCTACAGCAGGTTGCATTGCCGCTTGCCTTAATACAGCAGGACGCGGTGGCATGTTCAAACGCGGTGAGACTACCAATACGATCCAAAAAGCCCGTATCCGCAAGACACAGTACTTTGTCATGGATCGTGCGGGTTTTATGGCAGATCTTGCCAGCGACATCCGCAAGGCCATCGCCCAGGCCAATCGCAACAATAAGACAGCGGTGTTCCGCTTGAATGGTACTAGTGACATCGCCTGGGAGAAGTACGGCATCATCGAACAGTTCCCAGATGTACAGTTCTATGACTACACTAAGATCCTGGGCCGTAAGGTTGCGCATTTGCCCAACTATCACTTGACATTCAGCCGTGCTGAGAGCAATCAAGCAGATGTAGACAAGGCCTTGGAGCTGGGTATGAATGTCACAGCAGTCTACGATGAGATCCCAGAGGGCATGTGGAGTGCCGACGAGACGGACTTGAGGTTCTTAGACCCCCAAGTAGGCTACATTGGTTTGAAGGCCAAAGGCCGCGCAAAGAAAGACTATAGCGGATTCGTAATCCGTTTGAAAGAGGTGGCTTGATGTACATAAATGACGCAGACAGACTGGCCCAGAGCATGGGTCAGTTCCAAATGTGGGCGGGCAAGCTCTTCTACTATCACAGTGACAGATTAGGTTGGAGATATATCAAATGAAGTTCAATGATGCGATACAGTGGGCAGGGACTGCCTGCTTCTTGGCCATGTATGCATTAATGAGCCTAAACCTGTACCCGTGGAACATCGTGGCTGGGATCTGCGGGGGTGCCTTGTACTTGGTCTGGTCGGTGCGTGTGGCAAATAAGCCACAGATGGTAACCAATCTGGTATCAATAGCCATATGCGGCTACGGGTTATTCAAGGCATTCGGTTGACAGACTGGTAAAACCTTGCTATAATAACGACATACACTAACAAGGAGCAGATATGTTTTCAACAGAGAATCAAAGAGCATTGAATCAAGCACTCAATGTCATGTACGAAGACCAGGGTGCCGCTTTCACTTCAGGCTACATGAACTCTATGGCACAAGAGATGCTGAACCTCTTGCCCAAACGCAAGCAGAAAGAGTTCATCAAAGGCGTTGAGAAGTTCAACGGTCGTCAACTGGTCAAGGTCAAGAACTGCCTGACTGGTGTAGAGGTTGAGATCCGTCGTGAGGATGTGGGCACCTGCAATGATCCCAGTCGTGAACTATTTCACACAATGTGACTTGACAAACTGGTAAAACCGTGTTATAATTGTTCTACACTAACAAAGGAGCAGAGATGAACTCAGAACAGATCAAGTTTGAAATCATGGGTGGTAATTTTACCAACGATCAGTTGAACGAAATTGCCGATGCTATCAAATATGCACGAGCCAAGTTGACCCGAGTGGTAGCTCGTAGCCTGCGACCCGGCGATACGGTTAGGTTCACCAGCAACCGCAACGGCAGGATCTATCAGGGCACATTGACCGAACTCAAGATCAAGAACGCTATTGTGCGGACCAACATGGGCATTTACAAAGTGCCTATGAATATGCTAGAGGCCATTTAGGGGTTGACACAGTGGTAAAACCACTGTATAATAGAGACTTACACACACTAAGGAGCAGAGATGAATATAGCAACACTAGAGCAGTATGTAGAACAGAAGAACCGTTGGAACAAGATCTTCGGCAACAAAGAGCTGAGCCTGTTGAACGCAAAGGATCGTCAGACCATTGCCAACAGCCTGGACGCAGACCTGAGCCCAGAGAACTTGACCTGCGATGGCGAGATCCGTGGTGCGGCCCTGCGAACCAAACAGCAATATCTTTTCCGTTGTGCTGAGGAATTGCTCAGCATTGATCCTTCAGTAACCTTTTACGAAATGGGAGTTTAATATGCCTAATTGGTGCAATAACACGGTTGAGATCAACCACGAAGACCCTGCTAAGATGACAGCCTTGGTTGAAGCCATTAACAAAGGCGAGTTCTGTAACTATGCGATCCCAGTGCCAGAGAGTCTGAAGATCGTGGCAGGTCGTGTGGGAGATGACACAGATCCTGAGCAGATCAAACTGCAAGAGCAGACTATGAACAATCTCAGCGTCTACGGTTATGCCAACTGGTATGACTTCTGCGTAGGCAAGTGGGGCACCAAGTGGGATGTTGAAGCCTACGATACTGTAGAGTATGATGGCAAGAACGGCGTCACATTTGGATTCGACAGTGCTTGGGCACCTCCGGTAGGCATCTACGATGCATTGGTAGAGCAAGGTTTCACAGTGCGTGCCTACTACTATGAACCTGGAATGGCCTTTGCTGGCGTTTGGGAAGATGGTTACGATGACGAATACAGTTTGGGTGGGATGACCTCAACACAGGCCCGCGAAGATCTGCCCAAGGAGTTGGACGAGATGTTTGGTATCAGCGACGGTATCGCTGAATACGAAGCCGAAGAGGCTGAAGAAGAGTAAGGTTGCTCCGACCGGGGCTGGGGGTAGTGTCCCTAGTAGCAGGCCCCGGTCATCTATTCTTGGTAATAACCCTTTTGCTTGTAGGGGCTTGACAAAGTGGTAAAAGTGCGTTATAATACACACATACACTAAACAGGAGCACACAATGCAAACAACTATTAAAAACGCAAATATTGCCTATGTTAAAGTAGCAATAAACAAAAAATTGCAAACAGTCCGCGTACTAGCAACTTTTGACGCTAGCAAAAAAGACAAAGATGGGAATATTATTGTTAGCGTTAACAATGCAGTTTTTGCTAGCGGAGATGTGGCAACTATGCAACAAAGCGCAGAAAGCAGACAGCTTGCTGTAGCTCGTAGCATTGCACTTGCTAAACAGGTGTTGCGTACAGACAACATTTTGCTAGTGTAATAACACTAGACAGCGCAGGGTTATTACTTGCGCTGTTTACAAAATGGCGTTATAATACACTTACACTAACACAAAGGAGCTTTTATGCAGAAACTTACACTTACACGCTATGAGATTGAAAGCGATACTATTATTAGCGAGTACGACTGCAATTTTATTGCAGAGTGCGACGGCAGTAGTATTTGGAGCGATACTGCAAATAAAACAGTAACAGTAACAGGCATTTGCATTATACATAATGTATATGAAGACGGCGTTAGCACAATGGTGAATGTAACACACGATGGGAGCTGGGACATTTACACAGACAGAGGCTTTGAGGATGCGATTAGCGATGCTGTAGGCTTTGCTGTAACATTTACAGAGCAGGGTATGCAGGACGACAATTTTGCTAGCATGGAGTGCTAAAATACAACAAAGACCCTGCTGTGTGTAGGGTCTTTGATTGACATTGTGCTGTGTCTCTATTATAATAGAGACATAGACAGTTAGGAAAGAGTTAAAGGTTACCTGCACCGTTAGGAACTTTGTGAGAGGACAGTACCGGCGGGTACGCTCAATAGTCAGAGTTTACGAAAGCTGAGGACTGAAAAGATCCAAATGGCCGACGGAGTATGCAGGCAATAATGACCGTTAGAGCCTGTAGGAGACGCGCCTACAGGTAGAGATAGACTAACAATGGTTCCTTTAATTCTTTCCTAACTGGTTGACAGACTGGTTAATTTGTGTTATAATACACTTACACTAACAAGGAGCTAAAATGAAAGATGCAATACTTGCTAAACTAGCGGAAGTGGAAGCTATGCTATTAACGGCAACATGCGATGGCGAAAAACTAGTGGAACTGGAGTGCGTTAAAGAGGTAGAAAACGCATTTAGCACACTGGCACAAACGGTTGACTATTATGTAGATTGACAGTATAATATACACTTACACTAACACACTTTAAGGAGCAGACATGAGCGGAATTTACGATCAAGTTCAAAACCCAATCCCATACAGCGGATTCTTTGCAACCCCAGACAGTACTGACGAATTTGCCCAGTACCTGCAGACATTTACGGGCACTGAACGCACCATTGCGATCACCGTAGCCCAAATGGCATTCAATCTTGCCCACAAGTTGGTTGAGAGTGAAATCTTGTCAAAAGAAGTATTTTGTGGTTGACAAACTGGTAAAACCTTGCTATAATTAACACTTACACACACTAGGAGCACTACATGGGAACACGATCACGCATTGGGGTTATGCACGGTGACATTGTCAAGTCAGTCTATTGTCATTGGGACGGCTATCTGTCGCACAATGGCGCTATCTTACAAGAGCACTACGACTCAGCCAAAGCCAACAATCTCGTAGCACTTGGCGACTTGTCAAGCCTGCGCCCTGAGATTGGGGTAGAGCACGCCTTCAGTCACTTTAGCACAGAAATGTCTAGCGAAGAGTACGATGCACTCTACGGCAATATGTGTACCTTTTACGGACGCGATCGCAAGGAGACAGGTACTGAGTGGAAGGTAGCACATACCTTTGAGGAGTTCCTCGAGCAGGTAGAAAACTGCGGTGGCGAGTATTACTACATCATGCGAGATGGTGTTTGGTACTGCGGCGATGTATACGGACGCACTGAACTCAGCAATAAGTTGACAGCGTTGTCAGAGGCTTTGGCCTCAGAGAAGGAGACAGCATGACAGGCTTTCAATCAAAGCGCCTAATGGCCTTGGACAAGATCGAGGGTGCTTTAGACGAGGATGAACGCAGGGAGTTGGAGGAGTTCCTCGTTGAAGAGGACTTCCAATACATCATGCAGACAGACAGTGGCCTAGAGCTACTGCGTGACATCTTGATGATGGGGCATAAAGGCTACATCGACTACACTGATGTGGAGTTGATCGTAGAGGTTAAAGAACGACAAGCAATGAAGGAATATCTATGAGCACTATGAGTGAACTAGCATATGACATTGAGCAACTCTACATCGAAGGTTATAGTCCCAAGACTATCGCTATGATGTTGGGCTGTTCAATTGAGATGGTCTACGGTTGGATTGAATCTAACAATGTGGCAGAAGCGCCACAGGATGAAGAAATCTACAGTCCCTACTACGGAGCCTAATTTCAAAAAATGGTTGACAACGAACCAAAATCGTTGTATAATTGAAACATGTTCAAAACAAAGAACATATTTTTTAACACACACAGGAGTTTTTATTATGTCTACATTCACCCACGCAGGCGTTAGTCGCCTTAATGGCGAGTTCAAAGTTCGTTTCTGTAACGATGCTCTCCGCCAAAAGGTCCTTATCAAGAACGGTCACAAGGACATCGACATCATCGAGTTGAAGCACCCCATGACCAAGCAAGAAGCTGTAGAGTTCCTCATCAGCATCGACTTTGCTACTCAAAACGGTAAGACCAATACCGAAGTTCAAGCCGCACTAGAGGCCGCATTGGACCGCCGCGCTCCCAAAGCCGCAACTACTAAAGCTCCCAAAGCCAAGAAGGGTCCTTCAATGGATGCCATCAAGGCTAAGGCTAAGGCTGTCAAAGCTACCAAGGCAACTACTGTTACCAAAGCAGAAGTTGAAGCCCAGTTGGCAGACTTAGAAGAAGCTCCATTCTAACCCAGGCGTGACACAGTAGGGGCAGGGCCCCTACTGCTGAGTATGTTAACCAAGGGAGCGATATGAGCAAGTTACAATTATTTGGAAGACCATTCGTAGTCTTCAATCCGGAAGATAAGAAACATCGATCCTATTTTGCAGAGTTCCAAAAAAACTGCACATGGGGTGGTTGTCCAGTTAGGTTCGTAGTAGATGATGACAATGGCGATTTGGTTACAATGATCCAGCGTCGATTGATTGAATACTACACCAACAAAGAGTTTGGACAAAAAAGTCGTTGACTTTACATCGGTGATCCTGTAATATAGCTGTAACTGTTAAAGACAGCCTATTAAAAGGAAAAATAAAATGACACACAATACAAAGTCAATCCGTAAATTCAACCTAGAAACCAAGCAGGGCAAATTGTTCAAAGCATTGGTTCTAGACAAAGAGACTTTAACTGAGTCGGCGATCACCAAGCGTTTTGGTATCGCTAACCCAACAGCAACCATCAGCGTGATTCGTCAGCGTGGTTATGCTGTATACGCTAACAGCCGCAAGGCAGGCAATGGCGTACAGGTAACAGAGTATAAGCATGGTGAAGCAAGCCGTAAGATGGTTGCTTTAGCTTATAAGGCTATGGCTCAAGGCTTGACAGTCTAAGAGTCGCTCCAAGTCCGGGGTAGTGTCCCGGCCACGATCGAATCGCTCCCGATCGTGATGTTAGTGGGGAAACCCCCGCCCGGGAGGGTCGGGGTTTCTTTTTGGCCAAAAGGGGTTGACAAAGTGGTAAAACCTTGTTATAATACATACATCGCAACAAGGAGCAGACTATGGGATATCGAGTACTAGACACTGGGGACAAGATGCGTGACAAATACGGACCACGCAAGGGCTTAGAAGGTCCATTCAACTTCAGTGGTCGTGTTCTGTACTACGATCCCAAAGAGGGCTCCTACTATGACCCAACCACAGATTTCTATGTGGAGCGGACTGAGATGGATTTCCTCAATAACGAACTGATGAGAAAGTTAGAGCAAGCATGAAGATCATGTTAGAAACAACCAAATGGGACGACGGGTCGGATGCCAACCATGTCTATGTGTTCAAGAAGTACCATCCTAAAGAGCGTAGTGCAATGGCCTTAGGCTATGTGCCACGCGGTTCAAAAGAGTTTAAGAAGTTCAACATACCACTACAGATCGATCTACGCGGTCGCACATTCGAGGAGCTGAAATGACACCCTACATCAACTTTGCCATCATGCTGTCACCTATCCTAATCATGCTGGTGGCTATGATCATCATGGGAGAATTCTAATGACCATTATGATTGAAGGCTTGAACCGTCGCCAGATCGTCTTGGCGGACATCATGTGGGCCATGAACGGCAGAGATCAGGTAGAGCGATTCATTCTGAGCCTGCCTGCACTACAGCAGGCCGAAGCACGAACCGTCATGCTGATGATGATCGCCGCCATCTATGACGATGTTGAATCCATTACGCCCGAAGTTCAAAGTCTGTTGCAAAAATACAACAAATAACCCTACAGCCCTTAGGGGCTTGACAAACTGGTAAAACCTTGTTATAATTGACACATGTTAAAAAGAAAGGTAAACAAAATGATCGACAAATACACACTACAGGGTTTTGCCAAATTGGGCAAGATCACACTACTGGCATTGGCCACCAGCGCATTCGTTAGCCTCTGCTTCGAGTATCCTTTGCTGTCACTGATTCCACTCACAGTGGCCATGATCATGTTGGGTCGTCAGATCGTCAAAGACGAAGCTGACAAGGCTCGTACATTGGCCGGTCTCAACGAAACTTACTCTAAGGAATAATATGACTACACTACCTAAACCAATCGCATCCAGCGCCGGTGGCACTATCACCTACACCAAGACAGGCCTGATCCACAGCGCCGGCAAAGCCTACAGTGGCAAAATAGCCACACAGGAAGAAAAGTCAAAAAAGTCTTGACATTCTGGTAAAACCGCGTTATAATACATACATGTTAAACACACTAGAGGAGCAAAAGATGGAAGCAATCGCAACCAAAGAAGCGTTCAACGCACTGGCTGTTCAAGAAGCATGTAACGAAGCCGCAATGGCCGCTCGTGTAGCCGCAAAAGACTTTTTCCAACGCTACGGTGATCGTGGTGCTTGTGGCTTTGCTTGGGTCAATGTCTATGGTGTTCGTTCAAACAGCCGTTTGGGCAAGACACTTCAGAGCTTTGGCTTCCGCAAGGACTACACCGGGTCACTCCAGCTGTGGAATCCAAGCGGTGCCGCTACCCAATCAGTAGACATCCTGGAAGCAGGCGCTGAAGCCTACGCAAAGGTCCTGACAGAGCGTTTGGGCTTGGACAGAGTCTACGCAGGCAGCAGGTTAGATTGAAGTTGACAGGGGAGCAATCCTCTGTTATAATAGACACTTAAATAACACACACTGAAAGGCAAAAATGGCTAAAGCATCACGCAAACCTTCCGCTGTTACCAGCACCGTTATCGAGTTCGACACAGACGCTGTCAAGCGTAAAGAATTGGCTATTGCCAAAGAGTCGGACGAATCAATCCTTGAGCGCTTGAATGAGCGCTTTGAAATCCTCACAGAGATGACCAAGGCTGTCAAAGCAGGCGATGTCCGTGCTATGATCGTCAGTGGCCCTCCAGGCGTGGGCAAGAGCCACAATGTTGAAGCTGTACTGCAAAAGGACGGCCTGTTCGACACACTAGGCGAACGCAAGCCCAAGTTCGAAGTGGTAAAGGGTGCCATGAGCTCCATTGGCTTGTACTCAAAGCTCTATGAGTTCAGTGACGCTAAACATGTACTGGTGTTTGATGACTGTGATGACATTCTGCAGGAAGAGTTGAGCCTTAATATTTTAAAAGGCGCCCTGGACTCAAATGCTCGTCGTTTCATCAGCTGGAACACTGACAGCCGAATCCTACGCTCCGAAGGTATCCCAGATCGTTTCGAGTTCAAGGGTGCCGCTATCTTTATTACCAACATCAAGTTTGAGCATGTGCGCTCTAAGAAGCTGAAGAGCCACTTGGACGCATTGGAAAGCCGTTGCCACTACATGGACTTGGAAATGGATACCCAGCGTGAAAAGATGCTGTGGATCAAGAACATTGTGCAGAAGGGCATGTTGGATCGCTATGACTTTGCACAGACCACAGTAGAAGAAGTACTTGAGTTCATCAACAAGAACAAGGACACACTACGCGAGTTGAGCCTGCGTATGGTGCTCAAGATCGCTGACCTGCGCAAGGCATTCCCCAACAGCTGGATGGCCATGGCTCGTACTACCTGTATGCGTAGAGCATGATCACAAGGCTAGTCTTATACGCTAGCCTGGGTGCCTTGTTGAGCGCATTTGACATGCACTGGGACTCCGTAGAGTTCTGGTGCATACTGGGCCTGTTCTGGGCCAGTAGTACAGTGGCGCAATGGCAGGGCCGTAGGGAAGGCATTGAAAGCATCCTGGGCATGAGCCTATGGAAGATCACACAGATCAAAGCACAATTGGAACGCATTGATCGAGCAGTCGAGTCTGATGAGCCCGTAGACTCGGACAGAGAACTAACAGAACTTGAACGCATTATGAAAGCCCGTGATGAAGACACCAAATGACCTAGCGTCACTAGACAGCTACAGCCGTTACCTATGCCAGTACATAGGCCCTGCATCAGAGTATGCGCCCACATGCACTAGCCCTGCACTAGCAGAGCAACACTACTGCGCAGAGCATCGTGCTCTAGTCTACCAAAAGGGTTCAGCCCTGCGCCCAAGGCACAAGGACCAACGGCGAGCACAGGCTGTTAGACTGATCGAAAGCCTTATGAACGAAGCTGTAGAAGAGCTGGAAGCAGAAGGATTCTTTGACACGGTGGCGGGTGTGGAGCAGGATCTGGTTTAACCACTCTGGTGGGGCCGTGGGGACACCTGGTGGGGGTCTGGGGTGTATACGCAAGCATGCAACCCAAACCCGCAAGTCCGCATGCCAAATAACCCCTAAATCTAACCTGACCTAGACTAGATCACCTGGGGCCGAGATCTCGAAACCCCTAAAATTTTGCGCAACAATTTTTTGCCCACTATATAGACCTCGGGCCCGCTGGCATCGCTTAAATAGTCACTATATGCTAGACACAATCCGTAAGACTTGGCGAGAACACAAGAGAACTCAACCCGCTAGTAAAGAAATAGCTGTTTATGGTGATTCATTCGTAGATCCCAACTGTAGTGCTGCCAGCAGTTTGGGCGCATTAGCCGGCGACTACTGGATACCCGCTTGGAGTTGTCTACTGGTAGCACACTATGAACCCAGATTAGCTGATCGTGTAAACGCACAAGACTGCACTCGATTTCCACATGTATTTGGTCGTTCGGGCGTCAGCAATTGGTACACTTATCAGCGTTTTCTCAAGAACTATCATGAGTACAAGCGCATAGTATGGGTATGGACCAATAAGTCTCGTTGGCCCTATCTGCCCGAATCACTAGCAGGGCATCACTTTAATGTTACCAACATGCATCATCTTATAGAAAAGAGCAGTGGACGGGACTATTTGGTTGAATCATCAGATCTAGCTCTATTGGAACAGATGAATCAGGTCTATACGTCAATCTATCCCGAAGCACTGATGGATTTTATCAACAACAGCATATTTCTAGATGTACAACGGCGTTGTCAAGATCGTGGCATAGCTTTGGTAAACATCACCATAGATGATGACTATACCACACAGTGGCCACTCACTGATTATCCCATGTTTAGAGGACTCAATGCTGTCAGCTGGCGTGAACCATCGGGTGTTGATGGGGAACTAATGCGTGATATTATTAACGAGCGATTTCTAGTGGAAATGCGTACCTGCCATCTTAATACTCTGAACAATCAACTGTTACGCGATCTGGTCATAGCCAATCTAGATCAAAATACTGCCTGCTATAAAAGTTTACCAGATGACTACACTTGGAATTGGTCAGTAGATCCCCTAGTACAGAAGTTCTATTTGAACTATCAAACTCTTGTATATGGATCAAAATAGTGCTATACTTAGACATCTATTATAGGAGATCTAAGATCATGAAATTTTTATCAAACTTATCAAACTTGTTCAACACAGTCAAGCGAGATCTAACTGCTGAATTTGACACAGTCAAACGTCGGAGTCTACTGGCCAAGAACTCAGTTGAAGTCGCTCGTGCTGAACTCACCAGAGCCATTGAACGAACTGCTGAATTAGCCGAACAGACTCGTACTGCTGCCGAAGCCGCTGCCAATCATGCGTCAGCAGAAGCACAGCGACTAGCACAGGAAGCTCGTGCGGCCGCAGAGTCAGCAGACTATCACCGTAGCCTAATTGAACGAAAAACTCCTACCCTGGATTGAACTTGTGGTAGGTGGTGGTGGT
>Ga0208498_1000627_pt1 | contig 13191 bp, 3 predicted proteins | sample CryBogCBE12Aug09_FD_185502 | JGI IMG/M metagenome (GOLD analysis project Ga0208498, IMG submission 185502) | Freshwater microbial communities from Crystal Bog, Wisconsin, USA - CBE12Aug09 (SPAdes) (version 2) | ecosystem: Environmental > Aquatic > Freshwater > Lake | place: Crystal Bog... | reverse complement strand
CGATGAGATAGAAGAAAACCCAACAGAAGTCTTATTGGCTTTTGCTGGGTTGTTTTGTAGCCTGTGTATTCACTGCAATGTGCCGGAAGAAGATGCAATCAATCTCATTAGGAACATTTACAAGGACGTTTTAGCAGACGCCCAATCGGAGATGCATTAATGGAAGACCGCGAAAACTTTCGAGCACTGGCATCTATGTTTGCATTGAGCAGACTGGCATACTACACGCCCATCGAGAATGAAGAGTTTTCTGTCCAAGAGGCCGCGCGTGTTGCAAAAACATGTGTTCGCTTGGCTGATGCTTTGCTTGATGAGCTAGACCCCCAAGAAGGGATTGTGGCACTCAAGAAAAGGAAAAAGAATGTACAGGAATAGACCGCTACTAAACGCCTGTCGCGAGCTGCCTTGTCAGCATTGTGGCATTAGTGATGGGACTGTTGTGGCGGCTCATTCTAATCAACTGCGAGACGGCAAAGGACGCGGCCTGAAAGCTCACGATTATCGGGTTGCGTCACTCTGCTATAAATGTCATATGGAGTTGGACCAAGGCAAAGACTTATCTAAACAGGAGCGAACCGAGCTCTGGGAGGAGGCCCATCGCAAAACGATAGGCCAACTCTTTGAACGAAACCTTATTGGGCCTCTGCCTTAGCCACTCTTTCGTTAAACTGTTTCATCAAACGCACCTTTTGTTGGTCGAGTTGATCGATCCTCTCTTTAGGTGCGTTTTTTTGTTGTAACAGTTTCTTTTGTTTGTTCAACGAATTTACTTCATTCTCTAGCGTATTTGCAGCTACCCACAATTTAGCTTCAGGATGATCGTCAAACAATTCTTTAGGACTGACTTTGTCCACCCGCATGCGTTTGATCATGCTTTCATATTCAGACATAGCAGTTATATTTTTATAAAACTTATCCTGAACAGCAACATCAGACTGGGTTTCACCATATAGCTTGCCCAATATTGGAACTCTATAGGATGGAATTGGCTCACCAGTAACGGCAGTTTTACCCAAATCCATGACTTTGGTAATTTCGCGTCCAACACCACCGGTGTATTGTTGGGTCAAGTAATCGATCTGGTCTCCTGTGGGACTGATCATACCGATACCGTATTTACCACCGCCAGTCAAATAATTAAGGGCGTAAGACAAGCCTTTACCAAATGCAGATGCATTTTCCTTGGTCCGTTCATATCCTGGAGTGGGTTTGGTACCTCGATCTTCTTTAGAAATCGGCCTGCCAAACGCATCTTTGTTGGTTACAAATGCCCCAACAACCGGATCAAGGACTGTTGGAGAGATATTTTGGGCAAATCCGCTCGATCCTAGTGGGTTAAATGTGTCCATAATGGCACTAGTGACACCAATAATCCGTTTATCTAGGTTTTTCCCACCCGATAAAGCGTACTCTGCGACAATTCGAGCTATGTTGGGGAACACATTGAGGCCCAAAGGCATAGGAATAATTAAATATTTACCACCCGCTAGACCAAAATCAGGGATGATAAAGTTCTTATTCTTCAAATACTCAGGCGGTTCGTCTTCATCGTAACCTGCCATAGCCAGCAAAACTGCCTGAGTAACACCCAAAAGCATACCTCCGGCTACTACTTTTTTGCCGGCAGCACTCAAACTGATCTTTCCGTTTTCATTTTTCAACATCAACTGAGCCATGCGAGCTGAACCCTGAATGTTGGCATTAAAGAATGCGTAAAGAGCATTTGCGTTGGCAGTCCACTGACCTTTGCGGTTAAAGTTAACGGTGATGTTCTTAGCTATTTCTGCTGCCCGATCATCACTCAAACCCTCATCAATGGCCACTTTAAAGGCCGATAATCGAACCGCATTCTCCATCGTATCGTTATAGTCTGACAGCCAGTTCATCCAGCTGTCGACTGTTTTACGCATGTTGCTGCGGTCTAGTTTTTTCATTTCCCGCTCAACAATACCGGCCTTTTCGGCAGTCTTGCCAAACTGTTGTCGGTATCCTGTTAAGCCACCGGCAGCACGGAAACGATCAAATACATTCATCCATTCTTGTTGAGCTCTACCGCTTGGTGCTTTTTCTCTAAGCACGTTATAGATTGCACGAACGGCAGGAGCACCTTGGAAGGGATTGACCGCGGCCAATAGTTCTTTTTGCTTGCCTGCAATCGGTGTGCTCTCAAGATTAACAGCTGCTCCAAGAGAGTCGCGGGCGAAGTTCCATGCGCCAAACACAGGGTTGTACTGCGTATTCATGGCCGCCAAAAAACGCGTAGCTTCACCGATACTGCTCAACGCCTCGCTAACCTGATTGGCATCGAGGTTTTTGAGGGCTTGGACCATGCGCATGGCGCGAGGGTCTCCTGGATTAAAGAACAAGAACCAGTCTTCACCATTAACACGCACAGGAAGCCAGTTATCCGAGCCTCTGAGCGCCGGATTGATCGAGTACCTTACTTGGCCTGTCGCTTTGTCAATAGACGCTACAGTGGGCTCTTTTGCAAAGTTCTCAGCTTCATCAGGAGTCAACCCAAAGTTCAGCATATCTTGTGCAAGTTTCTTCTTGTTCTTGATAGCCTTGGGGTTAATTGGCATCCAGAAGTCAAAGTTAGGCGCTTGTAAGGCCAATCCCATGAGGGCTTTACCAACACGGGCTTTCTCAGAACGGTCGATGGCACGTTCACGTTGGACCATGATGTTTTGGAGGATATCCACAACAGTCTTGGCCGAACCTGTGGCGGCTTTGGTAAACGAACCGCGTGTACCAAATCCCATTCCAAACCCACTACCAGGATTTACAAAGTCCAACTCTTCAGGATTTCTGTTGAGCGGGACATAGAAAGGCATATTCTCACGCCATGTGTCAATTGTGGCCTGTTTCTCAAGTCCACCGGCAACTAGAACATCCTGAGTGCTCTTAACAATTGCATCCAAATCTTTGGCCAAAGACTCAAACTTATCTTTATCTGCTTTACTAAGATCACTTAAATACTTATAGGCATCTTCAGTCTTAATACCTGAACCGCCATCAGGCATTTGAGCATTACGGCCGGCAATAATCTTGTTGTACCAAGGAGCGTGTCTGTTTTGCAGATACTTCTCAAAGTCATCGATCTTGACGCCCATACTGACCATTTTCTTGAGGAGCGGTAACATTTCGCTCTTCTCAAACTTCATGACCTGATCGGCTACTCTACCGTGATAGAGCGTTTCCTTCATGTACGCATCCCATCTATCGGCAATCTCGCCTATAGATTTTTGAATGGTTTGTACGACACGTTTTGTATCGACGTGTTTATCAACCAGTTTGTATTCCCAGTCATCCAACTTGGACGATTCTGGGCTACCCCATTGTGACAATGGAGCAGGATCACCCCTGAAGTTAGTTCTGTTGTTGAATGCAACCTTCATTGAGATTACATAGTCATTCAACATGTGCTCAGTGAAACGCGCTGGCTTTGCATTCATAATCTCATCAAAGACTTTATGAACGCCATACTGATTGTCAAAACCAAACTTAGACTTTAGGAATTCAAAGAACTTTTTGACTGCACTGGCAAATTGATTCCATTTTGTTCCCAGCTTGCTGGCCAGTAACTTTTCGGCATTAACAGCCCAATACTCGGACGGATTCATGTATTGATAGTAGCTATAGTCGGGTAATGCATCGAGCGCATCTTGATAGTTTTCAGCTGTTGGATCAGCATAGTATTTGGCTAGATTCTCAAAGAACTGTTTGCCTTCAGGAGTTTTTTCACTCTTCCTGGCTTTCTCTAACGCATTCATCCATTGCGTGGCAAGTATTTTGGCCTGATCTTTGCCCATCATTTGTTCTAATGAATGAACGATCTCATGGCGAATGGTTGATGGATTTGATGCACCAACTGTGCCTTTGTAAAGCCTAACTATCCTTGATATGTTTTCAAATGAACCGGCATTAACTCCATCACCAATGATCGTATAAAGTTGAAGTTGCTCTAACAAAAATGGGAATTTTTGATACATTGATTTGATTGCATCGTATACATCATCACTAATGTTACCTTGCTCCCAATTTGCTGTAGCTGTATCAAAAAAATCTTTTGCTGATGTTGTTACATCTTTTTTGATTGTTCCAAGAGCTTGTTGTTGTATAGCTTGCTCAACGTCGGTTGCCATGTGGGACGTTGGATTAATACTTGGTGCTTTTGGTATGTTGATATTAGCTGTAGTTGGCGAATAAGGTTGCTTGGGCGCAAATAACTGACGTGCCTCTTCCTTATTGGTTCCTGCTACAAACCCAACACCCATGTCTTGAATCAAGTGTTGTATAGCACGATCAGCTTTTTCGCTGTCCCAAACCCTATTGTTCATAGCAGGTCCGGTACTATGGAAGTCTCCAATGATTTGTTTCAATCCTTCATTGTTATAGTACTGACCGCCTTCTCGCTTGGCTTTGACGGTATTAAACTGGTAAGCATCACCACGCTTAATGATTCTAAAAATTCCATCCTGTGTTTGTACAGTTCCATTAGGGAAGTTTTGAAAGAATGCTTTTACGTCTCTAAGGTTTTTGAGTTTGACTGGCGCGTTTCTTTCTTCTTTCTCAAAGTCATATATGCGGGGCATCAAAATACCCTGGCCTGTTGAACCGTCTTGTTTGGTATAGGTCATGATTTGACCCATGTTGTCTACAGCAGCAAAACCGGCCAACAAGTTACCCGTAACCATCCAACGTTTTTCGCGTCTAGAAGTACTACCCCGATCAAACATTTCAATTACTGGCACTTTTTCTGAATTGCCATTTTGATCAACGATATATCCTTCGTTAGTAGCAGATAGAGAATATGGACCGCTGGTACCAATCTGAGAGAAGTTAACAGATATAGATTTAGCATCACCATTGGCCAATGCTATTTGTATTTTCCAATCAGACCCAGCCATAGGGTTCTTAGTTTTTCCCTTGTGCTCAACATTAGTAATAATACCGGTAAGAATTCCACCCAATTTACTTTTAACAGTAATAGGCGTTCCAATAGGATACTGTTGCAAAATAACTTCAACATTATTGTATTGTGCTTTTAATTCATCTTGTAAATTTTGAATTTTTACATTGTCTGCCTCTTTCATAGATTCAATGCGATCTTTGAGATAGGCTGAGGCTTTGTCTTTTAACCCCGCAAATAAATTTGTGGCATGCTGCCTTGCATTAATGCCATTTAAGTTTTCTTCAATTTGTTTTTTGACTTCGTCTTTTGTAAAAGGTTTGACCGTGCGCTTAACGTCAACCTTTTCCATATAAGCAGGTTGTGCAAATATAGAGGGGTCACCTTTGTCCTCAGTAATGGGTTTGGATGAAACAGTCTGTGCATCAAGATCGACAGCTCTGGCTTCGAGCTTATTCGTACCCATGCTGTCTTCGCGCTCAATCAAGTCTTTATAACGCTCAATTAAGTCTTTGTAGACTTCTTCCTGCTGTTTGATAGGAAGCATTGGTATATAACCAGTAAATTTTCTAATATCTTCTTCGTCGGCTTCACTTGGATCATCAACTAAATCTATTACTTTTTGACCGCCAATAGCTTCATGAACATCGTGATTGTCTCGCAAATACTCTTGCGCAACTTGACCACCGTAGTCGTTAATAAAATCTACAGCGCCTTCAGCAGCAACAGCAGACTTGCGTGATGCAGTTGTATTGGCACTTAACGATGCCATCTTCTTGAGCAACACGGCAGCAGGGCGCATCTCAGCCGGAATGTCAGCCATCATTTGCGAATAACCAGGCGGAATGACTTGGCCAGTTCTATGAACACGACCAAGCATTTGCATATGTGTGTCAATATTTTTTTCTGCTTGCGCAATTATCATATGACGCTTGCGTTGATCTTTGACTTTATTAGATGCATGCAAAGACAGACCCGTAGAACCAGCTTGATTCAAAATAATAACGTCAGCATCTCCACTGTTAAATGCTCTAACAGCATTGACGCGTTGTTTAATATTGGCTGATCTTGAAGCCAATACGGGTTTGCCCTTCGAATAATCAAGAATTATTGTGCGGCCAGTAATCTCTTCGGTCTTTACATTTCTTTCATTACCATCTAAATCTTTTACTTTTGTTTTACGCAACTCACTATGGAAATAGTCAATTGGTGATATTGGAGCTTCAGTAAAACCAGCATTTTCTATAAAGTCTTTAACTTTTTGATATTGTTCAACAAGTTCTGGACCTAAATCTTCATCTGTTAAACGATATTTTTCTTTCGAACCATCAGGTTTTTTTATGGTAATCATTCGTTGTTTTTCAAGGTATTTTATAAAAAGATCCTTGAATGACAAATTGACTTGATCACCTATGTTTAAATCCATTTCATCTGCATAATTTTGCAGGAAAGAACCCATAGTGTTGGCTACAGTAATAACTACTTTTTCGTTAGCCTTTAATCTTTCTAAAGCATGGTCAATTGTATTTTTTGCTTTAAGAGCTAAAAGCATTTGTTCAATTAAAACGTGCATTGCTGATCCAAAGTTTGCACTTTGTATCTGCGTTTTTTCACCTTGTGCCCCTGCTCTAGAGCCACGACTATCTAATGATTTTTGTAAATCTTTAATAACAGATTCTTTTGCTCTTGAAAATGCCAACACTTCCCGCATCGAGGTGGCCATATTTTCAGCTGTATTTTTATTTACTTTAGCTTCTGTTGTATCGTAGGATACGCCAGCAAATGTTCTTTCCCGACGAATGTATTGTCCAACTTCAGTTAGCATTCGAGCAACAACTTGTTGCATTGGAATACCACCATTCTTAATAGCGGTTGCAAGTTGACTGATATTATTTACGGCCAATTTCATGTCTGTACTTGCGTACAAATCCATTACGTCTGCCCGTTTGGCATATGTAGCAGAAGAGAAAAAAGTGCCGTAAGCATTTTGAACCAAATTACGAACGAAGGCTGCTCGTCCGGTCACAAGACTATTGCCTTCTTTTACAGCTTCTTTTTGTTCTTTAGTGCGAGCCTGTGTCTCACCAGCTCCACCAGCATTATGACTTTCATCAAAAATCATGTAATTACCAGCACCAAAATGCCTTATAAATCTTTGACGTTCTGTTTCTTGACCCTTGACTTTTTGCAACTGGTTGTAAGTCGTAAAAATTACTTTGTAATTTTCAAGGCTGTCCTTCTCTTGCATATTTTTTAAAATAACATTTAACTTTGATACGTTCGATTTTGGAGCTTTTAGAATTAAATTATTTTCCGTCATTTCACCATTGACTTCACGCAATAGTGTGTAAGGAATCTTTTGATCATTATTGGTAATCAAAATCTTTGGATTGGCCGTATCCAATCCCAGCTGATCGGTCATGCCGATATCATCTAAGTCTCTGATCATGTCAGAGTAAAGGTTGGGTTTTTCAGTAACAAAGATTGGTATTTTATCGTTGACTAAAGCATATTTGATCATGGCAGCAACAACGCGGCCTTTACCAATACCAGTCTGATCGCCAATAATAAAACCTTTACCAGCTTCAGCGTTATAAATAGCTAAAGCAATAGCATCAACTTGTTCCGCTGAGAAGTTTGAAGACAACTCGCCTAAATCCATATTTAGATTTTCAGCAACATAGTTATCTAAATTACCTACTTGTTGTTCCAATCTAGCCAATGCTTGCTCAATAGATTGAGCCATCGCCTTTGGAACTAGTGTACCGACAGAATTGGCTCCAGAACGTGGAACATAGGAAACCTGGTTTTCAGTTTCCGTTTCTTCTCCAGCACGATTCTTTAAGCCAGATCCGATGCGTTCACCTGCGACAACGCTAGGTCCACCCAACTCTTCAGGTTTGTTTCGTTCAGTGCCCTCGCCGCTACTGGGCTTGATTTCACTTGTGCTGGAAACTGGTCTTTCACTTGTGACACGTTTAGGTTCGTTAGCAGGTCCAGGTTGTTTTGTACCAGCACCTGCCCCAGTTGATTCGGGTTGTCCACCTGTACTAGGTTTAGCCTCTTGCACGCTTGGTTTGCCGCCTTCAGTGGGTCTGGCTCCTTCTGTGCTAGGCTGACCACTCGGTCGCTCAGTGCCTCCACCCACTCCTTCTGGCTTATTCTTCCCTTCGGTACTCGGCATGATGTTAGTTCCGGCGGGGCGCTCATTTCCTCTGGATACCACGGGACGTTCATTGAGTTTCTCCTTGAGTTGATCGTATGAAGTAATTAATTGTGGTAGATCGGCTGCCGGTAAATCCCGCTCAGACTTGCCCTTACCATCGATAACAATAATGTCTACAGGGAATGTAGTCCCCTGCTTGGCATACATATTTCCGCCCGCAGTGAAGTGATCCACTACGTTGTATTGGTTATATAGGTTAAAGTAAAACTCACGTTTAGCCGTACCACGATAGCCTTCACGCCGACCTTCTTCTGTGTTGGACATGACACTACCAACAATCAAAACAGCTTTACCATCAGCCTTCATCTTCTCTAAAGACTGCATGACAATCACATGGTCAATGTTACTGATGTCACCCACTTTTCCAAATGGTGGGTTTTCAATTACAACGTCAAAGTCACCCTTTTGTTTAGATAGCAAAACATTTTCATTGGTAACGGTTGCTCTGGGCAGAATCCGTTCTAGCATTGCATGCCGGCCAGGGTTTAATTCGTTAGCTGTAACTTTATTTTCATTTGCCCCAATCAATAGCATACCATTGCCGGCAGTAGGTTCGTAGACCGTGGTATTCTTATTGATGCCCGCCATTTGTGACGCTACAAACGCCAATGGTGCAGGTGTAGAGTAAGCCTGATTAGCGATACTGGTTGAGCTGCGGACAGACAAGTTTGGTTGTCTGTTGTACAAGTCCACCAATTTATCATAGACAACTTTATTATCACCGCCTTGTTCTACGATTTGACGTGCAGCCAAAACAACGGCCACCTCTACAGCTTCATCGGCCTGCTTGGCCTCTGCTGTACCAGCTTCTATCTTTTGTCCAGTCAACTCTGCAATTTTTGCCCGAGCTTCGTTGATATTATTGAATTTACCACCATCAACAAAAAACTTAGCAATGTTTTGGGCAACTGTAAATTGTCCTTCTGGCGTGTTAATGCTAATTGGAACTTGATCGTGAAGCTCATTCAAAGACTCAACACCAATCACTTCTTTCTTGGAACTTGCGCCTTGCTCTTGATACTTACCGGCCATACTAATGTAGGCGCCTTGTAAGTGGTCAAGAGATACCTGATCTGATGCTTCTTTACCCAGTTTATGCTTGATCATGTCAAGTACAAACTTGGCAGCTTCCTTGAACTTGTAATACCCCATTTGGAAAGCAGCATCCATAATGCGAGTCAGGATGGGCATGATATGTTGCTCATCCTCGGGCATAATGTTAAGACGGCTACCCTTAGTTAGGTACATTCCAAGATCACCCAAAGCCGCGTCTAAGTCCGCTTTGGCTTTATCATATTGGGCTTGGTCTACAGTTACAGATGGAGCTGTCGTAGGCAAAGGTTCGGCATGAGGGGCTGGCTGAATAGCCGCCTCTTCTGCTGGCGTTTGCGCTGGACTTTCTGGGGTTTCTGCAGGGGTTTCTGTAGAAATGTTTTCTTTAGGAACCACCATTAATTGGTCGGCTGTATATCCTTTTAAATCATCAATATTTTTAAGTAATACAGGATTTTCTTGATCTTGCTCATGAAATCCATAAACGGTATCGCCATCGCTGTGAGCTTTTTCTGCCTCTTGTTTTGTTTGAACAGGCTCACCTTTATCTAAAATATCTTCAAGAGTATGTGGATTAACGACTTTTGGTTGTTCTGTTTTAATTCCTTTTTGCCAATCTTCATCTGGAATATGAACACCTTTAGGTATTTCAGGTGGCACTTGTGCCACAGGTTTTGTAAACTTAGCTGCTTTTTCTGACTGATCTTTAGCAAATTCTGTAGCTTTTGTTTCTGCTTCATTTCCAAATGTTTTAATTGGAAACATCCGTGTTGAACCGGATACATATTTGCCTGCATCATTGTCAAACAAATTGGCTACAAATCCTGTAGGAGTCTTTAAAACATGATAGTCAGTGTTTTCGCCCATTGGAAAACTGGCTACTTGTTCGACTTTGGGTGGCAGCTTGGGCGTCTTTTCAACTTTTGTTTCTTCTACTTTAGGCTCTACTGGTGCTTTTTGCCCTGCAATATTATTGCGCAAATCTTGAATGGTTTTTACGGGATCAATTCTTAAACCATCATTAATTTGCATGATTTGAGTGGTATCAAGTCTTTTCCCAATTTCAGATTGAGCAAATCTCTCTGGAGTCATTCTTCCTTTTTTAGCGCTTTCTTGCAAAGAATCCAACTCAAAATCAACGTCTTCTACAGAAAGAGGGGGCAACCCATAAGATGGGCTTTCTAGTAAGGTGTAGCCAAAACCCACGGGAACTTTAAAAGTTTCTTTTGGCTTTTCGACACCAGCTTCATCAATGTTTTTGCCACTAAGCTCATCCAACATGGCCTGAGTATCTTGAGCTGGCTGGTTCGCCTCTTCTTCAGGACTAACGGTTGGGCCAGCGGGGGGTTCAACAATAGGTCCAGCGGGTGGGGTTGGACCGGCAGACGGGCCAGCAGGCGGCGCAGGAGGAGCTTGTTGGGATTGCTGGGCTTGCTGTATCAATGCATTGAATTGCTGTTGATTTGCGGCTTCTTCTTCCGCTTTCTTCATTTCTTTGCGAGTATCGTAGCCTTTTGCACCTGCTCCAATTAAAGCACCGGACACGCCCGCTCCCATGAATGCCTCTAAATATTCTTGCTTGGCCTTATCATCATCTAATGGTAGGCCAGCTTGCCAACGCTCTAAAACCTGCTCTAGAGCTTCTGTGGGGGCTTCAGCAATAAATCCTTCTACAGCACCAACACCAGCACGTTTTGCTACGCCTTTGACTACTCCAGCAGTCCCAATTTCTCCTGCTGCTTTTCTGGCGGCCAATTCCTTACCGGCTTCAATAACACCCTTCTCACCCATTCCACCGATACCTGCGGTGAATTTGTCAGCAAAATATCCAATCGGTGCCTGAATGGCTGATGCAATTGCAGCTTTTCGTACATCAATATCTTCCGCTACATTTTTTTCTTGGCCTTGACGTTGCATCAAGCTACCAAACTGTTGGAGACCATAAGCGCCAATACCCGCCAAAGGCCCTACGACAGGCGCAAACGGACCCGATAAAGCGGCAGCAGCCTCACCCACTGCCAAAGGAACGGCCATCTGTGGTGCGCTTTCAAGGGTTGTTTCAGCCGCATATTTTGGCACTTGTGCCAGGGCCGCACCCAATCCTTTTTCTTTATAGATTCTTTGTAGATCAGCAAACGTCAACGCCGGATTTTCAACCGGCTGTTGTTTTTGCATCTCAATCATTTCATCGGTAACACCTGGTAGGTTACCAGCTAGGCTTTTGCCGGCAAGTCTGTAGCCGCCAGCTATATCGCCAAACGATTCAAAACCACGTTTAAGGGCAGAGATGCCACCACCAATTATGCCAACGTCTTCAGGTTTCTTTTCTGGTTGACTAAAAAGACTATAACGTCTTAATAATTCAGATTGAGTAATGTTGTCAGGAACATTAGAAACAACTGTTCCATCGGGCATTTTTACATCCATGATTAACCCTTATTTTGGAAGTTGGTTGAAATCAACAGCTTGTTTATTTTGTGATGGTTGTCCAGTTACTGATTTTACATAATCAGATGCATTTGGATATTTATTAAGAAATTCTTGATTAGGCATACCATTTGGTGGATAAGCAAGTTTAGCCCATTCATTAGCCAATTCTTCTCTATGTTTCATGTTGGCCATTACTGTAAAGCCTTTTTGCACATTTCCTTCTCCAAGAATTGTAGGCAACAATACAGAATCAGGTAATTTACTTAATGTTGCATTAGCAATATCGCGTTGTGTATTGGCACTGTATGCGGCCCTAGCATTTGCCCCTTGTTCGGTCATGGCAGTGGTCAATAGATGTTGATCAATATCAGCCTTTTTAATACCAAGGTTCATTAAACCGCTTTGTGTATGTTGTTGTGCCTGTTGTAATACACTAAACGCGCGGTCTTTTGAATCTAATGCTCTATCTTGATCGTTGATAAGTTGAGCATTGCGCATGTCATCAATATGAGCATAAGCCTGGTCTCTCAAATCTCTGGCTTTTTCAATCTCTTTCATGCCTTCAGTGTAACGTTTCAATCCTTCACGTCCACCTTTACCTATGTTGACAAAGGCATAAGGTGATTCACCGGCCAACATAGATAGACCAGCATCAAGCAAACTCATACTCTTTAGGCTTTCAAGTTTTTCACCTTCTTTGGCTTCTTGAGCTTTTAAAAGTTCTTCTTGTTTTTTCCCTAAAAGAGGACGATTTGCATACGCTAATTCTCTATCTTTTTGTATTGAATCAAGACCTAAACGCGTTTCATTTTCTAAACGCATTAATTCGGGTTTGTAATCATCGGGATTAAATATTTGTTTACTTAATTTACCCATTGATGCCAATGATCCTATGCCTCCGCCCATAGCAGGAGCTGGACCTAGTTGTGGTGGTTTATAAACATAGGGTTGATCTTTTTGTTCATACTGTGCATAAGCTGGCCCTAAACCTTCTATCGATGCTTGTTGTGGATAATTATTGGTTACGCCAGATTCTGTATATGCACTGTTATCAACAGATGTTCCATCTTGAGCAATAACTGGTGGTTTGGGATTTCTTTGTGATCCAGTATTAGTATTGCCAAAATAATTAGCAATATTGCTTAGTTGTTGATTTGCAGCTATTTGTCCGCGAGGTAAAGAACCAGTTGGTGTTGCATCAAAAGTTGAAGAAGTTTGTAACGCCTTTGCATTAGGTGAATTTTGCATCATCCAAGCATCAATTTCTTGCGGACTCATGTCTTCAATAGGCTTGGGTAATTGTGCGTTTGTTTCTCTAACAATTTTTTGCATTTGTTCTGGAGTAATACCACCAGCGAAATGATTTTCTCCAGTGATTCCACCACCAGCCATTCCTTGTAGATTCTGGGCGGGTAAAGTACCTATACCTTGTTCTTCTGGCAGCTGCGGTGCCTGCTGAGACACTTGAGGAGCCTGCTGTGGCATCATCTGGGCTAAGTCTTGTTGGACTACAGGAGGAGGCATTTGACCCGATTGGCGAGCCATAGCTTCTGATCGCATGTTTTTGCGG
>Ga0208498_1000612_pt1 | contig 13378 bp, 19 predicted proteins | sample CryBogCBE12Aug09_FD_185502 | JGI IMG/M metagenome (GOLD analysis project Ga0208498, IMG submission 185502) | Freshwater microbial communities from Crystal Bog, Wisconsin, USA - CBE12Aug09 (SPAdes) (version 2) | ecosystem: Environmental > Aquatic > Freshwater > Lake | place: Crystal Bog... | reverse complement strand
TGCTTGTTCAAAAAATAGAAGGTTATAACATTGCAGATTTAAATTGGGGAACATCTAATGGAAAATCGGTAACTTTATCTTTTCAAGTTTATAGTTCATTAACTGGAACATTTGGTGGTTCTATTTTTGGTCCATCAGGTGCAACAAGCTATCCTTTTAGCTATACAATTTCTTCTGCTAATACTTGGACTACAATTTCTGTAAATATACCTGCTCCGCCAAATGGAACAAGTTTTAATTCAAACAACTCTATTGGATTTAGTGTTGCTTTTGGATTAGGGGTTGGTAGTTCTAACGCAAATACCGCTGGAACTTGGGTAACCTCAGGGTCTCAAGCATATTCTGCCACAGGCGCAACATCCGTAGTAGGAACAAACGGAGCAACCTTCTACATTACTGGTGTTCAACTCGAAGTAGGAAGTAGTGCTACTGGATTTGAGTATCGTCAGTATGGTCAAGAGTTAGCTTTGTGTCAGCGGTATTACTACACAACTGGAAGTGTTGCACCACCTTTAATTACTGGGCATTGCCGTTCAACAACTGCGGCAGATTATCAATTACCATTAAAAGTGACAATGCGTTCTGCGCCTACATTATCAACAGTTAATAGTGGTGCTTATATGCAAGTTGCTGGTTCAAATTACACAATTACTTCTATAAATGCACAAGATTCATCAATTCCTGATGTTTTAACATTTAGAGGAAATGTGGCTTCAGGATTAACTGCTGGATATGCTTCTGTTTTTGGCGGTGGAACTGCAACATATATTAACGCTTCTGCGGAGTTATAAATGTATAAATTAAGCGGATTAGATTCACAAGGAAAACAAAGCGTAGTTATTCGTTTATCAGACAACGCATTTATCCCATTCGACCCTGACAACACAGACTACCAAGCCTATTTAAAGTTTCTTGCAGAAGGTGGAACTCCATTACCAGCCGATGAAGGAGTAGCATAATGTCGATTGTCCTCGATGGCTCAAACGGAGTCACATTCCCTAATGGTAGTAATGCACAAGCTGAAGTAACAGCATTGATTGGATAATCATGGAATATAAATGGAAAATTTTAGAAGTATTTGCTAACGATACTGTTATTACAGGTTGCAAATATCATCTAACAGGCACAGAAGGCGAACTATCAGTAGAAACTGAAGGTAATTATTACTTTAATGAGCCAAGCGAAAAAGTGCCTTTTGCTGAAGTAACTGAAAGCACAATCATTTCTTGGTTAGAACAAGAAGCTATTTTTGATGGCAAAAATCATATAAAATTGGGGTTAGAAAAACAAATTAATACTTTAAAAACGCATAAACCAACTGTAGCGCCTTGGTTATCAGATACTTTTACGGTGGAATAATATGGCCCAGCCAATTGACATTATTAGCGGTGCTTTAAAAGATATTGGCGCTTTAGCGGCTGGCGAAACACCATCAGCAGATGCCGTACAAGATGCGTTTACCATGATGAATGGTTTGATTGACCAATGGTCTAACGAATCCATGATGGTTAGCTACAAGACTGAAATTATATTCCCTATTACCCCAGGTCAAATTCAATACACAATTGGTCCTGGTGGCACAATCGGCGCTAATTTTACAGGTTCTATCAGCGGCAACGTATTAACTGTTACTGGTATTACCCAAGGTGCTTTGACATTAGGGCAAACCCTAAGTGGAACAGGAATTGCAAATGGAACAACTATTACTGCGTTTGGTACGGGCGCCGGTGGCAACGTTAATGATAACGGGACATATACTGTCAGCATCAGTCAAACAGTTTCTTCAACTGCCATTAACGCTTATTATCAGCGCCCTCTTGCTATTCAGTCTAGCTTTGTGCGAATTAATACTAATAGTAACGGTACTCCTATTGTTAACGGGGGCTTGGACTATCCCGTTGCAGTCCTCAATCTTGAAAATTATGAAATGATTGGTTTAAAGACCTTAAGTGGTCCTTGGCCTAAAGCAATGTATTACCAACCTAGCGACCCATTGGGCAACATTTTTGTATGGCCAAACCCATCACAAGGCGAAATGCACATATTTGCTGATACTTTGTTTACACGCTATCAAACCGTGTATGACCAGATTGTGCTTCCACAAGGCTATGAATTAGCCCTTAGATGGTGTCTTGCTGAACGTTTGCTACCTATGTATGGAAAAGCAGACCAAGTGACATTAGGTATGATTGCTAAATTTGCCGCTGATTCCAAGGCAACTTTAAAACGTACCAATATGCGCCCAATTCAAGCTTCTACATTTAGTGATGCTTTATTGGTTGGTCGTCAAAAAGATGCTGGATGGATATTAACTGGCGGTTTTTTAAGATAAAAGGGGCTTTATGCCGGATTTTGGATTTGTTGGCCCATCATACGAAGCCCCGTCTATCTATCAAGATGCACAGGAATGTATCAACTTTCGCCCTGAAACTGACCCATTAAAACAACCAGGTCAGAATGGCGTAGTAGCCTTATATCCAACGCCAGGGCTTACTGTTGTATCGCAATTATTTAATCAAGCCGAAGTACGTGGTATGCGTACTGTTTCTGGCGGTCAATATTGCGTTGCAGTATGTGGCCAATATGTGTATGTTTTAACGTCTAATTTAACACCTACTTTAGTAGGCACAATTAATTCCAGTTCTGGACACGTAGGTATTACCGATAACGGCCAATATGTTTACATTACTGATGGTTCTTATCGTTATGCTTGGCGCATTTCTACACCAGCTTCAGCCCAATTTATTGGTTCAGTAACAGGAACAACCCTAACTGTCACATTAATGAAATCTGGCACTATTGCTGTAGGGCAACAATTGTTTGGACTTGGGGTAACCCCTGAAACTATTATTACTGGTCTTGGTACCGGTTCTGGCGGCGTTGGCACATATACAATCAACATTAGTCAAACAGAAACTTCTGAAGTTTTTAATTCATCTGCAACTGCCGCTACATTTACTGGTTCACTTTCTGGCGGTGTTTTAACTGTTACTGCCGTATCTAGTGGAACTTTATACCCTGGACAAACTATTCAAGGTTCTACTGTAAATGCTGGAACAGTTATTGGCGCTTATGGTGGTGATACTGTATTAAGTGAAAGTATTGTGACGGCTGGTACGGGTTATGCAATTAACGATGTTGTGACTGCAATTGGTGGAATTTATACCGTTCCTGTAAGTTATACGGTTACAAGTATTGGTTCTGGCGGTACTGTTACAGGGTTAACCATTACTACATCAGGAACTTCTAATTCTTATACCGTACAACCATCTAATGCCGTTTCTTTTTCTACAACTGGAAATGGAACAGGTTTAACTGCTAATTTAACTTTTGGTACAGGTATTGGCAACACAGGAAGTTATACGGTCAATGGAACACAATCAGTAACTTCTAGGACAATGTATACGCTTAATTTTACAGTTTTGCCATCTTCTGATGGTGCTTTTACTGGTGCGAATGTCGTTGACATTGTTGATAACTATTTTGTTTATAACCGGCCTAATACCCAGCAATGGGGATGTTCTAACATTCTTTCCCCCATTTCCAATCAATTAAACTTTAGTTCTAAAGATGGTTCACCAGACAATTTGGTGTCAATCATTGTTTCAAATCGTGAAGTGTTTTTAATGGGTGAAACATCATCTGAAGTATGGATTGATGCTGGTTTGTTTCCATTTCCATTTCAAAGAATCCCAGGTACTAACACCCAACATGGTATTGCCGCTACATTTTCAATATCTAGAATTGGTAATTCATTTGCTTATGTAAGCCGCAACATTCGTGGACAAGCGCAAATAATGATGATGAATGGCTACATTCCTACACGTATTTCTACCCATGCTGTAGAAAATACGCTAGTGGACCAATATATTGAAGATGCTATTGCTTATACCTATCAATTAGAAGGTCACGAAGTATATGTAGTGACATTCCCAACAATTGATTTAACTTGGGCATATGATATTTCCACAGGAATGTGGCATAAATGGCTTTCAGTTGATAATCAAAACGTATTTCACAGACACCGTTCTAATTGCCAAGCTAACTTTCAAAATATGAATTTGGTAGGCGACTATCAGAACGGCCTTATTTATATGCTTGACCAAGCTAATTACACCGATAATGGAAATGAAATTCGCAGAGTTCGCAGATGCCCACATTTGATTAGCGATTATCAACGCCAGTATTTCCACGAATTACAAATTTATTTTCAGCCAGGCGTAGGTCTTTCTAATGGATTGACCGCCAATGAAGTGCCAGAAGCTATGTTACGCTGGTCAGATGATGGTGGTTCTACATGGTCTAATGAACATTGGACCTCTATTGGTACGCAAGGTGCTTATAAAAACCGTGCTATTTGGCGTAGATTAGGTTATGCACGGGATAGAGTATTTGAAGTGGTTGTAACCGACCCAGTAAAAGCAGTCATTATTGCGGCAAACCTTAAAGCAGATGCGGGGTCTAACTAATGTCAAACGGAATTTGGACTAATACCCAAAGCAATCCTTATCCCCAATCGCCTTTTTTGGATGAACAAACCAAGCGCCCAACACGTGCTTGGCAACAATATTTGTTAAATTTATTAAACTTTTCTTCAGCTACAAACGCTACAAAAGGTGCCGCAACATTACCTACTAATCCGGCTGGCTTTATTAACATTACTGTTAATGGCCAACCCATGAAAGTGCCATATTACAACCCATGAATCTTGTTTACATTAAACCTTCTGTTCCAGTTAAACAGCAAATAGAAAATTTGCAAACTGAACTATTAAAAATGCCTCAAGCTGACATAGTGACAGAACACGTTTTTTATCCAGGCCTTTATGAACGCAAGATTACCATTCCAGCTTGGACAGTATTAACCGGCGCCGCCCACAAAACTGATTACAAAATCCGTTTAGAAAAAGGAACAATTGCTGTAAATGTAGGCGAAAAAGTAACCATAATGACAGCCCCCTATGAATTTGAAGCAAAAGCTGGTGAACAGCGTGTGGGGCGTGTTTTTGAAGAAGAAGTGGTTTGGGTGGACGTTTATTCCAATCCAGATGACTGCCAAGATTTAAGTGTATTAGAAGAACGTCTTTATGTTGTGCCAAACTGCGGTTTAGGCGAAAATAGGGTTGCATTACAAATTAATAATGCAATAGCAGATTACAAGCTTTTTTTAGACCAAATGGGTTTAAATGAAGCAGAAATTGATAAAATAGTAACAAATGAAGCGGATGTAATAGATATGCCTGATGGATATTTTGTGAAACTAAAAGATTCAAAAATCCACGGAAAAGGCTTATTTGCTACAAAAAACTTTAAATCAGGGGAAATTGTTTGCCCAGGCCGATTGGCTGGTAAACGAACCCCTGGCGGTAGATTTATAAATCATTCGTATGACAGTAACATTATGCCAATAAAAGTTGGTGATGATATTTACGCAATGGCCAATCGTGATATTTACGAAAATGAGGAATTGCTAGTAGATTACAGGTCATCAATGAGGGTTAATTTTGGTATTACATTACAAGGGGAAATGCCATGTCAGGTTGGGTAGCCGGTGCAGTAGTAGTTGGGTCAGTAGCTTCAGGCTATTTGCAATCCCAAGCCACGCAAAATGCGGCGCAACAATACGCTAATGCGGCAAATCAGGGTATTAATTACAGCCAAGGAATGTTTAATACCATTAATAACGAAACTTTGCCTTATCAAAACACAGGTTTGCAAGCAAATAACGCTATTAATTCTTTATTGCCTGGCACTTATACCAATCCTCAAGGCGGAACTTCTACTGGTTCTGGGTATTTAACCGCCCAACCAACTATGAATGATTTGACACAATTGATGCCAAATTATGCTTTTGGTTTAAAACAAGGTATGGGTCAAGTTAATGCTGGAATTAATGCTGGCGGTGGTTATTTAAGCGGTAATGAAATCCAAGGTGCCAATACTTTTGCCCAAGATTATGCTGGAAATCAATTACAAAACGCATTTAACAATTTTCAAACAAACCGCCAAAACGTTGCTACCAATCTTTATAACGCTTCTAATATTGGTACTACTGGCGTACAAACTGCGGCTAATGCTGGTTCTGGAACTGCTTCTAACGTTTCAAATATGCTTTCAAGCATTGGTAATGCCCAAGCTTCTGCAACAATGGGCCAAGCTAATTCTATTGCTGGTGGATTAAATAATATTAGTAATTACGCTATGCTTTATGGAATGACACAACCAGGTGGTTTAAGTGGTTCTGATATTCGTATGAAAGAAAATATTGAAACGGTTGGCTGGTTACCAAATGGTTTGCCAGTTTACACTTGGGAATATAAACCAGAATTTAAAAATGACGATAATTGCGGTCACGGCAAATTTATTGGTGTTATGGCTCACGAAGTTGAAAAAATTATTCCTGAAGCCGTTATTACACGTCCTGACGGATTTAAAACGGTTGATTACTCTAAAGTTTAGGAAATAGTTATGGCTGAATTTACTGCGGACTTAAATCCAAAACAAAACACCATGTCCCTTGGTGATATGATGAAAATGGGGCTTTATGGTGCCGAAACTCAAATTGCCCAACGTGAAGCCCAAATGGCAACACAAAAAGCAAAAGAAATGCCTATTATTCAAAATTGGGCTAAAGACCCATCTAATAAGCTTGAAGATGGTTCTTTTGACTTGCATCAAATTCCAGCATTAATTTCAATTGCCCCAATGTCTGGTCCTGAATATGCTGACAAAATTATTAGCCTTACAAAAAACCATATTGAAACCAATAAAGCATTAAATGAACTTTCTGAACAAAACAGAAAACCAATTGCTTCTGTATATGGTTCTTATGGTCAATTGGCCGCAAATGGACAAAAAGTTACCCCTGTAGATATTGTTAATTCTTTAGAAACATTAAAGCAATATTACCCACAAAATGCAAAAGCTATTGATGGACAAATTAAAGGTTGGTCAGCTTATCCAAAAGACCACCCAGTTGACCCACAAGCATTATTACGTGCTAGAAATGAATCTTTAACGCCAACCCAATTAATTGACCAGTTTTCACCTAAAGTTAGTATGTCTAAAATTGGTGGCGCAGACGTTCCAGTTGTTACTACACCTTCTGTTTCTGGAGAAACACCAAGTATTAAAACTACCCAGTTTGGTAGCGGTACCGGCGGATATACTGCTGGCGGCACAACTGGTGCTACAGCTTCTAAGCCAACAACGGATGAAACTGGCAAACGTATGCCAGCCATTATTAATTATGGTTCTGGACTTAAATATACTGGCGACCCATCATTGTTTAATCTTAATGATGCACAAAAAGCCGCTTATGAAGAAGGCGATAAAGCTGTTAATGGTATTGGCGCTGGTATTAAAGCGGCACAAGATATTAAACAACCCATTCGTAAAGTTGAAGAATACATTAATAGTGCAAGCGGTTCTAAACTTTATCAAACATTGCAAGCCGGTGGTAAATATGTTTGGGGAAATTCTGATTTTGATTCATTGGTTAAAAACATTGCCCAAATTCAAGCTAGAAATGCTGAAGTTATGGGATTATCAAAAACTGACCATATGCAAGATTTGAACGCTAAATTAAGTGGTAGCGAAAAAATTGAAACTAAATCATTAGCCGGCGTAATGCAACAAGTAAAAGCTGATGCAGATGCGGCTGAAAAATACAATCGTGGATTGCAAAAATTTGTTGAAAAGAACGGCGATATTAATGGCCGTATTTTGAAACAAAAATTTCAAAGTGCTTGGGCAGACAATTATGACCCACGTATTTTCCAATTGCAAAACATTGAAAATTCTAATTTGTCGCCGATTGAACAGCAAAGACGTATTGCTGAAATACATTCAAGTATGTCAAAAGATGAATATAAAGAACTTGAAAATAAAGCAAAAGTTCTTTACCGTTTAGAAAAAGGTCTATATCAATAATGGCTGACCCAACATTAGATGATGACATTCCAGGGTTTAAAACACCCTATTCTGGCACCGATAAAGTTGGTGTAACAGTTGGACCAGCACCAGCTTCTTTTGCCAATGCTAAACCTATTTCTGTAGGTACTGCGCCTGATATTTCTGACCTTCAACCTGACCTTAAAGAACGTGTCGATGCGCTACGGGAATTGTGGAAAAACAATAAAGAACTAAACCCTAAGGGCGAAGATTTGCCTATTACTAGCGGGTATAGAACTAAAGACCAGCAACGTCAACTTTATTTAGACCGTCTTAAAAATCCTAATTTAGTAGCTGAACCTGGAAAAAGCCGTCATGAAAAGGGTGATGCAATTGACATTCATCCACGGGTTCCAGATTCATTGCTAACACAAGTAGGTTTGCACCGTCCATTTGGTGCTAAAGACCCAGTTCATGTTCAAATTAATCCAGATTTGCCATATGAACCACAACCTTATGATGTAGAAGCAGACACGGATGTACCTGGCTTTAAATCCACATACAATCCTAAAGGACCTACAGCCGCACAAGAAATGAGTGCAATGTATGAAAACGCCAAACAAGTGCCTGGCAATCTGGCTAAAACGTTTGCTTCTGCCGCTGATACAGCATTAAATACTATTCCAGCCACAGCCCAGTTTGTTGCAGAACCAGTAGCCAAATTAATTGACCGTGTTGGTAACACTAAAGTTGCAGAAGAAGCATTGCAAAAAGCAACTAGCTACTTCCAAAGCCCATTTGGTAAAACATTTGGTCTTACAAAAGACCCAGTTTATAACGCTGAAGCAACCCATAGAATTATGGATTACGTTGGCGAACACGCTGACCGTGGCGCCCAATGGATTGCCGATAACACCGGTATGGATAAGTCAGATGCCGCATGGTTCCTAAATGCCGCCGCACTTAAAGCCGCACCATATGTGGCCCGTGGCACTAAAGCTACTGCCGCTAAAATTGGTGAAGTTGCAACCGCTGAAAATGCTGGTAATTTGCTTTCAGAAATAAGCGGAAAAATGACTGCGGCAAGTCCATACAATACAAAACGTGCATATGCGGCTGGATTTGAAAAAAACCCAGCAATTTTAGAATATTCAAAAGAAGGCGCAGTTTCAGCGCCTGATGTTGTAAGTAATGTACGTCAAGCATTGCAAAACGTTAAAGAAAATAGAAAACAAGCTTATCAGCAAGGAATTGCTACTACCAAAGGTAATCAAGTATTTTTGGACTTTAAACCTATTCGTGAATCATTTAATGAAACTTTGGAATCACTTAAATCCAAAGGTGTTGGTGGCGTAGAAGCTTCTAAAGTTGGACCAGAAACTATGTCCAAAGTTAAAGAAATAGAAGATATTTTAAATGAATGGGAAAGAAAACCAGAACTTCATACTGCTGGTGGTTTAGATGACTTAAAACAAAGATTGGACGATGTTTATTCCCAGGGAATGACTGACCAAGCCAAACGCATATTAAGCACAACACGTAATAAAGTTAAAGAAACTATTGTTAAGCAAGATAAGAATTATGAAAAAACAATGGCTGATTATGAAAAAGGCCTTGAACTTGAACGTGAAATTGAAAAAGCTTTAAGCCTTGGCAATAAAACTGGCGTTGATACTACTATTCGCAAACTTGCACAAGTGTTTTCTAACAAAAGCACATTAAGCAAACAATATCGTTTAGAACTATTGCAAGAACTTGAAAAAGTTGGCGGTAAAGACGTTATTGATAAATTAGTTGGTTATGCTATGGGACAAACTACTCCAGGTGGTTTGCAAATGATTGCTGATGTATTGCTAGGCACAGGCGCACATTTTCTTGGAAGCCCAGAAGCGGCGGCAACAACAATAGCAACTTTAGCGGCCGCACAAAGTCCTAAAGCCGCATTGTATGGTGCCTATGGTGCTGGACGTACTGCACGTGCAATTAGTGATATTGGGGCTAATGTAAAATCCCAAGTAGCTAAAGGCAAAACAAAATTAAGTGAATTAACTTCTAGGAAATAATTATGGCATCCGTACTTTTATCCCCAGTTGGTAACGGCCAACAATTTTTTGATAACAATGGTGTGCCATTAAACGGCGGATTGATTTATCAATATCAAGCTGGTTCAAGCACTTTGTTAACTACTTATACAACTAATAACGGTACCGTTGCTAATCCAAATCCTATTGTTTTAGATTCTAGCGGTCGTCCACCCAATGAAATTTGGATGCAAACTGGCTATAGCTATAAGTTTATTATCCAAACTTCTACCGGCACTACATTGCAAACATTGGACAATTTATATCCAATATTACAAAATGCCCCAGCGGTATCTGCATCTATTCCTAGTGGCTTAATTGCTATCTGGTCAGGAAGCCTTGGTTCAATTCCTAGCGGATGGGTTATTTGTGATGGTACCAATTCAACCCCTGATTTGCGTAACAGCTTTATATTAGGCGCCGGAAATAGTTATGCTGTAGGTGCAACTGGTGGTTCTACTGATGCAATTGTTGTAAGTCATACCCATACTGCAACCGTTACGGACCCACAACACCAACATTCTTTTGGTGGATATATTACAAATGTCAATGGTGGTGGTACTGCCGCTGGAATAGGTGGATCAGGTTATCAGCCATCAAGCGGAACAAATACAGGTTTAGCATCAACAGGTATTACTGTTGCTAACGCAACTGCTGGTGTCAGCGGATCAGGCGCAAATATGCCACCTTATTACGCATTAGCGTTTATCATGAAATCATAGGTATGGATATGGTAGATATTGACCCAGTTAAAGTCGGTGTAATGTGGCAAAAAGTAGAAGCTATGGAACGTGAAGTAGCTGAAATGCGCCACGATATTAAAGAATTGTTAGCTATGGCCAATAAAGGCCGTGGTGGATTTTGGGTCGGAATGATGGTTGTATCAGGCATTAGTTCACTTATTGGTTTTGTAGCCCATTACTTTACGCAAAAATGAAAGACGTTTTAAATCAACTTTTGACCGGTCGTGATAACAATACACACGATATTGCACGTTGGGCGTGGATGCTTGGATTTTTTGTGGTTGCTGGTGCCGCAATTTATTTAATTTATTCTGGTAAAGAAATTAGCCTTACTGAATTGGCTGGCGCCTTAGGAATTGTTTCAGGTTCAGGGGCCGCATCCGTAGCCGGAAAACACATGGCTGGTGCCGAACCAGAACAACAATGATTCCTTATGCAAATTACATCAAAATTGGTTTATTTATCCTATTTATATGCGGTGTCTTTTTCGCTGGCTGGCATATTAGGGATAGGGATTTTACTATTTACAAAGACCAAGTCCGTATTGCGGCAGAAAAGCAACAAGCAGAAAATGAAGCAATCAAGAAACAACAGGAAATAACCAACAAAGGAATCCAAGATGAATATGATGCGAAATTGGCTTTGCTACGCCAGTATTATGCTAACGGGGTGCGCCGCCCAACCAGTACCGGTGCCATGTCCGGCCTTTCCGCAACCGCCAGCCTCGCTGATGCAATCGCCGCCTACAATCAACTTGCTTCAGATTGCGCCGCAACAACCTTACAAACAGTAACACTACAAAAGTGGATTACTGAACAAATGAGTATTAAATGAATAATGACCAGTTAGTTGCTTTAGGTCTTGACCAAAAATGGTTAGAACCGTTACAGAATACGTTTGATAAGTACGATATTAGTACCCCAGAAAGACAAGCGGCTTTTATAGGGCAATGCCAACATGAATCTAATAATTTTAGAGTATTGGAAGAAAACCTTCATTACTCCGCTGATGGACTTATGCGTGTTTGGCCCAGTAGATTTCCTGATAGAAACATGGCTGAACAGTATGCGAACAATTCCGAAAAAATAGCCAATAAGGTATATGCTGGGCGTATGGGCAATACCGAATATGAAGATGGCTGGAAATACCACGGTAGGGGCTTAATACAACTTACTGGCAAGGATAATTATGCTTTCTGCGGTTCATCTATTAAGCAAGACTTGTTAACCCATCCTGAACTGTTAATACAGCCAGAATGGGCTGTTATGTCGGCTGGATGGTTTTGGAACAAAAAAGGGTTAAATGCCCTGGCTGATTCCAAAGATTACCCAGAAATGACCAAAAGAATTAATGGCGGACTATTGGGTTTGGCCGATAGAATTGCTAAAATTAACAACGCATTGCAAATACTAGGGGCATAACATGGCTACAAATTTCACCGTAAAAGGCAAAGTTGGTAAATCATCAAAAGAACATTACATTGTTCTGCGTGAACACGAAAAATCAACTGAAAACGAATTGCATCGTTTAGAAGATAAACTTAAAAAACACGAATCATTGCCAGCATCCAAGGCACATGGGAAATCCCAAAAGGATGCCCCATTGCCTAATATGCGTAAATACTAACGAATACGGGCTACTTTAGCCCTACGTAGTACGTGTTCGTATTGTTCTTTAGCTTGGTCATCTAGGCTACGAAGTGGAAGGTTTTGATAATACTTCCACTTATCCCTATATTCCTGAAGTTCTGATGGTGGAATCCATCCTTGCAAACGCCAGCGAATTGTAATGTCGGTGCCGGCGGCAGTCCAAATATGTTCATTCATCATGAAATCCTTCATAGTCAGCGGTTAGTTTTTCTGCAAATGTAGTTAGATTGGTTTCTACAAAATAAATACCTGAAACCATGCCAGCTTCAAAAGCTTCTCTAAATAATGCTTTTATGTCATCGTCCCCTTTTTCTTCCACAAAGTTTGAGGAATACCAGGTTTCAAATACTTCATTAGCCGCTTTCATAGATGGTACACCCCTATTCTTAGACCGTAAACGTAAACAACTACAACCGCAATTGCGCCACCCAAAAGACCACCAAGTAAACATTCCTTTAGTGATTTAAGGGTACTTTTTCTTTTCTGAAACGCAACAACTTTGTTGTATTCCTCTTTGTCGCCCCAGCCCTTATCAATTATGCGCTGGCGCTGTTCAAACTTGGCTTGCGCCTGGTAATACCGTTCTGCATCTTTTTCTGATTGCAACATTTCCTACTCCTTATTTAGAAGTTACTTTGAGTGTGATTACTGCGGTGGTTTTTGTGTGTTTAGCAATAAGTTCTGCTGGCACGTTTGCTTCTGCAAATACGGCTTTATTGTCAACAGTCGCACGTTGGGAAAGAGTAACGCAAGCTTTGAACAGATTGCCTTCTACATGGCCTTCTTGTTGCTTGAGTTCGTTTTTGATAATTTCTGCCTGTTTTTCAAGGTCAGCGATTTGGGCCAACAACATACCTAATTGGTCAACTTTGCTTAACTGAATGTCCATTGCTTTCATGATTTTTTCCTTTGTTTAATCACGGCACCGTTGCCGTATTAGTAATTTACTAAAGAAAACTTCACTACGCAACAACTATTTTATTAGGACATACCCTTAGTTGTTAAAAAACAAC
>Ga0208498_1000611_pt1 | contig 13401 bp, 17 predicted proteins | sample CryBogCBE12Aug09_FD_185502 | JGI IMG/M metagenome (GOLD analysis project Ga0208498, IMG submission 185502) | Freshwater microbial communities from Crystal Bog, Wisconsin, USA - CBE12Aug09 (SPAdes) (version 2) | ecosystem: Environmental > Aquatic > Freshwater > Lake | place: Crystal Bog... | reverse complement strand
ATTTCCAACTGATTTCGCTGGCGCTTATCCCATGTCCATCACTGTTACCGGCGGATCAGGTATTGCCTTAAGAGATATCTACTGTAACTATATGGATTATCCCAAGGTATCATGCCAAGGCGATGACAGTACCATTGATGGGACTACACTGACCATGGGCAATATTAGCATTGGCAATGTGGTTGCCAATATACAATATATCGGTGGGCGTGTAGTCGGAACCGGTGTAGCAGCAAACACAACCGTTTCTGCGCTCAGTACCGACGGTGTTACCGTGCAGGTTACTCCAAGTCAGTCAGTTGCAGGAGCCATGATCCAGGTCTTAGGCAATCGCATCATAGACGGATCCGCTGACGTATTCCTGGAAAGCTACAACGGAGTGCCCAGCAACAGTGAAGGCACACCTGACAGCCGCAGCAGCGTGGAAATTGACGGTGTACCTCAGGTACCGCCAAATCCTGTTTCCAAAGGTCAATGGACCTGGGTGGTTCCATCGGGTAGCACGATTTCCTATGCTCTTAACGTGAGCCTGGCCAATGTTTGGGTCACCTGATCACAGTAAACACCATCGAAAAACCCTACCCAGTGTAGGGTTTTTTTACGGTTGACCAAAAAGTCTCCATTTGCTATAATTGTTACATAGTGTAGTAATTAGACAACAATTTGCGAAGAAAGGCAAAATACATGGTAATAAAGAATCAAAAAGCAAGAGCAACAATAGCAACTGTAGGAATGGTAGCATTGATAGCGGCTGTAGCAGGAATCGTCCAGTTAGTAATCACTTACCTGGATCGCGAAACAGTAATGCAAGGGCTCGCAGGTATAATGATCCTGGGCTTGTTATACACACTCTACGGCATATTCCTGACCAAGATCCAATACGAAGACAAGGTGCGCGAAATAGCTCGAAAATTCCCGGTTGACCAAAAATAACAAATACCTTATAATAGTATTATTAACAATATAGTTAAGGAGCTAAAAGATGTCAACAATTTTAATCAAAAGCGGTACCTATCGTAATCAACCTGTAAACGGAATGGTCTTTGAATTGGTCAAAGGCTTCCAAACTGGAGCCAAAGGAGGCTATGTGACTGTAAAATCTGCGGGCTATTTTGGCCCAGACATGCCCGAAGTAGTTCGGGTCAATGTAGACTCAATAGAGGATGTAGAATTTACAGCCGAATCAGTGCCAGTTGGCGAGTTCGTTGCACCTGTAGCTCACCCTAAGGTACATGTTCATGCTCCGGCACCGGTTGAAACCGACGAACAAGTCATGGCTCGTATTGGCGAACGCTTTGACATCCTTGATCAAATGACTAAAGCTACAATCGCCGGTGATGTCCGTGCCATGATTGTGGTTGGTCCTCCTGGTGTAGGCAAATCGTTTGGTGTAGAGAAACAGTTAGAGCATTCGGGCCTGTTTGACAAGCTGTCAGGCCGTCGCGTCAAGTATGAAGTGATCAAAGGTGCCATGACTCCAATTGGCTTGTACTGCACTCTATACAAACATTCTGACAAGAACAATGTGATTGTGTTTGACGACTGTGATTCGGTATTCCAAGATGACTTGAGCCTAAACATTCTCAAGGCCGCCCTGGATTCAGGCAAGAAGCGTAGAATCTACTGGAATTCGGACTCGGCCATGTTGCGTCGTGAAGGTGTTCCTGACATGTTTGATTTCAAAGGTTCATGCATCTTCATCACCAACTTGCAGTTCAGCAACCTCAAGAGCAAGAAGTTACAGGATCACTTGGAAGCCCTACAGAGTCGTTGTCACTTTATTGACTTGACTCTTAATACCCTACGTGATCGTTTCTTGCGTATCAAGCAGATCTATCTAAAGGGCGAACTGTTTGCCGACTACGATTTTACGCAGGAACAAGGCGATGAGGTTATTGCGTTTATGGAAACCAACCAGAATCGCTTGCGTGAGATCAGCCTGCGTATGGCACTCAAGATCGCAGACTTGACCAAGGTATCAGCCGAAAACTGGAAGGCCCTGGCTGCTACAACCTGTATGAAAAATTCTTAATCGAGCCAACCGCTTGGTAAGTATTGGTAGCTCCTGGGTAGTGCAAACTACCCACTTTCGACAGGTACCCATAAAAAGGTACCTGTTTTTTTGACCTTGCATGGCTAAGTATGTTACACTAATCATATGCGAACAGCTAGAATCATAGTACGTGACGAAGTCAATATCAAGATTGAAGGTCTTGAATTGGATGCACGCCGAGCCTTGGTCACAGCGTTCAAATATGATGTGCCTGGAGCCAGATACTTGCCTGCGGTGCGTCTTGGTCGTTGGGACGGCAAGGTATCATACTTCCAACTGGGTGGTAGCACCTATGTAAATCTACTGCCTGAGATTATTCCTATCTTGGAAAAGTTCAACTATGATATTGAACTAGATGATCAAAGAGAATACTCAACTACGTTTGAGTTTGAACAGGTACGCGAAGATTCATTTGGTCACATAGCTTGGCCTGCTGGTCACCCCATGGTGGGTCAACCCATGCAGTTGCGTGATTATCAGGTTGAAATCATCAACAACTTCCTGGCTAATCCACAATGTATTCAGGAAATTGCCACTGGCGCAGGCAAGACTGTTATTACTGCTGCGTTGAGTAATGCAGTAGCACCCCATGGTCGCACCATTGTGATTGTGCCCAACAAGAGTCTAGTGACACAGACAGAAAAAGACTATGTGAACATGCAACAGGATGTGGGTGTGTACTTTGGCGATCGCAAGGAGTGGGGCCGTCAACATACCATCTGTACCTGGCAGAGTCTCAATGTTCTGTTAAAGAATACCAAGTCGGGTGTAGGTGACTGCACCATACAGGAGTTCCTAGAGGATGTGGTATGTGTTATTGTAGACGAAGTACACATGGCCAAGGCCGATGCATTGAAAACACTACTAACCGGAGTCATGAGTCGTATACCCTTGCGCTGGGGACTCACAGGAACCATACCCAAAGAGCCATTTGAGTCGCAAGCACTCAAGTGTAGTCTAGGACCTGTGATTGGCCGACTCACTGCCAGTGAACTACAGAGTCAAGGGGTGCTGGCCCAGTGTCATGTTAACATCGTACAGCTAGTGGACCATGCCGAATTTACCAACTATCAAAGCGAGCTCAAGTTTCTGCTAGAAGAGCCCGACAGATTAGATACCATTGCACGCTTGGTAGAACAGGTGAACCGGACAGGTAATACCCTGGTCTTGGTAGACCGTATTGCCGCAGGTCAAGGCTTGATAGAACGACTGGGTGACCGTGCAGTCATGGTATCAGGTGCAACCAAAGCAAAGGATCGACAGGATGAATACGACGAAGTGGCTGAAGCTACAGGAAAAATTATTGTGGCTACTTACGGTGTTGCTGCTGTTGGTATTAATATACCCCGTATCTTTAATCTTGTTCTTGTGGAGCCTGGCAAAAGTTTTGTCCGGGTCATACAGAGCATTGGAAGAGGAATACGCAAGGCCGAAGACAAAGACCACGTACAAATCTGGGACGTGACCAGTACCTGTAAGTTTGCCAAACGACACTTGACCAAACGCAAACAGTTCTACAAAGAAGCTAAATACAACTTCACACAGGAGAAGTTGGAATGGAAAAAGTAGTCTTTTTAGAAAACAAATACACTAAGTGGTATTTTAATATTATTCGCAACGCAAATCCTACAACTAGCTATGTGGAGAAACATCATATTATTCCACGATGTATTGGCGGTTCTGATTATAGAGAAAACATAGTATCTCTTACAGCACGAGAACATTTTGTTTGCCATTTATTGTTGACTAAAATGACAACCGGCAAAGTCAAACAAGCTATGTGTTGGGCTGTCGGTAAGTTTGCACAAGTGAATAAAAATCAGCAACGAAATTTTACGTCTTGGGAATATCAAAAAATAAGAGAAAATATTTCGTTTGCTAGAACAGGCAAAAAACATAGTGACGAGTCCCGCAAAAAAATGTCAGACAAAGCAAAAGGCCGAACTCCGTGGAATAAAGGTAAAACGGGCGTGCAAAAACATTCAGCAGAATCAAATAAAAAACGTTCTGAAACATTAAAGGGCAGAATACGAACAGAAGAATTTCGTCAAAAAGTTAGTAACGGTAAAAAAGGACACAAAGCTGGTATGACTGGAAAAAAACACAGTGAAGAAACTCTACAAAAAATGCGTGATAGTGCATTAAAGCGATACGGCAAATAAAGGTTGCACTTGTGATAAAATATGTTATAATAAATGTATGAGAATATTAACACTTGATAATGAGCCATTTGATCTAGATCATCTACCCGAAGAAGTCGATGACATGCGGTTCGCTATTTTTGATAACAGCAGTCCACAAGAACCCGATTATCACTATATCCCTCTTATATTTCTGGAAAGTTTTACAGCCCCAGCCTTGGTCCTGCGCATTGGAAATCACAAGGTACGCATGCCAGTGGATTGGCAGATCCTGATTGGTGAACCAGATCTAGGCGACCTGGAGGTTCTGCCCTTGACTTCAATCAATGATAGAGGTTTCAAGGCATTCCAATTCAATCCACTTTCGAGCTTCAGACCCAGTTTTCTGGACATAGAAATCATTGACGTGTATCAAGAAGTGTCGTGGTATGCGCCCAAGCTCAAGAATGGACAGATGTTGTGTGTGCCCTTGGGCGAAGGTAAACAGCCTGACTGCGTGTACTTTGTCAAGGATATCAGTCGCAACTGCGAAGTAGTAGATTACAACAAGGCCTGGTAGTGGACAAGCTCAGTATTGGCAACGAAATGGCACAGTTTGATCGCAAGAATCGTGGATTCTACGACAGCTTGACTGACGAAGAACGCAAACGGTTTTCAAACTTTCTCATGATACGCTGGGGAAGTGCCGTGCAAGGATCTGCAGAACTGCAAGGTTACTATCTGCAGAGTTGTAATCACTATTTGAACAAACGATTCTTTGACATCAACCGTCATCCCAAGTTACAATGGTTGTGTGCCACAGCAGTGAGCCCCGGACTAGGCGATCAACGACATGCCTGGATTGCACCTAGGAAAAAGGAAGCCGGTGCTTCGGGCATACGCAAGCAGTTGGCCGAACTGTATCCGCACTACAAGGACGATGAGATAGCCTTGATGGCCGAACTCAATACCAAGAAAGACATCGATGCCTACTTGAAACAGGCTGGACAGGAGGCAAAGAAATGATATGGCCATTTAAAACTACACCCAAGACACAAACAAAAGTTCCACAACTGTCAGAAGTACGCATGGGCAGTCGACGTTATGCGCCACAACCAGATATTACAGCTCAGGAAGTGGCCTTGCTGATTCCAGTATTCATGTCAGCTTACGGACTAAGTCGTGAAGAATATGTTGAAAAAAATAACCTCATGAGACACTTTGCAAAAGTAGAAGAATGAAGTATACCTGTCAGTATTGTAAGAAGGACTTTATGAAGGAGTCCAGTCTTGCGGTGCATTCATGCGAACCGCGGCGTCGTCGCATGGAACGAGATGAACCCGGTGTGCGATTAGGGTTCAATGCCTACCTTAAGTTCTATGAACTTACACAGGGCAGTGCCCGACTAAAAACATTTGATGACTTTGCTGATAGTCCCTACTACAAGGCCTTTGTAAAGTTTGGTCGTTACTGTGTAGATATCCGTGCTGTCAATCCAGCACGTTTTGTTGAGTGGGTGTTGAAACAAAACAAGAAACTGGATCACTGGGCACGTGATAGTGTCTATACCGAATATTTGACTGATTACCTGCGTGTGGAAAATGTAAACGATGCTCTAGCTCGTGCCATTGAGTTTGGCATAGATTGGTCTGAGCAAACAGGAAATCCACCCAACGATTGCCTACGTTATGGCAATACCAATGCCATGGCCTATGCAGTTGCATCAGGCCGCATCAGTCCCTGGATCATTTACAACTGTGAGTCTGGACAACGGTTCTTGTCGGAACTGGATGCCACACAGATCGCCATGATATGGAGTTACATTGACAGTGATTTTTGGATGCGCAAGTTCACAGACTATCCGGCTGATCAGGAATATGTGAAAGATATCCTACAGAAAGCAGGTTGGTAATGAGTGCAGATATTGATATTGATTTGGCCGACAGAGATCAACTGTTACGGTTGATCCAGGCCACGCCAGCTAGACAACAGCATCAAGGGCAAGCAAGACGCCACAACTCTGGTGTGTATGTCACCGACATTCCATACGATCCAATCACGGACTGTGCAGCAATTGATTATGAAACAGCTGAGGATCTGGGCTACTTTAAAATTGATCTACTCAATATGACAGTATATCAGTTGGTCAAGGATCCTGAACACTACCAGCAGATGTTGGCACAGGAACCCACGTGGTCTAGACTATGGACTGATCCAGAGTGGACTCGACAGTTGGTACACGTGGGCAACTATGTAGAACTACTGCAAAGTATGAAGCCTGATTCTATACCAAGAATGGCAGCATTTATCAGTATCATTAGGCCAGGCAAGGCACACTTGCAAAATAGACCATGGTCGGAAGTGTTTGATACGGTATGGGATGGCGATGACAGCCGAGGCTTTGTGTTCAAACATGCACATGCCATTGGCTATGCGGCCCTGGTGGCTCTGCACATGAATCTACTCAGTTAAAAAAATCTGATTTGTTCCAGACAGTGTTCCAGACAGTCAGTGTATTGCGCGAACGAGCCCATGGCAACTGCTGATTCCAGTAGTCGTGATATTTTTGGTCGACTGAGATGTTCAGCTGATCACACAGATACCGGGTGCCACCCATCTGAAACAGTTGTTCATAATCCAAATTGACAAATTTCAATTGAGAATCTAGCATTGGATCTTGCGGCCTGGATTGGGCCATCCTGGTCGCCAACAGTTTGAATTTTTCTACTCGATCTTGATCAGTGACCACCAGCTGATTGATTGATTTATCAATGTTCCATTGCACAGCATTTTCCTCATAGTTCTGCTTGGCACGATCCTTGCGCAGGTAGGTCTTAACCAAAAAATCCCACTGTACCTGAGCAGGATCTGCATGGGTCACATCAACATTTAAAACTCTAACGCAGTTGTAGTCGATATCTTTGTGATAAGGTATCAAGGCATGCCCATGTAGTTGTCCTGCCATGAATAGATCAGCGCGATCCGACAGGACAAATGATCTGTTGTTGAGAAATTGATTGAATGACATGCCACATTCGATATCTTTGGCTATGTTCATGTAACCATCGCTGTGCCCGGTTTCTAAATCAATACGCCATTGATTGTCGATAAAATTTGGCAAGGTGCCTAGCCATCCTGCCAAAAAACCATGTCTAGCCCCACCTATGCCAGTACACAGATACAGACCTATGTTCATGCTAGTCTAGTCTTCTTACCAGGGTGATGCTTTTGCGTTTTGATTTTTTACGGGCCATTTCGCTGAGACTACAAGCAGGCCCGTGCATGATTTCCAAGTCCTTGTTGACAAAGGTGCGTAGATACCCACGGAAAGAGTCCCAATCGCCCTTGAGGAATATGTTGATGGGTATGCTGCGATTTGACTCCCACCACCAGGTATTGGCCAGCTCCAAGAACAAGCGTTTTTCTTCCACACTCTGTATGCTACCAAAATCATAGATAGTGGTTATCACATCGTCGCGATTCTGTATGATACCTACATATTCTGTGGAGGCATAGACACACAAGGTAATAAAGGGGTATTTTTCCGCTAACTGTGTGAAAATATCATTTGTCATAATCAGGAATATTTATGAGACCAAATTTGGTACCTGTACCAAACCCACTAAATAACATGTATGTATTCAACCGAAGTGTATATCTATCAGCAGTTGACCCGAGTGGTGGCCCTAGACAGCGTAGATCCCACAATCTTTACCTACAGGTATAATCCCGTGTACTCTAAAATCCTAACCATTAACAAAGGCGTTGACAATGTTCTACTGTTTCAGTTTGTCAATCAGAACGAAAAACCGGTCAATGTGACCGGTAGTACCTTCATGTTCCGGGTGCTCAACACTGACGGCACAGCAATCTTGTTGGAACAACCCATGGTCATACTGAATGGCCCATTGGGTCAGGTCAAAGTCACTTTGGCCAGCTCTGATCTACTCGATATCCTGGCACAACCAGCCAGCTATAGCATTACCAGATTTAGTGGTAACCTAAATGAAGCAGTGTTTACCAACGCACAGTCCGGAGGACGTGCTCCGTGTAATGTAGTTGACAGCGTGTTGCCACAGTATGTGCCCAGCGCACCACTTACCATACCCACAACCAAACTCAGTGCCCAAGGATCAGCCGACGGCACCAGTTTTGGAAACTATCCTGGAAGCGACTGGTACTGGGGCGGAAATCCCAATGGTGCCAATTACTGGAATTCGTTCCTCAATACCGAATACTACAGTAGTTTCATCGTGCCCAAGACACCGGTGACTACGGTACAAATGACCTTGGATGGTTACACTGGTACAATCAAAGCTCAGGCAGCTCAGGACTACGAAGCAGTGCCATACAATGTGCCTCTGGGTGTCACCATAGACAATCCCACTGGAGCTGAAAGCGTTACCTACTATAACTATACTGGAACCATACATCTCAACATAATTGGATGGTATCCATTGGTCCGGCTCTGTTTCAACAACAGTATTTTTGCCACTCCAGGTGGCAACGGAATTCCAGCCACAGCCTACGCGGCCTGTACCGATGGTGTGGTCACTTCAATCACCGTTCAAAATGCCGGACAAGGATATCTGGCGCCACCCAAGATCAATATAGTGGGTGATGGTGCTGGCGCTGCCGCCGAAGCAACCATCAGCGATACTGGATCTATCGAGACCATTACTATAACCAACGGTGGATCGGGCTACTGGTTGATACCAGCAGCCGGCATCAATACTCCCTACTATCCAGTGGCACCCGATCAACAAGGTGCCATGGTCATTATCAGTACCGGTTACGTACTAGATCTTTTCTATAGATAAATGCAGTTTCAAAAGATTGTAGGATTTGGCGACAGTTGGATCTGGGGCGACGAACTGATCAATCCGGAACTGTTATCGCATCCTAGGATCCATCCGGCACTGACAGAAAATACTGACTACAGAGAACAAAACTGTTTCTTAGGACTGCTGGGCAAGCACTATTCAGTACCGGTAGAAAATTATGGCATAGCCGGCGGTAGTTTACAAAGTGCTGTCTGGACATTTCTCTGGTGGCTGGACCACGAGCCCAATCCAAATGACTGCTTGATCCTGGTTGGTCATACTGACGCAGCCAGATTCAGCCACTACGATCCCAATCGAGTCATGTCCGCCCACGACCCAGACTGGAATAGATTTGTTCACAGTGCATGGCCCTTGACAGATCCATGGAAAAATCTAATACAGCAACAAACAGTCTTGACCGACAGTCGAGAACTACAGGCCCTGCGTTTCCAAGAAACGGTCCTGTTGTTTGATGGGGTGGCCGCAAGACAAGGACTTGATCTTGTGCAGTTTAATTTGGCCCAGCCCATGCGTCTGGTAAGCCATGCCCAAACCATGGCCTGGCCCGGATGGAGTTTTAGCGAATGGTTCCTTAAAGAACTGCCCGACACATATCTAAAACCTGGCCGTCACCCAACAGAACTGGGTCACCAATTGATACGTGATCGCTTGATTTCTCACATAGATTCCTGTATAATCAAAGGATGATAGATGTCGTTGCATTTTTGCCCGCGAAAAGAAAACAAACTGCTTCTGGTTGGATCAGTTTTAATGCACCCTGTTGCATTCATCGAGGCGATACACAGGATCGAAGAAGCCGTGGTGGCCTAAAGCCCACAGCCGACGGCTCCTGGAGCTATCACTGTTTCAACTGCGGCTATACAGCCAGTTTTATCTTGGGACGCAACTTGACATTCAAAGCACGGCGCCTGTTAGAGTGGTTGAATGTGCCTGCAGAAGAAATAGAACGAATCAATCTTGAAAGTCTCAAGCAAAGATCCATTGAAGGACTGCTGGGCGAACGACAACTGGTGGCAGATCGTTTGGCCGCCATTGAGTTTGAAGATCGAGACCTACCAGCAGATACACAAACACTAAATCAGCGAGCCGTTGAATACCTACTAGCACGCAGGATACCCCTGGACTATCCATTCCTGTACAAGACCATGCCGCGCCCAGGTATTGTGATTCCTTTTACCCACAACATGCAGGTAGTAGGACATACCACTAGATTCCTAGATGATAGGACCCCTAGATATATCCAAGATGCACAGCCGGGTTATGTGTTTGGTACCGACTTACAAAAAAACACATGGCAGTCAGTTATTGTATGTGAAGGAGTGTTTGATGCACTCAGCATCAATGGTGTAGCTGTACTGCATGCCGAAATCAATGATGCACAGGTGCGTGTGATACGCAATCTGGGCCGCGATGTTGTTGTGGTGCCAGACCAGGACGAAGCTGGAATGAAATTGGTAGACCGTGCGGTAGAACTAGGCTGGGCAGTAAGCATGCCCGAGTGGCCCGCGGGCTGTAAAGATATAAACGATGCTGTAATTCGTATGGGTAGATTGGCCACCTTGCTAACTATAATGCAGGCCAGAGAAACCAGCAAAATCAAAATTGAACTGAGGAAGAAACAACTTGTTAAAAGACTACGGGCTTGATGTCCAAAAACTATTCTTAGAAATGATGTTGCAAGACGCAGAATCATATGTGCGTGTGCAGAACATTTACAATCCAGAAAACTTTGATCGTAGCTTGAGACCAGCGGCTGTGTTCATTGCCGAGCACAGCGATCAACACAAGACACTACCCACAGTGGATCAAATCAGTGCCAGCACAGGTGTACGACTACAGTCGGTTCCGGACTTGAACGAAGGACACTTTGAATGGTTCATGGCAGAATTTGAACAGTTCACTCGTAGACAAGAACTAGAACGTGCCATCCTAAAAAGCGCCGATCTACTAGAAAAGGGCGAGTACGATCCTGTAGAAAAATTGATCAAGGATGCGGTACAGATCAGCCTGACCAAGGACATGGGCACAGACTACTGGGCTGATCCGCGTGCTCGTATCGACAAGTACTTCAATTCGGGCGGGCAAGTGTCAACAGGCTGGCCACAGATGGACAAGATCCTGTATGGTGGATTCAGTCGCGGCGAGCTAAACATTTTTGCCGGTGGATCTGGTTCTGGTAAAAGTTTGGTCATGATGAACATAGCACTTTCGTGGTTACAAGCAGGACTTAGTGGTGTGTATATTTCGTTAGAACTGAGTGAAGAACTGTGTGCCCTAAGAACTGATGCCATGCTGGCTGGTATGAGTACCAAAGACATTCGAAAAGATATAGATCAGACCGAACTCAAGGTCAAGCTGGTTAGTAAAAAAGCTGGACAGTATAGAATCAAAGCACTACCGGCACAGAGCAACATCAACGACATTCGTAGTTATATCAAAGAAGTGCAGGTACAGACCGGAATCAAGGTAGACTTTATCATGTGTGACTACTTGGACTTGTTGATGCCAGTATCGGCCAAGGTTAGCCCTAACGACCTATTTGTCAAAGACAAATATGTGAGTGAAGAACTGCGCAACTTGGCCAAAGAACTCAATGTGCTGTTTGTCACAGCTAGTCAGTTGAATCGATCGGCTGTGGAAGAAATTGAGTTTGACCATAGTCATATTTCAGGTGGTATTTCAAAGATTAATACTGCCGACAATGTGTTTGGCATCTTTACTAGTCGTGCCATGCGTGAGCGTGGCAAGTATCAGATCCAGTGCATGAAGTCGCGTAGTAGTACAGGTGTAGGTATGAAGATTGATTTAGACTACAACATTGAAACCATGCGTATCACAGATCCAGGAGAAGAAGAACAAGCCGGAGGATTTAAACGTCCTGGTGGTAACTTGCTGGACAGTATCAAGGCCAAGAGTACCATGTTGGCCTCTGAACCGCAGGCCGAACGTGAAGAAGCGGGTAAGATCACAGCCGACGTACAAAGTGCTAAACTAAAACAGTTGTTGGGTCAAATCAAACAGTCATAATGAACACTTGTATTGATGTTTTTAAAAATTTAAATATTAGTATCGTTCAAAATCAGTTAGCCGTGTCTCCGTGTTGTCTGACCGCTCCACAACCAACGGATCAGATACAATTCTACAACAATCAATATTTGAATCAATTCAGAATGGAATGGAAGACAGGTAAATTTCCATCAGCATGCGAGTCGTGTCAACATGCCGAAGAATCCAATGGAACTAGCAGGCGCACAGGTAGTAATCAATGGTATCAAGATCATGGATATTATAATGATACTGTAGAACTTATTAGATTAGATTACTGGACTGGGGATTTATGTAATTTAGCCTGTGCTATCTGTGGCCCACACAACAGTAGCAGCTGGAAACAAGAACTCAATCTGCCAGTGACTTTAAAAAAAGTAGTAGTCAACACAACCTGGAAGTCCTTGGATTTATCAGCCTTGCAATTTGTTCATTTTAACGGCGGCGAACCTTTACTCAGTAAAGAACATGTAGATTTTTTACAAAATATTCCAAACAAAAATCAAGTGCATCTTAACTACAATACCAATGGTACAATATTACCATCTACGGAGTTGTTGGCACTATGGAAAAAATTTAAACTGGTACAACTTGATTTTAGTATAGATGATGTTGGTGAGCAATTTGAGTTCCAGCGTTATCCAGCTGAGTGGAATGATGTATCCTTTAAGTTACAGTGGTTTATAGATAACTGTCCTGGAAATTGCATGTTTGCAGTAAACACCACAGTCAGTGTGTTAAATTACAATAATCTTGACAAATTGATTAATTGGGTAAAACAAAATTTCTATAGGTCTAAATTTACAGATCCAATAGAACACCGCTATCAATCTGCCACAGGTATTTTGTCTGTAAACAATATCAATAAACAGCCTGGCAAAATTATAGAATATTTGGATTCTTTGGATCAACGACGAGGCACCAAGTGGAAACACCTATTTCCAGAGCTGGCTAGTATCTTAACAAACCCGTAAAAACTAATAAATAATAAAAAGGTCTTGGCCATTATGCAAAAGAAAACTAGAAGTTTACTGGAAGAATTAGACTCAATGTATATTGAGCGCGATCAGCGCCACGTCATTGAAAATCGTGCCAGCAACATCATCACTTCGGCCATTCGTTTGCTGGAAGAAATTGAGGGCAACTATAGCCCCGAGCAGGCTGAAAATCTCACACGAAAATTGCTCAATGCCATACGGTTAAAAGATCCTGAAAAATTCACCAGAACAGTCAGGAAGACCGATGCAAATTCATGAGATAACCGCACTCAGTGAAGGTGTGCTTGATACCTTAAAGGATCTCAAGTCGTCGTTCAAGACTCCGGGTGCGTTTGATACCA
>Ga0208498_1000594_pt1 | contig 13622 bp, 10 predicted proteins | sample CryBogCBE12Aug09_FD_185502 | JGI IMG/M metagenome (GOLD analysis project Ga0208498, IMG submission 185502) | Freshwater microbial communities from Crystal Bog, Wisconsin, USA - CBE12Aug09 (SPAdes) (version 2) | ecosystem: Environmental > Aquatic > Freshwater > Lake | place: Crystal Bog... | reverse complement strand
GTAAAAGACCAAAGAGTACTATAGCTCCTACTATATGGTTAAATGATAAAAATATACCTATCTTAGCTATAGGTTTACCTGGTGGTGCACGTATACCATCTGGTATTGCGCAGGTTTTATTGGACTATAGCCAATTTAATCGACCACTCGCTGAAGCTATTGCAGATACGCGTATTCATGTAACTAATATTAATAAAGAGCCAACTATTGAAAGTGAACTAGGTTTAGCTGAATCTAATGTAAACATACTTAAATCGCGTGGATGGAAAGTTATTATGCCTGAAAAATCTGTCACTGGCGTGTTATTTGGTGGAGTTAATGCAGTTGAATTCCTTCCTGATGGAACATTAAACGCAGTTGCTGATTTAAGACGCACCAATTCAGCTAAGGGTGATTAATATTACTTAACTTAGTTAGATCATATGGAAATTAAACGTAACGGTACCCAAGCATCACTTGTAGGTCCTTCTGATTGGTTTACGGGCAGTGTCAGAATAGATCCGCTTCTGTCTAGTCCAGCTCCTGCAAGAGCTGCAGGTGCAAGTGTAACGTTCGAACCTGGCGCTAGAACAGCATGGCATACTCATCCATTAGGACAAACCTTGATCATTATTTCAGGAGTAGGTCGAGTTCAGAGATTAGGTGGAAACATCGAAGAAGTGCGTCCAGGTGATGTCATATGGTTTTCACCGGGTGAAAAGCACTGGCATGGAGCTTCACCAACTACTGCTATGACCCATATAGCAATTCATGAATACCTAGATGGAAAATCAGTTGATTGGCTCGAAAAGGTAACGGATGAAGAGTATGGTAAATAAGTTACTTATTTATGCCTGTCTAAAATCAATCATGCGTTTATAGCGATCGACTTTGTCTACAACAACTTCGAGGCGTGAACCAACGGTAATACGGTTTTGTTTTCTTCTTCCTATAAAAGTAGTACCTGCATTATCTAATACATACTTATCATCTACTAGCTTATCTGCTCCTAAAAATCCAAATGTCATAGACTCGGTGAGTTCTATGAATAAACCTTGGCGTCTTACTTCAGTTACTACTACAGCAAATTTAGTTTTATTTTTCTTAGCCAATTCTCTTTCAAAGAATTCAAGTAGCTTAATTTTAATACTTTCACGTTCTGCCTCTGATGAATTAACCTCAGTCTGACTTAGGTGTTCGGCAAGATTTTCAATATGCTTAATATCATAGCCTTGTTTACCATCTACACCTTTACCGCTTTTTAGTAAGTAGGCATGGAGAACTCGGTGTACCACTAAATCTGAGTAACGTCTAATAGGTGAGGTAAAATGCGTATAATCTTTTTTATGTAAACCGTAGTGACCATCGGCACTAGAACGGTAACAAGCTTTTTTAAGACTTCTTAAAAATTGTGTCCTTAAATTATAGCCTTGTGGATGCTTAGCTAAAATCTCAAGCATGCGAACTACATTTTCACGACGTGTTAGATCTCCGACTTCAATGCCGTAGGTTGTTGCGAGCTGACTAAATTCCTCAAGGCGTTCTTCATCAGGCTCATCATGTACACGGTATACAGAAGGTAATCGCTGGGTTCGTGAAAGCCGCGCCATCTCTTCATTCGCAGCCAACATAAATTCTTCGATAAGTTGATGACTTTCATCGTGCTCAATCTTTTCAAGTCGATCGGCGTAGCCTTCGGCATCAACAAATATTTTGGTTTCAGGCATATCCAAATCAAGACTGCCATGTAGCATGCGATTTTTTCTTAATTTAGATGCAATCTTCCAAAGACCACGAATCCACGTTTGAAGATCCTGTAATTCCTGATCCTTCATATCACGTAGTGCTCGACCTGTGGATCCTGTCTGGTGTTTTGGCGGAAGTGGAAGTTGTTTAACTTTTTCTAAATCATCTTCAAACAGTAAGGCATACGCTTGTTTATAAGTAAGTCTTTTCCTGCTGCATATGACAGTGTTTGCAAAATAAGTATCTTCAATTTTTCCAGTTTTGGAGAAGGTGATAAATGCTGCCTTACATAGTCTATTTTCTGCTTCAACTAAGGAGCAAAGACCGTTCGATAATATTTCGGGAAGCATTGGTATAACTACACCTACTAAATAGGTTGAGTTACCGCGCTTTTGAGCCTCTTTGTCTAGGGCAGTTCCAGAGCGTACGTAATGTGATACATCTGCGATATGGATACCAACACGAACAGAACCGTTTTCTAGTGGTTCATACGATAAAGCATCATCGAAATCTTTTGCATCATCTGGATCGATAGTGAAGACAGGAATTTCTCGATAATCTTCTCGGCCTATTAAATCTTTATCCGCAACTTTTCTGCCAAGGTGTTCCACCTCTCTCATTACCTCAGCCGGAAATTCTGGAGTTAAATCAAACTTTTCTAGAACGCCTGCTAATTCTGATTTTGGTTCGTGTGTTCTTCCTATCGTTCGAGTAATTGTTCCAGTAAGTGGTTGGTAGCGTTGTTTCCACTCGTTGAGATTAACGACAACTTTATCTCCAACTTTTGGAGTAGGTTTAAGATTCGATTTAAGTGGATCTGCTACTTGTATCTCATGAACAAATCTAGGATCGTCTACAGCTACTATGAAACGCTGTCCATATCTGCGCAATTCACCAACGACTTTGGTTGTTGAGCGTTCTTTTACTTTGATAACTCTTCCAACTAACTCTCCTGGTCTTTTACCTTCAATTCCTTCAAATATCTTAACAAGTACTGTATCTCCAGGAAGAGCGACACTGGTATCTTCAGCAGCTATTTGAATACTAGGTAAACGTTCAGTACTACCAAGTATAGGTTTTTGAGTAACAAAAGCAGAACCTGCTGTTCTAAATTGAATCTTACCCTCAACTTCTCCTGAGCTACCTTTTAGTTTTAATCTATCCCCTTGGACACGCATTAATTCACCTTTTGATAGAAGTAAGCGTACCTCATGGGTTAAGGTAGAACGCTCTTTTTTATTAATACCTAGACGTCTCGATAGCTCAAATTCGTTAGCTGGGGTGTAACTAGGGGTGTTCAATAAAGCTAACAACTTTTCTCGTAGAGTCATGTATAGGATTGGCATTCATTAAAGGCTTAGCTTTAATAATTCGCGATGAAAATCGTTCATATAGCTAGCGAGGTATTTCCCTACATGAAAACAGGGGGATTAGCTGATGTTGTAGGAGCCTTAAGCTCTACTCAGGCGGACAGTGGTCACGAGGTTTCTGTGATCATTCCTGGTTACCGACTAGCCTTAAGTCATACTGATGCTGCTCACAATGAGCGTAGATTACGCCTTAAAATAGAAATGGGCGAAAAATTCATATCAGGAGAAGTTCGTGTTTTTTCACCAAAACGTAACTTATCCATTTATTTGATCTGTCGTGACGAGTTTTTTGATCGCAGAAATCCGTATGGTACAGGTGAACGTGATTATGAGGATAATGCAGAGCGTTTTGTGTTTTTCTCTAAATCTGCCGTAGAGACTATTCGTTTACTGGATCTTCAACCGGACATTGTTCATAGCCATGACTGGCAAGCGGCACTCGTTCCAATATTCTTACGATATAGCGAACGCAGGTATGGTTTAACACTGGCTACAAAAACGATTCTCACGATACATAATATTGCTTATCAAGGATTGTTCCCAAGTGCCATCTTTGATCTCACAAATCTACCAGCACAGTTAAATTCTGTAGAGGGTCTTGAGTATTATGGACAAGTTAATCTTTTAAAGGGAGGGATTCTCTTTGCAGATCAAGTTACTACGGTAAGTCCTCAATACGCTAAAGAAATTCAAACTACAGAATTTGGGTTTGGACTAGATGGAGTAGTGCGTTCTAGAGGTGAAGACATTGTTGGGCTAATAAATGGAGTTGATACAAAAGTATGGAATCCCAAAACGGATGCCTTATTACCAGCACGCTATTCATCGACTGACTTGAAGGGTAAATCAGTTTGCCGTACAGCTTTACTAAGAGAGGCTGGTTTTAATCCACACTTTAATGGTCCCATTTTCGGTATCGTATGTCGTTTAGTAGAACAAAAGGGTATGGACCTTGTTTTAGCGAATGAATCATTTTTCTTAAAAGAAAATTGCCGCTTAGTCATCTTGGGATCAGGGGAGCAAAAAATAGAAGCACGTATTCGTGAATTACAAAATCAAGCTCCTGACCGCGTCTTCTTAAATCCTAAGTTGGATGAAGCTATGAGCCACTTAATTGAAGCAGGTAGTGACTTCTTCGTTATGCCTTCACTCTTCGAGCCATGTGGACTAAATCAAATGTATTCACAAATTTATGGAACGATACCAATCGTTAGCAAAGTAGGCGGTCTTGTTGATACCGTGATCGATATCGATGCAGATAGTAAACGTGGCACAGGTATTATGCATGAACCAAACGCAGCCGCCTTGGGGGTCGCTTTAAAACGTGCACTCAAGTTGTACGATGAAAAAACTTCATATCAGCTAGTACAAAAACGTGGAATGGAAACAGATTTTAGCTGGAAAAATGCGACTGTAGGTTACGAACGGCTATATAATGACGCGTTGTAAGACTATATAGTATTTTATAATTTACTGTTCATCAGTAATTTATGAGTCAATAGTATAGTAGGGTCTAATTTATTTACGGAACTTCACCTGATTTTAACAGTCAGTTGATTGTGTATAGCACGAGAGCGTGATACGTTACTTGTGCTAAATAATTACCTCTTATGAAACCCAACAATAGCGAAAATTTAAATGCATCATTATTTGCTGATGATGAATTGTATTCGTTACAACTTGAGGTAGCTCATCTTGCTGACGAATTATTAAAATTTGATAATGCTACACGTGCAGATAGTTTAGATTATTGGAAACGTGCAGAAAAAGCGGTTTTTGAAAGTCGCTTAAATCGTATTTATCCCCAATTAATTACAGGAAGTAACTAAACATTAAAGTTTTGGTACAGGTGGTTTGTTGGGTATATCCCAAGCGTTGGCTCCGTGAACTTTTACTTTTCTGCGGTATACTTTTTCACCGCACACGGCATAGATTATATTAAATTCTTTACCTCCAAAGCATAGATTTGTGATTTTACCATTTGGGGTAGGTATAATTGCATTCACTCGGCCAATTTGATCGCATACTTGTATTCCCATTTTAGTTGTTACATACAAGCGTCCGTCGCGGTCTACACGCATACCATCTGCAGAAGTATCATCGTCACTATCTCGTACGTGTAAGTCACCATATTTTTGTTTAAAAGCTAATGTACCATCAGGTTGAATTTGATAGCTGTAGACCCAGTGCGTTCGTGAGTCATCAATATATAAAATACTTTGATCTGGAGATAGTGTTATACCGTTCGCGAACTTTAAACCTGTATCTACAACAAGTTTTGTATGATCTGGTTTAATAAGCCATATTTTGCTTAGCGCTGAAGGATCAGATGGCGGAAAATCGTCTGTCACGTACATGTTACCATTATGAGCAATGACAACATCGTTTCCGTGTAAGATTTCGGTTGCTGCAACAGTTACTTGGCCACGATTATCTCTAGCAACGAGCCGAGCGGAAGGACTTTGCACGGAGTACAACCTGCCATCTGGGCCAAAATTTTGCCCAGAAGCTCTTCCAGCGTCATTTAAGAAAACGCTAACCGAACCATTTAGATCTATTTTATAAGTTTTATTAGTAGGTCTATCGTTAAAATATACTTCGCCAGTTGGACTAACTGCAGGTCCATCTGTTGAAACGAAGCCATCTTGAACTAATTCCCAATCTTCACCAGGAATTAGGATATCTTTAAGCATTTGATTCTGAGTTGCTCCACAGGTAATTGGCTTTGGATAGTCTCTCCATAACCAACGAAGTGCGTCAGGAAAAGCTTGTGTGGCATGCTTACTGTTGTGCTCACCATCTCCCCAGACATGTTCTACATCATAGCCAGCAAATTTAAACGATCGCTCCATGGTTTGATTAGCCATCCACCAATCTCCACCGTATGAATTATGGTCATGGCTTCCATCTTGCATATAAATACGAAGCGGTTTGGGTTCTGTTTTTCTAATAAGTATCGAATAGCGTTCGCCACCACGTAATCCTACAAAAGTGCCGATTGTTGAGTAGACACGTCTAAACAAGTCAGGACGCTCCCATGCTGCTGTAAACGCTGCTATAGCACCACTACTTTGTCCAGCGATCATGTGATCATTTGGATCATTAGATATGAGAATAGGTAAATTGGATGAAGTCTTTAAGGCTTTTACAGCAGGGAGTATTTCCTCATCAATTAGCCGAGCGTAATTATCACTCAAACCATCATATTCAAAACTACGATTATAGCGATCGAGTGCCTGAGCAGGATTTAACGCTTTAACAATTCCTGGGGTGATAAATACAGCGATAGTTAAAGGGATTTCATGCTTAAATATAAGATTATCAAAAACCGTAGGGGCATTCCAAATAACTCCATCTTGAAATACGGCTAAGCAAGCGGGTTTTGAAGCTGTATACTGAGCTGGTATGTAAACACTTACTACACGCGTAGTACCTGGAAATAGTTTTGAATGATCAAACGTAAATTTTAGTACCTCACCTTTAGGTACTCCTGGCTGTGATTTTGAATCTGGACCAGGTTTATAGTCATCTATCGCCAAGAGGTATGATTGCGTTCCAACAAAAATAAAAACAATAAGTAGTCGTATATAAAAAAGGGGTGATTTCATATCTTAGGGAGTGATTTTGACTTATAGTAAAATTGCCAAATTAAATAGCTAGCTACAGGGAATGCTAGACCTGTAATGGTGAAAAGTAATGAATATCCAAAATAGTTAATCAAGTGTCCAGCTGCCGCATTTAAAACAAGACTACTTAGTCCTGCTAAGGCACTCATAATACTTATGGTTGATGCTATGATTGATGAGGGGACAAGTTCAGAGGCTAGGAGGGATGCGCCACTTAACCAGCTTCGTCCTAAAAATTGAACAAGTAAGAGCATGGCTACAGCTAACGCGATATTGTGCGTCCATGCTAAAATAAAAATACAAGGAGTTAGTAGGATTAATCCGCTTAAAATTATAGCACGTGCTTTAAGCGCTGGCATACCACGTTTAATTAAGTGATCAGAGTACCAACCAAGTATAATGCCTAAGATAGATTGCCCAACAGGAGGAATCCACAATAGTTGAGCTGTTTGCGATAAGCTCAGTCCTAGTTTCTCTTGAAAATAAGCAACCTGCCAAAATTGAAGTATAAACCAAAAAGGGTCTGTAATAATTCGAGCTGCAAATATATACCACAGTGATTTATTTTTTAAAATTAATGTAATCTGTGAATTCTTTTCTTGAGCCTTAGGTTCTGGTTTTGATTTATCAATTGCAGACCAAATTACAGCTAAAAATAATCCTAATACTCCTGGAATCCAAAATGCCATTTGCCAATTTATTTTTAATGTAATTAAAGCAGTAAAGGGAGGTGCTAAAATTGTACCCAATGTCCCTAGTGGAGCTGTAATAGCGAGAGCGGTGGCTCGTACGTTGACAGGAAACCATTTTGTAACCGCAACAAAGATAGCGGGTAGAATTCCAGCGCTAGCTGCACCAAATATAAAGCGCATCGCCGCCATCGCCCAAAGCCCATGAGCAAAAGAAAATAAGAGCGTTGATCCACTGATGATGCTTAAAAATAGCGTTATACAAAACCTCGTTCCGTATTTATCTACCCATTTGCCTACAATAAAATACATACCAATGTAGGGAAACATGAATGAAGTAACCAATATTGAGTAATCTGTGTTACTTATGCCAAGTTCGGTACTAAACGTAGTCTTTAATTGTGTTAAAATAGCTCTATCTAAATTACTAAGGAGTGTGACGCAGCCGGCTAATAACAAAAGAAGCCATGTGCTTAGTACAAAGGCACGTGGAACAGAATGATCACTTTGCTGTGTTACGTGCTTAGGCATGAGCGATTTTTTTTAATGACGCTCCGTCCACCCAGGTACTCTCAATCAGTAATGTTCTCGGATGCTGTGGAATGCCAAATTCGTTGCGTCGTAACTGATCTACTAGCATGTCTACCGCAGCTTCTCCTGCTAGCACACTATTTTGATTTGCACCTGCGTAATTTCCGTAGTCAGCATGCCAATCTAGAAGTGCAAACCCTGCCTGTTCCGGTATAACTACACCTTCTTCTTTCAGCCATGTTGCTGTATCTGGATTTACAGATACTACTGCTTCCGGTTTATATTTATAATACCACTCCAAAAATGATATTTTATCTAAAATAGGTGGATTGTAGATTGGTATTTTATTTTCATTTACGTTTTGCCAGAGAAGTGCACCCGATATCCAGTTTTGCTCAGCGGCTGTGTTTTGTTTTCCGCTAATAGCAAAACCAATCCGAATATATCCTTTATTAGCAAGTTGTGTTGCAACGAGTCGAAGCGTGTGAATTTGATGATTTACCGCACAATTAAACCGTAGTGTCTGATGGGATAAACCTATACGTACGACTGAAAATTTTTCCCATGCAATTTCATTGAATTGAGTAATAGAACCCCTGCTACTAATGATAACTCCCGTGATGCCTCGCGCAGTAAGAATAGATGCTAAGCGTTTAGGCGTAAGTTTAGGATTTGCTGCCCAGTGTGTCTCGATATTAAAACCTTGTTCTGTAGCACGCTTGTGAACACCAGCATAAAAGTCACGGTAAGTAGCATAATCTTTCCACTCATGTTCGGTGGGATGAGCTGTAAGAAACGCTAATGTACCTAGTGAATCTTTACTCGTACCACGTCTCATGGTACGAAAAATAGAAGCTATGAGGGGATTAGGTGTATAACCTAATTCTCGTGCGATTTTTTGTATACGTTTACAGGTTTCCTTGGGTAAAGCAGGATGGTTTCTTAGTGCACGAGAAACTGTGGATTGCGAAACTTTAGCCTTTTTTGCTATTTTGACTTGAATCGAATCCATGCATGGTATGCATAAAACGGAGATGTTCTTTCTGCAAGACTAGACTCTACAATTACAAACAATATTTACCCTTTATGAATTTTAGGACCTTACTTTTCGTACTCGTGTCTTTAATCGCAAGTATCAGTCGTGCGAACACCTATTACGTAGATAGCAGTTCAGGCGTGGATACCAATAATGGTACGGATATAGATCATCCGTTAAAAAGCTGTGAAGCGGTGAATCACCTAGTACTTAGTCCGGGAGATAAAGTTCTATTCAAGAAAGGTTCAAAGTGGTCAGCCGATTCCCTCAGTATTTCCCCTGCAGGGACAAAAGATAATCCTATACGCATTAGTTCATACGGCATTGGGGATTTACCCAAGTTCGAAGGCAAAGGCTCAATGCTCTCAACTGTCGTTATCAAAAACCCAAAGTATGTTGAAATTTCAGATCTTGATATTTCAAATGAAGATGCTGCACATAAAAAATTACTTCGTGGAATTACTTTAAGTGGCATAGACGCTGGAATTTTAACACATATTACCCTTAAGAATCTTTATGTGCATGATGTAACTGGGCTAACTGAAAACTATCATGACGAAGATGTAACACGTAAGTCATACGGCGGTATCGTTTTTTTAATAGAAGGCAAAACGGTTCGAACAGCTTGGGATACATTACTAGTTGAGGGATGTAAGGTGGTAGATACAAGCGCTATTGGTATCACCTTTGTTACTTCATGGGCTAAGGGTCATAGAACCTATGATGAAAGTGCTTGGGCACCGAGTACTAATGTCGTTATTAGAGGAAATGAAATAAGAAGATCTGCTCGCAATGGTCTCATCATCAGAGCCTGTGTAAGTCCACTGATTGAGCATAACTTATTTAAAGAATGCGCTGTGCAGGGTAGTGGTAACGCATGTTTTAGTTTCGACTGCGACGATGCATTATTTCAATATAATGAATCCTGTTTTACTAAATTTAATCCAGGAGATGTTGACGCTGCAGGCTATGATAGTGACTACAACTGCAGACGAAGTGTATTTCAGTACAACTATAGCCATGATAATGATTACGGCTTCATTTTAATATGCTGTAACGGAAAAGCATTTAATGATGGAACGATTGTTCGTTATAATATCAGTCAAAATGACAATGGAGTTCTAGTACGATTCTCAGGTACAGTAACTAATACCTACGTTTATAATAATACACTCTTTGCTAAGTCGGATATGACAAATCCTAGAACTCAGGGTGATATGCCTAAGATTTTTTACTTTAAGTCATGGTCTGGTTGGGCAAAGAACACGTTTATTTTCAATAATTTAATTATTAATCAATCAAAGGATACTATCTACGATAATGGAGGTAGTACAGGTACTCATTTTTCTCATAATTTCTATAGTGGTTTTCATCCACAGTCAGAACCTAATGATGATGCTAAACACACGGGAGCACTTCTCATCGATGATAGTGTACACCTCGCGAAGGCAGGATGGTCTTCACCAACGAAACTCTTCATCCTAAAGTCAAATTCGGGAATAGCTTCAGGCGGCATGGCACCGTTAAAAAATGACCCAAGGAAAGATTACCTCTCGCAAGTAGTGCCAAATAAATCTAATGATTGGTTTATTGGAGCACTTTTACCTCAAAATTAATTTATTCAAAACCATGTACCGTTTATCTTTTATAGCATTTGTCATTTGTCTAAGCTCATTAAAAACATTTGGAGACATTACGATTCAAAATGATGAGCCATATTTAGAGTCTACACGTGCTGAGAAATTAAACCTTTATTTACCCGATCCAGCTAAATACACAGGTAAGCTACCAGCCGTTGTTTGGATTCACGGAGGCGGATGGCAAACTGGAACAAAGAATGAAGCACGTGCTACGAATGTATGTACTACTTTGGCAAACGCAGGCTATGTTGCTATTAGTGTAGAATATAAACTTGGAGCTAATTCATGGCCTACAAATTTATTTGACTGTAAAAATGCAGTTAGGTTTTTACGTGTGAATAGTGAAAAATACCATATTGATTCATCTCGTATAGCAGTCATGGGTGGATCAGCTGGCGGACATTTAGCCTTAATGGTTGGTCTCACTTCAGGGATAGCGCATCTAGAACCACAAAGCCCTTATCCAGGAGTTTCCGACAGCGTATTAGCGATAGGAGATTTCTATGGTATTTCGAATATATTTACTCGTCAGAAGCCAGGACCAGCAGGCGAGGTAACCGGCGTTTTAACAGATGACAAAGAATACAAAAAGGTATTTGGCGCTGGAAGAAATGAGAATGATGCACTTTGGCGTGAAGTCTCTCCTGTGTTTCATGTGACTAAAAATTCGCCACCTGTTATTATTTTTCAGGGTTTAGCTGATGCTACCGTTAATCATGGTCAGTCCGAAGAGTTAGATGCCGTACTTACAAAAAATAATGTACCACATAAACTTGTCCTCATCCCAGGCATTGGACACACCTTTGATTTAACTTCCTGGAACAAAAAGCCGCTTCCTTACGATTTACGTCCTATCTTACTAGAATTTTTAGCGACGCATGTAGGTGTAGCACAGCGTGTAGCATCCAATTAAGCTTACGCTTTTTCTGATGCTAGTGCATGGTCATTGGTAACATTAATACCACTCCAAGCTTTTTCACTGGTTGTTAAGACTGCGTCTTGTGACCAGAAGGGATCATCGCTTGGAAGACCTAAGGGAAGGAAAGCCGTTGAGCAGAGATAAAGGCTACCGGTAGATATATATTCTTCACCAATAGCAGGTTGATGACCACATAAGCCAACTTGCAGCCAGCCATCATCATTGAAGGTACCTCTGGCTCCTAAGGTTCGCTCAATGACTTTTGTGAGTGCACACCTTGCTTGTGCAGGTTGTACCGATCCAGGTAACTCATGTCTTAACGCCATGTTTGCTAAATGGTGCATAGCGCCACAACGGTAGGCGAGTGAGCGACCCACAGCCGGAAAACTTCCATCGGGAGAAACTAATTTTTCTAAAATGGCAGCGTATCGAACGGCGCGTGTGCGGACATTGGGGAGCATGTCTCGCCATGCCTTATTACGTGATTCTGCTGCTTCTAATACATCCAGAAGCATAGGTTGTATTACGTAACTATTATAGTAATCCCAGTGAAATTCTGGACCATCACCATAAATACTATCTCCTTTATACCATGACTCTAATGATCTAACGGCATAATCGATACGCTGCATATCGGCTTGGCCTGTAAACTTAAGAAGTGCTATTTCAACTGTTGCTGAAAATAGAAGCCAGTTGTTGTAACCAGGCGTGATTACATGTGATGAGCGTAAGGCATCGATGAGTCGATCTTGTGTAACTTTATCAAGTGAATACCAAAGTGATTTAGGTGCACGAATAAGTGCTTGCGCTAAAAAAGCGGCATCGACGAGGGGTTGCTGACCGTGCGAAAAATTAAGACAATCAGGACTCGTAGGATCAACCGCATTGCGAAGTGCCTGTAAGGCTAAAGTACGCATGGCTTGTTGATCGTTTTTTTCTGACTCTGGAGCGTGTTTGAGTTCCAGCCAAGGTGACAAACCCGTTAAGGCTCTACCAACTGCTTCTAAATGTGTTACTTGAAAACGATTTTCACGAGATGCCTTTGACTCTATAGGCATAGTTGCACGAAGTTTACCTGTTGCTTGGGCTTCTATTGGTTTTCTTACGACTCGAAGTAAATAATTAACCCAAGTTTGTCTAACAGATGAGGGGCTCATATGAATACTTATGGAGAAATTGTTTAATCCTACAAGCTCTAGGCGTAGATTTTATTAAAATTCAATGGACGTAAGTCATTTGATTTACACAATCTATATAAAACATGCATACCCCTTTAGCATGATTTAATTCTTAACCCTACGTTATTTTAAAGACGAAATGTTGACTGTAATAGCAAGTACGCTAACTCCTGTTTTTGTTGTTTTAATTTTAGGTTTTATAGCTGGTAAACGTAAAATTATAGATAATGTACAAGTAAGAAGTTTGAACTTATTTGTCATGAACTTTGCGCTACCTATTGCGCTATTCAAAGCAACGGCACTTACACCTCGTGCTAAACTTCTAAGCGAATATCACTTTGTTATAGTTCTCGTACTTACTATGTGGACTACGTACGCACTTAATTTTATAATTCAAAAACGATTCTTTAAGACATCACTTGGTGAAAATTCAGTTCAAGCACTCACCATAGGTTTACCAAATATAACAGCAATTGCACTTCCACTTTTTATTAGCGTTTTGGGGCAGGGGAGTTTGGTTGATGTTGCTATATCGATTTGTGTTGGAGCGGTATTTTTATCACCGATAACACTTCTTATACTAGCTTATACGAAGGCAAGCACCCAAGGATTACCTGTAGATAAACAAATTAAAGATTTGTTAATTCACCTCATTGAGCGGCCGATTGTAATTGGTCCGTTTTTAGGAATACTCGTGGCATTTCTTGGATGGCACATACCAGATGTTATGCTTAATTCTGCAGAACTGATTGGTAAAGCAACGCCTGGTGTCGCTTTATTTTTAACTGGCTTAGTCATATCATCACAGAAAATTCATTTTAGTGCACCAGTTATTAGTAGTGTTATTCTTAAAAACTTTATTCAACCTTTTATAGCACTAGCGTTTGTTTTAGCACTTGGTTTAACAG
>Ga0208498_1000584_pt1 | contig 13843 bp, 10 predicted proteins | sample CryBogCBE12Aug09_FD_185502 | JGI IMG/M metagenome (GOLD analysis project Ga0208498, IMG submission 185502) | Freshwater microbial communities from Crystal Bog, Wisconsin, USA - CBE12Aug09 (SPAdes) (version 2) | ecosystem: Environmental > Aquatic > Freshwater > Lake | place: Crystal Bog... | reverse complement strand
GGAACGTGGATTCATCCACAAAGCCGAGTTGACGCGTCAGCGCGATTTGTTAACTGTGTAATTGACAAAGATTGCTACGTCGGTCCAAACGTTGTTATCGAAAATTCCGTCTTGCTTCCTGGCGCGGTCATCGAAGAAGGGTCTGTAATTAAGTGGTCGATTATTGGTCCTGAAGCAGTGATTGGTAGTTTCTCAACGCTTGGTGCGACGTGTGTTGTTGGCGCCAAGGAACATGTGGCTCCAGGTTCGTCGCTTTCTGGTGACGTGCGCCTGGGCGGCGTGTAGTTACCTGAACAAGTCGTTCGAAGCAGGGCGAATGACGTCTTCTTTGACTGAACCCTCACCAAAGTAAGACTCATCAAGGCCGCGAAGTATTGCAAACGGCGTTCCTTCGCTTTTGCCCAGCACCAAGTTCGCTGCTCCCGCAATCTCGTCAATGATCGCAACTTCAGTCACTTCTAGAACTCTGCCTTCAGCGTCAAGAGTGCCTCGAAGGTCGAGGATGGGCTTTAATCCTGCTGAACCAAGCGCCACGTCGGTAACGCCAGTGCGCCACACACGACCAAAGGTGTCAGTGACCACCACGCCAACTTCGACTCCGGTGCGTCTCGCTAGTTCAGCGCGAAAGCGCCTGGCTGAACGGTCAGAGTCCTTGGGAAGCAACACTGCCGTGCCCTCAGCTGTATTTGAGAGATCGATACCGGCATTGGCATTGACAAAGCCATGGTGTGTTTCAGTGATTCGCATTGGACCGCGACGGCGGATAACTCGTTTTGATTGTTGACTGATGAGCTGGTCTTTGTGCTCGTCGGTTCCATCAAAAGCAACCACTTGACCTTCGGATTTGGAAACAATCTTGCTCGTCACAGTCACCAGGTCATGATGCTGAAGCGTGTGGCCACCCGCTGTCAGTGCATCAAGAAAGAGCGTGACTAAATCGTCACCTTCGTTTACTTGTCCGACACCAAGAATTGGGAAAATGCGAACTTCGTTCATGAAAGTACTGCGGTGGCGAGTTGTTTGGCGTGATCAGGGTTGGCCATGATTGTTGTGGTGACAATGACGTTCATTCCAAGCGCCTTGATTTCATCTGCGTGCATAGCATCTTGTTCATCAATGATGAATGTTCCAACGAGTTCTTGGTAGTACTTCGCAACCCCTACGCAAGAGACGTCGTGTCCGAGTTCATTGAGCAGGCGGTCAGCAGGGCCCTTAAGTGCGGCTCCATTGATGATTGGAGAAACAGCGACTACGTCACTGCGCCGATCGCGAAGAATCTCACGGATACCTGGGACCTGAAGAATTGGCTCAATTGAAATGAGTGGATTTGATGGAGCGATAACAATTCGAGTTGCAGTTTTTAGAGCCTCAATAGTTTCTGGCGTTGGTAAAGATTCCGATGCGCCACTAAAAGAAATGGAACGTACCGCGACACCGTGGTGATGGCGGACAAAGTATTCCTGGAAGCTAAGGGTTCCTATTTCTGTAGTGAAAACTGTTGAGAGAACATCATTTGTTACGGGTAGTAGTCGAATGTCAACGCCAAACTTCGCACACAGCTCTGCTGCAACTTCAGTCTTCGTTGCCCCTTCACTAAAACGCTGCGTGCGGTAGAGGTGTGTTGCAAGGTCACGGTCACCGAGGCCGAACCAAGATTCTCCGCCGAGCTCGCCCAGTTCCTTCATCACTCTCCACGTCTCGCCGTTGAGGCCCCAACCGAGTTCTTCGTTGTTGAGTCCACTGAGTGTGTAGCTAATGGTGTCAAGGTCTGGACAAATGCTGAGCCCGTGCAGAACGAGGTCGTCACCGACGTTGACAATGGCAGTTAAATCCTTGGCCTCGAGGGTGCCACGTAAAGCTCGCAGTAGTCGTGCGGCGCCTACGCCACCGCTTAGAACAGATATCACTCTCGAAACCTTAGGGGCGCTTGGGTAGGATTGAGTGTTGTGAGCAATAACTCGTTAGTTTCAGGGTGGCCAGGGGCCCCAGCCGCCGTGGCATTCCGCCTAGATGGCACAGCAATGGTCCGTGCGGTCGAAATTGGTGACCTGAGCGAAGTGCGTCCCTGGGCTTCAGTTTCGAAGATGGCAGTCTCGTACGCCTTTGGTGTGGAGTTTGACTGGGAATCTTGCAAGCCATCAACCCACGCTGGTCCCGTAGGGTCGTTCATTGCAAACATGCTTTCTCACTCCAGTGGCCTCGGTCTCGAAGAAGGTGACCCCGTTACCCAAGTTGGCAAAAAGAGAATCTATTCAAATGTTGCAATCAACAAAGTCGTAAAAGAAGTGATTGGAGATCACGATCCAGCGAACTGGCTTCGAACAAGAGTTTTTGAAGGTTTAGGAATGAACAGTGCGAGTCTCCAAGGTCGCCCGTCAGATGGCATCAATGGTTCAACAGAAGACTTGGTCAAGTTTGCTAAAGCATGGCTACTCGCGCAAGGTATTTCTGAAGCAACTCGCAATCGACTCATAACCCCTTACGCTCCACAACTCGATGGCATTGTTCCAGGCTTTGGAAGCTTCTCTCCATGCCCATGGGGTCTTGGTCCAGAAGTTCGAGGAACAAAAGAGCACTGGATGGGTGACTGGCCAGAAGATAGTTTCGGTCACTTTGGTAAAAGTGGTGCACTCATACTCATGAATGTGCGAGAAAAGATTGCTGTTGTCGCGACGAGCACTGAAGACTTCGGTCCGTGGGCTGTCGAGTTATGGCCACAGTGGGTAAGTGAAATGCGCAAGCGAGCACTTGGTTCGTGAGCCAACAAAGCATGAAGCGAACCATTGCAATCTCAATTGATCAGCTCTACCGTGATCAACCTGGTGGGATTGGCACGTATGTTCGAGGTCTTTTGCATGGGCTCAGCCAAGTCGGCGGTGACGAAATCGTAGGCCTCGCGCCTCGTGGCAACGTTCCAAGTGGCTTAGAACTGAGTTCAGTTTCAAAGGCTCCCTTAGGTGTGAAACTCCTAACGCGAACTTGGCCAAGTTTCTCACTAGGAGTTCCAAAGAACGCAAGTGTGGTGCACGCAACTTCAATGGCAGGTCCGTTTGATGGAGGAACAAGTGCCATTCATTCAGTAGCGATGCACGACTTGCTATGGCGTGATGAACCAAGTGCAACAACCAGTGCAGGGATCGCCTTTCATGAGCAACGCCTAGAACTACTCGCACGAAAAAAGAACATCCGAATTTTTACTTCCTCACCCGGGCTAAAAGAGCGACTCGTTGTTGAAGGATTTGAAGCTTCACGAATAGTGCCTATTCGCCTTGGTGTTGATGATGAATCTGTTGCGCCGGCGAGTAGTGCTCAGGTTCGTGAAATGCTCTCGAAGCTTGGCGTTACTGGTCCCTTTACTTTTTACGCGGGAACACGTGAACCAAGAAAGAATCTTGCGGCACTTATTGCAGCGCACCGCCGAGCTCGCGCCACGACACCAGAACTTGGGCCCCTGGTCATCTCTGGATCAAAGGGGTGGGGAGAGGTATCGACTGAAGACGCTGTCGTAGTGGGCCTGGTTGACTGGAACATGCTGAAGGGCCTCTACCGAGACTGTGCAGTCTTCGCCTATGTTCCTCGTGCTGAAGGATGGGGGCTTTCGCCAATTGAGGCGCTTAATGCCGGCGCACGAGTAGTTGCCAGCACGACAACGCCAAGCGTTAATAAAAACGAGAATGTTGTGCTGGTAGATCCACTTAGTGAGGACTCAATTGCCGATGGGCTCATTCGAGCGCTGGCCCTTGACGAGCACGATGAAAAAAGAAAGCAATCAGTCTCTGAGTTCACGTGGAAAAACTGTGCCCTCGATCATTTAGCGGGATGGGCATGAGAGTAGCTCTTGACGTTTCTGCAGTGCCGCAAAAGATTGCAGGGGTGGGGCGTTACATTGCCGAAATTGCTAGGCGCCTTCCCGAAGCTGGTGTTGACACCACTCTTGTTACAAGAAAGAATGACGCGCAGCGCTGGTCGAATGTATCGAGTGCCAAGCTTTCACCAGTTGTTCCTGACAATCGCGTACAGCGCCTCGCCTACGAGGCATTACTTCTTGGATCAAGTGGTGCTGCCAAGAATGCAGATGTCTGGCACGGTCCCCACTACACAATGCCTCATGGTTCAAAAACTCCTTGTGTCGTGACAATTCATGACCTGATGTTTTTTACCAATCCTGAGTGGCATGAAAAGTCCAAGGTGGCGTTCTTTCGTCGTGCAATTTCCTACTCGGCAAAACACGCCAAAGTCTTGGTGAGCATCAGTGACTTTACGGCGCGAGAAATCGATGAGTTTTTACCTGGGCATGCACCAGTTGTTGTTGCACCGCTTGGCGTTGATCTAGTTCGCTTTAGCACTGATGCTTCAAATGATCGTTTGCTGTTTGAACAACACTCTCTTCGCAGCGATGTGCCGTATGTTTTCTTTCTTGGGACCATGGAACCTCGAAAAGGTCTCGACGTCCTTCTTCGCTCATTCGCTGAACTCTCCGCTCAAGACCCAGAAGTCGAGCTCTGGCTGGCTGGTCAGTCAGGCTGGGGACTTAAGGATTTAGAAGCACAAATTGCAGCGCACCCTGCATCGGCGCGCATCAAGCAACTTGGATTTGTTGATGAAGCGGTACTTCCAGCGCTGCTCCGCCAAGCCCGATGCGTTGCCTACCCATCTCGCGGCGAGGGTTTCGGACTTCCAGTGCTTGAGGCTTTGGCCTGTGGCGCATCAGTAGTCACGAGTCGTGGCACAGTCATGGAAGAAATTGCGGGACCGACAGCGCAGTTAATTCCAATCGGAGATAGCGCTGCTCTCACCGCTGCTCTCAGCGAGGTTGTGGCTAGCAGTGATTCATTACGTGCTCAGCGTTCGCATGAAGCGAGAGAGCGTGCTCAAACCTTTACGTGGGAGCGCTCTCTTCACCAGCACATAGTTGCGTACGAGCAGGCTAAATAAATGCGCGCCGTAATTACTGGAGCTAATGGTTTTGTAGGAAGACATCTCCGTTCACATCTCGAACTGCATGACGATGAAGTTCTGGGGATTGACCGCGAATGTGACGTTACTGACCTGCAAAGTATCTCAACAGTCATTTCTGGTTTTGAACCTGACGCTATCTATCACCTCGCTGCGCTCACCCACGTTGGAGACTCCTGGGACCATCCAGAAGAATTCAATAGAGTGAATGTCGAGGGCACCAGAAACATTCTCACGAGTGCAGCGATGCTTACGCACCCTGCGAAAGTTATATTTGTCAGCACAGCTGACGTGTACGGTGTGGTGTCCGAGTTGGACCTTCCACTTGATGAAGATCGAGTCGCATCTCCTGCAAATCCATATTCTGAGAGCAAACTTGCGGCGGAGATGCTCTGTCGGGAGGTTTCTGGCTTACAAGATGTCGTCATTGCTCGTCCGTTTAATCACATTGGCCCAGGTCAGTCGCCACAGTTCGTAATTCCTGCGCTGATTTCTCGACTTCTCAATGCCGCCGCAGAGCAAACTACTGAAATCCCAGTAGGCGATTTGTCGACTCGCCGTGACTTTTGTGATGTTCGTGATGTCGTTAAGGCTTACCGGTTGCTCATTGAGCATGGCATGAGCGGCGAGGTGTACAACATTGCCTCTGGAAAAGATGTGGCGATTGAAGATATCGCTCACCAGCTCGTAGCGCTACTCGCACCAAGCGTAGAGCTCGTTGTTGATGAAACATTGCTTCGTCCAATTGAGATTCCGGTGATGCGCGGAAGTTATAAAAAAATTCACGCAGCGACGAATTGGCAACCTTCAATAAGTTTGGAAACCTCATTGGGCGATGCAATCAGCGAACTTCGCAGCATTTATCCTAAAAATCTGTAATTATTTCCTTAGAACACTGTTTTTTCAGTATTTAAGCGACTGAATTTTTCGCACAATAGAACTAGCCTTGTTATCTGATGGAATCCCGCGCTCCGGCCGTCGTTGCCGTCGTTGTTACCACTGGCCCAGGGCCTGGTCTTGAAGTCACTTTGGCTTCACTGGCCGCTCAGGACTACGAGGAATTAAGCCTGCTCGTCATAGCGAACGGGGAGCATGACAACGTCACTGAAAGAGTTGCTGCAATAGCTCCAAAGGCTTTCGTGCGCACCCTTGACGAAAATAAGGGATTCGGTGCGGCCTGCAACGAAGCAGCCCTGATGGTTGATGGCGCCGCCTTCTTTTTGTTCTGCCATGACGATGTTCGTCTCGAGACGAATGTTGTCCAGATGATGGTGGAAGCTGCATTTAGGACGAATGCGGGGATTGTCACCCCCAAGGTGGTTCAATACGAAGACCCCATGGTGCTGGTCCACGTGGGCCAGACCTCTGACCGCTTTGGCGTCGTTCAAGAACGCGTTGATATGGGTGAAATCGACCACGGCCAGCAAGACCTGGAGCGAGACGTCTTTGTAGCTCCTGGTGGAGTGACGCTGGTTCGTTGTGACCTTTTTACGACACTTCGCGGGTTTGATCCGCTCATCCCAGTACTCGGTGAAGACCTTGATCTCTGCTGGCGAGCACAAGTAGCTGGCGCACGTGTAGTTGTAGCCCCGAGTGCAAAAGTTGCTCACCGCCAAACAATTGCAACGGGCGAGCGCACGGTCAGCGCTGTAGGAACCAGAAGGCGTAGTCGTCAAGATCTTCAGCGACGTCATCAATTAATGGTTGTGGCAACTGGCTGGGGAAGGGTTACGACTCTTCTGACCCTGCCACTGCTGGCGGCCATGGACTTGTTCGAGTTTTTCCTCGCACTCTTCACTGCAGACACTGACCGAGCTGGAGCAATCGTCAGCTCATGGTTGTGGCTATTCAACAATCGAAAACGAATTCGCGAGCGTCGGCGACTACGTGGACAAGTGCAAGTGCTTTCTGATAGCGAACTTCGCCGCCTGCAAGTTGGTGGCGCAAGTCGACTGAAGCGCTTTACTACTACTTTGTTGCGAGAAGGACTCGATAGAGCTCGTGGTGTTTTGCCAGAAGTTGACTCTTTTCAAGAGTCAACTAGTTCTGGAGAAACTTCGGGAGTTGGATTTGCTGCGGCATTCTCAGAAAGCGAAGAGTTTGACGAGATCAGAGAAAGCGATGAGATTTCTCTTAGGCGTAGGGCCAGTCGTATCCTCACTTCATTTCGAGCACAGGCCGCAGCGATTGTTGCAGTTGCGGTGTTCTGGCTAATTGCCACGAGAAACCTGGCAGTGATGCCGCTGCCGCTAATTGGACGATTAGCGCCGCTTGACTCATGGTGGTCAACCTGGAGACACTTCTTCGCTTCATGGTCTCCAAACGGCCTTGGGACGGGTACCCCTGGAATGCCTGGTTATGGCGTGCTGGGCTTTGCTGGAACATTCGTCTTCGGTCGTATGGGGATTCTGCCTCGTCTCGCGCTCATCTTCGCTATTCCTGCAGGTTCAATAGGCATTGCTCGACTCCTAAAGAACCGTGTTTCTAATCGTGCACGGATTGTTGCATCAATCGCTTATTTGGCCATGCCTCTTGGGCTGAACATGATTAGCCAAGGCCGTATTGATGTACTTCTCTTCGTTGCCGCGGCTCCATTTATTATTCGACGTCTTTTCGAACTACTTGCAATTCCAAGTTTTAGAGATGGCGCCTATCCAGCTCCAGTTCATTTTGGTCTACAAGGTTGGAGAGGCACCGAAGCCGGACAACGCACAGTTCTTGTCATGATCATTGCGCTTGTCAGCGCCATGGCGCCAGCAACATTGATTGCAGTTCTTGTCATTTTTGTCGGAATTAGTACTGCACGATTCTTTGAATCAGATGAGAACTCTTCGCGCGTGCGCCCATGGCGGACACTGCTTTCGATACTTGGATCAGTTTCAATTTTCTTGCTTCCACTCACTATCAATGTTGTCTTTGCTGGTCGTCGAGCTTTGGAGACTTTTGGAACTGCACGAGGAACATGGGCGGCGCCCTCATTCGCTTCACTTCTTAGAGGAGCCGATGGAAACCTTGGCCACTCGTGGGCTGCATGGCTACTACCACTAGTTGGTTTATTGAGTTTCTTCGTCTGCCAAGGAATTCGTCGAAACATAGCAAGCAAAGTCGCAGCAATTGCGACACTCTCGCTGGTACTTGCGACTCTTTCACTCCATCACTGGATGGGTCCATTCACACCTGACGTAGATGTTCTGCTTGCGCTGTATATGGCAATGATTGCATTGTTGGTCGGACTTGGAGTCAGCGCACTGGAGAATGACCTAAAGCAAGCAGGCTTTGGCTGGCGTCAAATTTTTGCGGGATTTCTGGTTTCAATGTTGGTCATAAGTACAGCTCCGTTCCTGCTGAGCTCTGCTAGTGGCCGCTTTGATCTTCCGGCGAACAGCGTGGCTCAGTCACTCAGTTCACTTGCTCCAAGCAATAGTGGTTCGTACCGCGTGCTCTGGCTTGGAGACCCAACCGTGCTTCCAGTTGCGGGATGGTCAGTTGCTCCTGGGCTTGAAGCAGCAACCACGATGAACGGTTTGCCATCGGGATCAACCTTATTTTCACCTCCAGATTCGAGCACGAGTGATCTTCTGTTGACTGACGTGAAGCTTGCGCTTCACGGTCGCACTGTTCGACTCGGCTCACTCTTGTCGAACATGGGCGTTTCGACAATTGTTGTTATGAACGCTTCGTCACCAGAGCTTGCTGGTGTGCAGTCAGTGCCACTTCGCCCAGTTCCAAACACTTTGAGCACAGCACTTCGCCAGCAATCTGACTTGGCCCTTGAATTGAAAACGTCTTCAGTTGAGGTGTACGCAAATACCAAGTTCGCAGGGCTTATCAGCGCAACTAGCGATGGCTCAATTTTGGTTCCAGTCGCAGCGAATATCGGCACTCAGGGTCACTTGAAAATGCCTGCATCAACGAGCGTGCGTGTAGTTGCAGGCCTTGCGCCAGCCGGGGCGTTTGCACTTACCGTCAATGGAAAAACGGTCCCAAGAACGACTGCTGATGGTTGGGCGCCAAAGTATCAACTGGGCTCAGTTCAAGGGAATGAGAAAGTTGAAATAGATCTGCACCAGTTTCCTCTCAATGGTCTTCTCGCTTTGTTCACGCTGGGACTATGGGCCATTGTGTGGCTTGGCTTTGGATGGATTCACCGCGTTGAGTGGCTGTTCAATAGAAGAAATCGTCGAGTTGTTGTAGCTGTCAATGAATCGGTGGAAAATGAATAACCTTCGTCGCCTCCCACTCGCTGTATTCCTTGGCGCAGCACTCATCCTCACGGCAATCGTCAGCACAATCTTTACTGGAACGAATCCTTCTCAGTTCGCTTCTGGAACATTAGAAGCCTCGTATGCAGAATCAACTGGACTGCACTGTTCGGGACTCACGTCTAGTGCGGTTACTTTTTTTAATACCACCTCAGAATCGCACAAAATTTCGGTCACCTGGATCACAAATAGTGGAAGTAGTGGAAGCGCCACTTCAAAATTGGCAGCACACGCAAACTGGAGAATTTCCGAATTTGGAAAGGGCAGCGTGTTTGCGGCAGAGGCACTAATAAACGGCGGTGGAGTGGTTGCCAGCGTTGATGGATCTAACGGACTGCAAAGCACATGCACCTCAGTCGGAACAACATCTTGGTATGGAGCGGGTTTTGACACCACGGTTGGATCTACAGGTGAGTTGAGTATTTACAACCCGACAGCCACCGCTGCAGTCTTTAACGTTTCGGCTTTCACGGCAAACGGATTCAATGCTCCAGCGTCGTTCCAGGGATTGTCGGTTGGTGCGCACCAGCTTCTAGTGCTTGACCTCGGTTCTCAGATCGTTAACACGTCGAACATTGGTGTGCACGTAAAGGTGCTTCGAGGATCACTTGAAATTGTTGGTATTCAAGAATCAGGAAATGCTGTTTCTTATTACTCCGGTCAGAATCAAGCTGCCCAGCAGAACTGGTTCCCACTGGTTACAACAGAAAACAAAGCAGCGGCGCAACTTCGTTTCGCGAATCCAAGTGCAAATTCAATTGATGTGACTGTAAAAATTAGCTTGCCTCCTTATTCCGTACAGCCACAAACCGTTGTCGTGGCACCGTTCAGCGTCGATGCAATAACAATCACCCCTAATACGGCTATTCCAGCGGATGGATTTGCTTTTGTCAGCTCTTCGTCGAGTGCTCCATTGCTGACAACACTCGCCCTCGGAACATCTAAAGGGATAATGCTGAATGCACCGGCGACTCCTATGTCATCTCTGCTGCTAGCGAACTTCAACGCTTTGTCAGTTTCTAAAGTCGTCATCACGAATGTTTCTAAGCAAACTGTGATTGTAAATTCGTCTTTACTGACCGACTCAACGTCAGCTTCGAGAGGTTCAAAGTTTTCGTTGAAGGCTGGAGAAACAGTCCAGGTGAATTTGCTCAATGAGCAGGCAGGTCAAATCTTCAGCACAGAGAAAAATGTGCTTCTGGTTACTGCCGCATTCACAACTGCACCTGCAGGGATCGCCCTGCTCTCAAACCTAAACAGTAGGTAGCGTTGGTGGGTCCCAGTTAGTTGCTGGAGCGACTTCCTTGGTTTCAGTTACCACGCTGGTAGTTCCAACACCGCTGAGTGCACTGACCGTCTTAGTTCCCTTGGGCCATACTGGCTCACCATGAGCTTCATCGATCAACTTTGCGGCAGAGTCACCGTCAATAGTTTCGTGTTCGAGAAGTGAGCGCGTAAGTGCTTCGAGACCTCTGCGGTGAAGTGTCAAAACTTCAATAGCTCGTGCCTCTTGCTCGCGCAAGATTCGCTCAACTTCGTCGTCAACGATCTCTGCAGTGTGCTCTGAATAGTCCTTGGTCGACATGAGTCCGTCACCGAGGAAAACCTGCTGGTGACCACCCCAGGCCATAGGCCCAATTTCCTTTGACATTCCCCATTCAGTAACCATGCGTCGCGCGAGCTCAGTGTTGCGTTGCAGGTCATCAGCTGCACCAGTTGAAAGATCACCGTAGACCAAGAGCTCGGCCACTCTTCCACCCATGCGCATGCAGAGTGAGTCTTCGAGGTGATTGCGTCCCATGATGTGACGGTCTTCTTCAGGGAGAGTCATCGTCACTCCGAGGGCCATTCCACGAGGAATAATCGTGATCTTGTGCAGAGGGTCAGTCTTTTCTAGAACATAGGCAAGAAGTGCGTGGCCACTTTCGTGGAACGCAATGCGCTCGCGCTCATCATCTTGAAGAACCATTGAATCGCGTTGAGCTCCCATGAGAACACGGTCACGAGCTGATTCAAAGTCCTGCATGTTGATTGTCTTTGAGTCTCGGCGCACAGCGTGAAGCGCTGATTCATTTACGAGGTTTGCAAGGTCAGCACCACTCATTCCTGGAGTTCCGCGAGCCACCATGGAAAGGTCAACTGAGCCATCAAGTGGCTTGTCCTTTGAGTGCACTTGAAGAATCGGTAGACGTTCATCAAGGTCGGGGAGTGGGACCACAATCTGGCGGTCGAATCTGCCCGGACGAAGTAGCGCTGGGTCTAGAACATCAGGGCGGTTTGTCGCAGCCATAACCACGATGCCGACTGTTGGATCGAATCCATCCATCTCGCTGAGCATTTGGTTAAGCGTCTGTTCGCGCTCATCGTGTCCACCACCGACGCCAGCTCCACGCTTTCGTCCAATCGAATCGATTTCATCGACGAAAATAATTGCTGGAGCTGCCTTGCGAGCTGTTGTGAAGAGGTCACGAACACGTGATGCTCCTACACCGACAAACATCTCCATGAAGTCTGATCCAGAAACTGAAAAGAATGGGACTCCTGCTTCACCGGCGACAGCACGAGCGAGCATGGTCTTTCCTGTTCCAGGAGGACCTACGAGCAAAATTCCCTTCGGAATTAATGCACCAATTGCCTTGTAGCGCTCCGGGAACTTCAAGAACTCAACGACTTCACTGATTTCTTGCTTCACGCCTAGGTAGCCAGCCACGTCGGCGAACGTCGTAGAAGGGCGGTCCTTGTTGAACTGCTTGGCCTTGGATTTGCCAACGGACATCATTCCGTTCATTTGTCCCTTGGCTTGGCGGTTCGCGAAGAACATAAAGCCACCGAAGATGATTATCCAGATGAGATACGGTGCGAAAGTGGCGAGGAATCCGTTGGAGTTAACGAATACGACCGACACATTGTTTGTTCGCAAAGTTTCAATTTCAGTCGACAACACTGGGATTGGTCCGTTGGTCGTGTAGTTGGTGCCATTTGTGAGTTGCCCAGTAATAACTCCATTGTTGTTATTTACATTCGCGGAAATGACCTCAGAGCGACTTGCATCATGTAGCAATTTTGAATAATCAATTGTTTTTATGGTCTTGTTCGAAAAGAGTGAAGGGATAATCAAGATACCCAGAATGAAGATCACCATTGCTATGGTGATAAATCGTCTACGAGTCTCCGGCGTCATTGGCTTTTTGCCGCCAGGCACAAGCTTGGTTAGTCCAGTTTTTTCTTTTTCAGGTGTGGTCACGCCTTCCAATCTAGAGGTCATTTGTGACATTCGATTTGGCCCTGTGCATAACTCAAGACTTGTTAGCGTTGTGAGATATGACTACTAAGCCAGCAAAGGGAAATGAAGGGAATCCTCGCGTTATTACGATTTTGCTGGCCTGCCTCGCTGGCTACGTGGCTGGCGAGTTGCTTGTGACTTTGTTTGCCAGCATCCTCAACGCAACTCTTCACTTTCCGGGCGGTTTTAGCGCTCTGGTTAAGTCGCCGAAACCGCCGTACTGGTTCACTTTGTGTGGGCTGGTGGGTCTTTGGTGCGGATTTGGGGCAACAGTTCTCTACGCAAAGTTCTCCGCAGGACTCTCATTTCCAAAGAGTTTGTTTGCCTTAAAAGCATCAGATGGAATCTACGTAGTACTGGGTATTGCGAGCCAGTTACTAATTGATGCTGCGTATTGGCCCTTTCATTTTAAAAACATGAATAAGCCCGTTGAACACATTTTCGGTTCTGTACATGGGTCGATGTTTGTTTTGCTGGCGCTTATGACGACATTCGCGGCACCATTTATGGAAGAACTCCTCTTTCGAGGCGTGGTGTTTCGATCACTTGACGCCACATTCTCAAATGCATCGCAGAAGTTTGGCTCCTATTCAGCAATGACGATTAGTGCATTAATCTTTGCAGTTGCTCACGCCGAGTTGCTTCAATTCGCTGGACTCTTTGCCCTTGGGATTGTTCTTTCGTACATTGTCAAAAAAACTAACCGACTGACTCCAAGTATTTTGACGCACATGTCTTTTAACGCCGTTGCGTTAGTGGGCTTGCTCCTTCAGAGGTCAGGTCACTAGTGGTGGAACGGCTACGTGATTTCTTTACACCGGTGCGAGTGCTTGAAAGCGTTGTCGTGCTCATGGTTATTTTTGTCACCGTTTGGACAATGCATCCGTCACTCATTTTTTCGACCACAACCGTTACTGGTGGTGACACTGGAGCGCACTTAGCGTTACCAGCATTTTTGAAGTTTCAGGGGAGCTTGCTGCATCTAACGCCTTGGTATCCAGGTTGGTTTAATGGAATGCCGGCCTACACCTATTACTTTGTCTTGCCGGATTACTTTGCCGTACTCGCAAGTTACGTCATTAATTTTGCGATTGCTTTCAAACTTGCAACGATTCTCGGATCAGTGTTGATGCCTATCACTGCGTTCATCATGGCCAAGTTATTTAGGGCTCCACGACCAGTGCCTGCCGCACTCGCAGTTGCGACGCTGCCCTTCTTATTTGATGCATCGTTCACCATTGACGGAGGAAATCTCTTTTCAACAATGGCCGGTGAGTACGCATTTTCCTTGTCACTCGCATTTTCACTACTAACAATTGGTTTCTTTGCCCAAGGAGTGAGA
>Ga0208498_1000577_pt1 | contig 13958 bp, 23 predicted proteins | sample CryBogCBE12Aug09_FD_185502 | JGI IMG/M metagenome (GOLD analysis project Ga0208498, IMG submission 185502) | Freshwater microbial communities from Crystal Bog, Wisconsin, USA - CBE12Aug09 (SPAdes) (version 2) | ecosystem: Environmental > Aquatic > Freshwater > Lake | place: Crystal Bog... | reverse complement strand
CGCAGGGATTTGTACCACACCTTGGTTAACCTTGGCTGTGTACCACACCGGCAGTTGTCCTGGAGGCGGCGGGGCACCTATCTGGTTCAACTCGGCAAATGACTGAATTGCAATATTGTTATTGGAATTCATAGCGTGTGGTCGGTTGTAATGACGACGCACCGCAAAGTCCTCTACGCGTAACTCACGGCGGGGTGGTCTGGGAGGTGAAGCCATTCTAAATTATCTATCGGTTTTTATGGCTTCCTTAATCTCCATGTATGAATAGGGAAGAATGTCTGTTCTTTATTTTGCACTCGGCATTTATATTGTCGGTGTAGCACTTGTATTATATTTACGTCCCAGTATCATGTTTCACCCTGATAACGGCACATGGAAGGAATTCGGTCTTGATAATACACATCGCACCACCGTATTTCCTTTCTGGATGTTTACGATTGTTTGGGCGTTCATCTCGTATGCAATTGCCACAGTAAGCAACGTCTTCGTTGCAAATGTGGTTCTCAGTTCAACATCCGGTGAATCCGCATTCCACTTTGACGAAGAAGTGGCAACACCAATTAGCCGTGTTCGCTATACTCCACCCGCACAGATTACACATACCGAAGTAACACCTCGTATACCCAAAGTGGCACCACCCACACAACTCCCCGGTTACTATTTTGTAGAGCCCCAAGCATCCGGTGTACCAAAGTTTGTTTACTTCGGACATGAACCGCCCTCTTTTGAAAACTTAGTCACACATTCCTGAGAAACTTGCACCAATCAGTGTACTAAACGCTCCTGCGAATCCACCGAAATATCCGTAGCCTATGGCGTCGCTGATATTTGGGTCAATGTCGGGCGGTAAAAGATTGGTTACGATACCACGGAGCGGTTTTACGAGCCACACCAGTACTAACACGCCTACTTGTATAAGCAGCGCAAGACCCGCATTATTTGCCGCCTTTGTCATACTCTCCACCTTACCACAGTCCTCCTTCTGCATGAGTGCAAAGACACCCAGGGATGCCAAGAATGCAATGATACCCGCAAGCATAAAAAATGCCAGTAGCACGCGGAAATCGTCGGATTTTGTACCTAACGCCGATCCCAGACCCATAAATACAAGGAGAGGTACTGCACTTAGGAGTAGGAACATACAGATTAGAAGAGCGATTGTAAATGTCATATTCATTCTTTTCTTCTTTCTCTATCCCTGAAAAAAAGAATGGCAACTCGCGCAAAACGCACGATCGATCCCAAGAAGGTCACGGATATCGATAATTGGCTTTCGTCATACAAATTAGGGTACGGAAATATCGTATATAACAACGGACAGTATTTAGTCCTGGACCCCGTACAATCCAAAAGTGATTACGCCGGTGCTCTCGCTGCACCCGCAAAGATCATTCCGTCCACAAAAGCAATTGATGCCTATGCGGCGGAGAAATATCCGCAACTCCGGGCTGCTGCCGATAGTACATTAACCGATGCGCAAGAAGAACGGCAAAAACAAATGTCCGCTGCTATAATCGCTGTAAATGATGCTGAAACGGACCTATTGAAAGCAACCCTTGCCTGGAAAACAAGTGACGCAAAAGAGCGTGGTGTGCTCGCCCTGGAGGTCGCAAAAGCAACAAAGGCTATGGAGAACGCAGAAGCGACCCTCAATGCCGCAAAATACCCTGTTCGTTACATTAAAGCAGAAACAGGACTTCTAAGAAAAGACCTGGACTATGCTACACACGATCCGCGTAAACTCCATAGTGAACTCTACCGCACCATAGTGGAACCGCTACGCCTCAACCAACGCATTGTGCCGTTGGCTACTGAAGGGGGTACGGCTTAATACGATCCTCCGCCTTATCGCAGTCTATCGTCTTTGTCTCATATTGGAAACAAGTTCCATTACGATCGCGATAGACAATATCTGTCACATTCTCCAAATTGGGATACTTGGTAATGACCATGGGCGCAGGCTTAAGAATATACACAAAAAAAAGTCCTATCGCCAACCCAAATAAAAAGGGAAAGAACTCTAGTTTGTTAAAAAACTTCATCTCCTACTATAGCAGGATGATTAATTTCGCAGAGTTTTTGAGCCGACCTGGAGTATCCACTATTGTAAGTGTGATTCTAGGGTTCGGTCTTGCTGCCATCTTTCGTCCACTCTGTAAAGGACCGGATTGCTTAGTCCTACGCGGACCGCCGGTAAGTGAAATCCGTGGATCCGTTTTCCAATTTGGCTCCAAGTGTGTAGAATTCAACGCAAAAGCGGTTGAATGCCCGTCAAAGGATAGTAAAATACCTATTGTGGATACGATGTCATTTGCTGCGGTGAATTAATTATTTATACGCGAATCAGGTCTGCGTTTTTCAAACGCCCCGATTCTCTATATCCAGTCTAAACCCTATGTCTGGCTCTCCCGATGGTGGCACTCCGATCGAAGCGCTAGAAGCAGGCAATGTTACGAATGCGGCAGATGCGAATCGCATGGCACAAATTCTACAAGACATGAACGCCTCGGGTGCCGAAGTCGCCGCAAATCCGGTGATTGCCGCCGCCGCGCCGCCGCCCCCGCAGATGATGCCGCAGCAGGTGCCGCAGCAGGTGCCGCAATTCCAGATGCCGCCCCAGGCAGCCAATTCCATGACGGGTCAAATCCCCATGATGGTCCAGCAGCAGCAGCAAATGCCTACCAATTTTGTTCCCTACGAAGACGAGGCTGCTTACAACGGTGTACCCAAGAAGAATATGTGGTCTAACATTCTTGATCGTCTTGTAGATCCGCTACTGGTAGCAGTATTGATTTTCACTCTATCGCTCCCGGTTCTCCAGACATTTCTCAGCAAATATGCCACATGGGCATTTTCGCTCGGCGGACAGCTTTCATGGCTTGGTCTAATCGCAAAGTCTATTCTTGGCGGTCTCCTTTTTGCTCTCGTTAAAATGGGCGTATCTATGGTGGGTCTATGAACAAAAACTCGCCGTAAAATAGAGTCATAAAGAATGAAGTCCCTTCGTTCCTTAGTAAAGGGTAATGTAGAATGTATGGCTGGTTATGCGGCGTTTGCGGTTGCTGCCGCCTATATACTCTATAATAAACAGCCCGAAACGGTTGGATTAGCCGCCGGTGTATCACTCGTTTTATATGTCCTAACGGCGGGCAATGTGCTCGTATCGGCGGTACTCGGTGCTGTTGTTGGTTTAGTAGCACTCTACTATTCCCGGACTCCCATGGTGCGCGTAGAGGGGTTTGATGGTGAAGAGGACGAGAAGGAGAAGGAGGGTTTTGAGGAGGAAGAAGAGAAGGAGAAGGAGGGATTTGAGGAGAAGCCCAAGAAGGTGAAGAAGGCAAAGAAGGCGGTGCCGCCTCCCGATAACGGAGACCGTGCTGAGTTTCTAACACTCGGTAAGAAGTACAAGTTGCCGAATGAGAAGGACGATGAGGAATACCACCTGGATGCGGGCACGACATTCCTCAACGCCTACAAGTCGCTCAAGCCTGACCAGATTGCGTCCATGTCCAAGGACACCCAGGAACTGATGCAGACACAGAAGCAACTCATGGGCACGCTAGCAACACTCAAGCCGCTCATCAACGACGGTAAGGAAATGATGAATATGTTTTCGTCTTACTTTGGTAAGGGTGGCGAAATGCACTGAGTTTTAGTATTATAATTTGACGGTTTATATGTATAAAGTGTCAAATTAAATTAGGAAGCGACTGTAAATGATGCGGCTCTTTATTGCTTTTATTGTGCTCACTGCGCTTTTAACGGGTGCGCTCGCCTACATGTACGGTATACGCCGCAAGGTGATGTACGAGGGATTTACAGAGGAGGATATCCTTAAGGTGGAGTCCACCGTTGCTGAAGCGGTTCCTGGACTTGATCAGGCAACAATTTCTCGTGTTCTTGGTATTATAAAGCGTATGGCGGGCACAGTTCTCAATCCTTCATTCTTCCTAAATGCTATGCGTCAAAGCAAAATGACATCTGTTGATTTAGCACGCGAATATATCAATTTACAAAAAGCAAAATCGCCGTAAACAACAGAGGCTATGGCACGCGGTATTGCCGGTAAATTCAAAATGCGCGGAGGAGGCGCCTGCCCTCCTGGCGTATGGTGTATGGATAATACCACTGTCTTTTGTATTCTCTGTATTGTAATTATCGTAGTAGGCTTCCTTGCATTTTTATGGCATCAGTCAACCGTTAGCGCACCTCTACGGCATCCCGCCGTCTATAGAAAGCCGAAAGAGGAGGTGGCAGAACTCGTCGCCACGCGTGAAACCGCCCCTCTGCTACCCCGTGTTGGCGGCACTGCACCGATGCTTGGTCCGCTTGATCCAGCGCTTGCTTTGGGTCCCTGGGCACAACCGACCCGCGGTACCGGCGACCCCCGTTTCTCGCCCCTCGCCCCTGAACAGTCGTACTATACCCCACCCGACCCTGGTTTCGTATCTCCTCCTATCCGCGCCGGTGTCGGTGCCATTATACCGATTAATGTCCAGACCCAAGGCTACCCTGATACCTACCAGCAAATCGGTGTGCTTACAGCACCCGGTGGCACAAATATGTCCGCCTCCCCCAATCGCACGGTTCTGCCCCTATTTGGTCGCAAACTCACTACAAACCGTGACCGCTGGAACTATTACACCCGCACTGACGGCATGAATCCCGTCCAAGTCCCGCTGGAGTTCAAACGCCGCAATTGCGATGATGATAACGGTTGTGACGAAATCATTACCGGCGATTCTGTCGGTGTACCTATCCTAGGACAGTCGTATACGGCGAATGTCTTCCGCTATTCAACACCCCGCTACATACCTTTATAAATATCGTTGGTGGCGGCTCACTAAAAAACGCAGGAAAAACAGAGACGGGCAACAGATGTCCACTTTAGCAGACAATTATTTCAATTGTAGGGAAACGCCGGCAAACTTTCCTACAAACTTGAAGTTGTCGAATGTTCCTGGTAGTACTCTTAGTACATTACGTATAATTTCCAATGCTCCTGGTCCAGGAAATTATACCGGTCCTATTGACTTCTTTTTTATGGTCAACGAAAATCCTATGACATCCATACATTACAATAGTGTCATGTATAATCTCGGTCAAACACTTCTCTGCTTTCCTGGTGTTCATCGTGTTAGTCGCGAAGAGAAGCCGTGTGATGCCGAACTTATCCTCTTTTTCAATCCTTCGCAGACCTCGGCTATCAAACAGACTCCTATCATGATGTGTATTCCCGTTGATTCCGGTATTAAATATACTAAGAAATCCGCCGAATATTTCAATACAATTACTACCGGTGTAACCGCAAATCGTCCTACACTTGGTTCTATTTTACCGCCAGATACATCATTTATTGCGTATCGCGGATTCAATTTCATGCTGCGCGTAAGTGATAAAAGACTCAAAGCCTGTGGCGATATTCCCAATGTCCCTTCAAACATTATTCAGTATCTTATATGTCAAACACCAATTGGTATGACAGTTGGAGATTATAAGCGATTTACAGATTTACTGGAAAAGAAGCCGAAACCGCCCGTGGCAAACGATTATGGACCGCAAGAACAACTTATAAAACCGCCTAGAAACTTGAACGATATTGCTATTGCGCGCTATACAGATCTAGTCACACATATTACAGATATTCGAGTTGAGGCAAACGATGTCGCTGCACCCGCTCCTATCGTCAAAGGAGAGAAAGGAGTTCCCACAAGCTCTATGAAGTGTAAGCGCATTGATAAACGAGGCAAAAACGGACTCAAGATTGATGCAACCAAAGGTGGCGGATCTACTCTGGCACAAGAACTTGCAACAACCCAGACCGATTTGAACGATATGGACTTAGGTCAATTAGATCCCGGTATAACACCAGCGTCGCCTGTTAAGGTGAAACCCGGCGATATTGAAAAAGGTATTAGTATCACTCTTGGAATTATTCTAGGTATTATTGCTGCCGCCTTTATCGCATATTGGGGCTTGCGTTTAGTGTATAAGAACTATACAAACGGACTGAAGTTGTATGGTAGCGCGCCCTCCTCCGCATATAAACCTACATCATTCAAATTGCCGTCACTACCCGCAATGCCAAAACTGTGCCCGTAATAAGAGATTGGCATCATGGATGATGATGATTATTATCGCCAACGAGGTGCTCCGCACTCCGATGACGATGATGTGGAGCCCGCTGAACCCAACAGTTATGCGGACTATGTAGGTCCCAACGAAGAGCAGGTGCCACTCAAATGTTATCCACTTGACCAGGACCAGGATATTGTAGGAGATAAAGTTTACATAAACGGCGAAGGAAAACCTGTGTCGCCCTCCTCGCGTATGATGGATGTACAGAACGCAATTGACGCACTAAACCCTGAAAACCTTGATCCCGGTATAAAACCAGGTGATGTAGAAGTCATTTTCAGTTACATTCTCGCTGCCGTAGTCGGTCTTATTATCCTTTGTACCATTTTATATTACGGTTTCCGTGTATATAAAAATACTCAAGGTGGCTTTATGGGCTTTATCAAAGGATGGGCGGTGCGATGGCCGTTTTGCTAAATCAAAATCATAAGAAACAGTAAGGGCAGAATGAATTCCAAATGGATTCCGTTTTTATTCATATTTGCCATTCTCGGCATCGTACTTGTGATCGTTCTACGCGATGACAAGTCTTTTATTGCAAAGTTTGCGCAGATGATTTCGCGGAATATAGAAGGTTTTGCGTCACAGCCCGTACTTGACAATCCCAAGTGCCCGCCTGGCGACTATAACTTCTTTAATGACCGTCGCGGCGAAAGCTTCTGCTGCCGTGGTCGCATTAATCCCTATACCCACATGTGCGAAGCGGGCGGCGATGTGGATCTCTGTGCGTTCCGTCCCAATATGCCAGACCCTCGCAACCGTCACCGCATGTTACCTCTCTGCTCTTCTATGATTAAAGATGACCACGGCGCACAACAGGCATCGTGCCCCGGCTCTCTACCTAATTACGCCAGTATAGGTAAGTGCTGTTTGAATAATCCTGACTTGGACGGCTTTGACTGCGTTACTGCCGACAATAAGGACTTTAAACGCTACTGTAAATTACAAGGACCGTTGGCACCTGGTGAACAACTTTGTAGTGCGCTAAATATGATGGCATCCGCCACCTGCCCTACACAAATCCCGCAAATTGTTTGGTATAAGACGGGTAACCGTGAAGCGGCAGCGTACGGTGCCAGTGCAGAAAATGTAATAGTACCCGTTTGTATGGGAATGGATAAGATGTGTATTCCTGATACAGTCATTGACTATTATCAAAAGAGTAACGGACTCTACAAGGATAAGGATATTCCTACTTGGGCGTACTCTTGTTCCGGTTGGAATACTGCCAATGTTGCAAAAGATACAACGATATCAATGGATCAGTCGTATCTACCTAATGCGTCCTCTTAATGTAGATTTCTTCTTTCATAGATTAGAATGTCGTATACAGGTTCTAATCTATGTAATCAGTCGGCGACTGTATTACCTATTTGTAGTACTTGTACTGGCGAGGGTGTTAACTATTGTTTTGTTAAGAAAGAGTGCCCGTTGTGCGAGGGTAAAAAATCGGTATGTAGTGAATGCGGAGCCTGCGGCTATGTTCGCGAAATGGATATTAAACGATGCGAAGACTGTCAAGGACGTGGACGAACATTTCGTAAAGCGTTGGGTCCTTTAACGACTTCGTCATAAATTCGCCCTGACCTTCTAACATATAACCAAAGCGTTCATAATAGTTGCGGACCCCGACGCCCGAAATCACCGCTAGTTTCTCATATCCATTGTACTTGGCGAGATTCTCGGCGGCTACGAGAAGCTTCTTCCCAATTCCCAAATGCTGGGCAACTGGAGTATTGCCCGATTCGCCACTCGTTGCTTGCTCTCCTACGGCAAATGTCCTTCCGTACACATGGAGTTCGCGGATGAGTGCCGTCTCGGTGAGCTCAGGAAACACCTCGTGCGCGTCCGTGTGTCGTGGAATACGGAGCCGTAGGAATCCAAAGAGTACCTGCTCATCCTGGGATTCCCACGAAACGAAATACTCCTCGCCACCTTGGGCTATATAGGAGCGCACCGTAAGTTTTCCGTCTGCCGGATCGGCATCGTGCCGACCTGCTTCTCTACAACGAATACAACGGCAAGTGAGACCACGGTCTAACATCGCCTTCTGGAAATCTTGGCGCTGTGAGCTCGTCTTCACGCCCGCCACAATGTACTGATTTGGAATATCGCGCACAATGCGGTTATTGCGAATCCACGGATGGACTTTGGTCTTCCAGTAGAGAATCACCTCCTCAAGTTGTTCGTCTGAGTAGGGAATATAAGTGCCTGCTTTGTACTCTTCGAGAATCTTCGTGAACGGCGTCGTCTCACACGGATACACCTTCACCTGGTCAGGATGGAGCGTTTGGAGGACTTCGTCCATCATCGCCTTATCTGCCTGAGGAGTGGCACCTGGCAGATTCGGCATGATGTGAATATCCACTTTGAAGCAACTATCTCGCAGGAGAGTGAGGGCTTGTAGTGTGTGCTTATGGCTGCAACCACGGTTCACTTTACGCAAAATGTCGTCATCGGTGTGCTGAATGCCAATTTGGACACGTGTGACACCCCAGCGGCGGAAGTCTCGGAGTTCATTTGGGGTGATGCAATCCGGTCGGGTCTCTACCGTTACACCAATCACACGGTGCTCACTATTGGTATTGCGGCTCTTCTCCTCGGCAAGGCTGAGAGGCTCTCGTGGGGGATCAGCGGCATCCGCGCAAATATTCGCTGCATAGAAGATATCCCGCATGTACTGTTCAAGATACGATTTTGGGTAGGAGTGAATTGTGCCCCCAAGAATCAAGACTTCAAACTTATCGGTAGGATGTCCGTTCACCTGGTACGCCTTGATGCGGGCAAGCATCTGCTTGACACAATCAAAGCCGTTTTGATTGGCGCGCAGGACACCTGGTTCACCGAAAAGGTAGGAACGCGGCTGACCTGGCTCATTAGGACAATAATTACAATTCCACTTACATGTAAACTTCTGTCCATTGGGGTAAGGCGAAAGAAAGATAGTAATCACGGAAACACCAGAGATGCCACGGCAGCGGCTCGTAATCAGTGCGTTCTCTAGAAGGTGGCTGCGCTTCATTATGCCTTGTTCCTGCTCAGCAATGTACACCTGGGTAAAATGCCGCGGCTTGATGCTCATATGATGGCGACGCTGAAGCTCTCGAAAGACCTTTTCTTTGGGGGCGCCCTGCTCTAGCATTTCGAGCATCTCGTAAAGAATCGGTCGCAGAATCTCCTGCTGGGAGAGGGGCATTGTTAAGTCTCTCCATGTATAATTTACAGGGAGAGTCTTACAGTAATCTTCAATATCGGTAATAAGGGTTCCATTCTGCGCATGTTCCATTCTGGTGCTCGGTTGTCGGTTTGTAAAAAAGAGTTCAATTTTTCCATTTGCGGGTTATCTACTACTACGCACCGCCACGGAGCCGCAGAACAAGATGGAGCGTAGACTCCTTCTGGATGTTGTAGTCGCTGAGGGTGCGACCGTCCTCTAGCTGCTTACCGGCGAAGATAAGACGCTGCTGGTCACCTGGAATTCCTTCTTTATCTTGGATTTTTGATTTTACTGATTCAATCGTATCGGAGGGCTCCACATCAATCGTAATAGTTTTCCCTGTGAGCGTTTTTATGAAAACCTGGAAACCCATAATGGTTTGTATGCTAAATACAGTACAAAAATTTTAAAATGTCAATTTTTATCACTTTCCCGGAAAAAATGAATATATACTTTATATCCATCCTTATTGTAAATAAATGACCGAGAAGAAAGACTTTCTACAATGGTTTTGTGGATTTTATGAGGGAGAAGGGTCTGTATCAAATGATATGTCTAATAATAATAAAATCCGTCTTAGTATTGCACAGAATGACAGAACCCCACTTGACATGGCACAAAAATTTTGGGGAGGTTCTGTTAGAGTTAGAGTAAGAACAACACTTACTGGAAAGATTTGTACAGGTCATGAATGGCGAATATCTCACAACGAATCAATGGTATTTATAGAAGATATTAAACCATTTATGCTAATTCCTTATAAAAAACAACAGATTGAAAAAGTATTAGAACTAGCAAAACTTGGTCTTAAACGGCGATTTCCATGTAATAATAAAGACTGTACAGAAGATTTCGCATCACCAGCAGGAAGACGCAGACATTTTAAAACATTTCATATGAATACTGATGACAAAAAAAATGAATCTTTTGGTTGAAATTTATCCTGGGTATCTAACATCAACTGAAATATGCCTCGGTGGGTGGACTGTAAGCACTGTAAGGGGCAGGGGTGGCTCTATCCGTCAACTCGTGAACGATGTCGTACCTGCAATAACGACTCGGCGAAAAAGGTGGTGTGCGACCGCTGCCGTGGTGCGGGTTGGGAAAATATTGTAGAATCCGTAATGTGCTGCGATTGTAATGGGGACGGGCGACGCATGGTAGAGGATACTCGGCAACGGCGTTAATGTATTCTTACAATTGTTTTTGTATTCGTTGACGAACATGTTGCCACTGATAAAATAGGAATATGATACTCGTCTGGTAGGATAGAATCGGCAATTTGACCAAATTCGTATTTTGTCTCTGCTTCTGCGCCGCCAACCACAGCATCTTGATATACCAACGGTCGTCTTAGGGCATAGATACTATAATATGGTTGAATGAGAGCAGTAAATCTATCACATACTATATCCTGCTCATACGATTGTATCATACATTTTTGAAGGGCTACCGCTCCCAGCGGACTGCACACCATTATACCATGTAAACTTAACATGTTATATATACGAATAACATCTGTGTTGACATTTTTCATATAAAGATTATTATATCCCCATACGCGTTCGTTATCACATGTGCCACATATAGATAGCCCAACAAAAAGCAAATCTGCATCATCTGGAACTTCAATAGAATCAGGAAATTCTCGGTATTTGGACACATCATCTTCAAGAAGCACAAACGGTTGAAAAGGGCGGGTTCTATCCTGCTGTCTTAATCCTAAATCAATCATTCTGGAAAATCCAATCGCAACAGATTTATTCTTTTCGATTCCAAGCATGGGGTGTACTTCTGTAATATCATGCCCCTGAAACGCCTTCATAATATGATGTTTGCGAATACCATGTGTATCACATGTCAAAAAATAGTATTTTATATTTCGTGGATTGATTTTCATTTACTGTTTATGCTTTTACATACTTTAGATTCATGACAATAATTTATTCTTACTTTTTAGAATGGATGAGTCCTCACGTATTCGTGCAAAGCTTGCACAAAGCCTGACCCAGCAACAACAAATTCTAACACCTTCGCAAAAATCAATTATCAAAGGGAATCTTAATCTCTATACTGCGGGCTCGGCGAATTATTTGGACGGCGTCGTATCCTATACTGGCATTCCGTTTGACGGCGATTTCTATCTCGGTACCGGCGATTTTACCATTGAATGGTTCCAGAATTTGACCGCCGGTGCCTCTTTTCCTCGTGCATTTTCTCTTGGTTATTTTGGTCCAGGACCCGGTTCTCTTACATGTTCAATCGCTGTAAGCGAGGAAGTGAATGGTGGCGGTCGTGACATTTATTATTGGCGAAATAGCGGTGGCGCCTATGGTGGAAACAACGGATACAGATTTGCTACGATCCCAGCAGGTTATGTTGTAGGAACTTGGGTTCATATGGCACTTGTGCGCAAATCCGGTGTGACTCGTATGTATATGAATGGATCGCAACTCGGCTCCGATTTGGCGGACACCACCAATATAGGAAATTTAGAGCCGTACCCAAATCCTAGCACCTTTACCGGTTATAATATTCTAGCAGTCGGCGACGAAATTCCTGAAACTGCGAGTACAACCTTCGCCGGCTATATCACCAGTTTTCGTTGGACAAAGGGCACGGCGTTGTATTGGGGCAATTTTCAGCCGCCTGTATCGGCACTCACGCCTGTCACCGGTACAAAACTATTGCTACTCAATTTGAATCCTGGCGGATTGACAGTTGATTCATCGGGTTTGAATAAGATGGTTGTATCACAAAATGTCAATTCGTCTTGTTCTATTCCCTACATACCTAGCAATTACTACGCAACATCACCGTCATGTGTCTCCTTAACTCCGCAGACTGTTCAAACACAGCAAGTATTTAATACTTAGCTTGGCGGAGTTGTGATAAATTTTATGACTTTTTTAATCCACGCACCAAATTTTGTGATAAACTTTGTGCGTTTCTTCTGGGGGAATTCGTAATATGTGTTCGGTTGGATATTTCCGTCCGCTAATTTTAGCGGGGTAGATTCCATCTATTTACTTACGAGATTGGCGGCGCTTCTTATTCCGGGTACTGCGACTCTTGCGCGTTTTGCGCGTTTTGCGGTTCAGTTTTCCAATCGCCGCTTTGTAATTTGGGACCCGCTTGTAATTAATAAGATTAAAATTGTTGTTGTTGCTATTGCTATTGCGGGGAGCGGTTGTGCTACGATTATAATTATTGTTGCTATTGCTATTGCGGGGAGCGGTTGTGCTACGATTATAATTATTGTTGCTATTGCTATTGCGGGGGGCGGTTGTGCTACGATTACGATTTTTGTTTTTCGAACTGCGCAAAATGTTATTATTACTATTATGGAAACTAATATTGCTTACATTCAACGGTGATCCTGGCGGTGTATTTGACGGATAAGGAGGAGTGCCGTTCATTTTATGATGTGTCTAGAATTTAAACGCAACTTATTAAGTTCTTTCTATACAATGGCGACCGTCATGATTTCTACGGAGGACCTACAGTCTGTCTATTCGCAGCTCAACTTCCTACGCAACTATGTCGGGGTGTGCCCGCTTGACTGGCAGGAGCATGTTATAGCGACTGCTAAGCCTGCGGCTGCTGCGTCTGCTGCTCCTGTGGCTGCTCCTGCTCCTGTGGCTCCTGTTGCTCCTGTGGCTCCTGTGACTCCTGTAGCTGCTCCTGCGCCTACACCCAAGCCCGTAGAATCCGCTGTTCCTGATATGGTCGTCTCTGCGCCGGTAAAGAAGGGTTACTTTTAATTTAAAAAAATGATGTATTCTTTTTACGTAGAACCAATTTTACGCAAAATGACTACTCTTCTATGCAAGACGAAGGACATTAAGTATACAATGACGCAGTATCTATATGATAGTGAATTTCTTAAGAGCGTTGGGCTCTATCATGCTACGCATCCCAATGTAATCGCAGGGGTTGTTATGACCGGCAAGTATCGTTCGCCTCCTGCTAAGGTGATGAAGGAAGACGGAAAAAAGACCTGGAAGGCGGCGCCTATTCAGGACCAAATCTTTACAAATATTCTAAACACGACCGGTCGTACAGGTAATTGGATTGTTACACACGGCGGTCCTGTCGCATCACAGCCGCATATGCTACCAATTACAAGCGAGGCTGTATGGAATGTTGAGGAGTTTGAAGTGTTTAATTCACCTCTCGGTCTAGTGGCACTCGTGACGGCTGTGGAGACCGAGGCTAATTAAAAAAATGATATTTCTTAAATTATTTTTATACTTAGTAATGCTTTGGCGCGATTACTTTCACGGACTACTTCGTTCGCGGCGTATTATGCTTCATCTAGCCATATGGGTTGAGACCGCGAATGATATGAAATGCGAGATGCCCGATTTGAAAAATCTCGATGATTATCCATATATATTTGAGAGTATAGATATGGACAAAGACGGGGTCAAGGTCCGTATGTCTGGTATGTTTGGTAACGCATCATACAAACGGATCGATGGGGTGTGGACAGAAGTGGAGTATAACGCACGAGATAATACAGGGGTGTCGGCATCTCTGCTCTCGTGGGCTGTTTAGACTATGAGTGTTGGATCTTTGCTGGTAACCTAGAAACTCTCGT